>Ga0182736_1000101_pt1 | contig 162759 bp, 166 predicted proteins | sample eDN5th30CKraftBY_FD_128882 | JGI IMG/M metagenome (GOLD analysis project Ga0182736, IMG submission 128882) | Enriched backyard soil microbial communities from Emeryville, California, USA - eDNA 5th pass 30_C Kraft BY (version 2) (version 2) | ecosystem: Environmental > Terrestrial > Soil >... | reverse complement strand
GACCTCGTCCGCACGCTCACCGAGCTCACTGTCCGCACCGTCGCGCAGGATGTGCGCGCTGCCGGCATCCGGTTCCTCGCCGTCTCGGGCGGTGGATGCCACAACCCGCTCATCATGGACGGACTGCGCGCGGCCCTCGCCGAGACCGAGATCGTCCTCGCCGACGAGCTCGGAGCGCCAGCCGATGCGAAGGAGGCGATCCTGTTCGCCCTGATCGGGTGGTGCACGATGCATGGCGTCGCAGCCGTGACCCCGGGAGGAACCGGAGCGCGCGAGCCGCGCATCCTCGGCACGATCACGCCGGGCGCCGGCCCGCTCAGGATGCCGGAGCCCGTCGCCGGGCTGCGCGGCCTGGAGCTCGCGGCAGGCTGAGGGGCCCGGGAGCGAGCTCGCGCGAGGGTCGCATGTGGCGGTCAAAGTCGCGCCGAGACAGCCGTTCGCGACACCTGCCCGCTCCGAGGAGGAGTGACCGCGCCGTCAGCTCTTCCGGTCGTCGTCCCAGGGCCCTTCCCACCAGTTGCCGGAGCCCCGTGAGTCCTCTGAGCCACCGCGGCGGCGCGAGCGCACGAACTGCACGATGATGATCGTGAGCGTCGACAGGGTGATGAGGATCAGCACGAGGAACAGCAGGTCCTGCTGGTTCATGGGCGCTTCCCTTCTGCGGCATCCGCCACGATCTTCGCGATGCGGGCCGATCGCGTCTCGTCCCGGCGAGCCGTCGCGATGAGCGTCAGCCCGAGCTTCTTCACCGACTTCGGGAACCCGTCCCAGTTCGCGCGGGCGGCGGGGACGGCATCCAGTGCCGCGGCGAGCTCGTCGGGCTCTATCCCGGCCTCTGGGCCATCGAGCATCTCCCACGTGCCGTTCGCCTTCGCGACCTCGATCGCCCGGATGCCGGCCTGAGCCAGCAGCCCGTCAGCCTCGAGCGCAGCGAGTCGTGCCTTGTTCGTCGCCGCCCAGCCGCTCGACGGCCGCCGTGGCGAGAACCACTGACCGTTTCCCTCCGCGAAGGTCCGCACAGGGCCGTCGATCCATCCGAAGCAGAGCGCCTGCCGGACGGCATCCTCGTACTCGAGCGACGAGCCGGAACCCGCACCGCGTACATTCAGCACCCACACACCGCTCGCGGTCGCATGATGCTCTTCGAGCCAGGCTCGCCAGTCTGCGGCATCCGCCGCCGTGATCCGGTCGCCGTCGTCGAGAACGCCCACGTCAGCCCATGCCCTTCCGATTCAGACCGTGGGGATCGTTCCGGTGATGGTGGGCAGCAGGTCGGCGACCGAGTCCACGATCTCGTCGGGGCGGAACGGGTACTTCTCGATCTCGGCCTGGTCGCTGATGCCGGTGAGTACGAGCACCGTGTGGAGGCCTGCCTCGATGCCGGCGACGATATCGGTGTCCATGCGGTCGCCGATCATGCCGGTCTTCTTCGAGTGCGCGCCGATCTTGTTGAGCGCAGACCGGAACATCATCGGGTTCGGCTTGCCGACCACGTACGGCTCCTTGCCGGTGGCCTTGGTGATGAGCGCGGCGATGGCGCCGGTCGCCGGGAGCGGACCGTCGACGCTGGGGCCGGTGGCATCCGGGTTGGTGACGATGAATCGCGCACCCTTGTTGATCAGGCGGATCGCCTTCGTGATCGCCTCGAACGAGTAGTTGCGGGTCTCGCCGACGACGACGAAATCGGGGTTCGTCTCGGTCATCACGAAGCCGGCGTCGTGCAGCGCGGTGAGGATGCCCGCCTCACCGATCACGAACGCCGATCCGCCGGGCACCTGCTGCGCGAGGAAGTCCGCGGTGGCGAGCGCCGAGGTCCAGATGCGCTCCTCCGGCACGTGCAGCCCGCTTGCGCGGAGGCGCGCGGCGAGGTCGCGGGCGGTGAAGATCGAATTGTTCGTCAGTACCAGGTACGGGATGCCGTTCGCCTCCCACCCGGCGAGCAGCTCGGATGCACCGGGGATCGCGTCGTTCTCATGGACGAGCACGCCGTCCATGTCGGTGAGCCAGCATTCGATGTCATCGCGGTGAGCCATGTGCACAGCCTATTGGTCGCGCCTCAGACGGAAGCAACAGGCGCCGGAAGCAACAGGCGCCGGGAGCAACAGGCGCCGGGAGCAACAGGCGGCGGGCGGACGCTACGCCGCGAGCCAGATCGCTTCGGCCGCGCCATCCGGCAGAGCAACGGACGAGCCGTCGACTTCGATGCCGTCGGAGGTCACGACGACGGTGTGCCCGACGCCGAGCCCGGATGCCTCGATCTCGCGCAGCAGCTGCGGATCGACGTCGCTGACACGCAGCACGCGCCCGGTGTGACCGATATCGGCAGAGGCCAGCAGCACGAACGGCTCGCGGACGACCTCGCCCGCGGCATCCGGAATCGCATCGCCGTGCGGGTCGAAGCGAGGGTGACCGAGGCGCGCGTCGATCCCCTCGAGCAGCCGATCGCTGATGGTGTGCTCGAGGACCTCGGCCTCGTCGTGCACCTCGTCCCACGCGTAGTCGAACTCCTGCACCAGCCAGGTCTCGATGAGCCGGTGCCGGCGCACCATCGCGAGGGCTCGAGCCTCACCGGCGTCCGTCAGGCGCACGGCGCCGTAGGGCACGTGCGAGACGAGCCCCGATGCGGCGAGCTTCTTGACCATCTCGGTGACGCTCGACGGGGCGATGCCGAGCTTCGCGGCGAGCTGCGATGGGGTGATCGCCGCGTCCTGCCATTCGGTGTGCGCGTACACCGTCTTCAGGTAGTCGTCAGCTGCGGGGGAGGCCACGCGTCCAGTTTAGGCGGCGCCGCTCACGTCCCCGAGATCAGCAGCCAGAGGAGTGCTCCGTTCAGGGCGATGAGCAGCACGGAGGCGATGACGCCGGCGGCGGTCGTCCAGGCCCTGTTCGCCCATCTGCCGAGCGTGCGCTTCTGCGCCGTGAGCGCGACGAGCGGGATCAGGGCGAACGGGATGCCGAACGACAGCACGACCTGGCTCAGCACGAGCGCGAGCGTCGGATCGACGCCGACGCCGAGGATCACGAGGGCCGGGATCAGGGTGATCAGTCGGCGCGCGAGCAACGGGATGCGCACGTGCAGCAGCCCGTGCATGATCTCCGCGCCCGCGTAGGCGCCGACCGACGTCGATGCGAGTCCTGAGGCGAGGAGGCCGACGGCGAAGAACGTCGCGACCACGGGGCCGAGGCCGGCGGCGAGGGCCGCGTGGGCGCCCTCCAACGAGTCTGTGCCCTCGACGCCGGCGAGATTGGCGGCTGCCAGGAGCAGGATGCCGAGGTTCACCGATCCGGCGATGATCATGGCGATCGACACGTCCCAGCGCGTTGCGGTGAGCAGTCGGCGGATGCGTGAGGTCTCGGTGCGGGCGGCCTCGGCCTCGGCATCCGCGGGCAGGCGGCGGGAGTTCGATCCGAATCGGTCACGGCTCAGGGCGGAGTGCGCATAGATCGCGTGCGGCATGATCGTGGCGCCGAGAATGGATGCCGCGAGCAGTACGGAGCCCGTGCCCTCGAAGCGGGGGACGATGCCCGCGACGACGCTGCCCGCGTCCGGCGGGGCGATGAACACTCCGGCGAGGAAGCCGATGGTGATGATGACCATGAGCCCGATGATCACGAACTCGAACGGCCTGGCACCCCGCCGGGACTGCACGGCGAGCAGGATCATCGAGACCGCGCCGGTGAGGAATCCGCCGAGCAGCAGCGGTACATCGAAGAGCAGATTCAGGGCGACGGCGCCGCCGATCACCTCGGCGAGGTCGGTCGCCATCGCGACGAGCTCGGCCTGAAGCCAATAGGCACGACGGCCCCATTTGTTGCCCAGGCGCGTGCCCAGCACCTCGGGCAGGCTCTGCCCTGTGACGACGCCGAGCTTGGCCGCGAGGTACTGGATGAGCCACGCCATCACGTTGCCGGCGAGCACGATCCACACCAGCAGGTACCCGTACTCGGCACCGGCGGTCATGTTGCTCGCGACGTTGCCTGGATCGAGATACGCGACGCCCGCCACGAGAGCGGGCCCGAGGAGCCAGAGGCTCCGAGGAGGTGTGGCGCGGGCCACTGGCGCTTCCATCGTCAAATTTTTAGGCACACCGAAACCATAGACCATTTTTAGGCACACCGAAATCAATGGCGAGGCGGATAACCTGGCTGGATGGAAGAGCAGACGCCGGAGCGCACCACCCACGGCGTCGGCCCTTGGCCAGGGGGCGCAGGGCAGTGGCCCCAGGCGGAGCAGTACGATCCAGAGCTGCTCGAGCTCGGCGACACCCGCAATGTCATCGACCGCTACCGGTACTGGCGCATGGAGGCGATCGTCGCGGACCTCGACACCCGTCGTCATCCGTTCCATGTCGCGATCGAGAACTGGCAGCACGACATGAACATCGGCTCGATCGTGCGCAGCGCCAACGCCTTTCTCGCCGACACGGTGCACATCATCGGCCGACGCCGCTGGAACAAGCGCGGAGCGATGGTCACGGATCGCTACCAGCACGTCGTGCACCACGAGGACGTCGCATCGTTCGCCGAGTGGGCGGCGGGCGAGGGCATCCCGATCATCGCGGTCGACAATGTCGAAGGCGCCGTACCGGTCGACAAGGCCGATCTGCCGGAGCGCTGCGTGCTGCTGTTCGGGCAGGAGGGGCCAGGGCTCACCGAAGAGGCGATCGCGGCGGCTTCAGGACACATCGAGATCACCCAGTACGGGTCGACGCGTTCGATCAACGCGAGCGCGGCCGGAGCGGTGATCATGTACGAGTGGTGCCGGCGGTACGCGGGCTGAGGAGGATCGCCCGCACGGGCGATTCGCCGTCACGGACGCTGTGACACCATGGGGCCGTGCCTGCAGGTGAGACGAGAAGCGCCTCCATCGGCGGTTGGCGGAGCATCGGCCGCCCCGATGTGATGCTCGCGGCAGCGCTGACGATCGTGCTGCTGCCTTCGAGCCTGCTCGCGCTCGTGCAGGAGCCGAACTCTGTCGCGACTCCGCTCGTGGTGATCCTGGCCCTGCTGTTCGTCGCCCTCCATGCGTTGTCGTTCCTCGCACTGCGGTTCCCTGTCGCGTCGTTCGTGGCTGCCAGCGTCGCGATGCTCGCGCTCGCCGCGATGCCCGGTTCTGACGGCGTCCCAGCGGCGGTGTATCCGTCGTCGGCCGCCTTCCTCCTGTGTCTGGCCCAGGTCGTGATCCAGCGCAGCCGCCTGCTCGGACTCGGTGCGCTGGGCATCGGTGTGCTCGGCGCAGTGATCATCACGTTCATGCCGATGTCCGTGCTCGACCCCCAGGTGAGGTGGGGGATGCTCGTGGGCCTGATCGCGCTCGTCTCGGTGGCGTGGGCGATCGGGATGCTTCAGCAGCTGCGCAGGCAGCAGGCCGACGACCGCGATCGCGCCCGTGTCCAGGCGGCGATCACGCAGGAGCGGATGCGCATCAACCGCGATCTGCACGACGTCGTCGCGCACTCGATGACGGTGATGATCGCGCAGGCGGAGGTCGCCCGTGCCTACGTGCGCGAAGACCCGGATGAGAGCGCCAGAGCGATGTCGGTCGTGGTCGACACCGGGCGTGAGGCGCTGCGGGGGATGCGAGGGATCGTGGCCGCGGGCTCGGATGCTCCGCGCGAGCCCGTCCCCGATCTCGATGTGATCCGCGCCGACGTCGATGCCGCTCGAAGCGCCGAGACCGAGACGACGTTCGTCGAGCACGGCAGGCGGGGGCAACTGGATCCTCCGGCGCGGATCGCGCTGCATCACGCGGTGCGCGAGGCGCTCGCCAACGCCATCCGGCACACAGCCCCGCCTCGGCGCATCGACGTGCGGATGCGCTGGACGGCGGAGGCGCTCGTGGTGACGGTCGTCGATGACGGCGGCTCCGGCGTGGCATCCGAGCGGAGCCCTGGAGCAGGAATGGGCCTGATCGGCATGGCCGAGCGGGTGCGCAGCGCGGGCGGAATGCTCAGCGCCCAGGCCGCGGATCGCTCGGGCTGGACCGTACGAGTGCAGCTCCCACGAATGGATGCCGAGATCGGAATGGACGCGACCCCATGAGCGTCCGCGTGCTGCTCGCCGACGACCAGGCGCTGTTCCGCGAGGCGGTGGCGGCGATGCTGAAGCGCGATGCGCGGCTCGATGTCGTCGGCTCGGTGACGTCGGGCGACGAGGCGATCGCCTTCGTGCGCGCGCACGCGGTCGACGTCGTGCTCATGGATATCCGGATGCCGGGAATCGACGGCATCGCGGCGACGCGGGAGGTTCTGCGGATGCGGCCGCAGGCGCGCGTGCTGGTGCTCACGACCTTCGACCTCGACGAGTACGTCTTCGGCGCCGTGCGCGAGGGTGCGAGCGGGTTCTTGACGAAAGATGCCAGCCCTGAGGCGCTCGCCGATGCGATCATCGCGGTCGCGGCCGGCGAGCCGGTGATGTCGCCGCGGGCGACGCAGGCGCTGCTCGGCTTCGTCCGGGAGGGTGCGCCCTCGAGCGACCCGGCCGCGGCGCTCGAGGTGCTGAGCCCGCGCGAGCGGGATGTCGCGAGGATGCTGGCGACCGGAGCATCCAACGACGACATCGCCCGACGGCTGTTCCTGTCGGGGAACACCGTCAAGACGCACGTCAAGGCGGTTCTCGCCAAGCTCGGCCTGCCCGATCGCATCCACGTCGTTATCTGGGCGTACGAGCGTGGTGTGCTGCGGCCCCAGGGCTGATTCGGCGGCACTCGGGGCTCACCCGCGCGGGTGACGCAGACCGCCTTCCCGGGCGATGCGGTCCACCCGCCCGTGTACATACCGTGAATGGCATGAACACACGAACCAGACAGTTCCTCGCGGTCGGGATCGTCGTATCCGCCGCCCTGATCGCGGTTGCCGCCGCGGTCGCGCTCATCGCCCCACTCGCGTCATCCGCACTCGACACCCTCGGGCACAGCCTCGCCGATCGGATGCTGCCGGCACCGGTATCCGCGGCGATCGGCGTCGCGACCGGCCTGGCCGGCATCGCACTCGGAGTGCGCGGGATCGTCGGACCAACGGGTGCGACGCCGCCTGTGCTGCGCATCGCGGCGGTCGTCCTGGCGGTTATTGCCTTCCTGCTGACGCCGGGCAGCATGATTCCCGTCGCAGGCTACACGTTCGCGATGGTCGTGATCGTCGGCGCCGTCGTGCTCGCCGCGCTGCTCGTTCGACGTCATCTGTGGTGGGGGCTGGCGGTGATCGCTGTACTCGCCGGTATCGTGACCTGGGCGGTCGTGCGAATGCAGGGCGCTCTTCTCGCCCAGGAGCTCACGGCCTCGCTCGTCGAGAAGATTCCGGTGCTGCTGCTCGCAGCGGCGCATCTCGTGCTGCTCGTGGCGCTCACGGCCTGGGCGGCCACCGGCTCAGAAGGCTCACACGGGCGCTTCGCCTCATGGGTGCTGCGGAATCGCATCGCGATCACGATCGCCGCCGCCTGCTGCGCGCTGCCCTACACGATCGCTCGCGCAAGCTGGCTGACGCCGTGGCCGCTGCTCGCACCGAGCGGTGTCGACCTCGCCGACATGCCGATGGTGCTGCTCACCGGGCTCGGCCTCGGTGCGGCGATGCTCGCCGGCGGCGTGCTGACGCTCGGTCTGATCCTGCCGTGGGGCCGACGTTTCCCCGGCTGGATGGGCGGCCTCGGCGGGCGTGCTGTGCCGGTCGCGCTGGCTGCGGTGCCGGCGTTCGTCGTCGCGGCGCTGTTCCTCGCCGGCGGAGTGGACTGGATCGTGTCCGTTCTCGACGGCAGCCTCGGCGACGGGAGCTTCGAGCTCGCGCTCGAGCTCGTGCTCGTCTTCCCGTTCTGGCTCTGGGGTCCGCTGCTCGCTCTGGCAGCTTGGGGCTACGTGCTGCACCGGCGGGATGCGTCAGACCAGGGTCAGTTGACCCTTCCTGACACGGAGAAGTCTTCTCCTGTTGCGACCCGCAGGTCGTAAATGCGGGCGGACGTCGCGCCCTGCTCGTCGCCCCTCGCGCCGCCTTCGATCGCACGGTTCAGGTCGTAAGGCTTGCCGACGACCTCGCGGACATGCTTGCGCGTGAAGCGCAGCGCGAGGGCGACGAGCGGGTTGCGACTGCCGAGTGTCAGCTCGTTCACGGTGATGACGGCATCCCTGGTCACACGAACCTTCGCATCGGCGTGGGCCGAGGCGAGGAGCAGCTTCCAGCGCCCTCCGGCGTACGCCGTGACGTGGATGCCGTCACTGCCGTCGCCCGTCACATCGAGCTTCACGCGGCCGAGACGGATGCCGACCTCGGCCAACGCCGGACGCAGGACGGATGTGAGCAGTGGAACGAGATCCTGCGTCCTCACCGAAGCTGAGAACGATCCGCGCGCCGAGCTCAGGTCGTCCGGTGCGGACAGCCCATTGATGCTCTCGGGGTGTCTCGGATCGGTGGGTGCTGCGAAGATCTGCCAGAGGATCGGGACGTCGAACGCTTGCACGTCGATGTTCACGTCGGTCCCCTCGATGCGGATGGGCGTTGCTCGTATCCGCAGTTCTTGTATCGTTCCGGGCTCCTCGCTCACCGGCTGCGGGTCGTGGTGTCTGGCGGCTTCGTTGCGCGCGGCGAGGTCGGGCGACGCGCGCCAGTCGAACTGCAGGCGGACGCGCGTGGCATCGAGGGTGAGGTGCTGCAGGTCTTTGCCCGAGAGATCGGCGGCGATCTTGACGTCGTCGAGACCGTTGATCCGGGCCTCGCGGGAGTCGGCTACCTCGGCGTGCAGCGTCGCGCGCAGCCAGCGCACGACGGTCGCCGAGTCACCGGGCCAAGTGGTGTTCATGGAGCCATCCTCGGCCATTGCGACGCGGTTACGCGTCCTGGCGGAGCCAACCGCCGGTTCGCACGCGCCAGCCGAGGGTGGCGAATCGGGCCAGCATGTACACGCCGAAGAACGCGACCGCGAGCCAGGTGACGCCGGCCGTTCCGTCGATGCCGACCAGCGAGATGATGACGAGCGCGGGCAGGAACGGTACGAGGTTGAGTCCGCCGGCGATCGCGAGGTAGCGGACGTCGCCCGACCCCATCAGCACCCCGTCGAGCACGAACACGATGCCTGCGATCGGCTGCGCGACGGCCAGGACGATGAGGGCGGGCTGGATGAGCGCGGCCAGGGTCGGGTCGCCGGTGAACGCGAGTCCGATCACGCCCGACAGGGCGCCGATGATCACCCCGACGATCACACCGAACCAGGCACCCCAGGCGACGGTGCGCGCCAGCACATGCCTGACGCCGGGGATGTCGCCGGCGCCGAGTCCCTTCCCGATGAGCGCCTGCGCGGCGATGGCGAGGGCATCGAGAGCGAAGGCCGCAGCCGAGAAGATCGTGAACACGACCTGCCAGCCGGCGAGCTCGTCGGTGCCGATGCCGGTCGCGACGCCGACCGTGATCAGCAGTGACGCACGCAGGCTGACCGTTCGGAGGAACAGCCAGCCGCCCGATCGCGCCGATCCGCGCACGCCGTCGCGCTGCGGCCGGACCGACGCTGAGTGCTTGCGCGCGAGCCGTCCGACGATGACGACGTAGGCCGCGACCATGGCCCACTGCGCGGTGACCGTCCCGACGGCGGAGCCGGCGATGCCCCACCCGAAACCATAGATGAACAGGAAATTCAGCAGCGCGTTCGCCCCGAACCCGAGCCCGGCGATCCACAGCGGCGTCACGGTGTCCTGCATCCCGCGCAGCAGTCCGGTGGCGGCGAAGACGATCAGCATGGCGGGCAGACCCCACATGCTGATCATCAGGTACGTGTCTGCCTGGGCGGCCACGTCGGCTGGAGCACCGAACAGCGAGACCAGCCAGCCGGACGAGAGGGCTCCAGTGACGGCGAGCACGGCGCCGAGCCCGAGCGCGAGCCACATGCCGTCGATGCCGACGGAGACGGCGTCCTTATGGTCTCCGGCGCCGAATCGGCGAGCGACGGCCGGGGTCGTCGAGTACGCCAGGAAGATCATCAGCCCGACGATCGTCTGCAGCACGGCGCTCGCGATGCCGAGTCCGGCGAGCGGGACGGTGCCGAGGTGACCGACGAGCGCGGCATCCACCATCAGGAACGCCGGCTCCGCGACCAGCGCGCCCAGGGCAGGGACCGCCAGCCGCAGGATCTCCCGGTTCAGGGATGTGGGGCGTGCGGTCATCCTCCGAGCCTATGGCGTGCCGGCGACGCTCGTCCGAGGGGCGCGTACGCTGGTAGAACCGGCATCCGGAGGTGGACGATGACTGATCCTCGAGACGCCGCGGCCCGCTATCGGGCGCGGCAGAACGGCGAACCGGATGCTGAGTCCGAAGAGCCACCGACGCAGCTGAACGCTGAGAACAAGCACCAGTTCGTCGAAACGGCGATCCAGCTCGCGATCCGTCGTGGCGAGTTCGACGATCTGCCGGGCGCCGGCAAGCCGCTGGAGAACCTCGGTTCGCACCACGATCCTGACTGGTGGATCCGCCGCAAGATCGAGACCGAGAACCTAACGGGCCTGGGGCCGCCCGCGATTCTGCTGCGGAACGAGGACCGCGAACTGGATGACACGCTCGACAAAATCGGTCGCGAGAGCGACGTGCGCGAGGCGCTCGAGGACTTCAACAGGCGCGTGATCGATGCCCGCCGGCAGCTCATGGGCGGCCCGCCGGTCATCACCAAGACCAGAGATGTGGATGCTGAGGTCGAGGGGTGGCGGCGACGTCGAGCAGAGCGCGCGATCACGCCGCAGGAGACCGCGCCGGCACCGGAGCCACCAGGGCGACGTGGCCTGTTCCGCCGGCGCGGCTGAGGTCAGAATTCGAGCCTGAATCTCGAGATGCTCGCGCGAGAAATCCTTCCGGCTCCGAAAAGGCAATGGGTAGACATGCCCATTTCGAGCAAAATGAAGCCGATTGGCTATAGGTCCATGCCGAATGGCCAATCGTCGATACTGCTGAATGCGCGCGCGGGATACCAGTCGGATGAACGCGGGTAGTACCCCCAGAATTGGGGGATTGTGAGCGCGCTCCCACCTTCGCCAGCATGTGCAGCAGGAGCCGCTCAACTGAGGGGTGGCGGTGGCTCCTGAACCTGGGGTTGGGGAATCACAAGCACGAAGCCCGTCGGAGACGACGCCCAACGCAGGGTACCCGTTTCCGTCATCCCGGGAAGTGTGACTCTGTCATGCGTACTATCCGACGCCTCATCGAGGCCAAGAAGATCGAGCGGGAAGAGAACGGCGAAGCCGGCTTCTCGCTGATCGAGCTCATCATCGTCGTCGTGATCCTCGGCATCCTCGTGGCTGTCGCGATTCCGATCTTCTCGAACATTCAGACGTCGGCGGAAGAGAACTCTCTTCAGACCGCAGCCGCCAGCGCCGCGACCGCAGCCGCCGCTGCCGTCGCAGCTGACCCGGAAGCTACCGCCGACGAGATCAAGACCGCGGCCGAATCCGCTGCGGACGGCGCCGGCATCACGATCTCCGTCACAGGTGAGACCGTCGACGCCATCTGTGCGACCGCGACGGGTTACGAGAAGAAAGTGTCTGCCGGACCTGCATGCTCAGATGCAGATAAGAAGGTCACTGCGGCGGTCGCTGCCGGCTGACGCCTACGGAGGGGAGGACCGCTCGCTACGATCCTCCGCTCCGGTCATCCAATTAGGACCACTCATGTCGCGGCTTACCCGAAGCGACGACGGACTGGGCCTCATCGAAGTGATCATCGCGATGGTCCTGCTCGCCGTTCTGGCGCTTGCAGTACTGCCGTTGCTGGTCACGGCGATGGGGCTCAGCGTCGACAACCGCTCTTCCGTCGTGGCGACCAATCTCGCAGCAGAGAGGGTCGCCGAGATCCGCTCTGAGTTCCCGACCGGGTCCACTGCCTCGCGCTGTGTGGATCTGACGGCCGAGAACGGCGATCTGCCAGGGCCAACCGGTTCCAGCCTCACGATCCGGACCTCGCCGGCGACCTGCCCGGCTGCCGGTGCCTATCCGGCGGCCGTGGTGGTCACCGTGACGGTCTTGTCAGGCACCGAGTCGCTGGCGTCCGTATCCACCAAAGTCATGGTCGGTGCACCATGACTCGTCGGCAGGACCCTGACGACGACGGCCTGACTCTCGTCGAACTCATTCTCTACATGCTCATCGCGGGTGTCGTCCTGGTACTCGTGTCATCGATCTTCATCAACGGTTGGGGGGCCCAGGTGGCGACCACCGATCGCGACGCGGCAACCGGCCAGGCCAACCTCGTCACAGCTTCACTGCAGAAGTCCATCCGCAATGCGACGGAGATCAATCCGTCCACCGGCAGCGGCGACACGCTCGTCGCCGTCGTCGCCACCGGATCTTCCGGCTGGGAGTGCCGGGCATGGAAGCGCGACGCCACCGGCGATCTGCTCTACAAGAGCTCGAACAGTGTCATCGACACCTCCGTCACCACCGGCTGGGCGACGCTCGCCACCGGGATCGATGACGGCCCGATCTTCTCCGCCCCGTCGTCGACCCGGCTGGAGTACTCGTTCACCGCCTCAGCGGGCAGTGCGACTGTTCCCATCAACGGGGCGGTCAAGGCCCAGGCGGTCATCCAAGGAGCCGGACCATGCTGGTGAGTCTTCACGAAGCGCTCCGTCGCCGGATTCACGATCCGAGCGATCTGCGCAACGATCGGGGCGCGACGCTCGTCGTCGTCATCATCGTGATGATGGTGCTGATGGTCGGCGCGGTTCTGGTCGGCGGACTGGTCGTCAACACCGCGTCGAGCGTCGTTTCCAGTCGCAGCACCGCGCAGTCGCGAGCTGCAGCCGACGCCGGACTTGCGGCCGCGATCGCCCAGGCGAGCGGTGCCGACGCGGACCCGTGCGGTGCTGTGCCGGCCGGCACAGCACCGAACTACACGGTCGCCGTCGCGTGCGATTCTCCCGGCGTCGGACAGGTCACGTACACCGTCACCGGTACGGCCAGCGGCGCGAGCACGACGCTGAGCGCGGTCTACGAACTGGACGGTCTGACACCGCCGACCGCCGGCGGTCCTGGCCTTTTCTACACGTACAGCATGGGTTCCCGACTCAATTCCTACGTCTTCGACAGCGCCAACAGTGAGATGGGCATCGACGACTTCGTCGGCTCCGCCGGCGTTTATGCCTCGCTCGGGAAGATCGCATGCGGCACCGGATCAGTTTTCCCCGGCGACATCTACACCAAGACGGGCGACATGCAGCTCGACAACGGCTGCGTCGTTGAGGGGAACGCCTACATCGGGGGTACGGCTGTCGTGAACGGCGGGAAGATCGAGGGCAGTCTGATCGCGCCGAAGGATGTCGGACACACCATCGCCGGCACCGTCGGAAAGATCGGTGGCAGCGAGGGCAACGTCTTCGTCGGCGGCACGGTGACCCTGAACGCCGGCACCGTCTACGGCAGCGTGCGGGCCGCGGGCACGGGAAACAGCACTCTCGGCAGCGGCACCATCTTCGGCGGCTTCACCTATAAGGGCGGGTACGGAACCTGGGGCACTCCGGCGACGACGATCGTGAAGGGTTCCATCACCAAGAACACAGCGCTCGCCACGGTGCCGCTCCCGGAGATTCCGACCTGGCAGGACGTCGATTTCACACCGGTGAACGCCACGACTCCTCCGCAGGCCTGGGCGGACGAGGGCTACAAGCTCACGACGGTCACGGGTACAGCGTGCAACAAGTGGTCCGGTAATTCCGCCGATGTCACCTCAGTTGCCAGCACCCTCACCAGTCGCATGATCTTCGATATTCGGGGCTGCTCGGGCAACTTCGACACCAACGCCGGCGGCGCGAACAAGCAGGTCAAGATCAACAGGGACATCGCGATCATCGCGAATCGCTGGTACCTGTCAGGGACGAAGTTCTCGAGCGCCGACGGACAGCCCCACACGATTTATCTGATCACTCCCGACAGCAAGCCTGCCGTTGCGGGCCCCCAGTGCAACTCGCCAGCGAGCGCCTCCGAGCAGCTCAACGACTCGATGGTCGACCCCAAGATCGCGATCTACATCTACACGCCGTGCAAGATGAAGTTCAACAGTGGCCCGGCCACGTTCCGCGGGCAGGTCTACTCGGGCGAGCTCGAGTTCGGCGGCGGTGTCAAGGTCGCCTTCGCGCCACGGAACATCCCTGGCTACGACTTCGGAGAGGATGTCGACCCGTGGCCGGGAAGTGGCGGCGCGGGGACGGACAGCCTCGGCAACCTCATCTCCCAGCGGGACGTGCCGTGATCATGCCGGCTGTCGCGATCTTCATCACCGCATGGGCGGGAGTGTTCGGGCTGGTCATCGGCTCGTTCCTCAACGTCGTCGCCTATCGCGTCCCGGCCGGCATCTCCCTCATGCGTGAGAGCCGGTGCCCGCAATGCGGCGCATCGATCCGAGCGCACCAGAACATCCCCGTGGTCTCGTGGCTGGTGCAGCGCGGCCGCTGCGCCAACTGTCGCGGCGGCATCTCGGCGCGATATCCGCTGATCGAGCTGCTCACAGGGGTGCTGTTCGTCGCTGTCGCCGTCGGAGTCATCCGGCAGGCGGCCGGCGGGCCATCGACCGGCGCCTGGGCGACCAGTCCGGTGTTCTGGGGCGAGCTCATCATGCTCGTTCTGTTCGCCGCGCTCAGCGTGGTGCTCACGGCGATCGACGTCGACGTCAAACGCCTGCCGAACGCCATCGTGCTCCCTGGATGGGCGGCGGTCGTCGTGATCCTCGGGGCCACGACGGTGCTCGCGTCGGTCGGCGACGCGGGAGCCTGGGAACCGTTCATCCGGGCTCTGCTCGGCGGCGTATCGCTCTACCTCTTCTACTACGTCGTGCGGCTGATCAGCCCGCGCGGCATGGGCGGCGGCGACGTCAAACTCGCCGGGCTCGTCGGAACCGTGCTCGGCTGGTTCGGCTGGGGCGCGCTCGTGGTCGGCGCCTTCGCGGCATTCGTGCTCGGCGGCGCGGTCGGACTCGCGCTCATCGTGATCAAGAGAGCGGGACGCAAGACGGCGATCCCGTTCGGACCGTGGATGCTCGCCGGCGCGTGGGTCGGCATCCTCATCGGCGAGCCGATCGCGCGCTGGTATCTGGGGCTTTACGCGTAGGCCGACCCGGTCAGGAACGGTCTGCAAGAAGGAGGGGACATGGCAACAACACGAGTCGGTGTGGAGATCACCGAAGAGAGCGTCCGCGCGGTCGAGATGACCACCGGTCGATCACCGCGCGTCGTGGCGTACGGCGAGGTCCCGCTGCCCATCGACGCAGCCAAGGACTCCGAGATCCTCGACGAAGGCGCTGTCGCCGTCGCGATCCGTCAGCTCTGGAACACCGCGCGCATCAAGGGCCGCAGCGTCACCCTCGGCATCGCCAGCCGCCGCGTCCTCGTACGCGAGTACAGCACGACCGCGCTGCCTCCCGCCGTGCTCCGCAAGGCCCTGCCGTTCCAGGTGCAGGACCTCCTGCCCGTCCCGGTGAACCAGGCCGTGCTCGACTTCTATCCGACCTCGCAGGAGGGCGATCAAGTGCACGGACTGCTCGTCGCTGCAGTCGCGGAGACCGTCGAACACATGATCGCCGCCTTCTCGCGCAGCCGCATCCGCGTGACCCGCGTCGATCTCACGGCGTTCGGCCTGGCTCGCGCAGTGCGAGCCGGAGCAGGATCCGGCACCATCGCCGTCATCCATGTCGGCGACCACACCACGCAGGTCGTCGTCCTGCGTGACGGCATCCCGATGTTCGTGCGCATCCTTCCGGCCGACATGGAGACCGCGGCGATCCGCCGGCGCGGGATGACGGTCGTCGACGATGAAACCGCGGATGCCGAGATCCCGGTGCTCGCCGGAGTGGGGGCTGCAGCCATCGGCACCGCCGGCATCCTTCCTGCAGACGCCATCGCACCCGGCGCGCTGCGCGGGACGCTCCGCAACGAGAACGGCGGGCGCGCTGTGACCGACCTGCTCGGGCGGCTGCACAGCACGCTCGCATTCTCCATGAGTCGGCCAGGTATCGCCGGCATCGACCAGGTGCTGCTCACCGGCGCGGGCGCCGCGATCACCGGTGTGCAGCGCGGGCTCGAAGAGCGTGATCAGTTCCCGGTGCGGATCATCTCCCTCTCCGACGTCGGCACGGTCGCGAACGGTGAGCCGGCCGGCGAGCTCGCCCTCAACCTCGTCAGCACAGCCGGCCTGGCACTCGGGAAGGAAAGCTGATGTCGCGCGTCGCCGTTGTGTCGCTCGCCGGTGCTCCCAGAGTCAATCTGCTCCCCGCATCCGAACGCGCTCGCCGCGAGCACGACCGACTCGGCCGCATCTGGATCTGGGCGGCCCTCGGGGCCGTCGTCGTCGCCGCGCTCCTCGTCGGCGGGGCGTGGGTGTGGAACACGTTCGCCCAGCAGCAACTCGCCGCCGAACAGCTGCGCACGCAGGAGCTCGTCGGCGAGATCGCCGGGCTTTCCGAAGTCAGCGGTGCCATCGCCACAGAGAAGGAACTCACGGGCTACCTGGCCGAGGCGATGGGTTCTGATCTCGCGTGGAGCGACGTGCGCAGCAAGATCGAATCCGCGCTGCCCGCAGATGTCGCACTGGTCGGATTCAGTCTCGTGCCCGGCATCCCTGCCGTCGACAAACTCACGGAAGAGACCGTCGTCGGCACCGCAGGGCTGACGGGAACGATCACTCTCGACAGCCCGAACACGATCGACATCGCCGCGATCTCGCGCCAGCTGCGCACGGTCGGTGCGGTCTCCCAGAGCGATTCGAATGCCATCGCCGAGAGCGGCAGCGAAGAAGGACGATTCACGTACACGATCGACATCACCTTCGATCAGGGCATCTACAGCGGCCGGTTCGCTGCTGAGCAGGAAGGCGGTCAGTGATGACCAAACAGCTCATCACCCTCATCGGCGCTCTCGTGACAGCCGCCGTGCTCGTGCTCGGCATCGTGGTCGGAGTGCTGCCGCTCGTCGGCGGCGTGTTCGCGGCCCAGGAGCAGCAGCGTCAGGTCGAAGGCACGAACCAGGTGTACGAGACCCAGATCGCCGCCCTGCAGAAGCAGCAGGAGACCCTGGAGGACACCGAGAAGTCGGTCGCAGCCCTTTCCGCACAGATCCCTGCTCTCCCGCTGCTGGACGAGGTCTTCGAGCGCATCGCGCGCGCCGAGGCCGACTCCGGCGCGCAGCTCGTCTCCGTCACCAGGGGAGAGGCAGTGCCGTACGCCCCGCGCACGGGTGGAACCGAAGACGCTCCAGCCCCTGCCGCCACGACCGAGCCGACCGAGACGCCGGTCGACGCGGCATCCGACGTCGCCGCCGACGCGACCGTCGCCGGTGACGCGACCGCCGACGCGGCAGCATCCGAGACGACGACCGACCCGACGGCTCAGCCCACTGCGACGACGCCCGACCGGATGCAGATCGACATCACGATCCAGGCCACAGCCCCCGACATGGTGAGCGTCCAGAAGTTCCTCGACGGTCTGCGCGGCGGTCCTCGGGCCATCGCGATCGACGAGGTCGTCGTGACCGAGTCCAATGAACAGTTCGACATCCAGGTCACCGCGCTGACCTTCACCCGTGCCCAGGAAGGCAGCTGACATGACGGTCACTCTGAGCGAACTGCTCTCCCTGGCTGCTCGAGGGAGAGCATCCGACCTCCACATCACCGCCGATGCCCCACCGCTGATGCGCGTCGACGGCGATCTGATCGTCATCCCCCAGCAGCCCGATCCGCTCGACGCCATCTGGGTGCGCGAGGCCGCCCACAGCCTCATGAGCGACGGGCAGCGCGACGAGTTCGTCCGTCGCCACGAGGTCGACCTCGCTCACCACGAGCCGGGCATCGGGCGACTGCGTGTGAACGTCTTCCGGCAGCTCGGCGCGATCGCCATGGCGCTCCGCTTCATCCCGGGCAAGGTGTTCACGCTCGATGAGCTGGGCGCCCCGCAGATCGCTCAGGACCTGGCGCTCCGACCGCGCGGGCTCGTCCTCGTCACCGGGCCGACCGGATCCGGAAAGTCGACGACGCTCACCGCGATGGTCGACATCATCAACAGCATCCGCCCCGTGCACATCGTCACGATCGAGGACCCGATCGAGTTCCACCACAACAGCCGCCGCGCGCTGATCCATCAGCGCGAGGTCGGCAGCGACACGAACTCGTTCGCCGAGGCGCTGCGTCGCGTGCTGCGACAGGACCCGGATGTGATCCTCGTCGGCGAGCTCCGCGACCCGGAGTCGATCTCGACCGCTCTCTCGGCCGCAGAAACCGGTCACCTCGTGCTCTCCACGCTGCACACGCAGGGCGCATCGAAGTCGATCAACCGCATCATCGATGCGTTCCCCGCCGACCGGCAGGACCAGATCCGCTCGCAGCTCGGCGACACCCTGCAGGGCATCATCAGCCAGAGCCTGCTGCCGCGCGCGCAGCACGCAGGACGCACCATCGCCACCGAGGTGCTCATCAACACGCCGGCCGTCGCGAACCTGATCCGCGAGGGCCAGGTCGCCCAGCTGTACAGCGCGATGCAGGCGGGCGCGGCCGAGGGCATGCACACCCTCGATCAGGATCTGCGTCGCCTCGTCGGGGCGGGCACGGTCGCGGCTCACGTCGCCCGCACGTTCGCGGTCGACCCCGCCTCGCTCGACAACGTGCACGTTCAGCCGGCAGATCTCGATGCCGACTCCTGGTCGCATTACGCGGTGGACCGTCAGCTCACGGAATGGGGTTCATGATGGCGACGATGCAGGAATGGCACTATCAGGCCATCGATCCGGGCACCACGCAGCTGATCAAGGGCACGATGGATGCCACGACAGAGGCCACCGTCACGGCGAAGCTTCGAGCTCAAGGACTCATGCCCGTGCAGGTCGCGCCGATCGACAAGACGGGGCTGCGCCGCGAGATCACACTGCCGTCCCTTAATAAAGGAGTGTCGGCGCAGACGCTCGCGATCTTCTCGCGGCAGATGGCGGCGCTCATCAACGCCGGTCTGCCTCTCATGCGCACGCTTCTCGTGCTCGAGGATCAGACGGCCGACCGCAAGCTGCGTGGAGTGCTCGGCTCCGTGGCATCCGACGTCGAGGGCGGATCGTCGCTGTCGGCATCCCTGGGGCGCCATCCCGACATCTTCCCGCCCCTGATGGTGTCGATCGTCAAGGTGGGCGAGTCCGGCGGATTCCTCGGAGCCGCCCTCAACTCCGTCGCCGAGAACTATCGCAAGCAGGCCGAGCTGCACGGCAAGATCCGCTCGGCCACCACCTACCCGGCCGTCGTGCTCGTGATCGCCATCATCGGCGTGCTCGTCATGGTGACCTTCATCGTGCCGGTCTTCGAGAACATGTTCGCCGGCCTCGGCAGCGGGCTGCCGCTGCCGACCCAGATCCTCGTGACGATCTCGCACAACATGGTCTGGATCCTTCCGGCGCTCATCGTGCTCCTGATCGTGCTCGCCGTGGTGTGGTCACGCAACCGGTACACCGACGGCTATCGCAAGGTCGTCGACCCGATCAAGCTCAAGATGCCGATCTTCGGCAAGCTGATCACGAAGATGGCTGTCGCTCGGTTTAGCCGCAACCTGGCCATGATGCTGGATGCCGGTGTGCCGATCATCCAGGCGCTGTCGATCGTCGGTCAGGCGTCGAACAACTGGAAGATCGAACACACCGTGCGCGAGATCCAGGAGTCGATCCGCGCCGGCCGATCGTTCGCCGGCCCGCTGGCGAAGGAGGACGTCTTCCCGCCGATGGTGGCGCAGATGGTCGCCGTCGGTGAGGAGTCCGGCACACTTGCGCAGATGCTGGGCAGCATCGCCGACTTCTACGAGGAAGAGGTCGAGACCGCCACGGAGCAGCTGTCGTCGCTGATCGAGCCGATCCTCATCGTCGGCCTCGGCGTGGTCATCGGCGGCATGGTGATCTCCCTGTACATGCCGATCTTCACGCTGTACGGAGACATGGCGAACCAGGGGTGACTCCCCGCCCGCTCACACGGTGACGCGGAGGATCTCCTCGATCGTCGTGATGCCGTCGGCGACCTTCGCCCAACCGTCATCGCGCAGCGGCACCATTCCCTGCTTCAGGGCGATCTGCCGCAGCTCGCTGCCGGTTCCATGAGCGACAAGCGCCTGCTCGATCTCATCGGTGAGTGTCATGACCTCGTGCAGTCCGACGCGGCCCCGATACCCCGTGTTGGAGCAGGCGGAGCATCCGACGGCGCGGTACACGGTGGCGTGATTGATCAGCTCAGCGGGCATCCCGACGGCATCGAGCATCGCGCGATCGTCTTCGATGGGCTGGCGGCAGCGAGTGCACAGGCGACGGGCGAGGCGCTGGGCGACTACGGCGCTCAGTGCGGTCGCCACCAGGAACGGCTCGGTGCCGATCTCGACCAGGCGGGTCAGCGCACTCGGCGCATCGTTCGTGTGCAGCGTCGAGAGCACGAGGTGGCCGGTGAGCGCCGCCTCGATCGAGATCGTCGCCGTCTCGCGGTCGCGGATCTCACCGACCAGCACGACGTCGGGGTCCGAGCGCAGGATCGCGCGCAGCGCGGAGGCGAACGTGAGGCCTGCGCGTGGATTCACCTGCACCTGGTTGATGTCCGGGATGCGGTACTCCACCGGATCCTCGACCGTGATGACGTTCACGCGTGGATTCGAGACGGTCCGCAGCGCGGTGTACAGCGTGGTCGACTTGCCGGAGCCGGTGGGGCCTGTGACCAGCACCATGCCGTGCGGGCGGGTGATCGCCTCGCGGAACCGGTGCTCGTTGCGTCGCAGGAACAGCAGATCGTCCATCGACATGGACTGGCCGCTGTTGTCGAGGATTCGCATGACGATCTTCTCGCCCCACACCGTCGGCAGCGTGGCCACGCGGAGGTCGACGCTGCGGCCCTCGTGCAGCACCGAGATGCGGCCGTCCTGAGGCACGCGCTTCTCGGCGATGTCGATGGACGACATGATCTTCAGTCGCGAGATCACACCGTCCTGGATGCTGCGATCCGCTCGCTGCATCTCGTGCAGCACGCCGTCGATGCGGAACCGCACCGTGAGGCGGTGCTCGCCCGGCTCGATGTGGATGTCGCTGGCCCGGTCGTTGATCGCCTGGGTGATGAGCAGGTTCACGAAGCGGACGACCGGGGCATCGATGTCCTGGTCGTCGAGCTGCTCGGTGAACATGCTGTCGGCGCTGGACGATGATTCGCCGATCTGCTCCGACAGGTCGCTGAGCTCGCCGTCCGAGCGCAGCAGCCGCTCGAACGCCTGCATCAGCGAGTCCTCCGCGACGACCACGGGGACGACCCGCAGATCGGTCAGCGTGGCTATGTCGTCCAGCGCGATGATGTCGGTCGGATCCAGCATCCCCACGGTCAGCTGATCGCGCACCATGCGCAGCGGCAGCAGCCGGTACTTGCGGCACAGCGGCCCAGGCACGAGCGCGACCACCTGCGGATCGAACGTGTACGTCGTCAGATCGACGAAGCTGCAGCCCGTCGCGATCGATGTCGCCTCGGCGACCTGCGCCTCGGTGATCCGGCGCTGCTGCAGCAGATGCCGCGGCAACTCCTCTCCATCGCCCACTTCGGCGATGGCCGTCCCGATGACGTCGGCATCAGCCGCGCCCGTAGACACCAGATACTGCCCCAGTCCCCTCACAGCATTTCCCCTCTTCCGGCGTCTCCGCCGTATCCCCTTCTCGACATCATATTGCGCCACGCCCGCCCCGAACAGAGCGGATTTCCGATGCGCGCCGAGCACGCCGAGCGCCCCGCGCGCATAGGGTGGACGCATGACTGATGTGCTTCCCGCCGGTCTCGCGACCGAAGAGTTCAGCTCCGACATCCGCCCCCAGGACGACCTGTATCGCCACGTCAACGGCGCGTGGCTCGATCGCACTGAGATCCCCGGCGACAAGGCGCGATGGGGCTCCTTCCACATGCTCGCCGAGCAGGCCGAGAAGGATGTGCGGACGATCATCGAAGAGTCGCAGGGTGCCGCGCCCGGCACCCTCGAGCGCAAGATCGGCGACCTGTTCACGAGCTTCATGGACACCGCGCGCATCGATGCCGCCGGGGTCCAGCCCCTGCAGGAGACGCTTGCCGAGATCGACCGGATCGACGGCATCCCGGCCCTGCTCGCGATCGCCGGTGCCTACGAGCGCGACGGCCGCGCCCACATGATCGGGCTCTACATCGACGGCGATCCCGGCGATCCGGAGCGCTACGTGCCGATCCTCGTCCAGTCGGCCCTCTCGCTCCCTGACGAGAGTTACTACCGCCTCGACAGCTTCGCCGGCACTCGCGACGCGTACCGTGCGCACCTCGAGCGCCTCCTCGCGCTCGCCGGAGTGCAGGATGCCGCAGGCGACGCCGCGCGCGCCTTCGCGCTCGAAACCGAGATCGCCTCCCAGCACTGGGACAACGTCGCCAGCCGCGACGCCGTAAAGACCTACAACCTCAAGTCGTGGGACGACTTCCAGGCCCTTGTCGGCGTCGATCTGACGCCGTGGCGGGATGCCGTCGGACCCACGAACCCGGATGCCTTCGCCGAAGTCGTCGTCAGCCAGCCCAGCGCCTTCGAGGGTCTCGGCGCACTGCTGACCGCCGATCGGCTCGACGACTGGAAGGCGTGGCTGCGGGCACAGGCCGTGCATGCCGCGGCACCCTTCCTCACCGACGACATCGTGCAGGAGAACTTCTCGTTCTACGGCACGGAGCTCACCGGCGTCCCGACGATCCGCGAGCGCTGGAAGCGCGGCGTCTCGGTCACCGAGAGTGCTCTGGGCGAGGCGATCGGCAAGGTCTACGTCGAGCGGCACTACCCGCCGACGGCGAAGGCGGCGATGGACGAGCTCGTCGCGAACCTCATCGAGGCGTACCGGCAGAGCATCACGACGCTGGAGTGGATGAGCCCCGACACGCGTGAGCGCGCGCTCGCGAAGCTCGACGCGTTCACACCGAAGATCGGCCACCCGGAGGTCTGGCGCGACTACTCGACGCTCGAGATCGACGCCGCCGACATCTTCGGCAACGTCCGCCGCGCGAACATCTTCGAGCACGACCGCAACGTCGACAAGATCGGCAAGCCCATCGACCGCAATGAGTGGCACATGCCGCCGCAGATGGTCAACGCCTACTACAACCCGTCGATGAACGAGATCGTGTTCCCCGCAGCGATCCTGCAGTACCCGTTCTTCGATGCCTCGCGCGACGCCGCAGCGAACTACGGCGGCATCGGCGCGGTCATCGGTCACGAGATCGGCCACGGTTTCGATGACCAGGGCAGCCGCTACGACGGCACCGGCAAGCTCGACGACTGGTGGACGGACGCCGATCGCGCAGCCTTCGAGGAGCGCACCAAGGCCCTGATCGCTCAGTACGACGCACTGGTTCCGGTGGGTCTCGGCGAGGAGAACAACGTCAACGGTGCGCTCACGATCGGCGAGAACATCGGCGATCTCGGTGGGCTCGGCATCGCGCTGAAGGCCTACGACATCGCCCTGGGCGGTGCGGAGGCCCCGGTGATCGACGGCCTCACCGGTGTGCAGCGACTGCTGCTGAGCTGGGCCCAGGTGTGGCAGCAGAAGAGCCGCGACCCCGAGACGATCCGCCTGCTCACGATCGATCCGCACTCGCCGAACGAGTTCCGGTGCAACCAGATCGTGCGCAACATCGACGCCTTCTACGAGGCGTTCGGCGTGGCCGAAGGTGATGCTCTGCACCTGCCGAGCGACCAGCGTGTGACGATCTGGTGACCGTTACCCGCAAACTTTGACCGGGCGTCGCCGCGCGGGACTACGATGGCGAGTGCCGCTGTCGGCGTGGATCGCGCGGCGCCTCCCCTCATCGACCTTCTTGGGAAGGAACACGCGTGGGCACTCCCCCTGAGCCTGCGATGCTGCGTCGGTCACAACGCAGCACCCGACGTCTGCCGCGCCGCGCGGCCATCGGTCGGCGATCGTTCGCCGCGACGACGCGCGCGCTTGAGGAGCTGGCGGATGCCGGTGCCCAGGTATCGGTGCACGTCATGGATCTCGACACCGGGACGCAGGTGCTCGCCGGCGACGATCACGTCACCCTGCCGATTGCCGGGCTCGGCGTGGTGCCGTTGCTGATCGAGGTCGCCGCGCGGTTCGAGGCGGGGACGCTGGATCCGCTCGAGATCGTGGATCGCTCGGAGACGGACGACGTCACGGGGTCAGGGTTGTGGCGCAGTCTGCGAGCCCCGGCGCTGCCGCTCGTCGATCTCGCCGTGCTCGCAGCGACGGCAGGCGACCCGTTGGCCGTGAACATCCTGCTCGACCAGGTCGGCCACCACCGGGTTCGCGACCGGATCGAGTCGCTCGGACTCGAGCGGACGGCTGTGCTCGATAGATTCCGTGACGTTCGAGGGCCGGACGACGCCCCTCATGTCGCGGTCGGCACGACGAGGGAACTGGCGAACCTCTTCTCCGCACTCGTGAACTCGACGGCCGTGGATGCCGCGGTCAGCGCGCAGGTCGCGGAGTGGCTGAGCTTCAATCACGATCTGAGCCTGGTGGCGGCATCCACGGGCCTCGACCCGTTCGCGCACGATCACGATGCGCACGGGCTGCTGTTCATCAACAAGACGGGGCGCGACCGCGGCGTCCGTGCCGAGGCCGGTGTTCTTGCCGGCCCGCGTTCAGGCGTCGCCTACGCGATGATCGTCGGCTTCGACGACCTGTCGATCGCGCATCGGCTGCGCGCACACGATGCGTTCCGGGTGCTCGGCGTCGAGCTGATGGAGTACGCGCACTGAAGCCCCGCCCGTGATCGGACGGGGCTCCGGATCGAGCGATCAGGCGTGCGCGTGCGCGCCCACCCAGGTCCGCTCGTCGCCGGTCCAGCGGTTGACCGGCATCTGCCGCCGGGCCGACTCCATGTGCATCCGAGCGAAGGCCGGTGCGAAGACCTCGTTCACGGCATCCAGGCGATCCTGCTCTTCCCGGATCCTCGGCATGATCTCGCGGAATGCGGCCAAGACCGCGTCCTCGTCGACCAGAGTGAGCCGGCCGTGCTCGACCGTGACGACCCCGTCGACCATGACACGCACGATCGACGATCCGTTCTCGCTGTATACGAGGTGGTTCTCGAGGCGATTGGTGGGCAGGAACGCCAGGGTCGTCGTGTCGAACATGACGAGGTCGGCGCGCTTGCCGACTTCGATGGAGCCGATCGTCTGGTCCAGCACCCCGCTGCGGGCGCCGCCGATGGTCGCGGCGTCCAGCACCTCGGGCACGGTCGGCCAGCGCTCGAAGTCCGGTTCGGTGGCCTTGTGCAGGAGAGCCGCGGTCTTCATGACCTCCATGAGGCGCGGCGTGTCGCTCGAGGAGCATCCGTCCGTGCCGAGGCCGAGGTTCACGCCGGCGTCCTGGTAGGCGCGCCAGGGCAGGATGCCGGACCCGAGCTTGAGGTTCGAGATCGCATTGTGCGAGACGGAGACGCCCGACCGTGCGATCCGCTCGATGTCGTCGCCCGTGACCCAGATGCCGTGAGCGAACGTCGTGCGCGGGTTCAGGGCGCCGATCTCGTCGAGGTGCTGCACGAGCGTGCGTCCGCCGTAGAGCTCATCTCCGGTCACCGCCTGCGTCTTCGTCTCGAGCACGTGGATGTGCACCTCGGCGTCGAACTCCGCGGACAGGGATGCCGCTCCCGCGAGCAGGTCGTCGGTGCAGCGCTGCGGACCGGACGGCGCCAGCATGTATCGGATGCGTCCGCCTGCCGATCCGTGATGCCTGCGGAAGGCATCGCGGGAGTAGTCGAGGTACTCCGCCGCGGTGAGCGTCGGCGCCTGCCGCACCTGGCGGACGACCTCCTCGGGCAGCCAATCAGCGACGAACGGCAAGGTGTCGACGAACGGCCGGTTGATGATGTGGCCAGAGACATTGGCCCGGATCCCGATGTCGCTGTACGCGCCGGCGACGGCCGCGAGCTGGTCGAGGTCCTGCCCCGGCGTCTCGAGCACATCGTCGACGAGCGTGGTCACGCCCGACTTCATCGACTCCATCGCGAACATGAGCGTGCGCAGCCGGATGAGATCCGGCGGGGTGGGGCTGCCGCCGAGGATGGGGTAGGCGTACGCCATCCACAGCTCCAGCGGCATGTTGTCGTAGCGGCCCTTGTAGAGGTACTCCCACGAGTGGGTGTGCGCGTTGACGAAACCCGGGGTGACGAGCATTCCCGTGCCGTCGATCACGGTCTCGCCCGGTCGCGCTTCGAGGTTCGTTCCGATCTCGGTGAAGCATCCGTCCGCGATGCGCAGGTCACGCCGCACCGGCGTCGCGTGCATGCTCGCGTCCATGGTGATGACATCCGCGTTGCGGATCAGGGTGGCGGTCATTCGCCTGCTCCGTTCTGTGCGTCCGTGTGCTGCGCGGCGTCCGGCGCCGGTGCTGCGAGGGATGCCGCGGCCGCGGCCCGGCGAGTGCTGCGGGCGACCCAGTGGCAGATCGGGGCGGCGATCACTGCGACGAGGACGCCCTGGATGGCCGGGCTGCCGAGTCCGGTGATGGAGCCGAACCCGGCTGCAGCCGTGCCCAGCAGGTAGGCGATGACGCCGGGCCAGACGAACCCCGGTACGCTGTCGAGGTCTGTCCCCGGGTCGCGGCGCCGCCAGACGAACAGGAACGTGCCGATGATGACCCCGCCCAGCGGCGGGATCACCGTGCCGAGGGTGACGAGGAACATGGTCATCGAGTCGGCTAGGCCGCTGACCGCGAGGGCGATGCCGATGATGACGCCGCCGATGATGAAGGGGCGCTTGTCGGCCTTGCCGAACAGCTCGGACCCTGCGACGCCGAACGCGTAGGCCGCGTTGTCGTTGGTGGTCCAGAGGTTGAACGTGAGCATGAAGACGCCGAGGCCGGCAAGACCCATCGTGAACAGCAGCGTGGTGAAGTCGGCCTCGTCGAACGCGATCGCGCCGATGCCGCCGAACACGAGCATCGCGGTCTCGACGACCAGGAGTGCACCCAGGCAGACCAGGAAAGCGGTGCGCGCACTGCGGGCGAAGCGGGTCCAGTTGCCGATCTGCGTTCCGCCGGAGATGAACGTTCCGATCATCATGGTGATCGCCATGCCGGGGGTGATCGAGCTGTCGCCGCTCGTCGCGAATAGTCCACCGATGCCGCCGACCTCGTCGAGGGAGAGCGCGGTGATCCAAATGCACAGGGCGAACATGAGCGGCACCGACACCCACGAGAGCACTTCGATGCCCTTGAACCCCCAGTATGAGGTGGTCGCCATGAGGAGGCCGCCGAAGATCGCGAGCGGCCACGATTCCGACCAGCCGAGGGCGGATGCGAGGAGGTTCGCGAAGATGCCGACCGTGATCCCGTACCAACCGATCTGGGTGCCGCCGAGGACGATCGAGGCCCACTTGCCGCCGACCCGGCCGAGGGTGAGGCGCGAGATGAGGACCGTGGACAGGCCGGTGCGGGCGCTCGCCGCGCCGAGGGTGGAGATGTAGAGGCCGAGGACGGCGGTCGCGACGGCGCACAACAGCAGGAACGGGGCGAAGCCGAACGCACCGGCGACCTGTCCGCCGGTGACCATCGTCGGGGTGAAGAAGACGAACCCGCCGACGACGACGAGGACACCGAACCAGCCCTGTCGAGAGTGTGCGGGGACGCGTGAGAGCGGATAGTCCTTGTCGACGCGCTCGGCGGCGGGCGGGACTGCGGGTGTGGCGGGAGGTGCGGATGTGGTGGTCATGGCGCATTCCTTTCGGTCACCGCTCATTGCAGTCCTCGAATGTTTCGGCGCTGTTGCAGGAGGGGATTGTGTGGAGGAGATCACCCGTCCGGGCATCCGGAGGTGGGGGAGAGCACACCTCCGGCAATCTCGGGGAAACGATGGCGAAACACGGCCGCCTTATCGTCGGGTGATGGTCGGGCGGAGACGGGAAGACACGGATGCGCTGGTCGGCGACGTCCGCGTCGCGGACCTGCTCGCGTGGGACGGGCCGCCGATGGAGCTCGCCGGACGGCCGGTCGGCCTCGATCGCGTGATCCGCTGGTCGCTGCCGTCGGACCTGCTCGACCCGAGCCCGTACCTGCGCGGCGGCGAGCTCGTGCTGACCTCGGGGATCTCGATGACTGAAGTCGAAGCGCAGCGCAGGTTCGTGGCGGCCGTCTGCGGCGCCGGGGCGTCAGCGATCGGCTTCGCCCTCGGCGTTGTGACCGATGAGGTGCCGGCGCCGATCATCCGGACGGCGAACGCCCTGGGTGTCGCGGTGCTGCGGATCCCCGCCGATGTCGCGTTCGTCGAGATCACGCAGCGCCTGGCGGCCGAGCAGCACCGGCAGGAGCAGGAGGCTCGCGAGCGCGCCCGTGTCGGGGCGATCATCGACATGGTGCGCCGCGGGCAGGCCAGCGCCGTCGTCCTCGACGCTGAACTCGACGACGCGGATGCTGTGCATATCGTCGTCGCGCCCAGCGCTATCCGCCTGCCGCTCCCCGAAGGCTCCGTCGTCGGCACGGTCGGCGCGGACACGGTCGCGATCGTGCCGGGGACCATCGGCGGACTGCTCTCCGCGCCGCACGACATCGATGCCGTGTTCGGCTGGAGCGGTCCGATCGTGCAGGAACGCATCGCGATCGCGCTTCGGGAGGCGTTCGCCGCTGCCGCCATCGCACCCCGGCTGCGGCGACCGGCCGGTCCGCGCGACCTCGCCACGTGGGAGGGCCTGGTGCACCGACTCACGCCCGACCAGATCGCTCCGTTCACGGAGCACGTGATCACGCCGCTGCGCCGGTACGACGCGCGTCACCGCACACAGCTGCTGCAGACGGCCGAGGCTCTCTGCCGGAGGGACGGCGCGGTGCAGGCGGCCTCAGCCGATCTGTTCATCCACGAGAACACCCTCCGCAAGCGCGCCGCACGCATCGAGGAGATCACCGGGCTGAACCCGCTCAACGCCCTCGATCGCGCGGCGTTCCTCGTCGCCATCCTCGGCGGCACGTGAACGAGCCGCTCCGTCAGCGCCCTGGCACCCCGAACCGCTGGTTGGGGTCCAGTGCCTCGAGCACGGGCTCGAGGGCATCGGCGAGGTGGTCGAGCTGTTCCGGGCTCAGCTGGTCGAGAACCAGTCGGTGCACGGTGTCGAAGTGGTCGGGGGTCGCGAGCACGAGCTGACGGCGCCCCTGCCGGGTGAGCTCGAGCAGGATGCTGCGCCGGTCGTGCTCGCTCTCCTCGCGCTGCACGAGTCCCCGCTGCTGGAGTCTGCTGACGACCTTCGAGGCTCGGGGGAGCGTGGCGTTCGTCGCCGCCGCGAGGTCGCTCAGGCGCATCGCGCCGGTGCGCTGCAGGACGCTCAGCAGCATGAACTCGTAGTGGGTCAGTGACGCGTCGCGTTGCAGCTGAGCGTCCAGAGCCGCGGGGAGCAGTTCGGCGGTGCTGATGAGTGCGAGCCATGCTCGGGACTGCTGCGGGGTCATCCGGGGGAGCGATGCGGCCATGTTCTCCATTCTGTCGGGAATAGTTGCCGAGACAAGGGCGTTTCGACATGTAGTTGCCGAAGCAAGTAAATGCGACGGCGGAACAACAGACGAAAGGCATCACCATGACTGCGATCACCGTCATCGGAACCGGAAACATGGGCCAGGCCATCGCCGGCATCGCCGCGAAGGGCGGAGCGAGCGTGCAGATCCTCGCGCGCGACCTCGAGAAGGCCGGTACGGCCGCAGCATCCGTCGGTGCGACCGCCGGCGTCGTCGGCGACGCGATCTCGGGTGAGATCGTCGTCCTCGCCGTGCCGCACCCGGCACTGGCCGAGCTCGCGGAGACCTACGGCGACCAGCTCGCCAACAAGGTCGTCGTCGACATCACCAACCCCGTCGACTTCGCCACGTTCGACGGACTCGTCGTGCCGGCCGACTCCTCGGCCGCGGGCGAGCTCGCCGCCCTGATCCCCGGCGCGAAGGTCGTGAAGGCCTTCAACACCAACTTCGCCGCGACCCTGGCGGCCGGCGAGCTCGGCGGCGAGCCGACCGTCGTGCAGATCGCCGGTGACGACGAGTCCGCGAAGAACCTTCTCGCCGGCGTCATCACCGCAGCGGGCCTCAAGGTCGCGGACGCCGGTGCGCTCAAGCGCGCGCGCGAGCTCGAGGCCCTCGGCTTCCTGCAGATGGTGCTCGCCGTGCGCGAGCAGATCGGCTGGACCGGCGGGTACGCCGTCCGCGCCTGATCGCGTGGTGCGGGGTACCCTCGTCGGATGGACGACTGGACCCCGCACCGCCGCGACGACGGCGAGCTGCTCGGCTGGATCCACCCGTCGGGCGACGCCTGGGTGGCCGTGGACGTCTTCGGCCGTACGGTGTCGGATGCCGTCGACTGGCTCGTCGCCGAGGAGGCACTGGAATCGCACGGCCTCGCGTGGCTCGCCGAGCCGTGGATGCTCGAGGACGAAGGCCGTCCTGTACGGGTGCGCATCGTCGAGGTCACACCGGATCATGACGGCATCCCCGGCCGCATCGTCGTGAAGACCGAGGACTACGGCGACGTCGCGCGCCCGGCATCCGAGCCGATCGTGCTGCCCTGGCCGCTCCCCGACCGCCTGCGTCCGCCGCAGCCCGGCGACCCCGACGGCTACACGTTCGGCTGACCCGGACCGGAGTCCTCAGCTCGGAAGTGAAGGGTGCCGTTCGAGGGGCCGGATCTTCGGGATGAACAGCGACAGCACCAGAGCGATGATGCCGGCGATGATCGCCAGCCAGAAGCACATCTCGAACGCTTCGTGAGTGGGCACGGCAACACCGTCGACGTCGATGCTCATCGCGGCGAGCACGCCGCCCATGACGGCAGAGGCGCTCGAGGTTCCCACCGAGCGGAACAGGGCGTTGAGGCCGTTCGACGCTCCCGTCTCGTTGGATGGCACCGAGCGCATGATGATCATCGGCATCGCAGCGAACGTGAACCCGATGCCAACCCCGATGATCGCGTTGGCGATAAGGATGTGGATCCACTCCGATGACCAGATCAGCACGTAGCCGTAAGCCAGGACGATGGCGGCCGAGCCGGCGGTGAACAGCGGCCGCGGGCCGATCGTGCGCTCCAGCCAGCCGGACAGCGGCGAGATCACCATCATGACGAGCCCGGCGGGCATCACGATGAAGGCCGCCGTGATCATGTCGAGCCCGAAGCCTGATCCCGTCTCGACGGGCAGCTCGAGCATCTGCGGGAACGTGACGTTGGACGAGAACAGAGCGAAGCCCATGCCGATGGCTGCGATGTTCGTCAGGAGCACCGCGGGGCGGGCAGCCACGCGCAGATCGAGCAGAGGATCCTTCGTCCGCAGCTGATACCAGCCCCACAGCAGCAGCACGAGCACACCGCCGATCACCAGGCTCAGGCCGACCGGCGACGTCCAGCCCCACTGGGCCCCGCGCGAGACGTAGAGCAGCAGGCCCGTCAGGCCGATCGCCAGACCGATCGCGCCGATCACGTCGAGGCGACCGGGGGAGAGCAGCACGTCCTCCGGCACGAACAGATAGACCAGCACCAGCCCGGCGACGCCGAGTCCGGCGGCGAGCCAGAACAGCGAGTGCCAGTCGGCGTTCAGGGCCAGATAGGCCGCCAGCGGCATCCCGAGAGCGCCGCCCACGCCCATCGTCGCGCTCATGAGCGCCACTGCGGTGCCGAGGTGCTTCGGGGGAAGGATGTCGCGCATGATCGCGATGCCGAGCGGGATCACGCCGGTGACACCGCCCTGCAGCGCGCGTCCGATGATCACGCCGACGATCGACCCGGAGAGCGCCGCGATGACGGAACCGATGATGAGCATGATCATCAGCACGACGACGACGCGGCGCTTGCCGTACATGTCGCCGAGGCGACCGGAGATCGGGGTGGCGATCGCCGCCACGAGCAGCGTGATCGTGACGACCCAGGTGGTGTCCTCGCGGGATGCGTTCAACAGCATGGGCAGCTCGGCCTGAAGAGGCACGACGAGCGTGAACATGAACGACGACGCGAGTCCGGCGAAAGCGAGGACGGCGACGGTCAGAGCCCGGTTGGGGGTTCGCGAGAGGCGTTTCCTGGCTCTATCGTCGCTGTCTCCCACCTGTCCAGGCTAGCGGTGGATTCCGCAGAAGGACGCAGAGGGGGCAGACTGGGTGCGTGCGAACCATCCGTGACCTCGACACCGTTGAACTGATCATCGACGCGCAGAGCCTGCTGGATTCGATCCGTGGACCAGAGCGCGTCATCGACGCCGGTACGCTGCGCGCGCTGCAGCAGTCCGGCAACTACGTGGTCGGCCTGTTCGACGACGAGGGCGGCCAGGAGCGGATGGTCGGAGCATCCATCGCCTTCTTCGGCGTGCCGGCTCGGCGCCGGATGCACTCGCACATCACCGCTCTGCTGCCCGACTATCGCGGCCGCGGCTGGGGGCGCGAGCTCAAGGAGCACCAGCGCCAGTGGGCGTTCTCTCGAGACGTCGGCGGCATCACGTGGACGTTCGACCCGCTCGTGGCACGCAACGCCCACTTCTTCCTCACTGTGCTGGGCGCCCGCGTCACCGGGTACTCGGTGAACAACTACGGCATCTTCGGCGGCGGGGATGCCGGCGACGAGAGCGACCGGCTGGATGTCGAGTGGGCCCTCGCCGACATCGCCAAGCCTCCGGCGCCTGACGCCGTCGTCGAGACGCTCGAGATCCCGTCCGACGTCGAGGCCATGCGCGCATCCGATCCGGATGCCGCGCACGAGTGGCGCACGCGTCTGCGCGGCGAGATGGAGCAGCTGCTCGGTCGCGGGCTGCGTATCGCCGGATTCGACGTCGAGCGCGGCTACCTGTTCACCGAATGAGCGCGATGAGCGGGCAGACACCAGCAGAGTCTCCGTTCCACTCCCGGCTGCCGATCGGTGAGCGGCTGGATGCCTCGGCGCTGACCGAGGGTCTGCCCTGGGCGTTCGACGAGATCAGGATGCGACCGCTCGAACCGATGCTTGTGCCCGAGAATCCACGCGGCGGCGAGATCGATCGATCCACGTGCGGACCGTGCGCACCCTCGGAGAACACGATCTGGCACGACGACCTGTGGCAGGTCTACGCCTCTCCGGAGCCGAGCGGGCTGCCGTTCATCGCGGCGCTCTCGCCTCGAGAGCATTGGCTGCTCGAGGACGCTCCGATCGACGTGCTCGCAGCGCTCGGTCCTCTCATGCAGCGGATGTCCGAGGCCGTGAAGACCATCCCCGGCGTTGCGCGTTGCCACTTCGGTCGCTGGAACGACGGCTCCGCCCATCTCCACATGTGGGCGCTTGCCCGCCCGGCCGGCATGATGCAGGGGCGCGGAGCGGCGCTCGCCTTCTGGGATGACGTGCTCCCGCCCATGCCGCAGGAGATGGCCCAGGAGCACGTTCGCATCGTCGCCGAGTCGCTTGCGGCAGGCGGAGGCGTGGCGTTTCCGCACCGCTGAGCGTCCGCTCCGGGTCATCGAGGGAGTAGAAGGCGAGACGAAACGCCACAGTGGTACCAATCAGTGCGGTGACTGGTACCATCGGGACCATGGCGATGAACCTTCGATTGAGGGACGACGCGGCAGCGGCGCTGCGCGCCGAGTCGGAGCGCACGGGGCGCAGCCAGCAGGAGATCCTGAGGCTGGCCGTCGACGAGCATCTCGGGCTCGCCGGTTCCGCACGACCGACGCCGTACCCCGACTGGGTGACACCACCGGAACGCCCTTATCGGTCGGTCAAGCCGATTCTTCATCTTCCGAAGGGCATGACGACGGCCGACCTCCTCGATCGGGAAGACCGCATCTGACGTGCTGATCTACGTCGACACGAGCGCGGTGCTCAAGCGGGTGTTCGAAGAGAACGAATCCGACGCGCTCGGGCGAGCGATAGACCAAGCGGTGGCCGACGGCGATCGGCTGATCTCCTCGACCTTGACGCGGGTCGAGTTGGCGCGCGGCATCCGTCGGCGTCTCGACTTCGAGCCCCGCGATCGATTGACGTCGGCGTTCGAGCTGGCGACCGGAGACATCGCGTTCGCGCCCATGTCGTCTCCGATCGTCGAGAGTGCCCGAGTCATCGGGCCCCCGGCTCTCCGATCGCTCGACGCGATCCATCTCGCCACGGCGATCGCGGTCGGTGCCGGCGAGGTCTGGACGTACGACGATCGTCTCGCCGCGGCATCCGAGGAGATGGGGATCGTCGCGCGGATGCCGTCCTGACCTCCCTCACGTGGGGCTGATCGACAGCAGGGGCGCGGATAGGATTGGAATGCCCATGTTCCTGGGCGCATTCCCCGCCGCATCCGACCATTGGAGCCACCATGGCCGAACAGTCCCGCCTCGATAAGGTCATCAGCCTCGCCCGCCACCGCGGGTTCGTGTTCCAAGCAGGTGAGATCTACGGCGGTTCGCGCTCTGCGTGGGACTACGGCCCCCTCGGCACCGAGCTGAAGGAGAACATCCGTCGGCAGTGGTGGCAGACCTTCGTTCGCGGACGCGGCGACATGGTGGGCCTCGACTCCAGCATCATCCTCCCCAAGCGCGTGTGGGAGGCCTCCGGCCACGTCGCGACCTTCACCGACCCGCTCGTCGAGTGTCTGAACTGCCACAAGCGCTTCCGCGCCGACAATCTCATCGAGGACTTCGAGGCGCGCAAGGGCCGCAAGGCCGAGAACGGCCTCGCCGACGTGCCCTGCCCGAACTGCGGCAACAAGGGCCAGTACACCGAGCCGAAGGCGTTCTCGGGTCTCGTGAAGACCTACCTCGGCGTCGTCGATGACGAGTCGGGCCTCTACTTCCTGCGCCCCGAGACCGCTCAGGGCATCTTCGTGAACTTCTCGAACGTGCTCACCGCGAGCCGCAAGAAGCCGCCGTTCGGCATCGGCCAGGTCGGCAAGGCGTTCCGCAACGAGATCACGCCCGGTAACTTCATCTTCCGCACCCGCGAGTTCGAGCAGATGGAGATCGAGTACTTCGTTCCGCCCGCCGAGGCGCAGGAGTGGTTCGAGCACTGGGTCGAGGCATGCTGGGCCTGGTTCGAGGACCTCGGCATCAACACCGACAACATGCGTCGCTTCGACGTGCCGGAGGACGAGCGGGCGCACTACTCGGCCGGAACCATCGACTTCGAGTACCGGTTCGGCTTCCCCGGCAAGGAGTGGGGCGAGCTCATGGGTGTCGCCAACCGCACCGACTACGACCTGTCGAGCCACTCCGAGGCATCCGGTCAGAGCCTGACGTACTTCGACCAGGCATCCGGTGAGCGGTACACGCCGTACGTGATCGAGCCGTCGTTCGGCCTGACCCGTTCGATGATGGCGTTCCTCGTCGACTCCTACGTCGAGGAGGAGGTGCCCAACGCCAAGGGCGGCACCGACACTCGCACGGTACTCAAGCTCGACCCGCGTCTCGCGCCGGTCAAGGTCGCTGTTCTTCCGCTGTCGCGCAACGAGCGTCTCTCGCCGCTGGCGCGCGAGGTCGCCGACTCGCTGCGCGGACGCTGGGCGATCGACTTCGACGACGCCGGAGCGATCGGACGCCGCTACCGCCGTCAGGACGAGATCGGCACCCCGTTCTGCGTCACGGTCGACTTCGACTCGCTCGACGACAACGCGGTGACCGTGCGCGACCGCGACACCATGGCGCAGGAGCGGGTCTCCGTCGCTGAGCTGAACGACTACCTCGCGGAGCGTCTGAAGGGCGCCTGACCCCATGTTCGCGCCGAGGCCCCGTCTTCGCGCCGAGACCCCGTCTTATCCGCGCACGCAAGACGGGGCATCGGTGGCAAGACGGGGCCTCGACGTGCGGAGGCATGGGGGAGGATGCTGCGTCCCGCCGCTCCATGGGACGATGGCAGGGTGGAGACGACGACTTTCACCGCGACCGACGGCTTCCCGCACACCGCTCTGGTGGGGGTGACCGGCCCCGAGCAGCCCATCGCTGTGCAGGGCGACCCGCACGCCGTGCTCGCGCTGGCTTCGGTGTCGAAACCGCTGTCGGCCTGGGGAGTGCTGATCGCCGTCGAGTGCGAACTCGTCGATCTCGATGAACCGGCGGGTCCCGAAGGCTCAACACTGCTCAATCTGCTCGACCACACCAGCGGGCTGCCGTTCGAGGGCGAGCAGACGCAGGCTGCGCCAGGCACGCGCCGCATCTACTCGAACGCCGGATTCGATGCGGTCGGGGCGCACGTCGCCGCCGCTGCGGGCATGCCCTTCGACCAGTGGATGGCGCGCGAAGTCGCCGGTCCTCTGGGCATGCGGGACATCGAGCTGACCGGGCGTCCCTCCGCCGGGTACCGGGCCTCGATCGACGACCTGCTGATCTTCGGACGCGAGGTGCTCCGACCGACGCTCATCCCGGCTGAGCTGCGCGACCTCGCGCTCATGGTCTCGCAGCCGGGTCTTCGCGGTGTCGTCCCCGGCTACGGCTCGTTCGACGACAACCAGTGGGGGCTGGGGTTCGAGCTCAAGGGCACGAAGAGCCCGCACTGGCTCGCCGACTCGTTCCCGCCGGAGACGGCCGGGCACTTCGGCGGGCAGGGGAGCTTCCTGTTCATCGACCGCACTCGCGATCTCGCCGCGGCTTTCCTCTCGGGGGTCGCCTTCGGCGAGGATCACAAGCGGATCTGGCCGTCGCTGACCGAGGAGATCGTCACGCGCTACGGCAGCCGCTGATGCCCGGCATCGAGACCCCGTCTTCGTATCGAGCCCCCGTCGTGCGCACGAACGTAAGACGGGGGCTCGATTGCAAGACGGGGGCTCGGCGCCAAGACACGGGGGCTCGGTGGCAAGACACGGGGCCTCGACGGCAAGACACGAGGCCTCGACGGCAAGACACGGGGGCTCGGCGCCAAGACGGGGGCTCGACGAGCCGATGCCGCGCTCAGTCCTGGACGGTGATGCGGGCGTAGTCGTCCCCGCCGCCTTCTGTCCACGCCAGCACATCCTCGAGGACAGGACGCAGAACGTCGAGGTCGACCTTCTCGAGATCCTTGATGTAGAGGCACCCGGCGCCGACGGTGTGCGGACCGAGGTTCGCGAGCGCCTCACTGTGCCGGTCGGTGCTGTCGAGGTACAGCGTCGACGCGCCCTTGCGCGGGGCGAACGCGAGCACGGGCATGTCGCCCTCATTGCCGGTGGGGTAGCGGTAGTGGCAGCTGCCGAAGCCGATGATGGTGCCCCACAGTTCCGGTTCGCGGCCGGAGATCTCCTGCAGCAGAGCTGTGAGCGTCTCGGCATCCCGTCGCCTCGCGGCCGGCGTCACGTCGGCGATGAAGGCTCCGACGCTGCCTCCGGTCTTCTTCATGGCTTCGCGGTCTTCGCTGCGGCCTTCATCGCCCTCTTGTGCTCGCGCACCTTGGTCAGCGACTCCGGCGAGACGATGTCGGCGACGCTGCGATACGCGCCATCGTCGCCGTAGGGGGCGGAGGCCTCACGCCAGCCGTCACCCGTGAAGCCGTACTGCTTGCCCAGCAGCGCGAGGAAGATCTTCGCCTTCTGCTCGCCGAAGCCGGGGAGGGCCTTGAGCCGGCGGAGCACTTCCGGCCCATCGGGCTCGCCCTTCGACCAGAGCGCTGCGGCATCGCCGCCCCACGAGTCGACGAGCTCCTGGCACAGCGTCTGAACGCGGGCGGCCATCGAACCGGGGAATCGATGCACCGAGGGGGTCTGCTTGAACGCCTCGAGGAACTTCTCCGGATCCATGCCGGCGATCGCCGCGGCATCCGCTGCCCCGGTGCGCTGCTCGATCTTGAGCGGACCGGCGAACGCCGTCTCCATCGGAACCTGTTGGTCCAGCAGCATCCCGACCAGGAGCGCGAGCGGGTTGTCGGTCAAGAGTTCGTCGGCTGCCGGGTCGCCGGTGATGTGCAGGGCCATGTCTCCAGTCTGGCACTGCGGGCACCAGAGCATGCCCATGGTTCGCCGCTGTCCTATGTTTGAACCATGAGGGCCACCTTCAGCGTTGCGATCGTCGACGACCATGCGCTCGTCGGTCTCGCCATCGGTCCGCTCATCGAGAGCTCGAGGGACCTGGTGTTCCTGGGCACAGTGCCTTCGGTCGCCGCCCTCAGGCAGGCGGATCTGCATCCCGATCTCGTCGTGCTCGACCTCATGCTGCGCGACGGGACCACGCCTGCCGAGAACGTGCAATGGCTGCAGGAGCGCGGCTCTCAAGTGCTCGTGCTCACCTCGGGGGAGGACCGGTTCCTCGTCAGGGCCGCTCTGCGCACGGCAGCGCTCGGCGTCGTCCGAAAGTCCGCTCCACCGGCCGCGATCCTCTCGGCGATCGAGCTTGCAGCGCGGGGTGAGCTGCTCGTCGACGCGGAGTGGGCTGTGACGGTCGACGCCGACCCCGAACTCGAGAGCGCTCCTCTGACCGACCGCGAACGCGATGTCCTCGCCCTGTACGCCTCCGGCATCGGGGCGAAGCAGGTCGCGGCGCAGCTCGGGATCAGCGAGAACACCGTCAACGACCACCTCAAGCGCATCAAGGTCGTGTACCAGCGCCTCGGCCGCGCGGCGCCCACCAAGGTCGAGTTGTACCGTCGGGGCGTCGAGGACGGATACCTGCCCATGCCCGGACGGCCATGATCGGGGTCGGCGTCGTCTCCGAGCATCCCGAGACCGACCCCGACTCGGCGGATCCCGCGCCGACGGATCGCCACGAACTGCTTGCAGCGCGACTGCTGACAGCGGTGAACGGTGCGCTCGCCGCGGCGGCGGCGCTCGGCGTGCTCACCGTGGTCGTCCAGCAGAATCCGGCGTCGTACCCGCCGTTCTTCCGGGCGATCATCGCCACGGTCTACGCCCTCGTCATCGTTGCCGCTCTGCTGGCCCAGGTGAGCAGTCGCCGCACGATCGCCGTGCTCAACGGCGTCGTGTCCTCTGCATACCTCGTTCTCGTCGCGCTGGCCTGGCCGGTCCTCGCCCTGAGCGGCGCGGCCCCCAGCGGGCAGCTCCTCTGGCTGCTCACGGTGATCTCGATTCCTGTTCTCGCCGGTGTCATAGCGTGGGGGCAGACGGGCGGATGGATCGTCCTTGGCGCGCTCGGAGTGTTCATCCCTCTGCTGCGCTTCGCGATGGCGGATTTCTCGGCGAACGCGACTGCCAACAATGTGCAGGCGTTCGCCACTGCCGTGCTGCTGGCCGCGCTCGCCGGCGGGACGCTCGCCCGGGCCCAACGAGCGGATGCCGCGGCTGCCATCGCCCGCGACGCGGCGGCCCGCGAGGCTGAGCTCGCAGCGCGTCGAACCGTGGACGTGCGAGCTCAGGCGCTCGTTCACGATGAGGTGCTCGCGACGCTCGGTTTCGCTGCGCGCGCCACGGCCGAGATGCTGCCGGTGCTCGCCTCTCAGGCCCGCCGCGCTCGAGAGGCGCTGAACGCTTTGGCGAGCCCCCCGACCGAGGCTGTCGGCGCGGACGCGTTCCGCGGCCGGCTGCAGGAACTCGCTCGAGCGCACGGTGCGCACTTCACCGACGCCTCGGCCCAGGACGGACGAGCGGCCACCGACATTCCAGCCGATGTCGCCGCCGCCATGACGGGTGCAGCGAGACAGGCGCTGATCAACACCAGGGCGCATGCCCCCGACAGCGCGAGCAACGTGACGCTGACGCGGATCGGAGACGGCATCCGGGTCGAGGTCAGCGACGACGGGCCGGGCTTCGATCGCGATGCGGTCGCCCCTGGCCGGCTCGGAATCGCGGTGAGCATCCTGGCACGGCTGCGCGCCGTCGGCGGCAGGGCCGACGTGCGTTCCTCGCCGGGAACGGGGGTCGTGGTCGACGCCCGGTGGCGGCCGACGCCGAGCACGCGACCTGTCGCGGCGGCGCCGATGGGACTGATGGGCGTCAGAGACATGCGTCTGGCCGGTGCGCTTCTGGCCGCCGGTCCGATCCTGCTCGCCGCGTATTCCTTCACCTGGCTTCGTCAGCCGATCCCCGCGGCCGCTGCAGGCGTGGCTCTCGCCGTGGCGTTCATGATCCTGTCGTGGCGCACGGGACGCGCAGGAAACGCGATCGTCATCATCACCTCTGCACTCGCCGTCGCCGCCGTCTGCACGATGTTCGCCGGGGTCGCCGTTCCGGATGCCGCGACGATCCCCACCTTCGCCGGTATGTGGCCGTTCGTCGGCGCTTCGCTGGTTCTCGGGATGCTGTGCTTTCGCGGGCGCCCCGTCACGGCGCTCGTACTGCTCGTTCCGATCACGGTGCTCATGGTCCTCTCTGCTGTCCCCGGCCCTTATCCGGAGGTTCGCGCGGCGGCCGTGCGGGCCGTGGTGATCGTGGCGGTCGCGGCCGCGCTCGCGGTCTCGGTGCACGTGCTCGGTCGTCACCTCGAGCGCGACAGGGCCTCGGCGCTGCGTGCGAGCAGCGATCGAGCCTGGCTCGCTGAAGTGACGGCGCGTGCGCGCGAGAAGGTCGCACGGCTGGATGAGACGGTCGGTCCGTTGCTGACCCGCATAGCCGAGGGCACTCCGCTCACCGAGGCGGAGGTCCGCCAGTGCCTCGTCCACGAGGGGCGTTTGAGGGACGGCTATCGGGCAGGACGCCTCGACTGCCCTGAGGTCGCGGACGCCGCAGCACGGGCCCGCGCGCGCGGCGTCGACGTCGTGCTGATCGACGATGTGGTCGACCGCGAGATCGATGGTGAGCGCCTCGAACGGCTGCGGAGCTGGCTCGTGGTCGAGCTCGATCGAGCCGTCGGAAGCTTCATCGCACGCATCCTTCCGGCCAGCCGCGATGCGCTTGCCACGGCATCGTCCGATGCTTCGTCCACCCGTTTTGGTGGCTGAAAGACCTACTGCTTCTAGACAAAGGTCTATATCGTCGTAGTCAGCGATGAGGGCAGGCGTTGTTCCCGTAGGGGACACCCGAAACGCAGGTCAGCATCGATTGCTGGGGGCGGGGCCGAGCCGGTGACCAAGAAACACAGGACGCCGGATCAGCCGTCAACGACCGAAACGAAGCCGCGGTCGATGGGGGTGGCGCTCGGGCATGGCGTGGGTGCGGGTGTACTGGGGATGCTCGCACTCATAGCCGTGCTTGTGGCCGGCGTTCCGCTCGCCACCGGCGCGAGCGCGTTCACGATCATGGATCGATCCATGGAACCCGCGCTGCCGCCGGGGACGCTCATCGTGACGCGGCCTGTGGACGCACCTCGCCTCGACGTCGGAGACGTCATCGCCTTCACGATCGACTCATCCGAGCCGACAGTGATGACGCGACGCGTCGTCGACCTCGACCGCACGGTCGGCGGATCCGTGCTCACCCGTGGGGACGCCCCCGTGACCTCGGTGATCGTCGCGCCGGAGCAGATCCTCGGCCGGCTCTGGTACAGCGTTCCGCTGCTCGGCTGGGTGAACATCGCGGTGACAGGGCCGCTCCGTGCAGCCCTCGTCCCCGCTGTCGCCGCGGCCATCTGCGCCTACATCGCGTGGACCGTCATCGCGCGGGCACGTCGGCGTCGCAGAGCCCGGTGAGGAGCACGCGGACCAGGCTCAGGCCGATGCGGCCGCTTCGTCCGAGGCCGAGTCGGCAGGGGCGATGCCGTAGATCGTCTCGAGCGCCGCGACGAACTCCGCGCCGCGGCCGTCGGCGGCGAGCTCGTGGGCGCGGGTCGTCGGCGTGTGCGTGAGAACGCCGGCCAGGTGGCGCATGGCCTGTTCGACCTTGCCGTCCTCGTCGCCGCGTGCACGAGCACGCTCGATCTCCGCCTCCATGAGCGCGAAGATGTGCGAACGGAACGCGACCACCGCCGGAGTCACACTCTGACGATCCCCGACGACGTTGAAGGTGTCGGCGGCGTCGCGCACGACGGAGCGGGCGGCATCGGTCGCCTGCAGTTCGTCGAGCGGTGCGTGCAACCTGATGGTCTCGAGATCCAGCAGGGCGACGCCTTCGAGCTGTGCGACTGCCGGGTCGACGTTGCGCGGCATCCCGAGGTCGATCACGAGCTGCGATCCACCCACGGTTCCTGAGCCTGTCGAAGGGCCCATCGGGCAGCCGACGGCGGTCAGTGCTGCCGGCGCCTCGAGGTGCTCCGGCCCGAGGACCGGCTCTTCCGCGGCGTTCGTGCAGGTGATCAGCAGCGACGACCCGGATGCGACGCGTGCGTAGTCCGCATCGGAGACGGCCGTGATGCCGTGCTTCTTCGCGAAGAGTTCAGCGCGGCCGGACGGCGAGTAGACCGAGATGTCGATGGCGCCGCGCTCGCGCAGAGTCGCCAGCGTGACGGCAGCGTAGGCCCCGGTGCCGACCAGCAGCACCCGCTCGGCGGCCCAGTCGGCGATACGGCTGTCTGCGAGCTCGAGCGAGAGGCGCACGAGCGAGCGGCCGGCGCGGCCGAGGGCCGTGACGTTCTTGACCTTGCGCTGCGCCTGGCTGGCGCGCTGGAACAGGCGCTCGAGCTCGGGTGACGTTGTGCCGTCCTTGCGTGCTTCGGTCAACGCGCGTCGCACCTGACCGGCGATCTCGCCCTCGCCGGGGACGACCGACTCCAGCCCTGAGGCCACCGCGAACAGGTGCTCGGCGACCCGGCGGCCGGAGTGCACGGCGTACGCGCCATCGAGCTCTGCGGTGGGGATGCCGGTGGACAGCTCGATCGCCTCGAGCACTGCTTCGACGCCGACAGCGCCGGCCGCGGTCACCGGCTCGTCGACCTCGACGTACGCCTCGAACCGGTTGCACGTGGAGAGCACAACGGCCCCCTGCACGCACGAAGCGAGCCGAAGCAGGTTCGGGGCGACGTCGTCAGGGGTGCGGCTCAATCGTTCGAGCATGTCGAAGGAGGCGGTCTTGTGACTCGCCGTCACGCACAGCAGCACGTCGGCTATCTTACGCCGTCGTCCGTAGAGGAGGCTGACAGGCGGTTCATGAGCGCCGGATGGGAGGATGGAGACATGTCTTCCACGAACTCTCCGCTCCTGCGCGCACTCGCCGGAGATCGCCCAGAGCAGACCCCTGTCTGGTTCATGCGCCAGGCCGGACGCTCGCTGCCGGAGTATCGCGAGCTGCGCGTCGGCACGCGGATGCTGGATGCCTGCCTCACCCCTGATCTCGCGGCCGAGATCACCCTGCAGCCGGTTCGCCGGCACAAGGTGGATGCTGCCGTGTTCTTCAGCGACATCGTGATCCCGCTGCGACTGGCCGGCGTCGACGTCGTGATCGAGCCGGGCCGCGGCCCTGTGTTCGCCGAACCGGTGCGCACCCGCGCCGATGTCGATCGCATCACGGCGATCGATCCAAACGGTTTGGACACGACCGCGATAGCCGAGGCGGTGCGCATCGTCACCGACGAGCTCGGCGACACCCCGCTGATCGGATTCGCCGGTGCGCCGTTCACGCTCGCCGCGTACCTCGTCGAGGGCGGCCCGTCGAAGGAGCACCTTCGCGCGCGCGCCATGATGCACACCGACCCCGAAGCATGGGACCGGCTGGCCGGCTGGCTCTCGCGCGTCTCGCGCCGGTTCCTCGAAGCGCAGCGCGACGCGGGGGCTGCGACGGTGCAGCTGTTCGATTCGTGGGCAGGCTCGCTGAGCCCTGCCGACTACCGTGCGCACGTCGCCCCGCACTCGAAGGCAGCGGTCGAGGGCCTCGGCCTGCCCGTGATCCACTTCGGTGTCGGCACCGGACCCTTCCTCGCCGACATGCGCCTGGACGGTGCGGCATCCGCCGTCGGCGTCGACTGGCGACAGCCGCTCGACGAGGCCGCCGGAATCCTCGGCCAGGACGTCACCGTTCAGGGGAACATCGACCCCGCCATGCTGCAGGCGCCGTGGGAGGTCCTCGAGGCTCACGTCCGCGAGGTCATAGAACGAGGCAAGGCTGCTCGCGCGCACATCCTGAACCTCGGTCACGGCGTCCCTCCCGAGACCGACCCCGACCAGCTCACCCGCATCGTGGAGTTGGCACACTCATGAGCGACGACCGCACGGCCGACCTCGCCGCACGCGCGGCGCACCGCCACGTCGTCGTCATCGGCGGCGGCATCGGCGGACTGGTCGCCGCGCGGGAGTGCGCGAAGGTAGGCATGCGGGTCACGCTGCTCGAGGCGGCGGACGAGCTCGGCGGTGCGATCCGACGGGCGGACCTCGACGGCGTGCGAGTGGATGCCGGCGCCGAGAGTTACGCCACCCGCGGCGGTCACGTTCGCGATCTCCTCGACGAACTCGGACTGTCCGACCGCATCGTCACCCCGAACCCCGCAGGGGCCTGGCTCGTCGGAGCACCCGGAGTGGATGCCGCACCGCTGCCCAAGGGCGGCATCCTCGGCATCCCGTCGAACCCGTTCGCCGACGACGTGCGCCGGATCATCGGCTGGGGCGGCGCCTGGCGCGCCTACGTCGATCGTCTTCGGCCGCCGCTCACGATCGGACAGGAACGCAGCCTCGGAGCGCTCGTCGCGAAGCGCATGGGCGCGAAGGTGCGAGACCTGCTGGTCGCACCAGTGACGGCCGGCGTCTATTCTGCCGACCCAGACGACGTCGACACCGAGGTCGCGGCGCCCGGGCTGAACGAGGCGCTCACCCGTGCCGGGTCTCTGTCCGGCGGCGTCGCGCAGCTGCTCGCCGACCGTGCCGACCGTGCCGCCCGTGCCAAGAAGGCTCCTGGTTCTGCGGTCGAGGGGATCGCCGGCGGCATGAGCCTTCTCGTCGATGCGCTCGCGGCAGATCTCGGCGAGCTGGGCGCCGTCGTCCGAACCGGCGCGATCGTCGAGACGCTCGAGCGCGCCGACGCCGGCTGGATGGTCGGCCTCGCGCTGGCGACTCCGGAGGGTGCCACGACGGAGGCCGCACTGGCTGCGGCCGACGCGGATGAGCAGGGCGAGATGATCGAGGCCGACGCCGTCATCGTCGCCGCAGAGGAGCCCGCGGCACGCGCGCTGCTCACCGCACACGTCGCCGGTCTAGGCGCTCAGGGCGAGGCGCCGCAGATCGAGATCGTAAGCCTGCTGCTCCACTCGCCGGCGCTGGATGCCGCGCCCCGCGGGACGGGCGTGCTCACGGTTCCCGGCAGCCACACGGCCAAGGCGCTGACGCATTCGAGCGCCAAGTGGGGCTGGGTGCTCGAGTCGGCCGGCGGCCGCCACGTCGTGCGGGTCTCGTTCGGTGCACAGGGAGAGCCGGCGGCCACCGCCGCCCTCGATGACGACGCTGCGGCACGCCTGGCGCTGAGCGAAGCATCCGCGATGCTCGGTGTCGCGCTGCCGGAGTCCGCGCTCATCGCAGCGCACCGCGCCCGCTTCACGCAGTCGCAGCCCGCATCGCTCATCGGAGCCGCGACCCGGCGCCGTGAACTGCGGGCAGCAGTGGAGCGGACCGGGAGCCTCGGCGCCGTCGGCGCCTGGCTGTCCGGCACCGGGCTGGCGCAGGTCGTTCCCGACGCGACCGCCGAGGCCGACCGTGTCCGCCGCGCGCTCCTGTGGGGCCCGGAAGGCCACCTGTCAACCCCCTGAGGTATAGATGCCGTTTTCGGCATATGGCGTTACGCTTGAGCCCTGGCCGACGGCAACCATGCCAGCGGCTCGACCGGAACAACGTGAGGAGACCCCATGAAGGGGAAGATCGGACTCGTCGTCGGGCTCGGCGTCGGATACGTGCTCGGAACGCGCGCCGGACGCGAGCGCTATGAGCAGATCAAGAAGCAGTGGCTGAAGGTCTGGGATCAGGAGCCCGTGCAGCGGCAGGTCGAGAAGGCGAAGGCTTTCGTCGGGGCGAAGGCGTCGGCCGTGCCCGGCGCGATCTGGAACGGCGTCGTCAAGGTCGCCAAGTCCGTCGGCGACGGCGATACGCCTGGAGAGAAGCTGGACTCTGCGATCGCCACCGGCAAGAAGGCCGTCGATCGCGTCGAGGACGCGCTCGAGGACGCGGTCGACGCCGCGAAGTCGAAGACGGCGCCCAAGCCGAAGACGTCATCCACGACGAAGAGCTCGTCGAACTCGACGGCAGCGAAGAACACCACGACGAACGGAAAGTGACATGGTCCGCGGATATCGTGACCGCGCTGACGACAGTCTCCTGACGCTGCTCGGCGACCTCCCTGAGCTCGTCACCAAGCTGGTCAAGGCCGAGATCGACGCCGCCAAGTCGTGGGTGTCGCGCACGGCGAAGGATGCCGGCATCGGCGGCGCCTGGTTCGTCATAGCGCTCTTCTTCCTGTTCTGGCTCGTGCCGATGATCCTCGTGTTCGCCGTCGCCGGGCTCTCGTCCTGGTGGCCGGTGTGGCTCTCGGCGCTCGCCGTGCTCGTGCTGCTGCTGCTGTGCGTGCTGGTGAGCGTGCTGCTCGGAGCGCTGAAGTTCCGCAAGGTCCTGCGCCGCGAGAACCCGGGCCAGGCCGTGGCAACGGATATTCGAATCGTGAAGGATGCCGGTGATGACCAGCTCTGACTCCACTCTGCCCCGCACCGCCGTGCGCGCCGGGATCACGGATCCCGTCGAATCAGCCCGCGCCGAGCTGAAGGCGGCGCTCGCCGCGATCGAGATCAAGGGCAACGTGCCCCGTCGTCTCGAGAAGGCCTCGCAGCGGGGGATCGCGAAGGCGCGTGTGTTCGCCGACCGCAACCCGGCGGGTGCGATCGCTGCGGCCGTCGGCATCGCCGCGGTCGCCGGCGGCCTGGTCTGGGCCATCGCCCGCGCCGTCGCCCGATAGCTCGTCGCTGCATTCGCTCCCTGCCTCGGAAAGGGGCAGACTGGGAGCATGTCCGAAGCGAGTGAGCAGAACCCGTCCGGTTTCACCCTCTGGGCCGTCTGGCGGCGCAATCCCGATGCACCGGTCGCCGAGACGGACGCCACCGAGCTCGAGACGATCGTCGGTCACATCGAGGACTCCGGCGTCACCGTCCGCGGCTTCTACGACGTGTCGGGGCTGAAGGCAGACGCCGACCTCATGGTCTGGTTGCACGGTGAGACGGCCGAGGATCTGCAGAAGGCTCTGCGGCGCCTGCGCCGCACCGAACTGCTGCGCACCCTGCTGCCCGTGTGGAACGTGATGGGCGTGCACCGCGACGCCGAGTTCAACCGTGCGCACGTGCCCGGATTCCTCCGCGGCGTTGAGGCCAAGGGGTGGCTGTGCCTCTACCCCTTCGTCCGCACACCCGAGTGGTACCTGATCGACGAGGCCGAGCGCCGCAAGATGCTCGCCGACCACGGGCGCAAGGGCGCGGCCTTCACCGGCGTCATCGCCAACACCGTGGCAGCCTTCGCGCTCGGCGACTACGAGTGGCTCCTGCCGCTCGAGGCCGACGATCCCACTGAACTCGTCGATCTCATGCGCGATCTGCGCTACACCGACGCGCGCCGCTACGTGAAGGAGGAGGTGCCGTTCTACACCGGACGCCGCCTCCGCTTCGACGAGATCGCGGACGTTCTCCAGTAAGCTATGTCCACTCCCAACCGATCGCGCCCGATCCGCCTGGGCACACGTCGAAGCGCTCTGGCACAGGCGCAGTCCGGTCACGTGGCCGCAGCCCTGGAGAAGATCTCCGGCCGCAGGGTCGAGCTCGTCCCGATCGTCTCCGAGGGGGACACCAACCGCGCATCGCTCTCCGAGATCGGCGGGCTCGGAGTCTTCGCCACACGGCTGCGTGAGGCGCTGCTCGCCGGTGAGTGCGACATCCTCGTCCACTCGCTCAAGGACCTCCCGACCGCTGTGCCCGACAGCCTCGTCATCGCAGCGACGCCGGTCCGCGAAGACGCCCGCGACGTCGTGATCACCCGCGACGGCACTCCGCTGCACGCGCTGCGCCCAGGCGCCAAGGTCGGCACTGGTTCACCTCGCCGTATCGCTCAGGTGCGGATCCGTGCGCCGCGAGCGGAGGTCGTCGACATCCGCGGCAACGTCGACTCGCGTCTTGCCAGGGTGGAGTCCGGCGAGCTGGATGCCGTCATCCTCGCCGCTGCCGGACTCTCGCGGCTCGGCTCGGAGACGAGACTCAAGCGTGAAGAGCTCGGGCTCGCCGAATGGCCGACAGCGCCAGGGCAGGGCTCGCTCGCCGTCGAGACCACCGCGGATGCGGCATCCGATCTGCGTGCGGCGCTCGCCGAACTCGACGATGAAAGCACCCGTCTCGCGATCACCGTCGAGCGCGCCGTGCTCCAGGGGCTGGATGCCGGATGCCAGGCGCCGATGGCCGCGCACGCGGTCGTGACCGGCGACGCCGTCCGGCTGCGGACGATCGTCTACGACCCCGCCGGGGAGCGGCGGATCGGGCTCGACGTCACGGAATCCCTGAACCGGGGGTATATTCGTGAGAACGGCAGTGGCAACGATGCAGATGCTGCCGATGGTGCGAACCCGAATCGCGCAGCACGTGAGCTCGGGCTTTCTGTCGCCCGTCGGCTGCTCGAACAAGGGGCGGCCGACTTCGTCCCCCGAGAGCAACCCTGATGACCAGCACACCCGAAACCAAGCCCGAGAAGCCGTTGAGCGGCTGGCGCATCCTCGTCCCGCGAGGAGGCCCGTGGGGCGACGGCGTCGCCGCGAGCCTGCGGTCGCAGGGGGCGATTCCCGTGGTCGCTCCGCTGATCAACTTCGGGCCGACGACGGACCAGGCCGCGCTCGACGACGCTCTGGAGAAGCTCGCCGCCGGTGACTTCGACTGGCTCACGATCACCAGTGCCACGACGGTGGACGTTCTGTACGCCCACCGCGCCGTCGTGCCGAAGGGGACCAAGATCGCCGCGGTCGGAGAGACGACAGCGGCGGCGCTCCAGGCAGTCGGCTACGAGGTCGCCCTCGTCCCGGAGCAGGACAACTCCGCCGAGGGCATGGCCGAGCAGCTCATCGCGCTCGAACCGGAGCCGCGCCGCATCCTGACTCTGCGCAGCGAGATCGCCAAGCCCGTGCTGACGCGTTCGCTGATCGCGGCTGGCCACGATGTCGCGAGCATCGTCGCCTACCGCACGGTCGGAGTCCCGGTGACGGATCGCATCCGCCGCGACGTCGACAGCGGCCGCATCAACGCGATCCTCATCACCAGCGGATCGGTCGCTCAGCAGGTGCGCGAGCAGTTCCCCGACATCCCGGATGACACGCTGCTCGCCGCGATCGGACCACGCACCGCGAAGGACGCCCGCAAGGCCGGACTGCCGATCACGGTCGTCGCCGACAAGCAGACCGTCGATGCGCTCATCGATGCCGTCTCGCACTTCACCCTTCCGCACGCAGCCGACGAGTTCGCGCCGTGAGCTTCCCTTCTGCAGGGTTCCCGGAAGTGCGTCCTCGGCGGTTGCGCCGGTCGCCGGCTGTCAGGGCGCTCGCCCGTGAGACCTCCGTCGAACCGCGACAGCTCGTGCTGCCGATGTTCGTGCGCGAGGGCGTGAACGAAGCTGCCCCGATCTCATCGATGCCCGGCGTCGTCCAGCACAGCATGGACTCGTTGCGGCGTGCCGCGGTGGAGGCCGCTGAGGCCGGTGTCGGCGGTGTGATGCTGTTCGGCGTGCCAGCGGTTCGGGATGCCATCGGCTCCGGCGCCGACGACCCGAACGGCATCCTGAACGTCGCCACCCGCGCGCTCGTCGATGAGGTGGGCGACGCGCTCGTCGTGCAGACCGACCTGTGTCTCGACGAGTTCACCGACCACGGCCACTGCGGTGTGCTCGCCGCCGACGGTTCGGTCGACAACGACGCGACGCTCGAGCGCTACGTGTCGATGGCCCTCGCGCAGGCGCGAGCGGGCTCCCACCTGCTGGGGCTGTCGGGCATGATGGACGGCCAGGTCGCCGCCATCCGCCGCGGGCTGGATGCCGAAGGCTTCACAGACACGCTGCTGCTCGGCTATGCGGCCAAATACGCCAGCGCGTTCTACGGCCCGTTCCGTGAGGCCGTCGACTCCCAGCTGCAGGGCGACCGCCGCACGTACCAGCTCGACCCAGGCAACCGACGGGAGGGCATCCGCGAAGCGCTGATCGACGAGGCCGAGGGCGCCGACATCGTGATGGTGAAGCCCGCGATGAGCTTCCTCGACGTGCTGCGCGAGGTTCGCGACGCCGTGCACGTGCCGGTGTGGGCCTACCAGATCTCCGGCGAGTACGCGATGATCGAGGCCGCAGCGGCGAACGGCTGGATCGACCGCCGCGCGGCAGTGCTCGAGTCGCTGCTGTCGATCCGCCGCGCCGGTGCCGATGCCGTCCTCACCTACTGGGCGACCGAGGCCGCCACCTGGCTTCGCGAAGGCTGAGTCGCCTGCAGGTCGTTGAGCGGAGGCGCGCAGCGCCGCAGCCGAAACGGGTTGAGCGAGCAAAGCGAGTCGAAACCGAACATCCGAGGAGCCACCATGACCGACCGCAATGATGAGCTGTTCTCCGCCGCGCGAGCGGTGACCCCCGGCGGCGTGAACTCGCCCGTGCGCGCCTACGGCTCGGTCGGCGGGACGCCTCGATTCCTGGCATCCGCCCGTGGCGCGTACGTCACCGACGCGGATGGCCGCGAGTACGTCGACCTCGTCGCGTCGTGGGGTCCTGCCCTGCTCGGCCATGCCCACCCCGAGGTCGTCGCGGCCGTGCAGGAGGCCGCGACGCGCGGTCTCTCCTTCGGAGCTCCCACGGAGGGCGAAGTCACGCTGGCCCGCAAGATCACCGAGCGCGTCCGCCTCGGAGACCTCGCGCCGATCGAACGCGTCCGCCTGGTCTCCACGGGTACAGAGGCGACCATGACGGCGATCCGTCTGGCCCGCGGCGCGACGGGCCGCGACCTTCTTGTGAAGTTCGCCGGGCACTATCACGGCCACTCCGACGGCCTGCTCGCGGAGGCCGGCTCCGGCGTCGCGACCTTGGCGCTGCCCGGGTCCGCCGGCGTCCCGGCCCCGATCGCAGCGCAGACCCTCGTGATCGGATACAACGACCGCACCGCCCTCGAAGCGGTGTTCGCCGAGCACGGCGACCGGATCGCCGCCGTCATCGTCGAGGCCGCAGCCGCGAACATGGGCGTCGTCGCACCGGACCCCGGCTTCAACCGCTTCATCGCTGACACCGCGCACGCGCACGGCGCGCTCATGATCCTCGATGAGGTGCTCACCGGATTCCGCGTCCACCACGCCGGATACTGGGCCCTGCAGGCCGCGACCGGTGAGGAGTACCTGCCCGACCTCATCACCTTCGGCAAGGTCATCGGCGGTGGCATGCCGCTCGCCGCACTCGGCGGTCGCGCAGATGTCATGGACATGCTCGCCCCGACCGGCCCGGTCTACCAGGCCGGCACGCTGTCGGGGAACCCGTTGTCGGTCGCCGCGGGCCTCGAGACCCTGCGACTGGCGACCCCCGCCGTGTACGCCAGAGTGGATGCCGCAGCCGCCCGCGTCGCCCAGGCGCTCGACGCCGCTCTCACCGAAGCAGGCGTCGTGCACGCGATCGCGCGTGCCGGCAACCTGTTCGGCGTCGCGTTCGCGGCGGAGGCCCCGCGCACCTACGCCGAGGCGCAGGCCCAGGAATCGTTCCGCTACGCGCCCTTCTTCCACTCCATGCGCGAACAGGGTGTCGCGCTGCCGCCGAGCGTGTTCGAGGCGTGGTTCCTCACCGCAGCCCACGACGATGAGGCGCTCAGCCGCATCGAGGCCGCGCTGCCTGCTGCGGCGCGTGCCGCGGCATCCGCGACCCGCCCCGCATGACTCCGGAGTAAGTCCGAAGTGTGGAAACACACAACGCGATTGTTGCGGTCCTGTGAGGAAGTCGCAGACAGTTTGCAGTCCGACGCTGGCAGACTGGACGAATGGTGACCCTGCTCCTGGACCAGACGCAGCTCGAGGTTGTGCTCTCTCCGGTCGAGCGTGCTGCGACGTTCCACCGCGAGAACCTCCGCGTGGCCCGCGAGACCATCACGAAGGTGCAGCTCACCGACGACGCATGGACGTGGCTGCGCGGTGTCCCGGGTCCAGGAACGCACATCCCCGGCATCCTCGCCGCCGGCACGTGGAAGGCCGCAGCGACGACCGACTTCGTGCTGATCCGCAAGCGTCGCCCCAGTGTGGTCATCGACCTCGAAGGTGACGAGCAGTTCGAGCGTCTCATCTTCACCACTCGCCACGGCCTCGCCCTCACGCAGGCTCTGCGCCTGAACGTGTCAGACGAGGCTGTCGATGTCGTCGAGATCGCGGGCACCGCTCCGATCCCCGTTGTGACGGGGCGGCAGCGACCGGTCATCCGGCCCCGCCCGGTCTGAGCTCAGTTCCGTTCGGACTCGTCGTCCGTCGCGTGCTCGCCCTCGCCCGCTGATTCTTCGTCAGTCGACTCTTCGTCAGCCGGGTGATCGATGTCGCTCTCCGGCTCGGAGCCCGAGTCGGGCTCGAACGTCGGCACGATGTCGATGACGCGTGTGGCGTCGTCCTCTGCAACGGGCTCGGACTCGTCATGCGCTTCGTCCGAAGCGTCGGCCGCGTGCTCATCAGCCGTGTCATCCTCTTCGGATGTCTCGGCGTCGACGGACTCGACCGCGGCAGCAGCGCTGTTCGGATCGGTGACGGGCGTCGCGAACATGCTCGCCACGGCCGCGAGGCCGGCGAGGCCGGGGAGCGGCCGGTCGTCGACGGGCGCGGACTCTTCGACGGTGTCGGACTCTTCGACGGCGTCGGATGCTTCGGGGGACGTTTCGACTCGCTCCGCTCGCTCAACGCGTTTCGTCTCGCCGTCGGCTCGCTCAACGTCCCGCGTGGAAGAGTCGTCCGCATTCACTTCCGGGTCGTTGAGCGAATCGAGTCGAAGCCGCTCCGGATCCGCAGCATCCTCGCTCTCAGCGGCGAGCGTGAAGAGCGTGTCCGTCTCGTCCGGCGCCGGCGCCGACGGAGCGACGTAGCGGTCGTTCACCAGGTCGAGGAAGACGTCTTCGAGCGTCGGGCCTCGTTGCTGCAGGGTCGTCAGCGCGACGCCGGCGTGTGCCGTGATGCGGCCGATGGTCGCAGCGTCGCTGCCGCGCACGGTGAGCCCTGAGCGCAGGATCTCGTACTCGTAGCCGGCATCCGTCAACGATTCCGAGAGCGCGTCGCGGTCGAGAGCATCCACCACGACGGGTCCGGTCCGCGGATCGGCGAGGGCCTCCATGGTGCCCGCGAACTTGAGCTCGCCGCGCGAGATCACGAGGATCTCGTCGGCGATCTGCTCGACCTCGGACAGCACGTGCGACGAGACGAGCACCGTACGGCCCTCGTCGGCCAGGCCGCGGATGAGCGTGCGCATCCAGCGGATGCCCTCGGGGTCGAGGCCGTTGGCCGGTTCGTCGAGGACGAGCACACCGGGGTCGCCGATCAGAGCGGTCGCGGCGCTCAGACGCTGGCGCATGCCGAGCGAGAGAGCGGCGATGCGCGATTCGACCTCGTCGCCGAGACCGACGAACGAGATGAGTTCGCCGACACGGGAGAGGGGGACGCCGCCGGCCTTGGCTGCTGTGATGAGGTGGCGCTCCACCGTGCGCCGTCCGCGGAATGCGGGGTCGTCCAGCATGGCGCCGATGACGCGGGACGGGCTGCGGAGCTCGGCGTACCGCGAGCCGCCGATGGTGGCGGTGCCGCTGGTCGGGCGCTCGAGGCCGAGCAGCATGCGCAGGGTCGTGGTCTTGCCGGCGCCGTTGGGGCCGAGGAATCCGGTCACGACGCCTGGGCCGATGCGCGCGGAGAAGTCCGACACCGCGGCGACGGCGCCGAAGCGCTTGGTCGCTCGGTCGAACTCGATCAGCTGTCCGTCTGGCATCCGGGGCCTTTCCTGCATGGGCGTTCTCCCCATCTTGCCGGAAAACATGCAGAATTCCGCATCGACGGAGCGCAGAAACCCCAGAAGAGAGCAGAGTACAGGCCCATGTAACGTGGCTCCCGTGACTGACATCGACGCCGAGCCCACGGTTCTGGTTCGCACGGAAGGCGCTCTCGGACGCCTCACCCTCAACCGGCCGAAGGCGATCAACGCACTCGACTACGACATGATCCAGCAGCTCGGTGCGGCGCTGGATGCGTGGCGCGATGACACCGACATCGACATCGTCCTCATCGACGGCGCCGGCGACCGCGGAATGTGCGCCGGCGGCGATGTGCGTGCTCTCTACGACCAGATCGTCTCCGGCCAGCCGGAGCGGACGGCGGAGTTCTTCCGCGCGGAGTACGCGCTCAACCTCATGATCTCCGAGTTCCCGAAGCCGGTGGTCGCCATCGCGGACGGCATCACGATGGGCGGGGGGATCGGCCTGGCCGGCCACGCCGCGATCCGCATCGTCACAGAGCGCAGTCGCCTCGCGATGCCGGAGACCCGGATCGGCTTCACCCCTGATGTCGGCGGCACGTACCTGCTCGGCCGCGCACCGGGCCGCATCGGCGAGTACCTCGGGCTGACCGGGGGAACCATGTCGGCGGCGGATGCCGTCTACGCCGGCTTCGCGGATCACTACGTGCCGTCGCAGCACCTGGACGAGCTGCGTGAGGCGCTCGGCAAGCGCGCCGATCCGACGAGCCCGTCCGAGCTCGTGCTGCTGTTCGACGAGACCCCTGAGGCGTCCGTGCTCGCGACCGAGCGCGCCTGGATCGACGAGGTCTTCTCGGCCGAGACGGTCGGCGAGATCGCCGAGCGGCTGTCCGCACGGGCAGAGGCTTCGGCATCCGCGACCGCAGACACTCTCAGTGAACTGTCGCCCACCGGCCTCGCCGTGACGCTGGATGCCGTGCGCGAAGCGCGCGAGGGAACCCTGCGGGACGCGCTGATCGGCGAGTACCGTCGCGTGATGTGGTTCGCGACGCAGCATCCGGACCTTCCGGAAGGGATTCGCGCACAGCTGGTCGACAAGGATCGCTCGCCGAAATGGCAGCCGGCGACCATCGCGGATCTGACGGCGGATGCCGGATCAGCAGCCCGCGCGTTCACGCCCGACGTGCCGCTGTTCGACTGAGCGCATCCGTCCGAGGTTCTTGGACGGCGGAGAGAAAACCGGCGTCATCTGCGAGTCGTTCGCCCTGAGCGGATAATGCCGTTCGGCTATGGGCAATGTCCGAAGGTCGTGGCACTCTATCTGGTGGCCTCATCGGCCTTTTCCCCAAAGGACTCCACTACATGCTCGGGAAACTCCTCTTCCGCTATCTCTCCAAGTACTGGCCGTTGCTGGTCGGCGTTCTGGTGTTCCAGTTCGCCAGCGCTCTGGCGACGCTCTACCTTCCGCGCCTGAACGCGGACATCATCAACGAAGGCGTCGCCACGGCCGACACCGGTTACATCTGGCGCACCGGCGCCTGGATGCTGGTCGTCTCGCTCGGTCAGATCGTCTGCTCCGTGGTCGCGACCTACTTCGCGGCCAAGGCCGCGATGAGCGTCGGCCGCGACATCCGCTCCGACGTGTTCGCGCGCGTCAGCGGCTTCTCCGAGCGCGAGGTCTCGCAGTTCGGAGCGGGCTCCCTGATCACCCGCAACACCAATGACGTGCAGCAGGTGCAGATGCTGGCGATGATGGGCGCGACGATGTTCGTCACCGCGCCGCTCCTCGCGATCGGCGGCATCATCATGGCCGTCCAGCAGGATGTCGGTCTCAGCTGGCTGATCGCCGTCTCCGTGCCAGTGCTGCTCATCGTCGCCGTGCTCATCATCGCCCGCATGGTGCCGCTGTTCCGCCGCAACCAGTCGAAGCTCGACGCGATCAACCGGGTCATGCGCGAGCAGCTCACCGGCGTCCGCGTCGTCCGCGCCTTCGTGCGCGAGCGCGTGGAGGAGGAGCGGTTCCGCGAGACCAACACCGACCTCATGATCCTCGGCCGCAACATCGGCTCGCTGTTCGTCCTGCTCTTCCCGCTGTTCATGCTGATCCTCAACGTCACTGTCGTCGGCGTCATCTGGTTCGGCGGCGTCGAGGTGCAGAACGGCAACGTCGAGGTGGGCACGCTGTTCGCCTTCATGCAGTACATCGGTCAGATCATGATGGGCGTCATCATGTCGAGCTTCATGGCGATGATGATCCCTCGTGCTGCGGTCTCCGCCGAGCGCGTGGGCGAAGTCCTCGACGCCGACTCCAGCCTCGAGCGGCCTGTCGACGGCGCGACCGACTTCCCGGTCCCCGGGACCGTCATGTTCGAGCGCGTCGAGTTCGCATACCCCGGCGCCGAGTCCTCCGTGCTCAAGAACATCTCCTTCGGGGCAGAGCGCGGCGAGACCGTCGCGATCGTCGGATCCACCGGTGCGGGCAAGACCACGCTCGTCTCGCTGATCCCTCGCCTGTTCGATGTCACCGGCGGCACGGTTCGGGTCGGCGGTGTCGACGTGCGCGAAGCCGACATGGACGCGCTCTGGAAGACGATCGGCCTCGTGCCGCAGCGTCCGTTCCTGTTCACTGGCACTATCGCGTCGAACCTCCGGTACGGACGCTCGGATGCCACGGATGAAGAGCTCTGGGCAGCGCTCGAGATCGCGCAGGCCAAGGACTTCGTCGAAGAGATGCCCGAAGGGCTCGAGACCCGCATCGCCCAGGGAGGCACGAACGTCTCCGGCGGGCAGCGCCAGCGCCTGGCGATCGCCCGCGCACTGGTGCACCAGCCGCAGATCCTCGTCTTCGACGACTCGTTCTCGGCACTCGACCTCACCACGGACGCACGGCTTCGCCAGGCTCTGTGGCGAGAGCTGCCGCAGGTGACGAAGATCGTCGTCGCCCAGCGCGTGTCCACGATCACCGACGCCGATCGCATCGTCGTCCTTGAAGGAGGAGAGATGGTCGGAGTCGGCACGCACGAAGAACTCGTCGTGAGCAACGAGACCTACCGGGAGATCGTCGAGTCGCAGCTGGGGGTGGACGCATGAGCACCTCGCTTCCTGAGCCCATCGAAGGGGCACCCACCGATGCGAAGGTCGGCCCCACCTCGACCCTGACCGCCGAAGAGCAGTACGAGGCCGAGCTCGCGGAGCAGGCGCGCCAAAACTCCGGTGACTGGGATGCGGTGAAGCCCGGCAAGGCCGACAACTTCGGCAAGAGCTTCGCACGCATGATCGGGCTGCTCAAGCCGTCCGCGCTGTGGTTCGTGCTGGTGTCGTTCTTCGGCGCCGTCGGCGTCGTGCTGACCGTCGCGGCGCCCAAGGTCCTCGGTGAGGCCACGAACCTCATCTACGAGGGCTACATCTCCAAAGTGCTCGGCGACAACGGCGTACCCGCCGGGACGTCGCAAGAGCAGGTCGTCGAGATCCTGCGCTCGCAGAATCAGGACGACTTCGCCAACATGGTGGCGGCGTTCGACGACTTCCAGGTCGGCGCAGGCATCGACTTCGACCGACTGCGCTGGGTCATCATCAGCGTGCTCGCGATCTACGTGGTCGCCGCTCTGCTGAGCTGGCTGCAGGGCTATGTCATCAACGTGATCATGGTCCGCACCATGTGGCGACTGCGCGAGGCCGTCGAGGCGAAGATCAACCGCCTGCCGCTGGCTTACTTCGACAAGGTGCAGCGCGGTGAGCTGATCTCGCGTGTCACGAACGACATCGACAACATCACCCAGACGATGCAGCAGTCGCTCTCGGGTGCGCTGACATCAGTGCTCACCGTGATCGGCGTGCTGGTCATGATGTTCTCGATCTCGTGGCAGCTCGCCCTGGTCGCCCTGGTGGCTCTGCCGCTCATGGGCGTCATCTTCGGCGTCATCGGGCCGCGTTCGCAGAAGGCCTTCGGCACGCAGTGGCGCAAGGTCGGTCGCCTCAACGCCCGCGTCGAGGAGTCCTTCTCGGGTCACGCCCTGGTCAAGGTCTTCGGTCGCGAGCAGGAGGCCCTCGAGAGCTTCCAGGCCGAGAACGAGGAGCTGTACCAGGCGAGCTTCAAGGCGCAGTTCCTGTCGGGCGTCATCATGCCAGCCATGACCTTCGTCGGCAGCCTGACCTTCGTCGGCATCGCGGTCCTCGGCGGCCTGATGGTCGCGAGCGGCCAGCTGCGCCTCGGCGACGTGCAGGCGTTCATCCAGTACTCGCAGCAGTTCACCCAGCCCCTCGCGGAGCTCGGTGGCATGGCGGCGGTCGTCCAGTCCGGCACCGCTTCTGCGGAGCGGGTGTTCGACTTCCTCGACGCTGACGAGCAGGACCCGGATGCCGAGAACGCGGCGTCGCTGCCCGACCCCGAGGTCGCCGGCCGTGGCGTCATCGAGTTCCAGGACGTGTCGTTCTCGTACACGCCGGATCGTCCTCTGATCAAGGATCTGTCGTTCCGGGTCGAGCCCGGCCAGACCGTCGCGATCGTCGGACCGACCGGTGCGGGAAAGACCACCCTGGTCAACCTGATCATGCGGTTCTACGAACTCAGCGGCGGGCGCATCCTGATCGACGGTCAGGACATCGCCGGCGTCACCCGCTCGGAGCTCCGCTCCCGCACGGGAATGGTGCTGCAGGACCCGTGGCTGTTCGCCGGGTCCATCCTCGAGAACATCCGCTACGGCCGCTCCACCGCCACCGATGACGAGGTCATCGAGGCGGCGACCGCGACGTACGTCGACCGGTTCGTGCACTCCCTCCCCGAGGGATACGAGACCGTTCTCGACGAGGACGCCTCGAACGTGTCGGCCGGTGAGCGCCAGCTCATCACGATCGCGCGAGCGTTCGTGTCGCAGCCGTCGATCCTCATCCTCGATGAGGCGACGAGCGCGGTCGACACCCGCACCGAGCTGCTGCTGCAGAACGCCATGGCGGCGCTGCGACACGGGCGCACGTCGTTCGTGATCGCGCACCGTCTGTCGACGATCCGCGACGCCGACCTCATCCTCGTGATGGAGCACGGCGACATCGTCGAGAAGGGCTCGCACGATGAGCTCATCGCGGCGCAGGGTGCGTACTGGCGTCTGTACCAGTCGCAGTTCGAGCAGGCCGCGACCGACATCGACGCCGAAGAGGCCATGACCGACGCGGTTCCCGTCGTCGTGACCGGCGAGGCAGAGCTGCCGGAGAACGCAGAGCAGTCCAGCGAGAGCTGACGCGATCGCAGAAGAGCGGGGGTGGCCGACCGGCCACCCCCGCTCTTCTCATGTGCGGCTGCAGATCAGTCGACGATGCCCAGCAGCTCCAGCGGATGAGTCAGCCGCCACCAGGGGCTCGGGTCTGCGATCTCATCCGCGAGGGAGACGTCGACCGTCGTGGCATCCACGGGGCCGGTCACCGAGAGCGTGCCGACATCGTCGCCGTCGGCACGCTGGTCGTCGAGACCGAGGGTGACCGTCGCCGTCGAGGTGGCGCCGTTCCAGAGCGCGACGGTGGCATCGGAGTCGGTGACGATGTCGACGCTCGTGCCCCACACGGTGTCGACGCGGCCGACCACCGTTCCCTTCGAGACGGACGGCTCTTGAGTTGCGAGTGCGGCCTCCACCTGCGTGAACAGCGAGCGTGTGGCCGCGAGTCTGCTCTCGTCGTCGGCCTGATTCAGGACAGCGGCGTAGAGGTGAACGGTCGTGTCGCCGATCGTCACGTCCTTGGCGGTGAGCAGATTCCAGCTGTCACCCAGCGTCCCGGTCTTGATCCCGACGACGCCGGGGTCGGCGAGCATCCCGTTGGTGTTGTTCACGACGCCGGCGCCGGGCAGATCCACCTGCTTCGTCCCGACGATTTCGGCGAAGACCGGGTTCTGCATGGCTCGCTCGCCCAGACGCAGCAGCGCCTCGGGCGTCGCGGCGTTGCGTGCGTCGAACCCGGACGGCGTCACGACGGTGATGTCGCTGAGTCCGCGATCGGCGAGCCAGGCCTTGGCCGCCGACGCGAACTGCTCGTTCGAGCCCCAGATCTCACGCGCGAGACGATCGATGTAGTTGTTCGCAGACCCGAGCAGCGTGCCCTGGAGCATCTGATACTCGGTCAGGACGCCGTCGACCGGCACGTCGAGCGCGGACTGATCGGAGCGTCGATAGTCCCAGTACTCCACGCTGTCGGAGTAGGTGAACGCGTACTCCGGCCCCTGCTCGCCCAGCTTCAACGGTTGACGATCCAGCACCATGAGTGCGGTGACGACTTTCGTCACGCTCGCGATGGATGCCGCATTCGGGGTCGACGCGGTGGACGAGACGCCGGCGACGCCGACGCTCGAGCTGCCGCCGGTCGGCCAGGTGATCTCCGCCGCGGCAGCGGGCGTCGTCGCGAACTCGAGTGCCTGAACGACGGGCGGCACTGCGTGCAGGGGCCACATGAGCGTCGTCGCGGCATAGGCCGCACCGCACAGCACGAGGGTGCCCAGCGGCACCAGCCACCGTGTACGCAGCAGAGCGGGGCGCAGCTTCGCGTCCGCCAGGACGTCCTCGCCGCCGGGGCGACTCGCCGCGGCATCCAGGTCAGGGGGAAGCGTCGTGTCGACGACGTCACCGGTCTCGAGCCACGTGAGCGCCGTCGCCGTGCGCTCGGCGTCGGCCCAGGCGACCGGTGGCGCGGCCGCTTCCGGGGTCTCGCCGGTCAGCTCTTCCGGGGTCGCGTCGACGTCCGGCTTTTCGTCATCGGGCAGGTCCGGCATCGGGATCGCGGGCGTCTGCGAGCCGCGCATCTCCTCGCGAGCACGCAGGGCGCGACGGGTCATCCCGGTGGTCACGGGCGTCGCGTCTTCGATGGTCACCTGCTTACGGTACCCAATCACGTGCATGGATCGAGTAACCCTGCGGGTTCGAGGCGGGTAAGATCGAGTTCACAACCACGGGAGTCCGGGCATGCCGGGCTGAGAGGAAGCGATCCGCGCTTCGACCGTCGAACCTGATCCGGATCATGCCGGCGCAGGGAGGAGCTCAGATGAGTACGTCTACACGCACGCCCCGGACCGCACAGACGGTCACCCCGAATCGTTGGCGCTGGCGCGTCGTCGACATCGTCGTCGCCGCCGTCCTGGGTGTCGCGATCGGTCTGCTGTTCTGGGGGTGGAACGTCGTCGGCGGCGCCTGGTTCGGCGCCGCGGATGCCCTCACCCCCGGCCTCGGCGGCATCGCGGTCGGCATCTGGCTGATCGGCGGCGTCGTCGGCGGCCTCGTCATCCGCAAGCCCGGCGCCGCGTTCGTCGTCGAGGTCGTCGCCGCCATCGTCTCGATGCTGATCGGCAACGTCTGGGGCGTCTCCACCGTGCTCTCCGGCATGGTGCAGGGTCTCGGCGCCGAACTGATCTTCGCGCTGTTCCTCTACCGCCGCTTCGGCATCGTGGTCGCCGCCCTCGCCGGCGCCGGTGCCGGTGTCGCCGCGTGGATCTTCGAGCTGTTCTACGGCAGCTCCCCGAACATCCTGAAGTCGCTCGAGTTCAACACGATCTACCTCGTCAGCGTCGCCGTCTCAGGCATCGTGCTCGCCGGAATCGTGGGCTGGCTGCTCGTACGAGCCCTCGCCGCCACCGGAGCACTGAGCCGCTTCGCCGCAGGCCGAGAGCTCGCCCGCGAGATCTGAGGCGTCAATTGCCTGTTGAGAACGGGGCGCCCCCGGCTCGCGTGCAGGCGGCGGGCTGGGGCTGGCGCTACGCGGGGCGCAAGCGCCCGGCGGTCAGCGACGTCAGCTTCACGATCGAGCCCGGCGAACGGGTGCTGCTGCTCGGCGCATCAGGCGCCGGCAAGTCGACCCTGCTCGCCGGGCTCGCCGGCGTCCTCGGCGACGCCGACGAGGGGGAGCGCACCGGCACGCTGACGATCGATGGGGCAGCCCCGGAGTCGCGGCGGGGTCAGACCGGGCTCGTGATGCAGGATCCGGATGCCGGGATCGTGCTGTCCAAAGTGGGCGATGATGTCGCCTTCGGATGTGAGAACCTCGGCGTTCCGGCATCCGAGATCCCGTCGCGGGTGTCTGGGGCGCTGGATGCGGTCGGACTCGAGGTGCCGCTTGATCGGCCGACCAAGGCGTTGTCCGGTGGGCAGAAGCAGCGCCTCGTGCTGGCCGGCGTCCTCGCGATGCGGCCCGGGCTGCTGCTGCTCGACGAGCCGACCGCGAACCTCGACCCTGAGGGTGTCGCCGAGGTGCGCGCGAGCGTCGAACACGTCGTCGAGGCGAGCGGTGCGACGCTCGTGGTCGTCGAGCACCGCACACCGGTCTGGGTCGATCTGATGACCAGGGTGATCGTGCTCGGCGCCAACGGCGGGCTGCTCGCCGACGGGGCGCCCTCGCATGTCTTCGCCGCGCACGGCCAGGCGCTGGCGGATGCCGGGGTCTGGGTGCCGGGGCTCGAGGTCGACCTGCCGCAGCTGGCGACTGTCCTTCCGGATGCGGCGCCGGTTCTCTCGGCATCCGGGCTCGCCATCGCCCGAGACCCGCGGACCGCTGCCTCGAACATCCCAGTGCAGGCAGGACTCGAGGTTCAGGTGCCGCGCGGTCACGCGACCGTCATCACGGGGCCGAACGGCGTGGGAAAGTCCACGCTCGCGCTCACCCTCGCCGGTCTCATCCCCGAGCAGGCCGGCACAGTCGAAGCGGCGGAGCCGCTCGCGGGCAAGCGCGGACGGCGGCCGTTCCGGTGGACCTCCCGCGAACTGCTCACCCGCATCGGCACGGTGTTCCAGGAGCCGGAGCATCAGTTCCTGAAGCAGACCCTGCGCGACGAGCTCGCCGTCGGACCTGCGGCGCTCGGCTGGACGGCATCCCGCACCACGGCCGTCGTCGACGACCTGCTCGAGCGGCTGCACCTCGCCCCTCTCGCTCTGGCCAACCCGTTCACGCTGTCCGGTGGACAGAAGCGACGGCTGTCGGTTGCGACGGTGCTCGCGGCATCCCCCGAGGTGATCGTCCTCGACGAGCCGACGTTCGGACAGGATCGCCGCGGCTGGATCGAGCTGGTTGCTCTGCTGCAGGAGCAGATCGCCGCCGGGACCTCGGTCGTCGCCGTGACGCACGACGACGGTGTGATCCGGCACCTGGGCGGCCACCGGATCGCGCTCGCGCCGCAGGAGGTGCGCGCATGACCTCTGTCATCGCAGCGCCACCGCGCGCCTGGCTCGACGGCGTGAACCCGGTCACGAAGCTCCTCCTCGCGCTGCTGCTGTCGGTGCCGCTGTTCGCCTCGATCGACGTCGTCAGCGGTCTCGTCGCCATCGGGCTGCAGCTGCTGTGCCTGCCGCTGACCGGTCTGCGGCTGTCGACGGTCCTTCGGCGCATCCTCCCCATCGTCGTGTTCGCGCCGATCGCAGGGCTCAGCATGCTGCTGTACGCCGAACCCGCCGGACACGTCTACTGGAGCTTCGGCTTCGCGACGATCAGCGACGACTCGATCTCGCTCGCGGTCGCGGTGAGCCTGCGCGTCGTCGCGCTCGGACTGCCGACGATCCTCCTGTTCGGAAACACGGATCCGACCGAGCTCGCCGACGGGCTCGCACAGGTCGCGAAGCTCCCCAGCCGGTTCGTGCTCGGCATCCTGGCAGGCACCCGCATGCTCGGGCTGTTCCTCGACGACTGGCGCACGATGAGCCTGGCGCGGCGAGCCCGTGGAGTGGGCGACAGCGGAGCGATCCGGCGCTTCTTCTCGATGGCGTTCGTGCTGCTCGTCTTCGCCGTGCGTCGCGGAACGCGGCTCGCCCTGGCGATGGAGGCCCGCGGGTTCGGCTCCGGCATCCCGCGGACCTGGTCGAGGCCGTCGCGGCTGCACAGCCGGGATGCCGCCGCGGTGCTCGGGGCCGTGCTGATCATGTCCCTGTCGCTCGCCGCCGCAGTGCTGGCCGGCACGTTCCGCTTCGTCTGGAGCTGAGAAACCACTTTCCGCTCGAGACACCACGTCACCGGTGGTGTCTCGAGCGGAAAGTGGTTTCTCGGGGTGGGGATGCCGCGTCAGCGCGCGTCGAGGTCAGCCACGAAGCGACGAGGAGCTGTCACGCGGTAGGACGCGTCGATGAGCTCGGTGATCTCCTGCCAGTCCGTGTCATCGTCCAGGTCGATGCCGAGCCATCCGGATGGCCCGAGGTAGGCGGGCACCCAGAATCGCGGGTCCTGTCGCAGCGCCGGATCGTCCTCGGCGTCGGGGCGCACCATGATCCCGGCGTCATGCGCGACCCAGTCCCCGTCGATCCGCACCGAGCCGCCGAAGTAGCAGAAGACCTTCTGCGTGAAGAACGCCGGGCGCCCGTGGCTGACCTTCTCCGCAGCCTCGGGAAAAGTCAGGGCGATCGCCCGCACCCTGGCCAGCAGCGGGTCGTCGGGGGAGAACATCAGCGGATGTGCCATGTCAGCTCGCGTTCCAGAGGTCGCGGTAGTACGCGAGGCGGTCGCGATCAGGGGTGACTCCGTACGCCTCGATGAGCGCGTCCTCCCAGCCGGGCCCGTAGTTCCACTCCGTACTCATGGATGCGACGGCGATGTCGGCCCAGCGGTCGGCCGTGCCCATCAGCGCGAGGTCGACATGGGCGAGCCAGCGCCCGTCCTCGGCGACCAGGGTGTTCGGGCAGCAGGCGTCGCCGTGGCTGACGACGAGGCGGTCGATCGGCGGCGCGTCGCGCAGGGCGTCAGGCACGCGGATGCCGCGACCCTCGGCGTTCGCGATGCGCCCTGGCACGCTCCACTCCCACGGGCATTCCGCGACGGGAAGCGCATCGTGCATCGCGCGGAGCCCTTCGCCGACCGCCCGCACCGCAGCCGCGGGCTCGGCGACCCAGCGCGGGTCGACAGCGCTTCGCCCGTCGATGGCCGCCGTGATCAGCCACTCGTGCGTGGCATCCTCGCCGTGGTCGAGAACGCGCGGCACGCGAATCCAGCGCCCAGCCCACCGCATCCGCTCCACTTCATCGCGCAGCGAGAACTCGAGGTTTCGCGGGCCCCACTTGATGTAGAAGGGATCGGTCGCGTTCGTCGAGCCGGTCGCGCCGGTCGCGCGGAACGTGACGCCACCGTAGTCGTTGAGCCACACGGGCGTGAGATCTGCGCCGCGCGCGAGCTCGCACACCTGGTCCGGGACGGCCATCTCGTCCGCCGGAATCGTCACAGTTCCGACCTCGTCGACCGCATGACTCCGGAGAAACTGCTCAAAACCTCGTCGACGATGCCGTAACCACGCGGATCTGCCGAAAAGATCCGGAGTTGTGCGGGCGCGGTGATGCTCACAGCAGCTCGCGCAGCGCCTCGACGAGCACGACGGCGTGGTTGTGCTCCTCATCGTGTGCGGCGTACACGAGGGTGACGACCTCGTGCCCCCGCAGTTCGTCGGCCAGCTCCTCCAGCGCGGACGCCGACTCGCCGTCCAGTTCGGCACGATAGCGGTCGGCATACGCGCCCCAATCCCCATCGGATGCCGCGTGCCACTCCTTCCGGAGTCCCGGGGTGGGAGCGGCATCCTTCGCCCACAGATCGATCGCGGCACGCGCCTTCGAGACCCCGCGCGGCCACAGCCGATCGACCAGCACGCGGAACCCGTCCGAGGATTCGGCGGTGTCGTAGGCTCGCTTGCGACGCAGTTCCATGGCTCCAGCCAACACCTCTCCGCCACCGCACGCCAGAGTTGGTACTGAGAACCGCGTATGCTGAGACTGAGTTGCAGATTCGTTCGAAGGAGAACCATGCAGATCCAGGGATCCGGCGCACTGATCACCGGAGGCGCCTCCGGCCTCGGCCTCGCGACCGCGAGCGTGCTCGCCGCTGCCGGCGCACATGTCACGCTTCTCGACCTGCCGTCCTCTGCGGGAGCCGAAATGGCCGCAGAACTCGGTGGCACGTTCGCCGCCGGCGACGTCACGAGTCCCGAGGATGCCGCATCCGCGGTCGCGGCGGCCAACGAGAACGCGCCGCTGCGCATCGTCGTCAACTGCGCCGGCATCGCCCCGCCGGCGAAGGTCCTCGACCGGGAAGGCAACCCGGCCGTTCTCGCCGACTTCGAGCGCGTCGTCCGCATCAATCTCGTCGGCACCTTCAACGTGACCTCCCAGGCCTCTGCCGTCATCGCGAAGAACGACGCCACGGACAGCGGCGACCGCGGGGTCATCGTGAACACGGCATCCGTCGCGGCGTTCGACGGCCAGATCGGGCAGCCGGCCTACTCCGCGTCGAAGGGCGGCGTGCACGCCATGACGCTGCCGATCGCGCGCGAACTCGCCCGCTACGGCATCCGCGTCTGCACGATCGCCCCCGGAATCATGGAGACGCCGATGCTCGCGGGGCTCCCGGAGGCGGCGCAAGCGTCGCTCGGGCAGCAGGTGCCGTACCCCGCCCGCCTCGGCACGCCCGCCGAGTACGCCGCGCTCGCCCTGCACATCGTCACCAACGGCTACCTGAACGGCGAGACGATCCGCCTCGACGGCGCCATCCGCATGGCGCCCAAGTGACCCGACCCCAACCGAGGAGCAGCCAATGACCACTCTCGCCGGAAAGACCATCCTGATGTCGGGCGGCAGCCGCGGCATCGGCCTCGCCATCGCGCTGCGAGCCGCGCGCGACGGCGCGAACATCGCGATGCTCGCGAAGACCGACACCCCGCATCCCAAGCTCGAGGGAACGGTTCACACGGCTGCGGAGCAGATCCGGGATGCCGGCGGCAAGGCGCTGCCGATCGTGGGCGACGTGCGCGACGACGACGACATCACCGAAGCGGTCATGAAGACGCAGGGCGAGTTCGGCGGCATCGACATCGTCATCAACAACGCCAGCGTCATCGATCTCTCGCGCTCACTCGACCTCAACGCGAAGAAGTACGACCTGATGCAGGACGTCAACGTCCGCGGCACGTTCATGCTTTCCCGCGCCGCCGTACCGGTGCTGCGCGGTTCGGCCAACCCGCACATCCTGTCGCTCTCGCCGCCGTTGAACCCGACCCCGAAGTGGCTCGGCGCGCACACCGGCTACTCGCTCGCGAAGTTCGGCATGACCATGGTCACGCTCGGCCTCGCCGCCGAGTTCGCGAGCGACGGCATCGCGGCGAACACCCTGTGGCCGCGCACCACCATCGCGACGGCCGCAGTGCAGAACCTGCTCGGCGGGGATCAGGTCATGGCCGCCAGCCGCACCGCCGACATCTACGCGGATGCCGCGTACTCCGTGCTCACGAAGCCCGCTGCGTCGTACACCGGCCAGAGTCTGATCGTGGAGGACGTGCTCGAGGCCGACGGTGTCACGGACTTCTCCGGCTACGCCGCCGTGCCCGGCACCCCCGACGCCGCTCTGTTCCCCGACATCTTCCTCGACTGAGCAGGGTTCCCGGGCCGGATCCCAGACGATTCGGCGGCCGCACGGCGCGCCGCGCGGCCGACACGCCGCTCGCGCGGCTGATCGTCTGGGGTCTGGGACGGTTCGTCTGGGTTTTCCCCGTGCGGACTGCGGGCACCTCAGAACAGCAGGTACACGGCGCCGATGACCGTGAGGCCGATGACGATGCGGTCGAAGACCTGCTGCTTCATCCGCCGTGCCAGCCACAGCCCGACGAAGGCGCCGAGGATCACGAGCGGCACGAGGGCGGCATCCGTCAGCAGCACCTGTGTGTCGAAAAGGCCGATCCCGGCGAGGAACGGAAGCTTGAACAGGTTCACGATCGCGAAGAACCACGCCGAGGTCCCGAGGAACACCTGCACGGGCGTCCGCATCGCGAGGAAGTACATCGACATCACCGGCCCTGCCGCATTCGCGACCATGGTCGTGAAGCCGGCGAGTGCTCCATACGAGGATGCCGCGACGACGCCGTGCGCCGGCGGCGCGGCATCCGCTCTGCCCTGCCGTGATCGACGCCAGAGCGTCACCGCGATCATCGCGAGCAGGATGACGCCGATCGCGCGCCGCACGATGTCGTCGTTCCCGATCGCGAGGAATGCGAAGCCCGCCAGCAGCCCGATCACGACCGCAGGCGCGAGCCGCAGCAGCGTCGGCCAGTTCGCGTGCCGCCGATAGGCGATCAGCGCGAATGCGTCGCCGACGATCAGCAGGAGCAGCAGTGCCGCCGTGGACGTGCGCGCCGGCAGCGCGGTTGCGAACAGCGCGACGGGCAGGATGCCGCCACCGGGGATCGCCGTCTTCGCCAGCCCGACGGCGACCGCAGCGACGCCGAGGAGCGCCCATGCCCAGAAGGGAAGGTCGAGCACGCTCAACCGCGAACGGCGGAGAGTGCTGCGGCGAAGCGTGCCGCGCGCTGAGTGATGTCGTCCCAGTCGTGAGCCGCGATCGAGGCGGAGTTCGCGAGGTCGCCCCCGGCGCCGACGGCCACGGAGCCCGCCGCGAACCAGTCCGCGAGGTTGTTCGGCTTCACACCACCGGTCGGCATGAGCGGGGCATCGGGGAACGGTCCGCGCAGCGCGCCCAGGTACGAGGGACCGCCCAGGGATGCAGGGAAGATCTTCACCACGTCCACGCCGAGCGCCAGCGCGCCCATGACCTCGGTGGGTGTGATGGCTCCGGTCATGACGACACGGTCGGTGTCGAGCATTGCGCGCGTGAGGTCGGGCAGGGTGCCCGGGCTCACGAGGAACTCCGCACCGGCGTCCGCGGCTGCGCGCGCCTGGTCGGCCGTGGTGACGGTGCCGGCGCCGATGTAGGCGGCATCCCCGTGGCGGGCGATGAGCTCGCGAATGACCGACGGCGCATCGGGCGTCGAGTACGTGACCTCGATGCCCGTGATGCCGCCGCGGATGATCGCCTCGGCGGTCTCGAGCGCGAGTTCGGGGGAGGGGGCGCGCAGCACGGCGAGAACACCGGAGGTGCGGGCGCGGGCGAGGCGGTCGGACATGGGGCTCCTTCGTCGGGGACGATCCCATTCTCTCGGATCACAACCTGTAATTACAAGTGATGGGGTTCCGGGCGCCCCAGGTTCTTTCCATCCGTCAGCCCGTACCCTGGAGGGTATGACCGAGAAATCTCCCATCCGCCAGACGGGACCCGCGAAAGCGCAGGTTCGCCCGCGCACCGAGGGGTGGACTCAGAAGAAGGATGAGAGCGGTCGCCCGCTGTTGCAGTTCGCCAGCCCCAAGCGCGGCAAGCCGCCGGTGCACCTGGCCGATCTGACGCCGGCGGAACGCATCGACAAGGTCAAGGAACTGGGGCTTCCCGGATTCCGCGCGAAGCAGTTGGCAACGCACTACTTCACGCATTACACCTCCGACCCCGCCGAGATGACCGACCTCCCTGCCGCGCAGCGCGACGAGCTCGTGGCCGGCATGCTGCCGCCGCTGCTCACCGAGGTGCGACGCCTGGAGACGGACCGCGGCGACACGATCAAGTTCCTGTGGCGCCTGCACGACGGTGCCCTGGTCGAGTCGGTGCTCATGCGCTACCCCGGACGCATCACGCTGTGCGTGTCGAGCCAGGCCGGCTGCGGCATGAACTGTCCCTTCTGCGCCACCGGCCAGGCGGGACTCACCCGCAACATGTCGACCGCCGAGATCATCGAGCAGATCGTGCGCGCCAACCGTCTGATCGCCGAGGGCGGGCTCGGCGGAAAGAAGGCCGACGACCACAGCATGGAGCGCGTCAGCAACATCGTCTTCATGGGCATGGGAGAGCCGCTCGCGAACTACAAGCGGGTCATGGATGCCGTGCGCATCATGGTCGCACCGCAGCCGGACGGGCTCGGCATGAGCGCCCGTGGCATCACGGTCTCGACCGTCGGACTGGTGCCGGCCATCCGTAAGCTCGCTGACGAGAACATCCCGGTCACGTTCGCCCTGTCGCTGCACGCGCCGGACGACCACCTGCGCGACGAGCTCATCCCGGTGAACTCGCGCTGGAAGGTCGACGAGGCACTGGATGCCGCGCGCGAGTACTACGAGAAGACGGGTCGCCGCGTCTCGATCGAGTACGCGCTCATCAAGGACATGAACGACCACGCCTGGCGCGCCGATCTGCTCGCAGAGAAGCTCAACCAGCGCGGCCGTGGATGGGTGCACGTGAACCCGATCCCGCTGAACCCGACGCCCGGGTCGGTGTGGACGTCGTCGGAGAAGGACGTCACGGACGAGTTCGTCCGCCGGCTCAACGATGCCGGCATCCCGACGACCCTCCGCGACACCCGCGGCAAGGAGATAGACGGGGCCTGCGGTCAGCTCGTCGCCACCACCGAGGACGAAGCGGCAGCCGAAGCCCTGGCCTGAGTCGGAGCGCGGCCTCGCCCCGCGCGCCCCGATGGAAGAACGTTTTCGCGGCTTCGCCTGACATCCGAGCGCGGAAATCCATCTCGCATCGCGGGCTGGTCGTGTGTGGGTGGGAAGCCTCCTCTCAGCGTGCGAGCAGAGGTCGTCCGGCTGTCCCACAGGTGACCTTTCCTAACCTGGAGGGATGTCCTATTCCGCACATCGCCCTGGTCGCATGGGCTCCGACGGCAAGATCTCCGTCGACGCCGACGCTCAGAACGGCACGGTCGACGACGAGATCGACTTCCTGCGCGACTACGAGCCGACGGGCAGCGAGCCGGCTCCTGCCGCTGACGAGCCGTCGCCCGCCGCGCCGTCGACCGCCGCTCCGGAGGACGATGAGCTCGACGATCTGCGGCGTGCGCAGGGCGTCTTCGGGCCTTCCAAGATGAAGCTCCGGAAGGCCGAGAAGGCTCCGCGCAAGAAGCGCGAGCGGATGCCGCGGCAGAAGACGGCGCGGACGCCAGGCTCCCGCCTGCGCACGCTCGCGATCCTCGGCGGCGCGGAGGGAGAGATCCTCGACCGCGTCCCCGGTGAGACTCCGCGGTTCGTGCAGATGTTCTTCGTGCTCGCCGGCACCGCCCTCGTCTCGGCGATCTCCATGTTCTTCGCCCTCACCACGGGTGTGCAGGCGGCCATCTGGATCGCCGTGCCGCTCGCGGTCGTCTGGGCGGCGATCATCTTCAATCTCGACCGCTTCCTCACCTCGACCATGACGTCGACGCGCAGCGTGTGGAAGCTCCTCGGACTCGCCCTGCCCCGCGTCGCGATGGCCGTCTTGATCGGATTCCTCGTCGCCGAGCCGCTCGTGCTGCAGGTCTTCCACAACGACATCAACCGTGAGGTCGCAGCGACCAACATCGTCCAGGCGCAGTCCGATCAGGATGCCCTGGAGAGCGGGCCGGAGCGCAAGGCACTGGATGCCGCGACCGAGCGCGTCGCGACCCTCGAGAACCAGGCGGCGACCGGCATCGTCGCCGACACGGACTCCGGGTCTGCCACCACCTCAGCCGCGCAGGCGACGATCGACGACATCACGGCCAAGATGGCGGAGCAGCAGAAGGTCATAGATCAAGCCCGTGCTCTGTACCAGTGCGAGCTCACCGGTGAGGGCGCCGGGGAGGTCCCCGGGTGCACCGGAGTCAATGGTGAGGGCTCGAGCTCCGACGCCGCGAAGGCGCAGCTCGCTCAGGCGCAGCAGACCTATGACGGTCTCGCGGGCCAGCTGCGCACCGCGAACGACGATCTGGCGACGGCCGAGGGGGCGGCGAAGGAGAACACCGCATCGTCCGAGGCTGCGAACCGTCAGCAGGCGAACGACCAGCTGCCGGCGGCACGCGACTCCTACCAGCAGGCGCTCGCCGCCTACAACGCGCGCGCGGACTCCGTCGCGCAGGGCAACGCCGGAGCGGTCGGCCTGCTCAGTCAGATCAGCGGCCTGAACCGTCTCGCCGAGAAGGAGCCGACCATCTGGTGGGCCCACTGGCTGATCGCTGCGCTGTTCTTCATGATCGAGCTGCTGCCCGTCATCGTGAAGGTGCTCACCAGCTACGGCGACCCGTCGCTGTACGAGAAGGCGCACGCGATCCGGAAGCAGGTCGATCTCGATCGGGTGACCGCTGAGGGATTCCGTGACAGGGCGTCGATCGTGACGACGGCGGATGCCACGGCATCCGACACAGCACTCGACGACGACCTCTCGGCCAACGGCACTCCAACGCAGCCGATCACGCGCGCCGACCTGCGCGAATCCGTTTCGGTCTAGCGGCCGGCGACCGGCGATCTCCCAGCGATCGCTCCTACGATCGCCGCATGACCACTCGGAGCCGCACTGCCGTAGCAGCGTCGATCGTCGGCGTGCTCGCCGTGACGCTGTACGCGACGTGGGCCGCCGTGCACATCCTGGTCATCAACCCGCTCGCGGCGGTTCCTGACACTGGCCTCGTCGAGATCTACGCGACAATGTCGGATGCCGGTCAGATGTTCAGCATCGGGTGGGTGTTCGCAATCCTGGGGCTCGGCGTCGTACTCGCCGTGGCCGTGGCGTGGGTCTGCATAGCTTCGAAATCTCCACCCGTCGTGGCGATATCGGCTCAGCTCGGACTGCTCATCTCCGGGGCTCCGGCGTACTTCATCGCCTCGTTCGGGCCGGGGATGTCGCTAGCGGACACGTACCTGATCTCCGGCGGGAGCCATTCGCCTTGGCACCTTCCGCTCTATGCGATCAGCGCTCTCGCAGCCGTCGCAGTCATCGCCATCGCCGTCGCGGTGCCGATGCGCCTGCGATCCGCGCCCGCGGTCGTCTGAAGGCCCTAGCGTAGATGCATGGTCAACTATCGCTACCTCGGAAACAGCGGCCTCAAGGTCTCGGAGATCACCTACGGCAACTGGGTGACGCACGCTTCTCAAGTCGAAGACGACGCCGCGGTGAAGACCGTGCACGCCGCGCTCGACGCCGGAATCACCACGTTCGACACGGCTGACACTTACGCCAACACGGCGGCCGAGGTCATCCTCGGCAAGGCGCTCGAAGGTCAGCGGCGCGAGGGCCTCGAGATCTTCACGAAGGTCTACTTCCCGACCGGGCCGAAGGGCCCGAACGACACCGGTCTGTCGCGCAAGCACATCCTCGAGTCGATCAACGGTTCGCTGAAGCGTCTCGGCACCGACTACGTCGACCTGTACCAGGCGCACCGGTTCGACTACGAGACGCCGCTGGAGGAGACGTTCCAGGCGTTCGCCGACGTCGTCCGTCAGGGCAAGGCGCTCTACATCGGCGTCAGCGAGTGGACCGCGGAACAGCTGCGCGAAGGCCACGCCCTCGCCAAGCAGCTGGGCGTGCAGCTCATCTCGAACCAGCCGCAGTACTCGATGCTGCACCGCGTCATCGAGGGCAAGGTCGTGCCGGCATCCGAAGAGCTCGGCATCTCGCAGATCGTCTGGTCGCCGATGGCGCAGGGCGTCCTCAGCGGCAAGTACCTGCCCGGGCAGCCGGTGCCAGAGGGCTCGCGCGCGACCGACCCGCACAGCGGCGCGGACTTCATCAAGCGCCTCCTGCAGGACGACATCCTCACGGCCGTGCAGCGGCTGAAGCCGATCGCCGAGCAGGCCGGCCTCACGATGCCGCAGCTCGCGATCGCGTGGGTGCTGCAGAACAAGAACGTCGCGGCTGCGCTGGTCGGAGCATCCCGTCCCGAGCAGCTCGCCGACACGATCAAGGCATCCGGCGTGACCCTCGACGCGGACACCATGGCTGCGATCGACGAGGCGCTCGGCGACACGGTCAACAGCGACGCCGAGGACACCTACTCGGTCTCGCCGAAGTCGCGCCTGGTCTGATGCTCCGCCCTCGGCCCTGCCGAGCCCCCGTCTTATCGTCGACACCCCGTCGTACTGGCGTCCAGAAGACGGGGTCTCGGTGGGAAGACGGGGTCTCGGCGGCGGCGCGGCAGCGCTCAGTCGAGCGTGATGTCGACCTGGAGCTCGGCCGTGAGCCGCTCCAGGTCGGCGCGCAGGGCCGTGAGATCGGCGGATGCCGGTACCGTCGCCGCCACGGATGCCTCGAACAGGCGGCCACCGGCCATGGCGGCATCCCGTGTCTCGGTCGTCATGTCCTGGATGCTGAGCTCATGCGCTCGGAGCACGGCGGAGACCTCGCGCACGATGCCGGGCCGGTCGTTGCCGAGCACCTGCAGGGTGATGGGCTGCTCGGCTGCGGTGGAGGCATCCGCCCCGGTGTGCACGGTGATCGCCAGCGTCCCGTCGAGGGCGCGAAGCGCATCCTGCAGCTCCGCCTCGCGATCGGGCGCCACCGACACCTGGATCACACCGGCGAAGACGCCGGCGAGCTCGGCGAGCTGACTGCTCTCCCAGTTGCCGCCGTGCGCGTCGACGATGTCGGCGACGGCTGCGACGAGGCCAGGGCGGTCGGAGCCGGCGACGGTGAGGATCAGAGTGGTCATGCGGCCAGCGTAGCCACCAGGAGGTCAGGCCTGCCAGACGCCCGTGGCCAGGAAGTGGTCGAGGCGGGCGCGGTGCGGGGCGAGGTCCCAGCCCTGGGCGGCGACCCAGTCGTCGGAGTAGTACGTTCCGGCGTAGCGGGCGCCTCCGTCGCAGATCAGCGTCACGACGCTGCCCGTTCGACCGGAAGCCAGCATGCGCGCGATCAGCTGGAACGCTCCGACGAGATTCGTGCCGGTCGAGCCGCCGGCCCAGTGCAGCGTGCGCTCCTTCAGCAGGCGGATGGCCGCGACGGACGCGGCGTCCGGAATCTGCAGCATCTCGTCGATCACGCTCGGCACGAACGACGGTTCGACCCGCGGCCGGCCGATGCCCTCGATGCGGCTCGGAGTGCCGGTCGTGTAATCAGCAGCCCCGGTGCTCCACCCGCCGTAGAACGCCGACCCCTCCGGGTCCACGACGGCGACGCGGGTCGGATGCTGCCGGTAGCGCACGTACCGGCCGAACGTGGCGCTCGTGCCGCCGGTGCCCGCACCCACGACGATCCACTCCGGGATCGGATGCCGCTCCTGACTCAGCTGGGTGAACACGCTCTCGGCGATGTTGTTGTTGCCGCGCCAGTCGGTCGCCCGCTCGGCGTAGGTGAACTGGTCGAGGTAGTGTCCGCCGCACTCAGCGGCGAGGCGCTCGGCTTCACCGTACATCTCCGGGCCGCTGTCGACGTAGTGGCACCGGCCGCCGTAGAACTCGATGAGCTCGATCTTCTCGGGGCTCGTCGATCGCGGTACGACCGTGATGAAGTCGAGTCCCAGCATCCTGGCGAAGTACGCCTCCGACACGGCCGTCGACCCGCTGGACGCCTCGACCAGCGTCGTGTTCTCGCCGATGCGGCCGTTGACCAGGCCGTACAGGACGAGGGAGCGGGCGAGGCGGTGCTTGAGCGAGCCGGTCGGATGCACCGACTCGTCCTTCAGGTACAGGTCGATGCCCCATGCCGCCGGCAGGGGGAAGACATGCAGATGCGTGTCCGCGCTGCGGTTGGCGTCGGCCTCCAGCAGGGCGATCGCGGCGCTGGTCCAGGAGGTCATGCGAGGCCTGGTTGGGCCGCCTGCCAGAGGACGATGCCGACGGCGACAGCAGCGAGGACCGCGACGACGATCGCGGGCACCAGCCAGCGTGCGCGCCGACGCGGCGGTCGCACCACCGGCGAGGGCTTGGTGAGAGGACCGGGGACGGGCACAGGGCGGCTGGTCAGGTCCGCGAGCGGAGGCGTGGAACCCGTGTCGGGCTTGCGCTCGTCTCCGGGCGTCTGGTCAGAAGTGGCGCCTGCGACCATCATCGTCCTCTCTGAGACGTGATGACGCCTCAGACAGAGACTGTACCCGCCCTCGATGCGCCACCGGCGTCATCGACATGCAGCAACGACGCCTGCGACTGGTCGCGGCGCAGCTGGAACTCGAACCGCGACCTGTCGCCGCGGTGCAGCGCGATGAAGTACTCGATCGGTGTGCCGGATGCATCGCGGCTGATGCTGCGCAGTCGCAGCAGCGCCGATCCGGCGCTGATGCCGAGATGCTGGGCCTGGTCGTGCGTCGCGACGGTCGCCTCGGCGGAGCGGACACCGTCGGTCGCCTGGATGCCGTGCTCTGCGAGCAGCCGGTAGAGGGATGCTTCGGACAGGTCGACGCCGAGGGTCAGGGCCCCGACCTGCTCGGGCATCCAAGTCGTCGACAGCGACCACGGTTCGCCGTCGACGTGGCGCAGGCGCTCGAGCGCGATGACCGGCGAACCGACGGGGATCTCGAGAGCCGCCGCCACTTCGGGGTCGGCCTCCTCGGGCTCATGCCGGAGGATGTCGCTGTGCACATGACCGCCGCGCTGTTCGACGTCGTCGTAGAGACCGATCAGCGTGTGCACCAGGGACTCGCTCGTGCGAGGCCGCGACACGAACGTGCCCTTTCCCTTGACCCGTTCGACCATGCCCTCGTGCTCGAGCTGCGCGAGCGCCTGCCGGACCACGGTGCGGGAGATGCCGTAGCGCTCGCAGAGCCGGTGCTCGCCGGGGAGCGGGTCGCCCGGTTGCAGCCCGTCGCGCTCGATGCCGTCGATGATGAGCTGGCGCAGCTGGTCGTACATGGGGGCAGCCGAGTGCCGGTCGATCGCATCGGTGCCGGTTCTGGTGCGCGTGCCGGTGCGCGTACCGGCGTTGGTGGCCATCAGTACGCCACCCCTGCGTGCAGGATCACATTCGCGTACGGCGTGAACTCGCCGGAGCGGACGAACGCGCGGGCGTCGTGCGTGCGCTTCTTGAACTCCACGTGCGGGACGAGCTCGACGGCGATGCCGGGGAGGCGCTCGCGCAGCTGTGCGAGCACCTCAGGGCTGTGGTCGGCCACCTCGGCCGAGACCGTCGCGCCCTCGACGACCATTTCGGCGAGCACGGTGTCGAGCACGTCGAAGAAGGCCGGTGCGCCGGGGCGGTACGCCAGGTCGATCCGCTCGGACCCCGGCGGGATGGGGAGACCTGCGTCGGTGACGACGATGAGGTCGGTATGGCCGGTCTCGCTGATCACGCGCGAGAGTGCGGGGTTGATCGTCGTCGAGGTCTTTCGCATGGTGACTCCTGCTCAGGATGCGCGCGACGCGCTGTCGTTCTGGAGAGTGAGGAAGGCGTCGACATCGCTGCGCACCGGGAGGCTCGGCGACGCGCCGTGCTTGGTGACGGTGAGTGCGCCGGCGGCGGTAGCGAGTCGAACGGCATCCGTGAGGGTGGCGCCGTTCGCGAGGGCGGCGCCGAGGTAACCGGCGTAGGCGTCGCCGGCCGCGGTGGTGTCGACGGCCTCCACGCGCAGTGGAGGCACGATCGTGGTGCCCTCCGGCGTGACCACGCAGGAGCCCTGAGCGGCCAGGGTGATCACGGCGGCGCCGACGCCCTGATCGAGGAACCAGCGCCCCGCCTGCTCGGCGGTCGCGGCGTCGGTCACCTCGATGCCGCTGAGCACCGACGCCTCGGTCTCGTTCGGCGTGACGATGTCGATGCTGCCCCACACATCGTCCGGCAGTGGAGCCGCTGGTGCCGGATCGAGGATGACGGTCATTCCGTGCTCGCGGCCGCGGGTCGTGATGTGCGCGGTCAGCGCGGACGGAGTCTCGAGCTGCGTGAGCAGGACGGACGTCGTCGCCGCCAGGTCGTCGAGCGCCGCGTCGATCTGTGCCGTGTTCAGCTCGGCGTTCGCCAGCGGCACCATGACGATGTCGTTCTGGGCCGAGGCATCCACGCGGATGTGTGCGATGCCGGTGGGGCCGGGGACGGTGCGCAGGTGGGTGAGATCGACGCCGGCATCGGTGAGGCCATCGACGATGAGGTCGTGGAACAGGTCGTCGCCCACGCATCCGACGAAGCTCGTCGTCGCACCGGCGCGTCCGGCGGCGACCGCCTGATTGGCGCCCTTGCCACCGAGGAAAAGGGTGAACTGGTCGCCGAGGATCGTCTCGCCCCTGGCGGGAAGACGCTGCGAGAACGTCGTCACGTCCGCCGTGACGCTTCCGACGATGACGACGCCGGTGCGTCCTTCACGGGGGGAGGTGGGCATGGCGCTCCTGATCTTCATCGACGGCACGCGTCTGGGTGATGGCTCCGGCTTTGACACCGGCGATTCCTGTCATTACATTAGCCGAATCCGAACCTGTAACGACAGGTTGCCGCCTGCCGTATCGAGGAGCCCCCATGTCTGCCGTCGACATCGCCCCGCGTCTGTACGTCGACAGCGCCGACGTGGACCGGGTCTCTGCGCTCCTCGGCGCCGGTGTCGTGCACGGCGTGACGACCAACCCGACGATCCTCGAGCGAGGTGGGCGGACGGTCGCCGACATCCCCGACCTCTACGCCCGGTGGGAGTCCGAGGGGGCGCAGGAGATCTTCTTCCAGACCTGGGGTGCATCCCGGCTCGAACTGCTGCGCAACGCCGACACCATCCGTGCGCTCGGCGATCGGGTGGCTGTGAAGGTCCCCGCCACCGCTGAGGGGTTCGCCGCGGCATCCGCCCTCGTCTCCGATGGCGCGAGCGTGCTCGTGACTGCGGTGTACTCGGTCGGCCAGGCGCTCGCCGCCTCGAGCATCGGGGCGCGGTACATCGCACCGTACCTCGGTCGGCTTCGGGATGCCGGCGTCGACGGCGATGCGCTCATCGCGCGGATGCAGGCGGTCTGCGCCGGCAGTGAAACGAACGTGCTGGCGGCGAGCCTGCGCTCAGCGGACGACATCGTCGCGCTGCGTCTGGCAGGCATTCCGTACTTCACCGCGGCACCGGGCGTGCTCGACGAGCTGCTGCAGCACGACGTCAGCGACAGCTCGGCGGCGGAGTTCGAGGCGGCGATGGGCCGCATCGGCGCGTAGCCGCGCGCCCGCGTCCCGGGGCGCGGGTCAGACGGTGGCGGCCTGGCGCAGCCACCGCTCGACGCCGGCGATGTGCGCTGTCGCGAGCGACGTCGCCAGGTTCGGATCGTGCTGAGCGATCGCCTCGGCGATGGCCCGATGCTCGGACAGGGTCCGCTCCACCGCACCCTGTTCGGTGAGTCCGCGCCACACGCGGGCGCGGACCGTCTGTCCGCTGAGGCTCTCGATGAGACTCGCGAGGTATGTGTTGCCCGCCATGCGGACGATCTCGCGGTGGAAGCGGATGTCATGGGCGACCAGATCGTCGACGCTGACCTCGGCGCCTGTCGAGTCCAGCTCCGCCAGCAGCGCGGCGACGGCATCCTCGGTGCCGAGGGTCGCAGCGAGGCCGGTGGCCTGGGATTCCAGCATCCGGCGGACGGCGAAGATCTCGAGCAGGGAGTTGTCGTCATGCATGTCTGCGACGAACGAGATCGCCTCCAGCAGCAGGTGCGGCTCGAGGCTCGTCACGTAGGTGCCGTCTCCGCGCCGCACGTCGAGGACTCGGATGACTTCGAGAGCCTTGACCGCCTCACGCATCGAGTTGCGCGAGAGTCCGAGCCGCTCGGCGAGCTCCTTCTCGGGCGGCAGTCGGTCGCCCGGGGAGAGTTCGCCGGACACGATCATCGCCTTGATCTTCTCGATCGCCTCATCGGTGACTGCCATGCTCGTCATCCTAGCGATTGATCGGATGTCTGCCGGCGGCTGTGTGATCATGGTCGCATGCGTGTTGTCGATGCTCACCTGCACCTGTGGAACCCGGACATCCTCACCTACCGCTGGCTCGAGGGCGACCTCGACGCGCCGTTCGCGGAAGCCGAGCTTCGTGAGGACCCGATCGAGGACGTGGAGACCCAGGTCGCGGTGTTCGTGCAGGCCGACCCGATCGACAAGCACGCGATCGACGAAGTGCGCTGGGTCGAGTCGATCGCGCGCGCGACGGGTGTCGTCGGCATCGTCGCCGGTGCTCGCCTGGATCGCGGTCGCAAGCTCGAGAAGCATCTGGACGCGCTCGCCGAGTTCGAGCTCGTCGTCGGGGTCCGCCACCTGCTGCAGGACGAGAAAGACGGCTTCGCACGCAGCCGCGCCTTCATCGACGGCGCCCGAGAACTGGCCGCACGAGGCCTCACCTTCGATGCCTGCGTGCGGCATCATCAGATTCCCGACGTCATCGCTCTGGCCGAAGCCGTCCCTGGGCTGCGGATCGTGCTCGACCATCTCGGCAAGCCGGCGATCGGCACCGTGGAGTCGCCGCTGCCGCCGAGTGCCGAATGGATCGACGCCCTGCGCGAGCTGGCCGCCCACCCGCAGGCGCTCGTGAAGCTGTCCGGACTCCCGGCCGAGTCCGGAGGGCGCATCGACGAGGGGCAGATGGAGCCGTACCTCGATGTCGCAGCCGAGGCCTTCGGCGAGGATCGATTGATGTGGGGCAGCGACTGGCCGGTGTCCTCGGTCGACGTCACCGGCCAGGACAGTGCGTACTATTTCCCCGGCAACCGTGACGACTGGTGCCACACCGTCGCCGATTGGGCGCAGGACCGCGGCCTGGATGCCGAGAAGCTCTTCTGGTCGAACGCGGTCGGCTTCTACGGCATCCGCTGAGCCGCGGCTACCGGCCGCCGGCCGACGCCGCGTTCACTCCGCGCGCAGGCGCAGCTGCGCCATGCCGCCGTCGACCTCGATGAACGTTCCCGTCGTCGACCCGGCAGCCGGGCTCACCAGGTATGCGACCGCGGCGGCGACCTCGTCCGGACTGACCAGGCGCCCGTGCGGCTGGCGGGCCTCCAGCGCTGCCCGCTCTGCCCCGGGGTCGGCCGCTTGATCGAGCAGACGTCCCACCCACGGGGTGTCGGCGGTACCGGGATTCACGGCGTTCACGCGGATGCCCTCGCGCAGGTGGTCCGCGGCCATCGCGCGGGTGAGGGCCGAGACGGCGCCCTTCGACGCGCTGTACAGAGCGCGCTGGGGGAGTCCGGTCGACGAGGCGATGGATGCCGTGTTGCACACCGCAGCGGCGGGCGACTGCCGCAGCCAGGGGAGGGCTGCGGCGGTGACTCGTGCGATGCCCGTGACGTTGATCGAGAGGACGCGCGCCCACTCGTCGTCGTCGTTCGCGCTGATGTCGCCGACCGCGCCGATGCCTGCGTTGTTGATCACGATGTCGATGCGGCCGAAGTGCTCCGCAACAGCCGTGACAGCAGCATCCACGCTCGTGCGATCCGAGACGTCCGCGGTGAACGCGGCGAAGCGGGCGTCCGCTCCCGCGGTGTCGCGGTCGAGCACGGCGATCTGCGCACCGTCGGCGTGCAGACGCGCCGCGATCGCCGCGCCGATGCCGGATGCCCCGCCCGTGACGATCGCGACGAGTCCGTCCAACTGCCCCTGAGCGCTCACTTGCTCTCCTCCCAGGCGACGAACTTCTGGCGCTGGTGACCGAGCCCGTCGATCTCGATGTCGACGATGTCGCCGTCGGCCAAATAGGGGTACTTGCCTGAGAGGGCGACGCCCTGCGGGGTGCCGGTGAGGATGAGGTCGCCCGGCTCGAGCGTCACGTACTGCGAGAGGTGGTGCACGATCGTGCGCACGTCGAAGATCATGTCCGACGTGTTCGAGTCCTGCCGGGGCTCGCCGTTCACGAAGCTGCGCAGGCCGAGGTCGTCGACGTCGACCTCATCGGGGGTGACGAGCCAGGGGCCGGTCGGGTTGAAGCCGGCCGCGATCTTGCCCTTCGACCATTGGCCGCCGGACACGTCCATCTGGAACGCGCGCTCGGACACATCGTTCGCGACCACGTAGCCGGCGATGTGCGCGTCCGCCTCCTCGGGCGAATCGAGGTACGCGGCCCTGGCGCCGATCACGATGCCGAGCTCGACCTCCCAATCGGTCTTCTCGCTGCCGCGGGGGATGGTCACGGTGTCGTTGGGGCCGACGACGGTGTTGGGCGTCTTCAAGAAGATGATCGGGATCTTCGGCGGCTCTGCGCCGGATTCTGCGGCGTGAGCGGCGTAGTTCATGCCGATGCAGATGACGGCGCTGGGGCGCGCGATCGGGGCACCGATGCGCATTCGAGCGGCGTCATCGACCTCGGCGAGCTCACCGGATGCCAGCGCGGAAGCCACGCGAGCGTGGAAGTCGCCGGCGAGGAAGTCCCCGTTTACATCGGATGTCAGGGGCCGGAGGTCGAGGTGACGATCTCCGTCTATGACGACGGGAATCTCGGATCCAGGGGCGCCAAGCCGCGCGAACTTCATGGTTCTCCTACCTCGTTGGGGAGCCGCCGTTGAGCGGCAGGGGAGCCGCACGGAGGCGACACGTCTGATTGACAGTATAGACATCCGATGTTTACACTCCAAGGGATCCGTGCAGATTCGTGCTGCGCAGAGGTCCGGCCCCTAGAGAGGACTCCCGTGAGCCGCATCGTCGCACTCGAGACCACCGACATCCGCTTCCCCACGTCGCTGAGCCTGGACGGCTCCGACGCGATGAACCCCGACCCCGACTACTCTGCGGCGTACGTCGTGATCCGCACTGACGCCTCGGACGACATCGCCGGGCACTCGTTCGTGTTCACGATCGGCCGCGGCAACGACGTGCAGGTCGCGGCGATCGACGCGCTCGCAGGTCATCTCGTGGGTCGCGAGCTCGAGCCGCTGCTCGACGACATGGGCGGCACGTTCCGCGACATCATCGGCGACTCGCAGCTGCGGTGGCTGGGTCCGGAGAAGGGCGTCATGCACATGGCGATCGGCGCCGTGATCAACGCGCTGTGGGACATCAAGGCCAAGCGCGCGGGGCTCCCGCTCTGGCAGCTGCTTTCTCGCATGACACCGGAGGAGATCGTCGACCTGGTCGACTTCCGGTACCTGACCAATGCGCTCACCCGCGAGGACGCGCTCGAGATCCTCCGCGCCGGCGTCGCCGGTCGCGAGGAACGAGAAGCCGAGCTGCTCGCGACCGGGTACCCGGGGTACACGACCAGCCCCGGCTGGCTCGGCTACTCCGACGAGAAGCTCGAGCGTCTGGCCCGCGAGGCGCTCGCCGACGGCTTCACCCAGATCAAGCTCAAGGTCGGCGCCGACCTCGACGACGACATCCGCCGCTTCCGCAAGGCGCGCGAGGTCGTCGGGCCCGACTTCCCGATCGCCATCGACGCCAATCAGCGCTGGGAGGTGTCGGAGGCGATCGAGTGGGTGAACGCGCTCGCCGAGTTCAATCCCGCGTGGATCGAGGAGCCGACGAGCCCGGACGACATCCTCGGTCATGCCGAGATCGCTCGCGGGGTGGCACCCATCCGCGTCGCCACCGGCGAGCACGCGCAGAACCGCATGATCTTCAAGCAGCTGCTGCAGGCGAACGCCATCGAGGTCATGCAGATCGATGCCGTGCGCGTCGCCGGCGTGAACGAGAACATCGCGAACCTGCTGCTCGCCGCGAAGTTCGGGGTGCCGGTCTGTCCGCACGCCGGCGGCGTCGGCCTGTGCGAAGCCGTCCAGCACCTGTCGATGTTCGACTTCACCGCGGTCAGCGGGTCGCGAGAGGGGCGTCTGATCGAGTACGTCGACCACCTGCACGAGCACTTCGTCGTGCCGACCGATATCCAGGGCGGCTCGTACATGGCTCCGACCGAGCCGGGTGCGAGCATGGAGATGAAGGCGGCGAGCATCGCGAAGTACGCCTGGAAGGGCGCGCATGTCACGGACTGAACTGGAGATTCCGGCGCTCGGATACGGCGCGGCCAACGTCGGGAACCTCTTCCGCGCGCTCACGGACGATGAGGCGTGGGCCGTTCTGGATGCCGCGTGGGAGAGCGGCATCCGCTATTACGACACCGCACCGCACTACGGACTCGGCCTGTCGGAGCGGCGCCTGGGCGCGTTCCTGCAGACGAAGCCGCGCGACGAGTTCGTGCTCTCCACGAAGGCGGGGCGGCTGCTGCGCCCGAACCCCGCGTACGCCGGTGGCCTCGACACCGACCACGACTTCTTCGTGCCGGACGACCTGCAGCGGGTGTGGGACTTCTCAGATGCCGGCATCCGAGCATCCATCGACGAGTCCCGTGAGCGGCTGGGCCTCGACCGGATCGACCTCGTGTACCTGCACGACCCGGAACGGCATGATCTCGACCTCGCGCTCGCCGAGGCGTTCCCCGCGCTGGAGGCGCTGCGTGGCGAAGGGGCCGTCGGCTCGGTAGGCCTCGGGTCGATGGTCAGCGCGGCGCTTGCGCGCGCTGTACGCGAGGCCGACCTCGACACGATCATGATCGCCGGCCGCTACACGCTGCTCGAGCAGCCGGCGGCCGCCGATGTCCTGCCGGCCTGTCACGACCGGGGGACCGGGGTGGTCGCGGCATCCGTTTTCAACTCCGGCCTGCTCGCCAAGGCCGAGCCGAGCCGCGACAGCCGGTACGAATACGGCGGCGTCCCGGACGAGATCTGGGATCGGCTGCAGCGCATCGTCGCCGTCTGTCGTGCGCACGATGTGCCGCTGCCGGCTGCGGCGATCCAGTTCCCACTGCGCTCGTCTGTCGTTCGATCGGTCGTCGTGGGAAGCTCGCGGCCGGAACAGGTGCAGCAGAACGCCGAACTCGCCGCGGTGCCGATCCCGTCGGACTTCTGGTCCGAGCTCGCCGCCGACGGGCTCATCCCCGCGTGACCGACCGCCTGAGGAGGCGCCATGCTCGAAGGAATCAACCCGCTGCTGACCGGTGAGCTGCTGCTGCATCTCGACCGCATGGGCCACTCGGACGCCGTCGTCATCGCCGACGCGCATTTCCCGGCCTGGGCGCTGGGGGAGCGCACGATCGACCTGCCCGGCACGACGACGCCCGAGGTGCTCGCGGCGATCCGCACCGTCATCCCGCTCGACGACGCCCCGGGACTCGACCTCATGGAATCCGCCGATGGCGATGTGCTCGACGTGCAGCGCGAGTTGATGGACGCCGCGGGCACCACGGTCGAGACCACACGGTTCGTGGAGCGCTTCGACTACTACGAGGCGGCCAAGCCCGCGTACGTTATGGTGCGCACCGGCGAGACCCGCAAATACGGCAATGCGCTGCTCCGCAAGGGCGTCGTCGGGCATGCGTCGGCGTAGCGAGCGCCTAGTGCAGGTCGATCGTCCCGACCGCGTGAAGCGCGTCTCGGATGTAGCGGTTCGCGTGCGCGGCCAGGTCGTCGGAGTCCTGCCAGAGATTGCGCCAGATGCCGAGGGTGTTGCTGAGCTCGGCGCTCACCACGGCCGACGAGAACGACTCGAAGACGACAGGTCCGTCGTAGGCGACGTCGTGCAGCGCGCGGAAGAACGTCGCGAAGTCGACGGTGCCCGTTCCGAGGTATCCGCGGTGGCTGTCGCCGATGTGCACGTAGCCGAGCTTTCCGGCCGCGGCGACGTCGTGTACCGGCTGGAAGAAGTCCGACTCCTCGATGTTCATGTGGTAGGTGTCCAGGTGCACGCTCACCTCGCCGGCGACGCCATCCAGGTAGCGCAGTGCGCCGCGCCCGGTGTTGAAGACGTTCGACTCGTAGCGGTTCACCACTTCGAGGGAAAGACGGATGCCGCGTTCAGCCGCGTACGCCGCGAGCTCGCTGATCGCTGCCTGACTGTTCGCGACACCGCGCTCGGACGCCGGTGCCATGTACTTGCCCATCGCCGAGTAGATCACGCCGCACAGCACGTCGCCGCCCATCGTCGCGACGTGGTCGATGCACCGTTCCAGCGTCGAGACGCCCGCGGCGACGGCAGTGGGATCGTCGCTGGTGAGATCAGTCGAGGGGGTGAGTCCGAGCGAAGCCGTCACGGCGAGACCGTTGTCGCGCAGCATCCGCTCGGCGAGCGCGGAATCGAAGCCCTCGGCATCCATCAGGGGGATCTCGATGAGGTCGAAGCCTGCCTTCCCCGTGCCCTCGATGGAGCGCCGCAGCCCCGCCTCGTCGAAGGTTCCGGTGAAGACCAATCCATGCGCGCCGATGAGCATCTTGTCCCTTTCTGTGCGCAATTCGAGCGCATCCGTGATCAGGTTGTTATTACAGGTGTAGCACGACCGCGCGCAGTTGCGTACATTTAGATACAACTTGCGCAGGGTCTCGCGGCCCGGCACAATTGATCCGATGTTTGAAATGGATTCCAAGCGGGAGTCCGAAGGCATGACCTCCAAGGAAGCAGGTGAGCACATGAGCGATCCCATCCTCCGGGTGGAAGGCATCAGCAAGGGGTTCCCCGGGGTGCAGGCACTCCAGGATGTGCATCTCGAGGTGCGCGCAGGAGAGGTGCTCGTCCTCGTCGGCGAGAACGGCGCCGGCAAGTCGACTCTCATGAAGATCCTCTCCGGGATCTATACGCGCGACGAGGGGACGATCACCTTCGAAGGCCAGGAGGTCGAGCTCACCAGCCCGCTTCAGGCTCAGCAGCTCGGCATCACGATCATCCATCAGGAGCTCAACCTGATGCCCGATCTGACAGTCGCTCAGAACATCTTCATCGGCCGCGAGCCCACGTCGGCGATGCTGCTTTCCGAACGTCGCCTCAACAAGCAGACGGCCGAGCTGCTGGGCCGGCTGAACATCCGCCTCGATCCGCGCCGCAAGGTCGGCGAGCTCACCGTCGCCGAGCAGCAGATGGTCGAGATCGCCAAGGCGCTGTCGTTCAACGCCAAGGTGCTCATCATGGATGAGCCGACTTCCGCCCTCACCGATAGCGAGGTCGAGACCCTCTTCACGCTGATCGAGCAGCTCAAGGCAGCCGGCGCGGGCATCGTCTACATCTCGCACCGCATGGACGAGCTCCGCCGCCTCGCCGATCGGGTCAGCGTGCTGCGTGATGGGCAATACATCGGATCACTCGAGAAGAGTGAGATCAGCATCCCCAAGATCATCGAGATGATGGTCGGCCGTGTGATCGACGAGGGCACCCGCCCTGAGGCCCGCGATCATGACAGCGCCCCTGTCGTGCTCGACGTCGCGGGGCTGTCCACCAGGGCGCTGCTGAAGGATGTCTCCTTCCAGCTGCACCGTGGGGAGATCCTCGGATTCGCCGGCCTCATGGGCGCCGGCCGCACCGAGACCGCTCGCGCCGTCATCGGGGCCGACCCGCGCAGCGCGGGCACGATCGCGATCAACGGTCGCGACGCCCGGATCAGCAAACCCGAGGATGCCGTGCGCCGAGGCGTCGGGTACCTCTCCGAGGACCGCAAGCAGCTCGGGCTCATGCTCGAGCAGGACGTCACCTTCAACACGGTGCTGGCGTCGCTCGGCAACTACGCCGGCGCCCTCGGCTGGATGGGTGACAGCAAGGCGAAGAACCAGACCAAGCAGTACGTGCAGCAGCTGCGGGTCAAGACGCCGTCGGTCAACCAGATCGTCAAGCTCCTCTCCGGAGGAAACCAGCAGAAGGTCGTCATCGCCCGCTGGCTGATGCGCGACTGCGACATCCTCATCTTCGACGAGCCCACGCGAGGGATCGACGTCGGAGCGAAGGAGGAGATCTACCGGCTCATGCAGCAGCTCGCAGACGCCGGAAAGTCCATAATCGTCATCTCGTCGGAGCTTCCAGAGATCCTGCGCGTCGCCAACCGCATCGCGGTGTTCGCGAACGGCCGGATCACCGGAACCCTCCGCAACGAGGAAGCCAGCCAGGAGAAGATCATGCAACTCGCAGCCCACGGGGAGGAAGACTGATGAGCACCCCACAGCAGTCCGGAGAGACGACGACCGTCATCCAGCAGGCCATTAACGAGGACACCGACAAGCGCGACGTCGCCGGGTTCCTGAAGCGTCAGCTCCAGCAGTCCCTCGCGTTCGGCACGCTCATCGTGCTGGTGATCTTCTTCTCGATCGCGAGCCCGAACTTCTTCACCGCCAGCAACATCGCGACGGTGCTGCTGTCCACGGCCGTGATCGGGATCCTGGCGCTCGGGACGACCTTCGTGATCATCACCGGAGGCATCGACCTGTCGCTGGGAACCGGAATGGCGCTGTGCGCGGTCATGACCGGTGTGTTCATCACGAACTGGGGCCTGCCCGTCTGGGTCGGCGTCATCGGAGGCATCGCCACAGGTGTGCTGATGGGACTGGTCAACGGTCTGAACGTCACCTTCCTCCGGCTTCCGCCGTTCATCGCGACGCTCGCGATGATGATGATCGCCGGTGGGCTCGCGCTCGTCGTCTCGAACGTCGCGCCGATCTACTTCTCCACCTCGGCCCCTGATTTCAAGAAGATCGCGCTCGGTGTGATCATCCCCGGCATCCCGAACGCCGTCCTCATCACCGCCGTCCTCGCGATCATCGCCGCCATCGTGCTGTCGAAGACGCTGCTGGGCCGCTACACGTTCGCCATCGGCTCGAATGAGGAGGCGACGCGCCTGTCGGGTGTGAACACCCGCCGCTGGACGATCTTCATCTACATGTTCGCCGGCGCCTTCACCGGAGTCGCGGGCATCATCATCGCCTCGCGTCTCGACTCCGCACAGCCGCAGATCGGCACCGGCTACGAGCTGCAGGCGATCGCGGCGGTCATCATCGGCGGTACCTCGCTGCTGGGTGGACGCGGCTCCATCCTCGGCACCGTCGTCGGTGCGCTCATCATGAGCGTGCTCGTCAACGGCCTGCGCATCATGTCGATCCAGACCGAGTGGCAGAACATCGTGGTCGGCGTCGTCGTGCTGCTGGCCGTGTTCTTCGACTCGCTGCGCAACCGCCAGCGGACCTGACCTTTCCTCCCTGCCCACCCGTCGGCTTCGGCCGGCACCCATCACAGAGCAGTACTCAACACAGAACAATGGAGTTTCCATGAAATTCGGCAAGAAGACCGCATTCGCGGCCCTGGTGGCCGCATCCGCTCTCGTCATGGCCGGCTGTGCCGGCAGCGGGGACGTCATCGAAGAAGGTGGCGGAACCGACACCGGCAGCGGCGACGGAGAGATGTACATCGCCCTCGTCTCGAAGGGCTTCCAGCACCAGTTCTGGCAGGCCGTCAAGAAGGGCGCTGAGCAGAAGGCTGAAGAGCTGGGCGTTCGGATCACCTTCGACGGTCCCGCCGCCGAGACGGAGATCGCCCAGCAGCTCGAGATGCTGACGGCCGCGATCGACAAGAACCCGGATGCCATCGCCTACGCCGCCCTCGACCCCGAGGCGTGCGTCGCCCCGCTCGACCAGGCGAAGTCGAAGGACATCCCCGTCGTGTACTTCGATGCACCGTGCAACGGAGACGTGGGCCTCAGCCTCTCGGCGACCGACAGCAAGGTCGCCGGCGCGCTGGCGGCGGAGCACATGGCCGAGCTGATCGGCGGAGAGGGCGAGGTCGCGATCGTCGGCCACTCCCAGATCAACTCCACCGGCGTCGAGCGCCGTGACGGCTTCGTCGAGAAAATCGAGGCGGACTACCCCGACATCAAGATCGTCGACATCCAGTACGGTGACGGCGACCACCTGAAGTCCGCCGACATCGCCAAGGCCATGATCGCCGCGCACCCGAACCTCAAGGGCATCTACGGCACCAACGAGGGCTCCGCCATCGGCGTCGTGAACGCCGCGAACGAGCTGGGCCTCGAGAAGGGCAAGCTGACGATCATCGGTTTCGACTCGGGCGCTGCTCAGATCAACGCCATCAAGGACGGCACGATGGCCGGCGCCATCACGCAGGACCCGATCGGCATCGGCGCACAGGTCGTCCAGGCGGCGTACGACGCCGCCAACGGCGACGCGGTCGAGGAGTTCTACGACACCGGCTCGTACTGGTACGACGCCACGAACATGGAGGACGACAAGATCGCCGCAGTTCTCTACGAGTGATCTGACCACTCCGGCGAAGAGGTCCCTCACCTTCGGGTGGGGGACCTCTTCGCGTCCCCGGACGAGCCGTGGTCATCGCAAATGATCGAAAGAATTTCTGTTGAGAACGCTTAGAAAGAAGTAATCTAGATTCATTCCAGCTAGGAGGAGATATGCACATCGACCCGATTGTCGACACCCCTGTTCTGCTCGAGATCGCGCGGGAAGGAGGTATCGAAGGGCGCAGCCGGCACTACGAGAAGCTTCTCGGTGACATGCAGGGCGTCTATCGCGACGGTGACGCGTGGAACGCGGCTGTCGCCGAGCGTGGCGAGGACGAGCTCGTCTACTGGGTGGATGACCATCGGTACCAGGAGGGCGCCGGCGCTCTGATCGTCGGGACCAGCACGCTGCTGCCCGGCCGGATCGGCAACGAGTTCGCGGTCACGCGCGGACATATCCACGCTGTGTCCGACCGGGCCGAGCTGTACTTCTGCATGAGCGGTCGGGGTGTCATGCAGATGGAGACCCTGGACGGCCAGACGTCGGCGATCGAGCTGACGCCGGGCAGAGCGGTCAATGTTCCCGGGCATTGGATCCACCGCAGCGTGAACGTCGGCGACGAGCCGTTCGTGACGCTGTTCTGCTACGCGGCGGATGCTGGTCAGGACTACGGCGTGATTGCGGATGCCGGTGGGATGAAGCACAACATCGTGGTCGATGGCGACGGATGGGCCGCTGTTCCGAACCCGGATCACCGTGGCTATCGCGGGCCCACGGCATGACCTCCCTCCCCACGCACATGAGGGCGGCGCTCCTCGAGGGCGACCGCTCCGTGCGCCTCGCGGAGGTGACGGTTCCCGCAGCCGGTCCTCGTGAGGCGCTGGTGCAGATCACCACATCCGCCGTGTGTGGAAGTGACATGCCGCACTACCGATCGACGCCTCAAGCGTTGGGGGCCAGGGCCGGCGTCATCCCGGGACATGAGCCGGTCGGTGTCGTTCGGGTGGCTGCCGACGGCGGCATCCCGGAAGGCACTCGAGTGCTGGTCTATCACCACAGCGGAGACGAGCGGTGCGAGCACTGCGTCGCGGGCGAGCCGATGTTCTGCGCGGAGCGGCAGACCCTGGGAAACCATCGGCACGGCGCGGACGCGGAGTGGCTCGTCGCGCCGGATGCGTCGCTGGTCCCGCTCCCGGATGACATCGATGATGCGATGGCGGCGTTGATCGCGTGCAACTTCGGCACGGCGTTCGCGGGACTCCGGACGAGCGGTGCCAAGGAAGGGGACCGTGTGGTCGTCGTCGGGCTCGGGGCGGTGGGGCTCTGCGTGGTCATCGCGGCTGTGGCCGCGGGATGCAGCGTGATCGTGCTGGATCCGATCGCCGCTCGACGCGAGTTCGCCGTCGAACTCGGAGCGGAGGCTGCGGTCGATCCGCTCGAGACTGATCCGGTCGAGGCCATCCGGCAGCGCACGGAGGGCGAGGGGGCAGAGGTCGTCATCGAGTGCTCCGCGAACCCGCACGCGCAGCGTCAAGCCACGCAGGCGGCGCGTGCGCACGGCACGGTGCTGTTGATCGGATCGAACAACTCGATGGAGTTCGACCCGGGTGTCGATCTGATCCGTAAAGAGGTGCGCCTGCTGGGCACCTGGATCTTCAAGCGGCACGAGGTGCCGGCGATCTTCCGTGCGGTTCGTCGCATGCCCGACCTGCGACGCCTGCTCGGGGCGCCGTATCCGGCCGCGAGGATCGCGGATGCCTTCCGAGCCGTCGACCGCGGGGAAACAGTCGGCAAGGTTCTCATCGACTGGCTGTGACGTCGCGTACGCGCCGGAAGGAAAGGAATAGTTTTCTATGACCGTATTGCAATCGAAGAAATTTCCGTTACGATATGAAAAACCCGAAAACAACCTCATTGGAGAGGGAACCATGCGCTCACGATTCCGCCGGCTCGCTGCCATGGCCGCAGTCGCAACCATCTCGATCACCTCACTCGCCGCGTGCTCATCGCAGAGCGCCGGGGGCGAGGAGCCGCTCGTCGGACTGATCATCAAGACTCAGGACAACCCCTTCTACGTGAAGATGGCGGAGGGGGCCAAAGCCGAAGCGGCTGAGCAGGGATTCACTCTGCAGTCGGCTACCGGTGAGGGCCAGAGCGACGTCGATTCGCAGATCAAGTCGATCGAGAACTTCATCGCCCGCGGCGCCAAAGCGATCCTGGTCACCCCGGCCGGCGATGGCATCATCCCGGCGCTGAAGAAGGCGCGTGACGCCGGCATCATGGTCATCGCCCTGGACTCTCCGCTCGGGGATCCGACCGCAGCGGACGGGACCTTCGCCACCGACAACGTGCAGGCCGGCGTGCTCGTCGGCGAGTGGGCCAAAGAGGCGCTCGGTGACACCGCTCCGCGGATCGCCACGCTCGACCTGAGCACGGATCAGATTCCGGTCGACGTCCAGCGCAACCAGGGATTCCTGCAGGGTTTCGGCATCGACGTCGCCGACGACGGCAAGATGTGGGACGAGAAGGACCCGCGTCTGGTCGGTCACGAGGTCACTGACGCCAACGAGGCCGGCGGGCGCCAGGGCATGGAGAAGCTTCTCCAGAAGGACCCGACGATCAACCTCGTCTACACGATCAACGAACCGACCGCAGCGGGCGCCTATCAGGCCATCACCGCCGCCGGCAAGCAGGATCAGATCACCGTGGTCTCGGTCGACGGAGGCTGCCCGGGCGTGAAGAACGTCCAGGGCGGTGTGATCGATGCGACGTCGATGCAGTTCCCCCTGAAGATGGCCGAGCAGGCTGTGCAAGCGGTCAGTGCCTGGCTGGAGGACGGAACCACTCCCGAGAACAGCCCCGGTCTCGACTTCACCAACACGGGCGTGACTCTGATCACGGATCAGGCCCAGGCCGGCGTCGAGTCCGAGGACGTCGACTGGGGTCTCGAGAGCTGCTGGGGCTGACTCCGATGATGTCTCAGGAGGCCAAGACAGCTTCGGCGACCGCAAGTGAGAGCTCGCCGAAGACGTGGCTGGTGCAGATCGGCAACCAGGAGCGCCTGGGGCCGATCCAGTGGGTGGAGCGGCGCATGCTCACCCGTCCACTCATCGGTCCGGCGGCAGTGCTGATCATCGCCGTCATCGCGTTCTCGATCGCGGCGCCGAACTTCGGCTCGCTCCAGAACTTCTCGCTGATCCTGCAGCAGGTGCAGGTGATCGCAATGCTCGGCATCGCTCAGACCCTGATCATCCTCACCGCGGGGATCGACCTGTCGGTCGCGGCGGTCATGCTGCTCGCGCAGGTCGCGATGGGCCGCTTCGCCGTCGCCATCGGGCTGCCGGTGTGGCTCTCGCTGCTGCTCGGGCTGCTGGTGGCGGTGGCCTGTGGAGCGCTGAACGGTTTCATCGTCACGAAACTGCGCATCCCGCCGTTCATCGCGACGCTCGGCACGCTCAGCATCTTCTACGCGCTCAATCTGTTCATCTCCGATGGCGAGAGCGTCCCGTACGCCGACGTCCCCCCGCTGTTCACCTGGTTGGGAACGGGCTTCAAACTGTTCGGCGCCACGTTCACCTATGGACAGGTGGTCACCGTGCTGATGTTCGTGATCTTCGCCTACATTCTGCGCAACACCGCTTGGGGGACGCACATCTACGCCGTGGGCGACAACGTGGAAGCGGCGCGGCTGACCGGCATCCCGGTGAATCGGGTCCTGATGTCCGTGTACGTGACGGCCGGACTCATCATCGGCGTCACCGCTTGGCTGCTGATCGGTCGGATCGGCTCGATCTCGCCGACTGCCGGCGTGGAGTACAACCTCGCATCCATCAGTGCGGTGGTGATCGGCGGAACCAGCCTGTTCGGTGGTCGTGGCCGCATCATGGGCACCCTGTTGGGGGCTCTCATCGTCGGCGTGTTCTCCAGCGGGCTCTCCCTCGTCGGTCTCGACAATCTCTGGCAGGAGTTCACGATCGGCATCCTGATCATCGGCGCGGTCGCGGTCGACCAGCGCCTTCGAAAGGTCGGACGGTGACATCATGACGTCTACGAATCAGCAACCGCTCGTGATGGAGGCCAGGGGCCTCGTCAAGAGATACGGCCGTGTGGTCGCTCTGGACCATGCCGACTTCGAGATCCGCGCAGGGGAGATCCTCGCCGTGGTCGGAGACAACGGTGCGGGCAAGTCCTCGCTCATCCAGTGCCTGGCCGGCGCGAGCCACCCAGATGAGGGGGAGATCTTCATCGGTGGGGAGAAGGTCGTTCTGGACTCTCCGACCGACGCGCGCGAACGAGGCATCGAGACCGTGTTCCAGTCGCTCGCGGTCTCGCCGGGCCTCGACATCGCCAGCAATGTGTTCCTCGGGCGCGAACTGCGCCGGCCGGGCTTCGCCGGTTCGGTCCTGCGGATGCTGGACAAGAAGCGGATGCGTGCGGAGGCTCTCGACGCGATGTCGCACCTCGGACTTCAGACTCTGCAGGACATCACGCAACCGGTCGAGACCCTCTCCGGAGGGCAGCGTCAGGGTGTCGCGATCGCCCGCGCTGCCGCATTCGGCTCCAAGGTCGTCATCCTCGACGAGCCGACCGCCGCTCTGGGCGTGAAGGAGTCCGCCCGCGTGGAGACGCTGATCAAAGAGATCAGCGCCCGCGGGATCCCGGTGATCCTGATCAGCCACAACATGCCGCAGATCTTCGAGATCGCCGATCGCATCCACATCCAGCGGCTCGGACGCCGACTGGCCATCGTCGACACGCGAGAAGTGAAGATGAGCGACACCGTGTCGCTGATGGTCGGTGCAGTCACGCCCGCAGAGCTCGGGCTCGAAGAACACGCCGCCGCGCGCGGCTGACCACCCCCCACGAGAGGAACAATGACATGGAACCCGACTACCTGCCCCGCCCAGGCGACGCCCTCGTCGGCAAGGTCGCGCTGATCACCGGCGCAGCCTCGGGCATCGGCGAGGCCGTCGCCCGCGAGTATGCCGCGAACGGCGCCCGCGTCGCGATGATCGACATCGACGAGGCCCGGCTGAACGAGGTCATCTCCGACATCCGGGAGCGTGGCGGTGACGTCGTCGGCATCGTGGGAGACGTCGTCTCGGAGGACCAGGTGCGCGACTTCTTCGCGGAGGTGATCTCTCGTTGGGGGCAGCTGGACCTGCTCGTCAACAGTGCGGGTCGGGACTCGCTGTCGCCGCCTGTCACCGAGGTGACCCTCGAGGAGTGGAACAAGACGATCGGGCCGAACCTCACCGGCGTGTTCCTGTGCTGCCGTGAGGCGTTCCTGATCATGGAGAAGCAGGAGTCCGGCGGTCGGGTCATCAATATGGGATCGTCGTCGACGCGAATCGCATCCGGTCCGGGGCACAGCCCGTACCGCGCCAGCAAGCACGGCATGCTCGGGTTCTCGAAGAACATCCTCCTCGAGGGCGTCGACAAGGGGATCGGCGTCACGGTCCTCAACCCCTCGCACGTGCGCACGCCCATGACCGAGATCATCGACAAGGGGCTCTACGACGGTGACCTCCCCGCGTACACCGAGGGCTGGCTCGACGAGAAAGAGCTGCGGGAGGGGATCGCAGCGAGCTCGATCGACGTCTCGAACGTGGCCGAAGCTGCGCTGTACATCGCAACGCGCACGCCGGACGTCACGATCCCGACGTTCTCGCTCTACCCCACGCACAAGGCCCACCGCTACGGGATGGGGGTTTGACGTGAAGGCCGCAGTTCTCCGCGGTGTCCGCGACATCGAGATCACCGAAGTGCCGCAGCCTGAGCCGGTCGGCGTCGACTCGACGCTGGTGCGGATGGACGCCGTCGGCGTCTGCGGTTCCGACGTTCTCAGGTTCGGAGTGGGCAAGGGCTACGGGTTCCCTCTTGTGCTGGGCCATGAGATGGTGGCGACGCTCGTCGAGGACTCGCCGTCCGGCCGTCACAAGGCCGGTGCGCGGGTGGCGCTCTTCCCGTGCATCCCGCGACCTGAGGACCCGATGACCGAGATCGGCGAGTTCGCGCTGGGTACGGAGTACGACTACTTCGGCTCCCGGCGTGACGGCGGTCTGCAGGAGTACCTCAGGGTTCCGGAGCGCAACCTCTTCCCTCTGCGGGACGACATGAGCCTGATCGAAGGCGCGCTGGTCGAGCCCGCCGGTGTGGCGCTCCATGCGGTCCGCAAAGCCCCGATCACTCCCAACGCCTCGGCGCTGGTCATCGGCGCCGGCCCGATCGGCCTCTTCGCCGCGCAGTGGCTGCGGGTTCTCGGAGCGACCAGAGTGATCGTCGCCGACATCGATGGGCACAAGCGTGCGCTCGCGGACGAACTGGGCTTCGAGACAATCGACGCAGGCGCGGGGCCATCGGATCAGCAGGTGCTCGAGGCCACCGACGGACGCGGAGTGGACATCGCCGTGGAAGCGAGCGGGCTGGCGCTGACCTTCCTGCAGGCGATCGGCGCGGCCGCACATTCCGGACACGTGATCCTGCTCGGCGATCTGAGCGACGACGCCGTGCTCTCGAAGGAGGCTGTGTCGCGGATACTCCGGCGCGAGCTGGTCCTGCACGGGACGTGGAATGCGAAGATCACTCCACACGGGCACAGCGAGTGGGACATGGTCATCGCCCATCTGGGACGCACGGTGATCGGCACCGATCTGGTCAGCCACATCGTCGATATGGCTGACGCGCAGTCCACCTTCACGGCGCTCGCCGATCGTGCACGATGGTCGAACAAGACGATCTTCGCCGTCTCGGACGCGGCGCGAGCGGAGGCCGCTGGAGTCCTGGCCGGATCGTTCTCGGCGGGGGTGACGCGATGAAGGCGGCAGTGTTCCGTGGCCCCGGTGTCATCGAGATCGATGACATCCCGGTGCCCGACATCGGTGCAGGCGATGTGCTGATCAAGGTGCGCGCGGCCAGTGTCTGCGGCACGGACCTCCGCATCATGAAGCACGGTCACTTCCGGCTGCCCGAAGGGCAGCAGCGAGTGCTCGGGCATGAGGTTGCAGGCGAGGTCGTCGACGTCGGCGCCGAGGTCGTCGGCTTCTCCCTCGGCGACAGGGTCTCCGTCGTACCCAACGTCGGATGCGGGAAGTGCTCGATGTGCGCACGCGGGCTGAACCAGCTCTGCCCCGACTACGAGGCGTTCGGGATCACCATGAACGGTGGCTTCGCCGAGTACATGCGCGTTCCGGCTCATGCGATCGAGCGGGGAAACCTGATGGTCGTCCCCGATGCGCTGACGTTCGAGGAGGCGGCGATCCTGGAGCCGATGGCGTGCTGTCTGCACGGCCAGCGCAAGGTCGACGTGCAACCGGACGACGTGGTCGTCATCCTCGGCGCCGGCCCCATCGGATGCTTCCACACTCTGCTCGCCAAGCAGCAGGGCGTGCGGACCGTGATCGTCTCGAACACCAGGCAGCCTCGCCTGGACATCGCGCGGCGACTGGGGGCGGACATCACCGTGAACGGTCAGCAGGATCTGTATGCGGAGGTCCAGCGGGCCACGGACGGACAGGGGGCTGATGTGGTGATCACCTGCGTCTCCAACCCGAACGTGATCGCTGGAGCGACGGACCTGATCGGCCGACTGGGGCGGATCAATGTGTTCTCCGGTCTGGGCGATCAGGCTCGTCCGGCGATCGACGTGAACTCGTTGCACTATCGGGAACAGACGATCACTGGGACCACCGGTGCGAGCGTCCGTGACTACGCGGACGTGCGACAACTGGCGGCTTCTCCGGGCGTGGATCTGTCTCCTGTCATCACCGATCGGTTCGCACTGGACGACATCGAGGCGGCGATGCTCCAGTCCGCATCGGGCACCGGAATGAAGTCCGTGGTGCTCTTCGGCTGATCATGCTCGACGACACGGGAAGACGCACCGACCCGAGACGCAGACCGGCGTCTCGGGTCGGTGCGGCATATGATCGAGCCGTGAGCGATGCCGATCCCGTAAACCTCCTGCACCAGATCTCGCGCAGGGCGGGATCGATGAGCCCCGCTCTGCGAGGAGTCGCAGAGGTGATCCTCGCAGACCCGGAAGCCGCACAGGCCATGTCGATAACGGAGCTGGCGGGCCGAGCAGGAGTGGCCGATTCAACGGTGTCCCGCTTCATCCGCGACCTGCATCTCGACGGCTACAACCAGCTCCGTCTCGGGATCGCGCAGGCGATCTACTCGCGCCGTGCGGACGTCGGCACGGACTCGGAGTGGGTGTACGAGGGTATCCTCAAGGACGATCCGCAGGGCGTCGTGATCGAGAAGGTTCTGCATGGCAGCATCGATGCGCTCGTCCGCAGTGCCGAGCGGATCGACCCCGAGACGGTCAGCGCCATCGTCGATCGGGTTCACGACGCCACGTCGCTGTACTTCGTCGCGATGGGGTCGTCGTCGACGGTCGCTGAGAGCGCGGTGCTGCGGTTCACACGCGCCGGCAAGAGCTGCATCTTCTTCCGTGACCAGTCGGCACAGGCGTTCGGGGCCGCCACCCTGCGCCCGACCGATCTGCTGTTCGCCATCAGCGACTCCGGCGACTCCACCCCGGTGCTGGCTGCGGTGGAGATCGCCCGCGTCCACGGAGTGCACATCGTCGCGCTCACATCGGTGCTGCAGTCGGCCCTCGCCGGGATGGCCGACACCGTGATGCTGACGTCCGGTGCGATGGCGAGCTCCGATGTCTATGGGGAGTCGGTGACGGCGAAGTGGGGCCAGCTGCTCGCGATCGACGTCCTCTACGCGAACTACGCGACCCGCTACTTCAGCGAGGCTGAGGAGCACCTTCGCGAGAGCTACCTCTCGGCCATCAAGCCGACCCGCAGCCAGCGCGGGTGACGCCGGGCGTCAGTGCTCGGCCCAGTCGAGGGAGCGCTGCACAGCCTTGCGCCACCCGGCGTACAGACGCGCACGGGTGTCCTGGTCCATCTGCGGCGTGAAGGTCCGATCGATGGCGACGGTGCCGTGCAGCTCCTCCTGGGATGCCCAGAACCCGACCGCGAGTCCGGCGAGGAACGCCGCACCGCGCGCCGTCGACTCCGTGACCATCGGGCGATCGACCGGCACCCCGAGCTGGTCGGCCTGGAACTGCAGGTGGAAGTCGTTCGTCGCCGCGCCGCCGTCGACTCGCAACGCCGGCAGCGGATTCCCGGACTCTGCGGTCATCGCGTCGATCACGTCGCGGTAGGAATAGCTCATCGACTCGAGCGCCGCGCGCACGATGTGCGCCCGCCCCGCGCCCGGGGTGAGCCCCATCATCGCCGCGCGGGCGTACTGATCCCAATAGGGCGATGCGAGACCGGTGAACGCGGGAACGAAGTACACACCGGCCGTGTCAGGCACCGAGGCCGCGATCTCTGCGGACTCCGAGAGATCGTCGATCACGCGAAGCTCGTCGCGCAGCCACTTCATCGGCACGCCGACGGCGAAGAAGACGCCCTCCAGCGCGTACTCCACCCGGTCGCCCAACCCCCAGGCCACCGTCGTGATCAGGCCGGCGTCGGACAGCACCGGCGACGTTCCGGTGTTCATCATCACCGAGCCACCCGTGCCGTATGTGGCTTTCACGGACCCTGGTGTGAAGCACGCCTGGCCGAACAGAGCCGATTGCTGATCGCCGGCCGCCGACGCGACAGAGAGCGGTGAGTCGAAGCCAGCGGCGTTCCCCGTGGTTCCGTAGACCTCGCTCGACGGTCGCGGTTCGGGCAGGATCGCCCTCGGCACACGCAGCAGTTCGAGGATCTGGTCGTCCCAGTCGAGCGTGTGGATGTTGAAGCACATCGTGCGGGATGCGTTCGAGTAGTCGGTGACATGCGCGGCGCCGTCGGTGAGCTTCCAGATCAGCCACGAGTCGATCGTCCCCGCGAGCAGCTCACCGCGTTCTGCACGGTCGCGCGCGCCGGCGACGTTGTCGAGGATCCACGCGATCTTCGTGCCGGAGAAGTACGTGTCGATGGGAAGGCCGGTGATCTCGCGGATACTGTCCGCGTGGCCTGCGTCACGCAACGCATCGCACGTCGCGGCGGTGCGGCGGTCCTGCCAGACGAGCGCATTGTGTATCGGTCGTCCGGTCGCGGCGTCCCACACCACGGCGGTCTCGCGCTGGTTGGTGATGCCGATCGCTGCGACCTGCGCTGCGCTGATGCCGGATTCCGACAGGACGCGATGCGCCACACCCAGCTGAGCCTCCCAGATGACCTCGGCGTCGTGCTCGACCCAGCCGGGCTCTGGGTAGTGCTGAGCGAACTCGTCCTGTGCGATGTGGGTGATCGAGCCGTCCTTGGCGAACAGGATGGCTCGTACGCTGCCGGTGCCCGCGTCGAGGGCGAGGACGTGGGTAGTGCTCATTTCGGGTACCACTTCCTTGTGATGATTCGATCGTCCCAGATCTCGTGAAGAGATCGTGCGGTAGAAAAAAATTCTGATGTTGAGACTAATGTAGAAATCCTTATTGGTCTACCCCGACGTCGAGGAGACGGACATGCGCGCAGCAGTGCTCTACGAACCGCACGGTCAACTTCATATCCAGGAGGTGGAGACCCCGGCCCGGCTGCTGCCCCACGAAGTGCGCGTTCGCACGGCGGCGGTGGGGCTGTGTCATTCGGATCTGCATGTGATCCACGGGCTCGTGGCTCGACCCATGCCGGTCGTGCTGGGGCACGAGGCATCCGGCGTCGTGACGGAGGTGGGCGCTGAGGTGGAGGACGTCGAGGTCGGAGACCACGTCGTCGCCTGTTTCGTCGTGTTCTGCGGCGCGTGCCGCATGTGCACCAGCGGACGCCCTGCGATGTGTCAGCACCGCGAGGCGACAATGCGTGGCGCAGGGGAGGAGCCGAGGCTCAGCCGTGCGGGCGTTGAAGTGCATCAGTGGACGAACATCGCGGGGTTCGCCGAGGAGATGGTGCTGCATCGCAACGCCGTCACGGTGATCGACGAACGGATGCCTCTCGACCTGGCCGCCATGCTCGGCTGCGCGGTCGCGACCGGCGTCGGATCGGCGCGCAAGGTCGCTGGGGTAGCTCCCGGGGATGCGGTCGTCGTGATCGGTGCCGGCGGTGTCGGACTGAACGTGTGTCAGGGGGCGGCCCTGGCAGGGGCGCAGACCATCATCGCCGTCGACCGCAGTGCCCATCGCCTGGAGCTGGCGCAACGGCGTTTCGGGGCGACGCATGCGATCCAGGCCTCGGAGGGTGTGGATGTCGCTGCCCGGGTCAAGGCGCTCACTGACGGGGGCGCTGACCATGTGTTCGAAGCGGTCGGAGCGCCCGGACTGGTGGGAGTGGCCCTGGACGCCACGGTGCGCGGTGGTTCGGTCTGGGCCGTCGGAGTCTTCGGTGACGAGGCGAGGATCGATTTCTCTGCGGCGCATCTTCACTCCGGCAAGGGCGTTCACGGTGTGCGCGCCGGGTCGCTCGAGCCCCAGAAGGACATCCCGCAGCTGGTCGATGAGTATCTCCGTGGGGTGCTCGAGCTCGAGGCGCTGGTGGGCGAGCGCATCCCCCTCGACCAGATCGGTGCGGGGATCGACGCGCTCGCCGCCGGGGCCGGTGCGCGCACCCTCGTCGTGTTCTGACCTTCCGGGAACGCTCCGGACGCCTGACGAGACGCGCCGACCGTCGCGTCTCGTCAGGCGATCGAGTAACCTCCGTCGACGTTCAGCACCGTGCCCGTGATGTACGAGGCGTCCTCGGACAGCAGAAAACGCACGGCGCGCGCGACGTCATCCGCTTCGCCCCACCGCCCCAGCGGAATACGGGCGTCGATCGCGGCCTTGCGTGCATCGTCCTGTTGGGCTCGCGTGGACATCGGCGTTGAGATCCATCCGGGCGCGACGGCATTCGCCCGGATGCCGTCGGCGGCGTACGCGATCGCCTGCGACCGGGTCAGCGCGACGATCCCGCCCTTCGACGCCGCATAGGCGGGGGCGTTCGGCGTGCCGAAGTAGCTCCACATCGAGGCGAAATTGACGATCGATCCCTGCTCCATCGCAAGCCGCGGGCGCAGGACCTCGGCGACGGCGAGTGCCGCAGTCACGTTGACGTCCAGCACGGTGGAGAACATCTCCGGCTCCCATTCGGCCCTGTCTCGCAGCACCGCGGCGCACGTCACGAGTGCGTGGACGGCGGTGGTGCCCGCTGTGGCTGCGGTGAGGGCGGCGACGTCTGTGATGTCCGCCTGCGCGAAGCGGACTCCGGACGGGAGCTCCTCATCCCTGGCGAGGCCGACAGCGAGGACGTCCCAGCCGGCATCGGCCAGCAGCTTTCCGATCGCCTTCCCGATCCCGGTTCCTCCGCCTGTGATCACGGCGAGCTTGTTCAAGGTCATGGCGTCTCCATACGTCTAGTCGAAATTTCTTCGAATGTTATTTGACAGTAGAGAAAACTTCAATCAGGATGAAGGCATGACAACGACGAGGCCCTTGACCGCGGCCCCCGATGCCGACCTTCTGGCCGACCGAGCCGCCTTCGTCCGTACCGAGACGATCCGGCTCATCGAGATCGCCGGCACGGGTCACTACAGCAGCGTCTTCTCCTGCGCGGAGATCTTCGCAGCGCTGTACTACACGGTGATGCGGACGGACCCGACCCAGCCCGATTGGCAGGAGCGCGACCGCTTCCTCATGGGCAAGGGCCACGCCGCCGTAGGCCTCTTCCCGATTCTCGCGGACCTCGGATACTTCTCGAAGGACCTGCTGGACGGGTACACGCGCCTGGGCAGTCCGCTCGGGGACCATCCGGATATGACCAAGGTTCCGGGAATCGACTTCAGCTCTGGCTCGATCGGGCACGCGCTCTCGAACGGACTCGGAATGGTGCTCGGCGGACGGTTCCATGATCGTGAGTTCTTCACCTATGTCCTGCTCGGCGACGGTGAGATGCAGGAGGGCCAGGTGTGGGAGGCGGCGATGTCTGCGGCTCATCACCAAGCCGGTCGCCTGGTCGCCATCGTCGATCGCAACGGCTACCAGCTGGATGGGCAGGTCGATGAGGTGATCGGCATCGAGCCCCTTGCGGACAAGTGGCGGGCGTTCGGGTGGGAAGTGCACGGAGTCGACGGTCATGATGCCGTGGCCGTCGCGGACGTGCTGCTCGGACTGCGCGATCGCCCGGCCGATGCCCCTCCCGTATGCGTCATCGCGCAGACGAGCAAGGGCAAGGGGGTCTCATACATGGAGACCGAGCCCGGCTGGCATCTCGGCTACCTGGCACCGGACGATGCTCAGAAGGCCATCGACGAGATCAGAGGAGCATCCGCATGACCGGGCCGGACAACCCCGCATCCTGGCAGTACCGTGCGCTGAACGAGCTCAACCCCGGACTCGACTACCTCTCCGATGGGCTGTGCGACCTCGTCGACGACGGACACCCGGTGGTCGCGGGCACCGCCGACCTGCAATACTCCAACGGCCTGGTCGCCTTCGCGCAGCGCCACCCGGATCGTTTCCTGCAGTTCGGCATCTCGGAGCAGAACATGGTCTCGGCCGCAGCCGGCCTCGCGACCGCCGGAACCATGCCCTTCGTCGCCACGTTCGCCTCATTCCTCGCGTTGCTGTGCTGCGAGCAGATCCGGATGGATGTCGCGTACACGAAGCTGCCGGTGCGCTTGATCGGTCATCACACCGGCATCTCCTTGGGCTTCTACGGCACCAGCCACCACGCCACCGAAGACATATCGGTCATGCGGGCGCTCGCCGGGCTCACCGTGGTGTCGCCGGCCGATGGCCCGCAGCTGCGCGCTGCGATCCGAGCGAGTGCTGACTGGCCGGAGCCGATCTACTTCCGCATCGGCCGCGGTCGCGATCCTCAGGTCTATGCGGATGACGTCTCCTTCGAGTTCGGTCGGGCCATCGTGCACGCCGATGGGGACGACCTGACGATCATCGCGTGCGGAAGCCAGGTGCATCCGGCGCTCGAGGCCGCAGAGGCACTGCGCGCTGACGGACTCTCCGTCGGCGTGATCGACATGGCGACGATCAAGCCGCTCGACGTCGATGCCGTTCGTCGCGCGTCGAAGAGCCGCATCGTGCTGACCGTGGAGGAGCACAACATCCTCGGAGGACTCGGCGCCGCCGTTGCGGAGGTCATGGCGGAGGGACCCACCGGCGCGCGACTGGTGCGTCACGGCATCCATGACGAGTACAGCCTGATCGCCCCGCCGACGCATCTCTACGCGCACTACGGCCTGAATGCTCCGGGCATCGAGCGAATCGCGCGCGAGGCCGTGGCATGACCGTCGCGATCCCAGGCAACTGGCATCCACGACTCGCCGTGCCCGCCCGCGGAGCGGTCGTTCTGCTGGATCTCGACGGCGTGATCGCCGATGCCGGGCATCGGCAGAGGTTCCTGCATCAGGACGAACCGGACTGGGACGGCTTCTACGCGGGCGTCGCCGACGACGGCGTGCTCGAAGCAGGGCGCGCACTCGCCGCCTCGATCGCATCGGAGGTGCCGGTCGTCGTGCTCACCGGCAGGATCGACGAGGTCGCAGACGTGACTCAGCGATGGCTGGACGAGCATGGCATCCGCTGGGACATGCTGATCTGCCGCCCGGCGCACGAAGACGACGACTCGCGGCACGCGGTGGACTACAAGCGGGACGAGATCGCACAACTGCGAGCCTTCGGCTATGAGCTGCGTCTTGCCGCGGACGACAACCGCAAGATCGTCGCGATGTTCGAGGAGGCCGGGATACCGGCGCTCTACGTACCCAGCGGCTACTACGAGAACTCCAACCGTTACGACGGCGGTGTGTGATCGTGCCGTGCACGGACTGAGTTGAGAAGAGACAGATCATGACGACCCTGCCGATCGACCCGCGTTTCCCCATTCCCGCAGGCGCGGAAGGCGAGGTGGTGCTGTGGTGGCTCGGCCAGGCCGGGTTCGCTGTGCGCCACGAGGACACGCTGCTCATGATCGACCCGTATCTCAGCGATGTGCTCGCCGACAAGTACCGCGGACGCATCTTCCCGCACGAGCGCATGCAGCCTCCGCCGGTGAACCCGTCTGACGTCGAGGGACTGGATGCGGTGCTGTGCACGCACGGTCATACCGACCACATGGATCTGGGCAGCATCCCGTATCTTCAGACATCGTCGGACCCGCTGTTCGTCGTTCCCCGTTCCGAAGCGGTCAAGGCCGTCAGCCGGGGCATCCCGGCGTCGCGATTGCTCGGAGTCGACGACGGCGAGACGTTCTCGACTCGCGGGTACCGCATCACAGCGCTGCCTGCGGCGCACGAGGAGCTGACCGAGGACGAGCATGGGCAGAACCTCTTCCTCGGCTACGTGATCGAGATCGGCGGTGTGCGGATCTACCATTCGGGCGACTGCGCGCCCTACCCGGGGCAGTGGGAGACGGTCGCAGCGTTGAACGTCGATCTGGCGCTGCTGCCCGTGAACGGGCGCGATGCGCATCGCAAGACCCATGGAGTCCCGGGAAACCTCACGCTCGATGAGTCGCTCGCGCTGGTGCGCGGCGCCGGTATCCCGGGACTGGTGTGTCACCACTGGGGAATGTTCGCGTTCAACACCGCCGATCCCGAGCAGTTGCGCGCGGAGCTCGCAGGAGTGGATGACATCCGCTGGCACGTTCCTGTTCTGGGCGCGGCATTCACAGTCAAGGAGCTCATCGGATGACCACGACATTCGCGTTCTTCGGCGTGACGACCCAGTCGTCGGCGATTCGCAGGATCTTTCCCCGCTGGATGGCGGAGCTGGGCATCGACTCGACGCTCGTCGGAATCGACTTCCCCGTCGACGCTCCCGCTGCCGACTATCGCGGCGCGGTGGAGCGGATCAAGGCCGACCCACGGGCCGTCGGCGGACTCATCACGACGCACAAGCTCAATGTCCTGGCTGCTGCCGAAGACCTGTTCGATGGGCTCGACGAGTCGGCGGCGCTCTTGAAGGAGACGAGCTGCATCCACAAGGACGGCACCCGCCTGCTGGGCGCGGCACTCGATGACCGGACCAGCCTGATGGGCCTCGATGCGCTGGTCGGCGCCGATTTCTGGAACGGTCAGCGGGAGCTGGTGATCCTCGGCGCCGGCGGTGCTTCGATCGCTCTCACGCTCGGACTGCACAGGGCTGCGCAGGCAGGGCGCCCGATGCCGGCCCGTGTCGTCGTCACCGCACGGTCGCACCCACGCCTGCAGGAGATGCGCGAACTGCACGACAGGATCGGCTTCACCGTTCCGACCGACTACGTCGTCGCCGGTACCGCCGAACACGCTGATCGCGTCATCGGCGAGGCCGCACCCGGGTCGGTGATCGTCAATGCCACGGGGATGGGCAAAGACCGTCCCGGTTCGCCGGCGTCGGCGCATGCGCCGTATCCCCCGGACGCGGTGGTCTGGGATATGAACTACCGCGGCGAGCTCGCCTTCCTCGCCGACGCGCGGGCCCAAGGACGGAGCGATCTGCGTGTCGTCGACGGATGGGACTATTTCGTCTACTCGTGGACCAAGGCCGTCGCGGTGGTCTACGGCGTCGACATCCCCGCGTCGGGGCCGGTGTTCGAGAGGCTGTCCGAGCTCGCACGGACAGCCTGACGCTCGCGGTCTCGGCGCGTCCCCTCAGCGCGACAGGTCGAGCAGCCGGGCGGGGTTCGCGACCACCATCCGCTCCACGGCGTCCGTGCCGACGGCCTCGCGCAGACGCGGCAGGTAGCGGTCACCGAGGTAGGCGAGCCCTGGCATTCCGCCGTAGGAGAGGTATCGCGTGCTGCGGGCGACGTCGCCGCCGAGCAGGATGCGATCTGCTCCGATGCGATCGACGACCTGCTCCGTCAGCGCGAGCAGCTCGGCGTCGGACCGCGTGCGCGGGCGCGCGAAGCCGTCGTAGCCGAGGTGCGCACCGCGCTCGATGAGCGAGACGTGCAGCGCCGGGTCGGGGTCGCGGTCGGCGTGGGCGAGGACGACCCGATCGGATGCCACTCCCTCAGCCGCCAGCAGGTCGAGGACCTCGTGGGCAGCCGTGCAGAATTCCAGGTGCACCATGACCGGCGCGTTCGTCGCGCGATGTGCGGCGCCCACGGCCTCGAGCGTGGTGCGCTCGAACGGGCTGATGCGCCAGTAGTCGACGCCGGCCTTGAGCATGCCGGCGCGCACCGGCTTGCGGTCCGGCGTTCGCGCGGTCGGCACGTCCGGAGCCTCGAAGACCACGGCATCGTCGGCCGCCATCCCCTTCGTGACGTCGGCGATGAAGAGCTCGGCGAGCTGCGCCGCTCTCCAGACCTGCATCGGATGATCGTCGCCGTAGTGCGCCTCGCGGTGCCGGCCGGTCGTCGCGACCACATGGAGGCCCGTTTCCGCGCTGATGCGCGCCACGGCCTCCGGATCACGGCCGAGGCCGAAGGGCGTGGCATCCACCATCGCGGTGAAGCCGCTCGCCTTCAGCAGCGCGGCCTCCGCGCCCGACGCATCCTCGTCGTCGAGTTCGTCGCCCGGCAGAAGCGGAGTCACCTGGAAGAGATGCTCGTGATAGTTCGTCGGCCCGAGCTCCGCGGCATCGAGGTCGCCGAGGACTGTGCGGATCATCAGCGTGCTTCCTCGGCGGCCTCCGCGAGCTGCTCGACGATCTCAGGGGTGAGGGCGAGCTCGAAGACGTCCGCGACGACCTGAGACCAGCCGTGGATGAAGTAGCGCCAGCCGTCCACGACGTGCAGGCCGCGTTCCGCCTGCTGCGAGCTGGCCTGGTGCAGGAACTCCAGCGATCCTCGGTAATTGAACTCCCACACGTAGGCGTCCTCAGGGAAGACGACGTCATCCGGAAGCGGGGAACCAGGGCGGTCCTTGCCGAGCCCCGTGGCGTTGACGATGAGCGAGCCGCGCGGCGCGGCGGCGACCAGCGCTGCGGCATCCTCGACCGAGGGCGTGCGCACATAGGAGATGAGCCCTTCGCGCGTGCCGTGCTGGCGGTGCACCTCGCGCAGGTGCGCGAGCTTGTCATCATTGCGGGCGGTGACGGTCACCTTGGCGGGAGCATCCGCCCGCTCGGCCAGTGCCCAGCTGAGCGCGGTGCCCGAACCGCCGGCGCCGAGGATGATCACTTCAGCGCCCGTGGTCGCGAAGTAGTCGGCCGGGAGGAAGTCGTTCAGCGCCAGATCGACCGTGATCGGGTCCTTCGCGCGCCCGGAGAGCCGCGTCCCGCGCTTGGCGATGCTGGAGATCTCCGAGCACGAAACGGCGAACGGATCGAGCTCGTCGAACAGGTCGGATGCCGCGGCGTACACGTTCATCTTGTGCGTGGTGACGAGTGCCCCGCGGTGATGAGGATCGTCGCGGATCTGCTCGACGAGGGCTCGATACTGCTCGGGGCCCGCGTCCATCGGCAGGTCGTGGCCGATGAGCCTGCGGGTGGGCAGGCCGAGGATGTCGGCCCACAGCGGGAACACCTTCATGATCGACGACGAGCCGGTGGTCACGCCGACGAAGCCCATGTAGTCGGCGTCTGGGGTGGTTTCCGTGGTCATGCGGGGCCTTTCAGTGAGTGACGGGGTGAGCGGGCGCACGTCCGGCCAGCACGGCGAGCACGTCGTCGAGCGACATGGATCCCATGTTGTCGACGGCCTGTGTGGTCTGGGCGCCCAGGTGCGGCGTGACGATCACACGTTCGGCGAGGTCGTCGGAGAGGAGGGGACTGGCGGATGCCGCGGTGTCGCCGTCGAGGGTGTCTGCCGCGTAGCCCGCGAGCCGGCCGTCGATCAGCGCCGCCGCCAGGGCGGCCTCGTCGACGAGGTCGGGGCGCGCCGTGTTGACGATGATCGTGCCGGCGCGGATGCTGTCGAGCCGCTGCGCGTCGATGAGGCGCTGCCCGCCCGGGGCGTGCAGCGTGATCACGTCAGCCGTGCGGAACAGCTCGTCGAGTTCGACGGGCTCGGCGCCGAGCTCGACGATCCGATCGTTCGACAGATAGGGGTCGGCGGCGACGACACGCGGCCCGAAGCCGCTCAGGCGCTTCGCGACGCCCTGGCCGATCCGGCCGAACCCGACGATGCCGACGACGGCAGCGCCGAGTTCGCGCCCGCGGCGAACGCTCCAGTCGCCGTGACGCACGCGGCGGTCGCCGTCCGGGATGAGTCGGAGGGCCGCGAGCATGAGGCCGACGGCGTGATCGGCGACGGCATCCGCGTTCGCGCCGGGGGTGTTCGTGACCGGGATGCCGCGGTCGGCAGCGGCGGCGAGGTCGACAGCCTCGGTGCCGACGCCGTACCGCGCGACGATCTTCAGTCCGGGGCCGGCATCGAGATGCGCTGCGGTGACCGGGCCGGTGCCGGCGATCCAAGCATCCGCTGCGGCGAGCAGGGGGGCGAGCTCGTCCAGACCGTGATGGGCGGGGCCGCGCACGATCTCGTGCCCTGCGTCGGCCGCGCGCGCGACGAGGTCGATGTCGCCGTCCGAGAAGGATCGACTGGTGGCGAGGATGACGCCCATCAGCGAGCACCTCCCGCGAACCACGGCCGCAGCGCGTCGTACGCAGCGGTGAAGCGAGCGTGCCGGCCGGCGTAGACACGGTGGCGGCCGGCATCCGGGGCGAACTCGGCGGTCACCTCGCTCAGTGCGCGGGCCGCCGAGAAGTCGGCGAGCCCGAGGCCCACGGCCGCTGTGACGGCGGCGCCGAGGCTGTTCGCCTCTTCGACGATGGTGCGCCGCCGGACCGGCATGCCCCATACGTCCGCGAGGACCTGCAGCAGCGCGTCGCTCTGCGCGCCACCGCCGACGGCGTCGATGCGATCGATCGCGGCGCCCGATTCGCGGAACGCGTGGATGCTGGTGAGCAGGTTGTATCCGATGCTCTCGAGCACAGCGCGGACGAGGTGCTGGCGCGTGTGATGGCGGCCGATGCCGACGAAGGCGCCACGGGCGTTCGGGTCCCAGATGGGGGAGCGCTCGCCCAGCAGATACGGCAGGAAGTAGAGGTCTTCGGTGTCGATGTCGCCCCCGGCCTCATCGGTCAGCCTCGCGGTGTCCGGCTGGGCCGGATCGGGGGAGAGCGCTTCTGAGATCCACTGGATCGACGCGCCACCGGCCTGCATCGTCGCCGTCGGCACGAAGCGGCCAGGGACGACGTTGTCAAACGTGAACGTGCGCAGGCCTGCATCGCGCAGCGGGGCGTCAGACGCGAACGAGATCCACGACGAGGTGCCCAGGCAGACGTAGGCGCCGTCCTCGGGCGCGACGATGCCGGATCCGACGGCGGCCATCGGTCCGTCGCCGCCGCCCATCACGACGCGCACGCCCTTGTGCCGGCCAGAAGCATCGTGCAGGCCGAGGGCGGATGCCGCGGCATTCGTCAGCGTCCCGACGATCGCCGTCGAGTCGAGGATCTCGGGGAACAGCGCGCGGTCGAGCCGCGCCGCCGTCAGCACCTCGTCGGACCAGTCGCCGGTGAGCTGATCGTAGGCGTTCGTGCCCGAGGCATCGGAGCGGTCGGTTGCCAGGCGCCCGGTGAGACCCAGGACGATGTAGTCCTTGGCGACGCAGAAGCGACGGACGCGGGCCCAGTTGTCCGGCTCGTTGTCGCGCACCCACATGACCTTCTCGATCGAGTAGGTCGGGTTCAGTCGGTGCCCGAGCAGGTCATAGGCGTGCTCGGCGCCGAGCGCCTGTTCGAGTTCGCGCTGCTGGGCGCCCGATCGCGTGTCCGCCCAGATGATCGCCGGGCGCACCGGGGCGCCGGCGCCGTCCAGGAGTACAGCGCCCATCATCTGACCGCTGACGACGAGTCCCTGTACGTCCGCCGGCGCCGTGTCGGTGCGGGCGAGCAGGTCGCGGGTGGCCTGCACGACGGCATCCCACCAGTCCTGGGGATCCTGTTCGGCGATGCCGCCGGCGGCGAAGTGCGCCGGATAGCCGACGGTCATGGATGCCACCAGCCGTCCGTCGTCGTGGTGCAGCGATGCCTTGTTCCCGGTGGTGCCGAGGTCGTGGGCGATGATCACAGTTCGTGCCTGCTTCGTTGGTTGCGGTTCCGGATCGTGCTGATTTGGAGTATACCTGTAATTACAAGTCCTGTAGTTACAAGTTGTAGGAGAACATTGTGAGCACCCCACCCGCCGTCGACATCCCCACCCTGCTGGAGATCTCTCCGCAGGGCGGCATCGAGGGGCGCTCGCGCCGCTATGAGAAGTTCCTCGGCGACATGGACGGCGTCTACCGCGACGAACGGGCCTGGCAGGATGCCCTTGGCGAGCGTGGTGCGGATGAGCTCGTGTACTGGGTCGACGACCACCGCTACCAGGAGGGCCCCGGTGCGCTGATCGTCGGGACGAGCACGCTGCTGCCCGGCCGGTACGGCGAGGAGTTCGCCGTCACCCGGGGTCACCTGCACGCGGTGGCCGATCGTGCCGAGCTGTACTACTGCCTCAGCGGAAGAGGCGTCATGCTGCTGGAGACCCTGGATGGGCGGACGTCGGCGATCGAGCTCACTCCCGGCAAGGCCGTCGACGTCCCGGGGCACTGGATCCACCGGAGTGTGAACGTCGGCGACGAGCCCTTCGTCACCCTGTTCTGCTACGCCGCGGATGCCGGCCAGGACTACGGCGTCATCGCCGAGGCGGGCGGCATGAAGAACCTGGTCGTCGTTGACGGCGACGGCTGGAGCCTCAAGCGCAACCCCGACCACGTCGGGTACCGCGCAGACGCGTGACCGATCAGCGCTGCCGCGCGCGGTACGCGGCGACGGCGTTGCGGTTCGTGCACGTGGTGGAGCAGTAGCGGCGCGAGCGGTTGCGGGAGAGGTCGAAGACCACGCCCTGGCAGTCGTCGTCGGCGCAGACGGCGAGACGGCTGCCTTCGTCGGCGCGGACGATGTCGAGAAGTCCCATCGCGGTCTCCGCCAGCACCCGTTCTGCGAGTGGGCGGTCGTCCGCCACGGCGTGCAGGTGCCAGTCGGCGCCATCGTGCCGGACGACGTGCGCGTCGAAGGTCACATCCTGCAGTGCCGCGTTGATGCGGTCGACCATCTCGTCGCGGGGCGCGAGCAGCATTCCGCGCAGCCGCGGGCGGAGAGCGCGAAGGGCGTCGAGCTCCGCAGGGGAGTGGTCGATCCGCCCGGTGTAGGGGAACGCGTCGAGGAACGCCACGAAGTCCTCGGGTGTGGTGAGCGTATCCGGATCCTCCGCGCTGTTGACGAGGTGGACCGCAGCGCGCATCGCCTCGACCGTGTCATTGGTGAAAAGCATGTTGACACCTTACACCGCCGCGAGATAACGTCATCTACCATGAGCACTTTGGCGAATGACACGAGTGTGCGCGCCGGGCTGCGGCTCGGTCTGCCCCTGGCGATCGCCGCGGCCTTCACGTTCGGGATGTCCGGTGCGTGGGCGCGCGGACTCATCGACGCCGGGTGGACGCCGGGCGCCGCTGTCACCGTTCGGATCTGGGTCGCAGCCCTCGTGCTGCTGATCCCGACGGTCATCTCGCTGCGCGGACGATGGAAGCTGTTGCGCAAGAACGCCGGGATCATCGCCGCGTACGGTCTGCTGGCCGTGACGGCGACGCAGCTGTTCTACTTCCAGGCCGTCGGCGTGATGGACGTCGGACTCGCCCTGCTCATCGAGTACACCGCGCCGATCGCCGTCGTGCTGTGGCTGTGGATGCGCCGAGGCGAGAAGCCCACGCGGCGCAGCATCCTGGGTGCACTCATCGCATTCGTCGGACTCGTGCTGATGCTCGACGTGCTCTCCGGGCGCACCGTCGACATCGGCGGCATCCTCTGGGCCTTCGGTGCCATGGTCGGGGCTGCGGCGTACTTCGTTCTGTCAGGCAGGAGCGACACCGGGCTGCCGCCTCTGGTGCTCGCCGGTGCGGGACTCTTCGTCGGCGCACTCGGGCTGACCGTCGCGGGTGCAGTCGGAATCCTTCCGATGTCGTGGAACACGGATGACGTGACCTATCGGTTCGGAACAGTGCCCTGGTTCGTGCCCGTGCTGGCCATCGGCATCCTCGCGACGGCGCTGGCGTACGTGCTCGGGATCGCCTCGACCCGCCTGCTCGGCTCGCGTCTGGCGTCGTTCATCGCACTCGCCGAGGTCGTTGCCGCGCTGCTGTTCGGATGGCTGCTGCTCGGACAGCTGCCGAACCTGCTGCAAGGCGTGGGGGCTGCGCTGGTGCTGGCCGGTGTCGTCGTCGTGAAGCTCGGCGAGCCGGCGGCATCCGACGGCGTCGCATCCACCGCAGGTGACCCAGCACTCGCCATCCCCGCCGAGGAGCTCGCCGAACCCTCTTGATCTCGATCGGCGACGGGGCGAGACTTGCCGTGCCGGCGTCGATGCCGACTGAGTTGCCCTGTATACCTTCAGCCCGTCCTAGTGAACATTGGCGCCCCTTCACGCGATTTATGTATACACTAGCCGTGTGAGCACCACAGTCGAGCGCACCAGAGCGAGTGATCGCGCATACGCGACGCTTCTCGAAGAGATCCAGTCCGGCGCGCTCGCTCCTGGCACCGTGCTCGCCGAGGTCGAGCAGGCCGCGCGGCTCGGCGTTAGCCGCACCCCGCTGCGCGAGGCGCTTCAGCAGCTGAGTGCCGCCGGACTCGTCGAACAGCAGTCGCCACGGGTCACCGTCGTCAGCGGCATCGATGCCGACGACATCCGTTCGCTGTTCGAGATCCGCCGCGCGCTCGAGGAGTCCGCTGCGCGCCTGGCCGCAGAACGCGGCGATGCCGAGCAGTTCGGCGCTCTGGCATCCGAATTCGCGCTCGCCGGAGCATCCCTCGGGGCTGCAACAGGGCGTGACGACTACTACGCGCTCATCGCCCGCTTCGACGCGGCCGTCGATGCCGCCGTCGACAACGACTACATCGCCGCAGCCCTGCGCACCGTCCGCACGCACCTCGTGCGGGTGCGACGCATGGCGCGCGACAACCCTGAGCGATTGGCCGCGTCTGTCGCCGAGCACCGCCTCATCGCCGAAGCACTCGCCGAACGCGACGGCGAGCTCGCCGCTCACGCCACGCACGTGCACCTGCGCAACGCGCTCACCAGCATCCTCGATTCCCTGCACGCCGAAAGCGAAGGACAGCCATGACCGTCAACCACCACGTCCGCGTCTACAAGAGCGAAGAGGACCTGCCCCGCGGGGAGCAGCTGGCCTGGAAGATCGCCGAGGTCGCGGCCGATGCCGTCGAGATCGAGAAGGACGTCGTCGACATGATCATCAACCGCATCATCGACAATGCGTCGGTGGCTGCGGCATCCCTCACCCGGGCCCCGATCGTCGCCGCCCGCGACCAGGCCTTCAGCCATCCTGTGTCAACCGGCGGGCAGGGGGCGTCCGTCTTCGGCGCCGCGCTCGAGAAGCGCACCAGCCCGGAGTGGGCGGCGTGGGCGAACGGCGTCGCCGTCCGCGAGCTGGACTACCACGACACGTTCCTCGCGGCCGAGTACTCGCACCCCGGCGACAACATCCCGCCGATCCTCGCGGTCGCGCAGCACGTCGGCGCCGACGGCCGCGCGCTGGTCCGCGGTATCGCAACCGGCTACGAGATCCAGGTGGATCTCGTGAAGGCGATCTGCCTGCACAAGCACAAGATCGACCACGTCGCGCACCTGGGCCCGTCGGCCGCGGCCGGCATCGGCACCCTGCTCGGCCTCGACACCGAGACGATCTACCAGGCCGTCGCGCAGGCGCTGCACACGACGACCGCCACTCGGCAGAGCCGCAAGGGCGAGATCTCCACTTGGAAGGCGCACGCCCCGGCGTTCGCAGGCAAGATGGCCGTCGAGGCCGTCGATCGCGCCATGCGCGGCCAGACCAGCCCGTCGCCGATCTACGAAGGCGAAGACGGCGTCATCGCCTGGATGCTGGACGGCAAGGACGCCGCGTACGAGGTGCCGCTGCCCGCAGCCGGTGAGGCGAAGCGCGCGATCCTCGACACGTACACGAAGGAGCACTCCGCCGAGTACCAGGCGCAGGCGTGGATCGACCTGGCGCGCAAGCTGCACAACGAGGGCGTCGACACCTCTGCGATCGCTTCTGTTGTTCTTCACACCTCGCACCACACGCACTACGTGATCGGCTCCGGGGCGAACGACCCGCAGAAGTACGACCCGAAGGCGTCGCGCGAGACGCTCGACCACTCGATCCCGTACATCTTCACCGTCGCGCTGCAGGACGGCACGTGGCACCACGTCGACTCGTACGCTCCTTCGCGGGCTGCGCGTCCCGACACCGTCGAGCTGTGGAACAAGGTCACCACGCTCGAGGACGCCGAATGGACGCGCCGCTACCACTCGAACGACATCGCCGAGAAGGCATTCGGCGGCCGCGTGGAGATCACGTTCACCGACGGGACGACGCTGGTCGACGAGATCGCCGTGGCGGATGCACATCCGCTGGGCGCTCGTCCGTTCGCCCGCGAGAACTACATCGCGAAGTTCCGGCTGCTGGCCGAGCCGGTGCTCGAAGAGGCGGAGATCGAGCGGTTCCTCTCGCTGGTGCAGCGGCTGCCCGAGCTGTCAGCCGCCGAGGTCGCAGAGCTCTCGATCATCGCGAAGCCCGGTGTCGTGGCATCCGAACCCGCCACCAAGGGACTGTTCTGATGCTGTACGCGCACACCACGCCCGCCGAGAAGCGGCGGCTGTTCCGGGAGCGGCTCGCGACCGGTGAGCTGCTGCGCTTCCCCGGCGCGTTCAATCCGCTGTCTGCGCGACTCATCGAGCAGAAGGGGTTCGAGGGTGTGTACATCTCGGGCGCCGTGCTGTCGGCCGATCTCGGCCTGCCCGACATCGGGCTGACGACGCTCACCGAGGTCGCCGGCCGCGGCCAGCAGATCGCGCGGATGACCGAGCTGCCGGCGATCATCGACGCCGACACCGGGTTCGGCGAGCCGATGAACGTTGCGCGCACGATCCAGACGCTCGAGGATGCCGGCCTCGCCGGCGCCCACATCGAGGACCAGATCAACCCGAAGCGGTGCGGTCACCTCGACGGCAAGGCCGTCGTCGATGCGGACACGGCGGTCAAGCGCATCCGCGCCGCCGTCGATGCGCGGCGCGACTCGAATTTTCTGATCATGGCCAGGACGGATATCGCGGCCGTGGACGGTCTCGAGGCGGCGAAGGATCGCGCGAAGGCGCTGGTGGATGCCGGAGCGGATGCGATCTTCCCCGAGGCGATGCGGTCGCTCGAGGAGTTCGCCGCGATCCGGGATGCCGTCGACGTGCCGATCCTGGCCAACATGACCGAGTTCGGTAAATCGGACCTGTTCTCGGTCGACCAGTTGCGGAATGTCGGCGTGAACATCGTCATCTGGCCGGTGTCTCTCTTGCGTCTGGCCATGGGCGCGGCCGGTCGGGGCCTCGATACCCTGTTGGAGGAAGGGCACCTGACCGGCAAGCTCGGCGAGATGCAGCACCGTGCCGACCTCTATGACCTGATCGACTACGAGTCGTACAACCACTTCGACTCCGGGGTCTTCAACTTCACCATCACGAAGGAGTGAGCATGACCGACATCAAGAAGGGCCTGGCCGGAGTCGTCGCGGACGAGACGGCGATCAGCAAGGTCAACCCTGAGACGAACAGCCTGCTCTACCGCGGCTACCCGGTGCAGGAGCTCGCCGCGACCCAGTCGTTCGAGGCGGTCGCGTATCTGCTCTGGCATGGCGAGCTGCCCACGGCATCCGAACTGGCGGCCTTCCGCGCGAGCGAGCGCAAGCACCGAGCGCTCAGCCCTGCGGTCAAGGAGGCGATCGACCGCCTGCCGATCGACTCGCACCCGATGGACGAAGTGCGCACCGCGGTCAGCGTGATCGGCGCGATCGAGACGGCCGGCATCACGAACGTCCTGGATGCGGTCGGCACCGCTGAGGAGAATCTCGAGCGGAGCCTGCAGCTGTTCGCGGCTCTTCCCGCGATCGTGTCGTACGGGCAGCGGCGTCGTCGCGGCCTGGACGCGGTCGAGTCGCGCGATGACCTCGACTACGCGGCGAACTTCCTGTGGTTGACGTTCGGTGAAGAGCCGGATGCCGTCGTCGTCGACGCTTTCAACCGGTCGATGATCCTGTATGCGGAGCACTCCTTCAATGCGTCCACGTTCACGGCGCGGGTGATCACGTCGACACTGAGCGACCTGTACTCGGCTGTGGTCGGTGCGATCGGCGCGCTGAAGGGCCCCCTGCACGGGGGCGCCAATGAAGCCGTGATGCACATCTTCGATGAGATCGGGACGGCTTCTGAGGTTTCGGGATGGCTGGACACCGCGCTCGCCGAGAAGCGCAAGATCATGGGCTTCGGACACCGCGTCTACAAGCGCGGCGACTCGCGCGTGCCGACGATGAAGGCCGCGCTCGACACGCTCGTCGAGCACTACGACCGACCGGATGTCGCCGAGCTCTACTCGATGCTCGAGGACGAGTTCGTCTCGCGGAAGGGCATCTACCCGAACCTGGATTACCCGTCGGGTCCGGCGTACAACCTCATCGGATACGACACGCTCACGTTCACGCCGCTGTTCATCGCGGCGCGCATCACCGGGTGGACCGCACACATTCTGGAGCAGCAGGCGTCGAACGCGCTGATCCGCCCGCTGTCGGCATACAACGGACCGGATGAGCGGCACATTGACGAGTACGTGCCGGACACCGCTGCGATCGATGTGCAGGAGCGGCCGGAGGAGGCGGCGGGCTGAGCCGGGGTCAGCGATTCAGCCACGGGCGCAGCATCCGTGTCACCCACGGCAGCACCCAGTACGTCATGATCGGCGTCAGCACGACGGTCGTGGCGAGCGCGCGCAGCCAGATCGGCAGCAGGTCCCACCCGGGGACAGGCGCGATCGCGTAATTGAACGCGAGGTTGACGGGGAAGAACCCGAGCCAGATCGACACGGCCTGCTTCCAGCGCGGCGGTGTGTGCACCATGGCGACGGTCGTCGTGCCACCCGTGTCTGGGTTCGGGACGGTGATCGTGCCGGTCGTCGGCTCGTCGAACCAGCCCTCGATGCCGGTGCGGCGCTTGGTGCGTTCGCTGAGCACGAAGCCCTCGCCCATCGACAGCCACCACGCGCGTTCGGGCGACTGCTCCCAGGTGATCAGGTCGTCGTCGGTGGCGAAGCGGTAGAGCATGTGCCAGACGTGCGAGTCCTGACCGGCCCGCACCCACCCTGAGCCGAGGAACCCGGGATAGCGGTTGGCGAGATTCACGCCGGTCTGCACCCAGGCGGTCGCCTCGGGCACGTGCTCTGGGTCGACCTCGCGGCGGATGGACACGGTGATGGGCTCGGACAAGGTGGGTCCTCGGGATGCTGCTCGGATGTGAGCGTGGGGAGTGGGCGGCGGATGGCCGCATACGAGTGTAAGCGAGCGGATACCGCGCCGCCTGCGGGTTTGCGGGGCAGACTGGGACCATGAGCAATGAAGCCGTCGTCGTCGATGTCGTCCGCACCCCGGTGGGGCGCGGCAAGCCCGGCGGGGTGCTGTCGGAGGTGCATCCGGTCGATCTCGCTGCCGGAGTGCTGCAGCAGATCCTCGAGCGCAACGGGCTCGAATCGACGCAGGTCGACGACGTGCTGCTCGGATGCGTGAGCCAGATCGGCGAGCAGGCGATGAACATCGCACGGCAGGCGGCGCTGGCGGCCGGGTTCGACGAGACCGTCCCGGCGACGACCATCGACCGGCAGTGCGGTTCGAGTCAGCAGGCCGTGCACTTCGCCGCACAGGGCATCGCCGCCGGAGCCTATGACATCGTCATCGTCGGGGGAGTGGAGTCGATGAGCCGCGTGCCGCTCGGCTCATCGCTCGCCGGCGTCTCGCCGATGTCGCCGCGCATGCGCGCACGCTACCCGGACGGCCTCGTGAACCAGGGCGTGTCTGCCGAGCTCATCGCCCAGAAGTGGAACCTCACCCGTGACGACCTCGACGCGTTCGCCGCCGAGTCGCACCGGCGTGCAGCGCAAGCGTGGGAGGGCGGATTCTTCGACCGGACGATCGTCCCCGTGCCCGAGGCGCCGGAGGCGCGGGGCGACGAGACCGTGCGCGCCGGAACCACCGTCGACAAGCTCGCAGGGCTCCCGGCATCCTTCCGCACCGACGCGCTCGCAGCCCGCTTCCCCGAGCTCGATTGGCGCATCACGCCGGGCAACTCGTCGCCGCTCACCGACGGAGCCTCGGCCGCTCTGCTCATGAGCGCCGAGCGAGCTGAGGCATTGGGGCTGACCGCTCGCGCTCGCTTCCGCGCGTTCGACGTGATCGGCGACGACCCCATGTTCATGCTCACCGGGCCCATCCCGGCATCCCACCGGGTGCTCGAGCGCGCAGCGCTCTCTATCGACGACATCGATGCCTACGAGGTGAATGAGGCATTCGCATCCGTGTCGCTCGCCTGGGCCGCCGAGCTCGGCGCGGATCCCGACAAACTCAATCCGCGCGGCGGTGCGATCGCCCTCGGCCACGCGCTCGGCTCCTCCGGCACGCGGCTGCTCGGCACCCTGCTCGACTACCTCGACGACACCGGTGGCCGCTACGGCCTGCAGACGATGTGCGAGGGCGGCGGTATGGCCAACGCGCTGATCGTCGAGACGCTCTGACTCCTGATCTGCCCAATGGGGGATCGTCGGCGCCAAGATGGGCATAACCCCGATTGCAGCCGCCGCACCGCGGAGGAGAATCCCGGATGAGTCGTCGCTGAGGACGGCTCACACCGAGATCGGAGTTAGGTATGCGCAGCATTCGAATGGTTCTCGCCGCGGCGGCTGCCGTGGCATTGGGCCTCGGACTCCCCGCGACCGCGACGGCCGCATCCGACCCGCCAGTCCCGCAGGAGTGGTCCACGCAGCTTGGCGCGCCCTTCAGCATCGCCCTCGACGGCACGCGCGTGTACATCGCCGATGGAGCGACGGGGACGATCGGCCAGTTGCAGCCCGACGGACAGGTCGCTCCGCTCGTCGAAGGCATCCCGGGTCTAACGGGCCTCGCGATCCGCGGCGCATCGATGGCCTGGGGATCGTCGATCGAGGACGGATCCACCGAACCTCCGGTGATCCTGCAGAGCGGGCTCAACATCCGCGGCCCGAAGGGGGCGACCGTCTACGCCGATCTGCACGCGTACGAGGTCGCGAACAACCCTGATGGGGCCAACACCTACGGCATCATCGACCCGAGCCAGTGCGTCATCGACGCCGCCGGCGAGATGCCGCTGAGCTACCCGGGCCTGATCGATGCGCACGCCTACAACGTCGCGTCGTGGAAGGGCGATTGGCTGGTCGCCGATGCAGGTGCCAACGCCGTGATGAGGGTGACCGACTCCGGGCAGATCAGCACGCTGGCGGTGCTGCCGCCCGTGCCGGTGACGCTCACCGCCGAGACCGCCGGGATGCTCGGCCTGCCCGCGTGTGCGGCGGGTGACACCTACTATGTCGAACCGGTGCCAACAGGCGTCGCCGTCGGCAGTGGCAACACGATCTACGTCACCACCCTGCCGGGCTTCCCTGGGGAGAGCGCCTCGCAAGGGGCGCTGTGGGAGGTCGACGCCAGAAGTGGCTCTGTCACGCAGCTCGTGTCCGGACTGTCCGGTCCGACGAGCGCAGCGGTCAAAGGCAAGGACGTCTATGTCGCTGAACTGTTCGGCGCAGGGGTGACCAAAGTCACCGCCGGTACCCCGTCGACGTACGCCGCCCTCAGCGGGGCACTCTCTGTGGCGGTCACATCCAACGGCACAGTGTGGGCGGCGACGGCGGATCTCTCCGGCGGTCCTGGCACGATCGTCAGCATCGCGAAGGGCAAGGTGCACGTGAACGGAAACATCGTCCGCTGACACGGCATCGCAGAAAGGCAAGACCCCCGCCGACCCGATTCGGCGGGGGTCTTTTCGGGAGCTGAGCTCACCGTGCGCGGAAAGCTTCTGACTACCCGATCCGGTCTGAGTCGCTCCGCGCAAGAGCAGTTCTACGTGCCGAAAGTGTCTCATCGGTGAACGCGCCGGGAACACCAGGACCGAGTGCGTTTCGAAGGATACAAGGACGCCCTAGTAAATCCCCGGGATGCCGAGTAATCTGGACATCACGCCAAAGAAGGCGTGAAGGGACAGTGCACAATGACTCGTACAATCCCGCATCTCATAGGCGGATCGCTCATCACGCCGGATGCCGGACGCTTCAGTGACGTTTTCGATCCGAGCACCGGTGCCGTGCAGGCGCGGGTGCCGCTGGCTTCGGCCGATGAGGTTTGTCGCGTGATCGAGAACGCCGAGGCTGCCCAGCCGGGATGGGCGGCCACCAATGCCCAGAAGCGCGCTCGGGTCCTGATGCGCTTCGTCGATCTCGTGAATCGTGACATGAACGCGCTTGCCGAGCTCCTCTCCAGTGAGCACGGCAAGACCCTCGACGACGCCAAGGGTGATATCCAGCGCGGTCTCGAGGTCATCGAGGTCTGCATCGGTGCACCGCACCTGCTCAAGGGCGAGTACTCCACGCAGGCGGGCACCGGCATCGACGTGTACTCGATGCGTCAGCCGCTCGGCGTGGTCGCCGGCATCACGCCGTTCAACTTCCCTGCCATGATCCCGCTGTGGAAGGCGGGGCCGGCGCTCGCCGCCGGCAACGCCTTCATCCTCAAGCCCAGTGAGCGCGACCCCTCGGTACCGGTTCGTCTGGCCGAGCTGTTCCTGGAAGCGGGTCTGCCCGAGGGAATCCTCAACGTCATCCACGGCGATAAGGAAGCCGTCGACACGCTGCTCGCCGACGACCGCGTCAAGGCGGTCGGCTTCGTCGGATCCACCCCGATCGCGCAGTACATCTATGAGACCGCAGCCGCGCACGGCAAGCGCGCGCAGTGCTTCGGCGGCGCGAAGAACCACATGATCGTGATGCCCGACGCCGACCTCGACCAGGCGGTCGACGCTCTCATCGGCTCCGGCTACGGCTCGGCGGGCGAGCGTTGCATGGCGATCTCGGTCGCGGTCCCCGTCGGCAAGGAGACCGCCGACGCCCTCGCCGCCAAGCTCACCGAGCGGGTCGCGCAACTCAAGATCGGACCCTCGCTCTCCCAGGGCGTCGACTACGGGCCGCTCGTCAGCCGCGCCGCGGTCGAGCGCGTCGAGGACTACATCCAGCAGGGCGTGGATGCCGGAGCGACACTTCTCGCCGACGGCCGAGGCTTCTCCGTCGACGGGCATGAGGAGGGCTTCTACCTCGGCCCGACGCTGTTCGACAACGTGACGACGGACATGTCGATCTACCGCGAGGAGATCTTCGGACCGGTGCTCGTGATCGCGCGGGCGAACGACTACGAAGAGGCGCTGGCGATGGCCTCCGACCACGAATTCGGGAACGGCGTCGCGATCTTCACCCGCGACGGCGACGCAGCCCGCGACTTCACCGCACGCGTGAACGTGGGCATGGTCGGCGTCAACGTGCCGATCCCCGTCCCGATCGCGTACTTCACGTTCGGCGGCTGGAAGAAGTCCGGCTTCGGAGACCTCAACCAGCACGGCGCCGACGCCTTCCGCTTCTACACGAAGACCAAGACGGTGACGAGCCGCTGGCTGTCTCATGACACCCGTGACGGCGCCAGCTTCGTCATCCCGACCATGCACTGAGCCCACAAGGAACGCACATGACGATGATCACCACCACCGCCGAAGAGCGCGAGGCCATCCTCGGCGCCGTGCGCGAATACGCCGAGACGGAGTTGGCCCCGTTCTCGGGCGAGCGCGATGAGAAGCACCTGTTCCCGAGGGAGTCGCTGCACCGCGGCGGCGAACTGGGGCTGGGCGGCATCTACGTCCGCGAGGAGTCCGGCGGCACCGGCCTCTCCCGGGTCGACACCGTCGCGATCTTCGAGGAGCTCGCGAAGGGCGACCCCGCCATCGCGTCGTACATCTCCATCCACAACATGGTCGCCTGGATGATCGACACCTACGGCGACGAGTCCCAGCGCGGCCGCTGGCTGCCCGAACTCACCGGGATGTCAGGGTTCGGCAGCTACTGCCTCACCGAGCCGGGTGCAGGATCGGACGCCGCAGCCATCGCGACCAGCGCGGTCCGCGAGGGCGACGAGTTCGTCCTCACCGGTGTCAAGCAGTTCATCTCCGGCGCCGGCGAAGCGGCGGTCTACGTCGTCATGGCTCGCACCGGCGACTCTGCAAGCGGCGCTCGCGGCATCAGCGCATTCCTCGTCCCCGGCGATGCCGACGGGCTGAGCTTCGGTGCGCTGGAGAAGAAGATGGGCTGGCACGCGCAGCCCACGCGCCAGGTGATCTTCGACGGCGTCCGTGTTCCGGCATCCGCCATGCTCGGCGACGAGGGAACCGGATTCGCGATCGCGATGTCGGCTCTCAACGGCGGCCGGCTCAACATCGCCGCCTGCTCGCTCGGCGGCGCGCAATGGGCGCTCGACCGCGCCGTGCAGTACGTGCACGAGCGAGTCGCATTCGGTGAGCCGCTCGCCGAGAAGCAGTCGATCCTGTTCGCCGTCGCCGACATGCGCACCGAACTGCAGGCCGCGCGGCTGATGGTCAGGGACGGCGCACAGGCTGTGGACGAGAAGGCTCCGGATGCCACGATGCGCTGCGCCATGGCCAAGCGCTTCGCGACGGATGCCGGATTCGACGTCGCCAACCGTGCTCTTCAGCTGCACGGCGGGTACGGCTACCTTCAGGACTACGGAATCGAGAAGGTCGTTCGCGACCTGCGCGTCCACCAGATCCTGGAGGGGACCAACGAGATCATGCGACTCATCGTGGGCCGCGAGATGCTCCGCCCCGCAGGCTCCGCATCCATGCGCAGCACGGCGAGCGAACCGGTGAGGAGCGCATCATGACCCGTATCGCCTTCCTGGGCCTCGGACACATGGGGCTGCCGATGGCCCTGAACCTGGTCAAGGCGGGTCACGATGTCGTCGCCTTCGACGTGATGGATGCTGCACGCCAGGCGGCCGCGGATGCCGGGCTCACGGTGGCGGAGTCGGGGGTGGACGCCGTTGCCGGCGCCGAGGTCGTGATCACGATGTTCCCCGCCGGCAAGCACGTGCTCGACGCCTACCAGGGTGGGCTGCTCGACGCAGCCGCCCCTGGCACGCTGTTCATCGAGTCGTCGACGATCGCCGTCGACGAGGCACGCGCTGCGCACGAACTCGCTCTTGCAGCGGGGCATCGCAACGTGGATGCCCCGGTCTCGGGTGGCGTGGTCGGAGCCGAGAACGGCACGCTCGCGTTCATGGTCGGCGGGTCCGATGAGGACTTCGAGGCGGCCCGCCCCCTGCTCGAGGCGATGGGCAAGCGGATCGTGCACTGCGGCGGGCCAGGCCTCGGCCAGGCGGCGAAGGTGTGCAACAACATGATCCTCGCGGTATCGCAGATCGTCGTGGGTGAGGCGTTCGTGCTGGGCGAGCGCCTCGGCCTCGCACACGAAGCCCTGTACGACGTGGTGTCGCAGGCGTCGGGGCAGTGCTGGGCGCTGTCGACCAACTGCCCTGTACCCGGACCGGTTCCGACGAGTCCGGCGAACCGCGACTACCAGCCGGGGTTCGCCGGAGCGCTCATGGCGAAGGACCTCGGGCTCGCGGTGAAGGCGATCGAGCAGACCGACACCGACGCGAAGATGGGGCGCCTGGCGCAGGAGCTGTACGCGTCCTTCGCCTCCGGCGACGGCGCCGGCCGCGACTTCTCCGGCATCATCACCGACATCCGCGACGGCCGCGTCTGACCGGCATCCGGCAGACTTGAGCACGACCCCGACGGAGAGGAATCCGATGACCGAGTATGAGACGATCCTTGTCGAGCAACGCGGACGCGTGGGCTGGATCATCCTGAACCGCCCGCACGCGCTGAACGCCCTGAACGGGCAGATCGCCGACGAGGTCACGGCTGCGGCCACCGCTTTCGACCGCGATGAGGGCGTCGGTGCGATCGTCGTGACCGGTTCCGAGAAGGCGTTCGCCGCCGGCGCCGACATCAAGGAGATGGAGGGGATGACGGCATCCGACATGCTCTCCACCGATCACTTCGGTGCGTGGACCGAATTCGCCGCAGTCCGCACTCCCGTCATCGCCGCTGTGAGCGGCTTCGCACTCGGCGGCGGATGCGAGCTCGCGATGATGTGCGACATCATCCTCGCCGCCGACACCGCGAAGTTCGGTCAGCCCGAGATCAACCTCGGGGTGATCCCCGGAATGGGCGGCACGCAGCGCCTCATCCGGGCTGTCGGGTACTACAAGGCGGCGGAGCTCGTCCTGTCGGGGCGTCTGATGGGCGCCGAGGAGGCGGAGCGTGCCGGTCTCGTGTCGCGGGTGGTGGCGGCATCCGATCTGCTGGATGAGGCGACGAAGCTCGCCGAGACCATCGCGTCGAAGAGCCTGCCATCGGTCTACGCCGCGAAGGCAGCTCTGGATGCCGCGATGGAGACGACCCTCGCCGAGGGCCTCGCACACGAGAAGCAGGCCTTCGCCGCCCTGTTCGATACCGAGGATCAGAAGGAGGGGATGTCCGCCTTCCGCGAGAAGCGGTCCCCGAACTTCACGAACCGGTAGGCGGCTCGGCCCACTTGCACGACGCGGGCACACCTGCACGACGAAAGCGGAGGTTTGGTCGTGCACCTGTGCCGTGGTCGTGCATGCGTGCCCCGGTCACCCGCGCAACGCGTCGAGCACCTTCTCCAGTCGTCGCTGGCGGGTCTCGTCCTGCTTCGCCTCGGTGATCTGCCGCGCCATCTCCTTGCGCTTGGACGGTGCGAACGCGTCGAAGGCCGCACGGGCGGCGGGGTCGGCATCCAGTGCCTCGGCGAGTGCCGGCGGGAGCTCCACGACACGCTCCTCGGCATCCACCCGGATCGTCACCTCGACCTCGTCGCCAGGGGAGAGGCCGACTTCGGCGCGTGCGGCCTTGCTGAATCCAATCAGGTTCTGCCCGCCCATGCGGGCCAGGCGCAGGCGGATGCTGCGATCGCCGAAGTCGACCACGACGGGGAACGCCTTGCCGGCGCCTAGCGACGCGACCTCCTCGTCGGTGAGGACGATCGCGGCGGCAGGGCCGCGGGGCTCGAGGGTGGTGGTGAGCTGCAGTTCGGACATGCCCGTCAGGTTACGCGGAGTCGCGCTCGACCGAAACCGCGATCGCGACTGGCATCCGCAACTCAGAGCGGGTCGGGCTGGGGGCGCGGTTCGGTGAAGTCGCCGGCATCCCGGCGGAGCCTGGCGACGATGGCGACGAGGTCGGCGGTGTCGGTATCGCTGAGACCCGGGTTGGTGAAGACCTGGCTGTTGAGAGCCGCGGTCGCCCGCTCGACGAGGTCCCGTCCGGCCTCGGTGAGAGCCAGCATCGCGGCCCGCCCATCGTGCGGGTGCGGTTCGCGCACGACGAACTCGTCGCGCACCAGACGTTCGGCCGTGCTCGTGACAGTCGTGGCGTGCACCTGCAGTCGGGAGACGACGCTCGACAGCGGGAGCCGGCCGGCGCGGCTGAACGCCAGCAACCGCAGCACCTCGTAGCGGGCGAAGCTCAGCCGGAACGGCTTGAGCGCGGCATCCACTCGGGCGAGCAGAAGCTGCTGCGCCCGCATCACCGAGATGACGGCGGTCATGCCGTCGGCGGCATCGGTCCATCCGTGCGCGAGCCACTGCCGCTTCGCCTCGGCGAGCGGATCGATCGGGAGCGGACGGAGTCGGGCCACATCCTCACGCTACTGGGTGCGCCGCCCGTGCCGGCGCACCCCGCGCGTCAGTCGATGTACTTGATGTCGATGTCGGCAACGTCCTGGTTCTCGAGGTTGACCACGATGTTGTCTGGAGTGCGGGTCGTCATCCAGACGAGCTCCTCGGTGTGGCTCAGGTTGCCCTCAATGTGCGGGACAAACGGCGGAACGTAGACGAAGTCCCCCTCCGACATATAGAGAATGTCCTCATAACGCTCGCCGAAGCGGATGAAGCCGTTCCCCTTGAACACATAGCCCCCGGTCTCGGCCTCGCCGTGGTGGTGTGGATCGGAGACCTCACCGGGCCCGGTGTAGACCTTGCCGAACCAGAGGTTCTCGACCTCGGTCGTCTCGACGGAGACGCCGGAGTACCGTCGCGCCTTCGCTGTCTGGCCAGGAGCCATGGGCAGCTCGTCCTTGCGCTGAACCGAGAGCTTCTTCAACTCCTTGGGTGCATCGGTCATGATCATTCCTTTCTGTAGTGGTCAGTGTTCTGCTGCGACGGGAGAGGTGAGCGTTCCGAGCCCGTCGACCGAGATTTCGAGGACGTCGCCCGGGGTGAGCCAGAGCGCGGGCTTGCGGCCGTCACCGACACCGCCAGGAGTGCCCGTGGCGATGATGTCTCCGGGGCGCAATGTCGTCCATTCGGAGCAGTACGCGACGAGGTGGGCGACGTCGAAGACGAGTTGGTCGAGACTCGAATCCTGCACGATCTGTCCGTTGACGCGGGTCTGGATCCGCTGTGATCCCACCGCGCCGAACTCGTCGGTGGTGACGATGGCAGGGCCGAGGCTGCCACTGCGGGGGAAGTTCTTGCCGGGCGTGAACTGCGACGTATGACGCTGATAGTCGCGCAGCGATCCGTCGTTCATGATCGTGTACCCGAGTACGTGATCGAGTGCGTGCGCCTCATCAACGTGACGCGCCTCGCGCCCGATCACCACGGCGAATTCGCCCTCGTAGTCGAACGATGTGCTGTTCCCGGGAGCGACCAGGTCATCGCCGTCGCCTACGAGCGAGTCGGCGAACCTGGTGAAGATCACAGGCTTCTCAGGCCACGGCCGATTCATCTCTTTGATGTGATCGGCGTAATTGAGACCGACGCAGATGATCTTCTGTGCATCAGGGACCGGGGGGAGCAGGTCCACACTGTCGCGTGCGATCACCGTCGCGCCCGCTGCGGATTCGACGACGTCCCACAGTGCGCCGTTTCGCAGGACGTCGCCGAGCGATCGACCTGCGGAGGCTCCGACCGCACCGAGATCGCGGATGATCTCACCGTCGAGCGAGCCCCAGGAGACGCGACCCGCGTCAGTGAACGAAATGAGCTTCACGGTTCCTCCTTGAATCCGGTCTTCGATGGGCGCATGCTTCAGTGTAAACTAACAAGCAACCGTTCGCTAGAATCACGAAGAGGTGACACCTGATGCCCAAGTCCCAAGCTCCGCCTCGGTTGTTCGAGCCGATCACGTTGCGTTCGGTCACCGCGCGGCACCGGCTCTGGGTCGCGGCCATGTGTCAGTACTCCGCGCGCGACGGCGTCGTCCAGCCGTGGCACCTGGTGCACCTCGGGTCGTTCGCGATCGGCCGGGCCGGTCTGATCATCACCGAGGCGACGGCAGTGAACCCTGAGGGCCGGATCAGTTCCACCGACGCGGGGATCTGGACCGATGAGCAGGCTGCTGCCTGGGAGCCGGTCGTCGAGTTCGTACACTCGCAGGAGACGCCGATCGTCGTGCAGTTGGCTCACGCAGGGCGGAAAGCGTCGAACCGACCGCCGTTCCAGGGGCGCGGCTATTTGCCTGTCGATGAGGGCGGATGGGAGACGGTGGGGCCCTCCGGTGTCCCGTTCGGTGAGCTGCCGGAGCCACAGGCGCTGACTGCTGACGGCATCTCGGGAGTCATCGACGACTTCACCGCAGCGGCGAGGCGCGCAGTCGCCGCGGGGTTTGACGGCGTCGAGATTCACGCTGCGCACGGATACCTGCAGCACCAGTTCCTCTCGCCAATCTCGAATCGACGTGAGGATGAGTATGGCGGCAGCTACGAGAACCGCACCCGAATCGTCCGCGAGACGGTGTCAGCCGTTCGCGGCGCGATCCCGGATGGCATGCCCTTGCTCATCCGGCTCTCCGCGACGGACTGGGTGCAGGGCGGCTGGTCTCTGGCTGATACGCAGCGTCTCGTGCCCGTGCTCCGTGACCTCGGGGTCGATTTCGTCTCGATCTCGTCGGCCGGCAACGACCATCGACAGGAGATCCCGGTCGGCCCTGGCTACCAGTTGCCCCTCGCGCGTGCGGTTCGTGAGAGCGCGGGGGTGCCCGTCGGCGCGGCGGGTCTCATCACTGAGCCGCGACAAGCGGAGACGGCCCTGGTCGACGGTGGCGCGGATGTGATCTTCGCCGCGCGGCAGTTCCTCCGCGAGCCCGGGTTCGCGTTGCGAGCGGCCGCCGAGCTCGGGGGTCACCTTGAGTGGGCGAGGCAGTACCGGATGGCGCGTTTCGACGGCAGCATTCCGTGACCTTGACGCGCCCACCTGGTAGAAGTGAAGCTAGAGCGTCCTGCGGACGGACGTTCGTGTGAGCACGCGACAGGAGTATTGGGTATGACGGGGGTTACGGCCAGCGGGCAGCAGACGGCGGCGGCGATTCGACGTGAGGCGGCGGCCAGTTTCGTGAAGCACGGCTACGAGGCCACAAGCCTCCGCAACATCGCTGCTGCAGTAGGCATCAAGGTCGGAAGCCTCTACAACCACATCACGAGCAAGGAGGATCTGCTCCTCTCTGTGATGGGCGGGACGATGGATGACCTGAACGCGCTGATGGAAGAGGCTCTGGACGGTCCCACCGACCCCGTCGACAGGCTCATCGCCTTCGTCGAATGCCACATCCGATTTCACGCTGAGCGTGCGCAGGAAGTATTCATCGGCAACACCGAACTCCGGTCGTTGCGCGACGACGCGCGCGCTGAGCTCTCCCAGAAGCGCCGCGAGTATCGCAAGCTGCTGGAGGAGTTGATCGTCCGGGTAGGGGAAGCCGGTGAAGCCGACATCCTCAATGCCCGGCTTCACGCATTCAGCATCGTCGCGATCGGAACGCACGTTGCCGGCTGGTACCGCGAAGATGGCGGCCTCCCGCTCGACGAGATCATCGAGATCTACACCACCATGGTGCTCCGCAGTCTGAGCGTGGAGAACGCGGATACGCGCGTGAGCGAGCACCTCGCCACTCTCGGCTGAGTATCCGGTCTGCCGGGCTTGCGTCCGTTCTCCGATGAGCTACACTCGATGACAGACGAACGCTTGTACGTTTGTTTATGACATGGAGAAGCAAAGATGCGCACCATCGGAGAATGGACTCGGCTCAACGCTCGGCGGCACCCCGACCGAGAAGCTTTCGTCGGCATCGACGGTCGGGTGACGTTCGGCGAGGTCGCCGAGCGAGCATGGCAACTCGCCCGTGGGTTGCGCGCCGCGGGCGTGCAGCCGGGAGGCACCGTCGGCGTCCTCGCCGGCAATACAGTGTTCAACGCGGAAGTCTTCATCGGCACGGCGATCAGCGGCGGCATCTACACCGCGTACAACTGGCGGTGGGCAGCGGAAGAGTTGGCCGAGGGGATCCGCGAGAGCGAGACGTCGATCGTCGTCGTGGAGGATCGCTTCCTGTCATTGCTCAACGACGCGCTCAGCATCATCGCCGCGCGACCCGAGACGAAGCGTCTGCCGCGCGTGATCGAACAACCGCGCGTCGACGCGCTGCGCATCGGCGAGGGAGAGGCTCCCGACGTCGTCGCACCCGATGACGCCCTCTGCCTGATCTACACGGGCGGCAGCACCGGCACCTCGAAGGCCGTGGTGCTGTCGCATCGTGCGGCCACCGCGAACGCATTCAACGAGTACATCGACCTCGGGATCGGTGCACACCCCCAGGAGCGCGGCCTCCTCGTCACCCCGATGTTCCATTCAGCAGGTCTGCTGACGTGGCTGGTCACACACTTCGTGGCGGGAAAGACCACCGTGCTCGTCGACAAGTTCGACGAGCAGGAATTCGTGGAATGGGTCGGTCGTGAGCGGGCCACCAATAGCTTCATGATCCCGAACATGATGCGCCGGCTAATGCAGGCGGGCGCTTTCGAGGCCCCGGAGGTGCAGAAGCACTTCAGGGCGATGCACACGGGGGCCGGCCTGCTCCGCATGCCCAACAAGGTCGAGTTCATCGAGACCATGCCCAACGCCAAGCTGTTCTTCCGGTACGGGCTCTCAGAAGCAGGACCGATGGTGACGAGGCTCCACCATGACGACATGCTCGACCCCGGTGTCGACGGATCCATCGGTCAGGAGTACACGCTCGTCGAGTCGAAGCTGATGAGCATCGACGGCGATGATCGTGCGGTCGAGCCGGGCGAACTGGGTGAGATCTGCGTTCGCGGCCCCAGCATCATGACCGGCTACCACCGGCGGCCGCAGGCCACCGCCGAGACGATCGTCGACGGATGGTTGCACACCGGCGATCTCGCCACACAGGACGACCGCGGGTACTACTTCTTCAAAGACCGACTGAAGGAGATGATCAAGTCCGGCGGCGAGAACGTCTACTGCGTCGAGATCGAGCAGGCCCTCTATCTGCACCCCGCCGTGCTCGAAGCCGCCGTCGTCGGCGTCGCGAACGAGGCCTGGGGCGAGGAGGTCCGCGCAGTCGTGTCGTTGCGCGAGGGCCGCGAGGCCGATGCGGGGGAGCTGTCGACGTTCCTTCGCACCCAACTTGCCGGGTACAAGATCCCCAAGGAGTTCGCCTTCATGAGGGCGTCCGAACTGCCGCGCTCGGGCGCGGGAAAGCTCGTCAAGGAGCAGCTGAAGCACAAGCTCGGCTGGAACTGATCCGCCGAAGAACAGCAAGAGAGACTGAGATGTTCGAGAAGATCCTGATTGCCAACCGCGGCGAGATCGCCGTTCGCGTGATGCGCACCGCCAAGCGCCTCGGCATCGCGACCGTGGCCGTGTACTCCGATGCGGATGCCGGTGCCCTGCACGTGCGGACCGCCGACGAGGCGTTCCCGCTCGGCGGGGGCCCCGCGAGCGACAACTACCTCAACGTCGCGAAGATCGTCGAGGCGGCGAAGCGCACCGGGGCACAGGCCGTGCACCCCGGCTACGGGTTCCTGGCCGAGAACGCGTCGTTCGCAGAGGCGATCACGGACGCCGGGATCGCATTCATCGGCCCGTCGGCGGGTGCCATCACGACGATGGGCGAGAAGGTCGCTGCCCGCGCCGTCGCCGTGGAGGCGAAGGTTCCGCTCGCCCCTGGCTCCGACGGGCCGATCACATCCGCCGACGAGGTCATCGCATTCGGCGACGCACACGGGTACCCGGTGCTGGTGAAAGCCGCATACGGCGGCGGCGGACGCGGCATGCGCGAGATCCGTTCGGCCGACGAAGCGCCTGAAGCATTCGCCGCCGCCGTGCGCGAGGCGACCGCGGCTTTCGGCAACGGCGAGGTGTACTGCGAGCGCTACCTGGTGAACGCCCGCCACGTCGAGGTGCAGGTGTTCGGTGACAGCCACGGCGAGATCGTGTATCTCGGTGACCGCGACTGCTCGGTACAGCGCCGTCACCAGAAGCTCATCGAAGAGGCTCCTGCACCTGGGCTGAGCGACGAGCTCCGGGCCGCGATGGGCGAAGCCGCAGTGCGACTGGCCGGCCACGTCGGCTACGTGGGTGCGGGTACGGTCGAGTTCCTCGTCGAGGACGGGGCGTTCTTCTTCCTCGAGATGAACACGCGAATCCAGGTGGAGCATCCGGTGACCGAGGCCGTGACCGGCCTCGATCTCGTCGAGCTCCAACTGCGGGTCGCGGACGGCGAGCCACTCGGCATGACGCAGGCGGACGTCCGCATCACCGGCGCGGCGATCGAAGCTCGCGTCAACGCCGAAGACGCCTCCGGTGGGCTGTTCCTCCCCGCGCCCGGCCCCATCGCTACGCTGGATGCGCCGAACGATGATGGCCTGAGATGGGATGCCGGCTACGAGAGCGGCGACGAGGTGCTGCCGCTCTACGACAGCCTCATCGGCAAATTGATCTCCGCCGCACCCACTCGTGAGGAGGCCATCGACCAGCTGCGTGACGGGCTTGCGCGCCTGGCCGTCGCCGGCGTCGCCACGACGGCTCCGGCGGCTCGTCACATCATCGGCCTCGCTGCCTTCCGTGGCATGGAGATCAACACGCTCTGGCTCGAGTCCGACGTGGAGTTCCCCGAATTCGACGAAGAGCCGGAAGACCGCTTCGAGGTGGAGGTGGGCGGACGCTGGTATCGGATTCCCTTCTTCCCGGAGGGCGTCGTGGCCGCGCCAGCGGGCGTCCTCGCACCTACTGAGCCGGCCGCCTCGCGAGGGGCCGGGCCTCGAACGGCCGGAGGGCGCTCCCGGAAGAAGGCCGGGGACGGCACCGTCAAGGCTCCGATGCAGGGGACGATCGTCAAGATCAACGTGGCACCGGGTGACGAGGTCAGCGCCGGAACGGTGCTCTTCGTCCTCGAAGCCATGAAGATGGAGAATCCGATCCAGGCGCAGCAGGACGGTGTCATCGCCGCGGTGCACGCCGAGATCGGGCAGTCGACGCCGTCAGGAACGCTTCTCGCCGAGTTCGCCAAGGCGGATGCCTGATGCGGGCACTGCGCTCGGTGCTGTTCGTCCCCGGACACAAGGCGGACTGGATCCAGAAGGCTCTCTCGTCGTCGGCCGACGGCATCATCATCGACCTCGAGGATGCCGTTCCGGAGACCGACAAGGCGCTCGCACGTGAGAATGCACGCACCGCGATCTCGTCGTACTCCGGTGGCAAGACCGTGCTGGTCAGGGTGAATGGACTGGAGACTCCGCACTTCGGGGACGACGCACGCGCCGTGGCCGTCGAGGGTGTGGGCGGGCTTCTTCTGCCGATGCTCCGGCATCGCGACGACGTCGTGGCCTTCGACGGCGTGATCGCCGCCGCCGAGATACTCAACGGCGTCCCGCGGGGATCCGTCGAGGTCGTGCCGTCGTTCGAGACGGCAGAGTCGATCGTCGACGTGGAGAGCATCCTCAGCGGACCGCGTGTCGGCGGGGTCATGGCCGCTGCCGCGAAGGATGCCGATATCTCGCGGGCGGTCGGATTCCGCTGGAGCGCCCAGGGCCTGGAAACGCTGTATCTGCGCAGTCGAATCCTGCTCGCTGCCCGTGCTGCGGGGCTGGAGCTGATCGTTCTCGGCCTGTGGCAGGACGTGCGCGACCTCGACGGCATGCGCACCTTCGCCCGCGACAATGCTGCGCTGGGGTTCACCGGTCAGGTTCTCATCCATCCGACGCATGCCGACATCGCCAACGAGGAGTACGGCCTCTCAAACGATCGCGTCGATTACTACCGGAGACTGATCGCCGCCTTCGAAGCCGGAGAGCGCGCGGGGCACGGGGCCGTGAGCTTCGAGGGCGAGCACATCGATCTCGCTCACGCCAACAATGCGCGCGAGCAGTTGCGGCGCGCGGGACTTTCCGTCGTCCAGACGGCAGAGTGAACAGGAGCACGCCATGCCCATGTATTTCGAAGACTTCGTCGTCGGCGAGGTCATCCGCCATGCGGTCACCCGCACCGTCACCGAGACGGACAATCTGCTCTTCACGACGTTGACGATGAACGTGCAGCCCCTGCATCTCGATTCCGAGTTCGCCGGGAAGAGCATGTACGGGCAGCGCATCGTGAACAGCGTGTTCACGCTCGGGGTCGCGACCGGCATCCCCGTGCAGGAGACCACGCTCGGGACGACGCTCGGCAATCTCGGCTTCCGAGACATCGAGTTCCCCAAACCGGTCTTCATCGGTGACACGCTGCGTGTCGAGACCGAAGCGCTCGACACGCGGGTGTCGAAGTCACGCCCGACGACGGGGATCGTCGGGATCGAGCACCGCGCATACAACCAGAACGACGAGCTCGTGTGCGTCGTCCGTCGCACCGCGCTCATGATGCGCCGTGGCGAGACCGTTGCCGACTGAGGAGGCGGAGATGAGCGACTACAGTCCGTTGCCGATCGAGCAGACCGAGGATCAGGCCGACCTGCGCGGCATGGTGCGGGAGATCCTTGCCGAGCTCGCCACACCTGAACGGCTGTCCGACCACGATGAGCGGGAAGCGTTCGACGAAGAGCTGTACAGGGCGCTGGCCGAGGCGGGGCTTCTCCAGCTGGAGGGAGAGCTCGGAGGCGACGCGCCGAGCCATGCCAGCCAGGCTGTCGTCCTCGAGGAGCTCGGAGCGACCGCGACGTCGATCGGTGTCTCGCTGGTGGTGCAGTACATGGCGGTGACGCTGCTGTCGCAGCACGGCACCGACGCCCAGCGGCAGAACTACCTCGCGGAGTTGTACAGCGGCGCGCATCGCGCAGCCTTCGCGTTGACGGAACCCGGAGGCGGTACGGATGTCGCCCGTGCCATGCAGACCAAGGCGGTCCGCAGGCCTGAGGGCGGCTGGGTCGTCAACGGCGCCAAGATGTGGATCTCGGGCGCAACCGACTGCGGTTTCCTCGTGGTGCTCGCCCGCACCTCGCCCATCGAGCGGTCGGCCGTCAGCGGAATCACCATGTTCCTCGTGCCCGCGGATGCGCCCGGGGTCACGGTGAACGAGATGGACACCGTCGCCATCCACGGGCTGTCGACATGCGAGGTCGGATTCGCCGACGTCATCCTGCCCGACGATGCCGTGCTCGGTGAAGTCGACAAGGGGTTCCGCCAAGTCATCTCCACCCTCAACGGCGAGCGTCTGAACGCGGCCGCCGTCGCGCTCGGGATCGCACGTGGCGCGCACGAGGCCGCGCTCGAGTACGTGCAGAGTAGGCAGGCTTTCGGCCGTCCGATCGGGGGATTCCAGATCCTTCAGCACCGACTCGTCGACGGCGCCGTGAAGATCGAGGGGGCGCGGGGTCTTCTCCAGCGAGCTGCGCGTGCCGCTGACGACGGTGGTGAGGCCGAGACCCTGTCGGCGATGGCCAAGCTCGCCGCATCCGAAGCGGCGACCACGATCGCGGAGAACGGGATGCGCGCGATGGGCGGATCGGGGCTCAGCCGAGAGTACGCCATGCAACGTTTCTGGCGGGACGCCCGGTTGTACACGTTCGCCCCGCTCACCGACGAGATGATGCACAACTTCATCGGCGAGTTCCACCTCAAACTGCCGCGCTCGTTCTGAGCCGCTGTTCCACTCTCGCCCATCCCGCGAAACGGAGAATCATGGAAACGAAGACTGATCGCACCGTGCTCATCACCGGGGCCGCCGGCGGTATGTGTCGCGGCATCAACGCCCGACTCGGCGCTGCCGGCCACACCGTGCTGTGCGCGGATCTGTCGCTCGATGCCGCGCAGAGCGCGGCTCAGTCGGTGCGCGACGCGGGCGGTCGTGCCGAGGCGTTCGCGGTGGACGTGTCGAGCCACGAGAGTGTCGCGGCGTTGGTGGATGCCGTGCATGAGCGGGTCGGCGGTGTCGACGCGCTCGTCAACGCCGCCGGCATCCTGGATCGGAAGTACCTCGCGGATCATGACGCCACATCGTTCGAGCGCACGATCGACATCAACCTGATCGGTCCGTTCCGGATGATCCAGGCGTTTGCGCCCGAGATGATCGAGCGTCGTTGGGGGCGGATCATCAACATCTCGTCGATCGCCGGCGTCACCGGATATCCGTATCCGAGTTATGCCGCGTCCAAAGCCGGGCTGTCCAACCTCGCCAGGTCGCTCGTGATCGACTTCTGGGGCACAGGCGTGACGGTGAACTCCATCTGCCCCGGCGTCGTCGACACCCCGATGGTCATCCAGGAGATCCGCGACCAGGTGCCGCGAAAGGTTCCGACGGAGCAGATCATCGATCCCGACGAGATCGGTGGGGTCGCGTCATTTCTTCTCAGTGATGACGCGAAGAACATCAACGGCGCAGACATCCTGATCGATGGTGGGGCGACGCGCTACTTCCAGCTGTTCGACAGGCCGTAGATGCGGCTGAGGGGCGGCGTGTACACGATCGTCGCCTTCGTCCTCACCGGCATCGTCTGGGGCGCCGGGTTCCTGTTCATCAGAGTGGCGATGAGCGAGTTCGCTCCCGTCGAGTTCGTGTTCGCGCGGACTCTCATGGCCAGCGTGGTGCTCGCCCTGATCATGTTCGTCACGCGTCGTCGATGGCCCAGAGGGTGGACGGCGTGGCGCCGCATCGGAACGTTGGGCATCGTCGGATGCGCTGTCCCGTTCCTCTTCTACGCCTGGGCCGGCCAGCGGATCCCGAGCGGACTGTCCAGCATCTACAACGCCGCCGTCCCCGTCGCCACGGCCCTTGTCACGCTGGTCGCCATGCGGCAGGAGCGGCTCGGCGCACAGAAGCTGCTGGCAATCGGTATCGGGGCGCTCGGCATCGTCGTTGTGATGCAGCCGTGGCGGCTGGACGCTTCGGAGTTCGATGTCTGGGGGCAGGTCGCGTGCATCTGCGCGGTGCTCGGCCTGGGGTTCGCCTTCTCCTACACGCGTAAGGCGATCAGCCCTCTGGGTATCGATCCGATCGCCGTCGCGATGGGGCAGATGCTGGTGTGCACGGCGGTGCTCGGCGCCGTCGTGCCCTTCGCGACAGTCGGCTTCCGGGAGCTCAGTCTGCCGGTGATCGGGAGTCTGCTGATGAGCGGCATCTTCGCAACGGGCATAGCCTACGTGTGGAACTTCCACGTCATCGCCCAGTGGGGGGCGGCATCCGCCTCGATGGTGACATACCTGACGACGCTGGTCGGGGTGGCGCTGGGGATCATCGTGCTCCACGAGCCCCTGAGCCTCAATCACTTCATCGGCGCCGCGATCGTTCTTCTCGGGGTCGGCGTGGGAGTTCGCGGATCGCGGGGCACAGTCGGGCTCGGCCCTGCGGCACCAGGATAGAACGGAACGCTCACACGCCGCCGATCCAGTCGAGCGTCGGTCTGGGAACGTCATACTCCGGGGCGGGGCCCTTCCTATCGACCAGAGGGTCGATGCGCACGCGTGTCAGGCGCATGAAGGCGATCCGCCACCCGGCTTCGGTGCGCCGGTACTCCTCTTCGTAGTAGCCGTATCCGTAGAGTCCGTACATGCCGGGTATCTCGATTCCGCGGTAGACCTTCGTGCCGGGTTCCCACGTCAGGTGATCCGTCATCGACCACACGCCACGCACCTGACCAGCAGCCACCTGCTGGAAGCGAGGATTGGTTCCGCGATGCTGTGAGGTCACGCCGGTGAAGAACGAGCTGAGCCCCTCCACCCAGTCGTCCGGCCCGTCCATCTCGAACGGGAAGCCCTCGAATCGAGCGTCGTCGGTGAACACGCGGCGGAGTGCGTCCCACCGCTTGTTGTCCATCCAGTAGAAGTACTGCGCTTTCAGGTCCTGGATCTCCTGCAGGTCCTGCCAGGTCATTGCGTCCATGCTTCATCTCCTTGACATGTGGTGAAGGGGATGCCCGGCGAACCGGACATCCCCTTCGAGTTGGCGAGCGATCAGTAGGTCTTGACGACCTCGAACGTGCCATCGGTCACCCGTAGAACCGCGAGCCCCTCCAGCGATGTCGACCCGTGGAACTCAGGCGTGTACGTGTAGATGCCGTTGACGCCGACAACGGACTGCGTATCGTTCTCGAGCGCATCGCGAATTGCGTCGCGCGTGGCCTGCACATCTGAGGGGTCCGGCGCGCCTGCCTTCTCGATCGCGTTGACCAACAGGGTCGCTCCGTCCCAGCCGTTTGCGGCGTACTGACCGGCAGGTTCGCCGTAGGCCTCCTGGTAGCCGTCGACGAGTGCCATCGTCGCTTCGTACTGCGGGCTGTCCTCCGTGAGCGAATCGGGCGCGAGGACGACGGATCCCTGGAGGTAGGTGCCGTCACCGGCGGCTCCGGCGTTCTCGATGTATGCAGCCGAACCTGCGCCCGGCGAGTTGAACAGCGCCGGTTCGAATCCGATCGACTCCGCGCTCTTCGCAACGATCGCATTCGCCGGATTGACCGCCCATACGAATACCGCATCGGGGTCTCCCTGCTCGAGATTCGAAAGCTGTGCGGTGACCTCGGTCGCGGTGGCGTCGAATGCTTCCTTGCCCGTGACCTCGATGCCGTACTCGGCGGCCACATCGTCAATGCGGTTCGCCGGGTCCTGGCCGTAACCGTCGTTGGTGTGGAGCAGGCCGACCTTGGTCCACCCCTCAGCCTTCGCGAACTCGAACTGGGCCTTCAGTGACTCGTTCGTGCCGGAGTACTGCTTGAACATGTACGTCGCGTTCTCGGCCGGGTCGACGATCGCACTCGACGACGCCAGCGCGATCGTCGGTACGGTCAGATCCTTCGAGAACGTCTGCAACGCGATCGATTCGCCGGATGATGACGGGCCGAGGATGGCATGCACGTTCTCCTCGATCGCGAGTTTGCGGAACTGGTTCACCGCGGTGCTCTCGGTGCTTCCGCTGTCGAGAACGACGAGTTCGACGGGGTGACCGTCGATGCCGCCGTCGGCATTGAGCTGCTTGACGTACAGCTCGATCGCCTTCTGCTCGGGTTCGCCGAGGGCCGCGTAGCTGCCGGTCAGCCCGACGAGGACGCCGACCTTGTACGCGTCGGCGTCGCCTCCGCCGCCGCCATTCCCGTCGCCTGGCGCGGCACCGCCGGAACAAGCGGCCAGGGTGAGAGCGATTGCTGCAGCCCCCGCTGTAAGGGCGGTCCGACGCCAGATTCCCGACACCGTGGATAGCTTCTTCATCGAGCTGTCCCTTCTCTCTGATTCTTGTGACTTCTTCGTTGAATGTCAGTCGTCGGACATCGCCGGTCAGCTGGGCGGCCGACATTGACGTGATGCGAAACGACGTCTACGCTGATTCAAGCGAACGTGCGTTCGTATGTCAATATGGACATTCGGATGTGACGCATTCGTGATCCAGCTCTGAATCAAGGAGGCTTCAGTGGAAGTGGTCATGCAACTGCTCCTCACGGCCGTCGCCACGGGTGCCCTTTACGGCGCGATCGGCATCGGCTTCGTGATCGTGCACCGTCTGACGGGAATGGTGAACTTCGCAATGGGCGACATCGCCGTCGCCGGAGCGTTCGGTGCCGTCGTCGCCTCGGCTGTGATGCCGCCGTTCCTCGCGATCCTCGCCGGTGCTGTCGTCGGGGCGCTCGTGAGCGTGGCGATGTATCACCTGGCGATTCACCCGCTCCGCAAGGAGAGCCTCATGGTGCAGACGATCGTGACGCTCGGCGTCGGAATCGCCTTGCGGTCGCTGCTGCAGCTGATGTTCGGCAGCGGACCGCGTCAGTTCGATCCGATCACGGGGGGAGGGTCGATCAACATCCTCGGAGGATCCATCCCGCCGCAGTCGCTGTGGTTGATCGGTATCGCCGTCGTCGGCTACATCGGGCTTGCACTGTTCTTCGATCGCACTCTCTCTGGCAAGGCCCTCAGCGCGTTCTCCGTCAATGCGTACGCCGCAGGAGTCGTCGGTATCGGGCTGACGGGGATGGCCACGATCGCCTTCGCGCTGTCCGGTGCGATCGCCGGCGGTGTGCTTGCGGCGCAGACCCCGACGTCGTTCATCACCGCTGGAGCCGGGCTCGCTCTCGGCCTGAAAGGATTCATCGCCGCGATCCTCGGCGGGTTCGACAAGCTCGGACTGACGCTTGTGGGTGGCATGCTGGTCGCCTTCGTAGAAGTCGCGTTCGCCCGCTTCGTGGATGCCGCGCAGGCGCAGACCGTGATGTTCGCCCTGTTGATCGTGCTCCTGATCGTCCGCCCCCAGGGCCTTACTCGAAAGGTGGCGGCAGACCGTGTCTAAGACAACGACGAGTTCGCTGCACATGCTCACCTGGAAGCACGCCGTAGGCATTCTGGTGTGGATCGGTGCCGTGGTGCTGTTCGCCGCGACCTCGAACGCGTACTCCGCGGGGCTCGGAGCATCCGTCGGAATCCTTGCCCTTCTCGGTCTCGGGATGATCCTGGTGACCGGGTATGCGGGGCAGTTCTCGCTCGCCGTCGGTGCGTTCTATGGGATCGGGGCCTACGGCTCCACGATTCTGACGGTGAAGTTCGGTTGGTACGGGCTATTGGCATTGGTGCTCGCTGCGGCCATCGCTGCCGCTGTCGGATTCGCTCTGGCACGGCCGCTGTTCCGCCTGCGTGGGCATTTCCTCGCAATGGCGACTCTCGCCCTCACCGAAGTGTTCTACTTGCTCGTGAACAACTCGTCCTACACGGGCGGCTCGACGGGTATGGGCGGGCTCCGGCCGTTGGACGTTCTCGGCTTCGCATTCACCTCGAGCCAGAGCCATATGATTCTCAACTGGCTCATCGTGGGAATCGTCCTCTGGGGTGCTCTGATGCTGCGCAAGGGCCGTGAAGGCCGGGCGCTGCTGGCGATTCGCGGCCACGAGGCCGCGGCTGCGTCGGCGGGTATCAACATCGCATCGTCCAAGGCCCGGGTGTTCACGGCGTCGGCTGTGATCAGTGCCGTTGCGGGCTCCCTGTACGCGCATCAGATGCTCTACGTCAACCCGCCGCCCTTCGGCCTGGCTACCGCGATCGACGTACTCATGATCGCCGTCCTCGGTGGGATGCGCAGCCCCTGGGGCGCCATCATCGGTGCGATTGTTCTGGAACTGCTCAATCAGTGGATCGAGTCCGCACTTCCTGGACTGCTCGGCAGCGGCGCGGTCGGCGCCGGACAGCAACTCGTCATCGGTGTTCTTCTCGTGGTCATCCTGGTGGCTCGCCCGGACGGAGTGGCCGGCGCTCTCGGCTCGCTATTCGGCTTCGTGCGACGCTCGATCGATCGGCGACGTCGATCGACGAGCGCTCCGGGACCTCTCGTGGAGAGCGCCGAGGTTTCGGAAGGGGGGCGGACGGACATGGCGTCGCTCCGGCGCGCCGAAGATGCTGACCGTGCTGCACGCGCCCCGGGTGAAGTCGTGCTCGAAGCCAGCGGTCTCGTCAAGAGGTTCGGCGGGGTCAAGGCCGTCAGCGAGGTCTCGCTGCAGTTGCGTTCCGGTGAAGTCCTGGCCGTCATCGGGCCCAACGGCGCGGGCAAGTCGACGCTGGTCAACCTGCTGTCAGGCAACCTGTCGCCGACGGCGGGAAGGGTGCAGCTCGACGGCAGGGAGACGACCGATCTCAAGGCTTTCCAGGTGGCAAGGTATGGGCTCTCGCGGACGTTCCAGACACCGTGCTTGTTCGAAGGCATGGACGTCGAAGCAACGGTCAAGGTCGGGGCGCATCTGCGCGGATCCGTCGGGATGCTGCGATCTTCCGTTCCTACGATCGGAGCGCTCAAGGAGGAGCGGCAGCTCGCTGCGGAGACCGCAGAAGTGCTGGAACGCTTGGGTCTCGCGGAACTGGCTGACCGCGATGCTAAAGCGCTCTCGCTCGGTCAGCAGAAGCAGGTCGAGATCGCTCGCGCTCTCGTCTCGCGGCCGAAGGTATTGCTGTTGGATGAGCCCTGTGCCGGCCTGAACAAGCAGGAGAAGGCGTCGCTCATGCAGCTTCTGAGGGCACTCGGTAGGGAAGGGCTCGCTGTACTGGTCATCGAGCACGACATGGAATTCGTGATGGCGAGCGCTGATCGCGTGCAAGTGCTGAACTTCGGGGCGACGCTCCGTGTGGGCACCCCGGAGGAAGTCCAGAACGACCAGGCGGTGATCGACGCGTACCTCGGGGTCTCGCACGAGAACGAGCCGGTCACGACCACGACCATGACGGTCGTCGAGAAGAAGACGTGGTGGAAGCGATGAGTACTGCACTCGATGTCTCGAACGTGAGTTTCTCGTACGGGCGCGCGCAGGTGCTGCGTGATGTGTCCTTCGCGGCGGATGCCGGTGAGATCGTCACGGTCATCGGTCCGAATGGTGCGGGCAAGTCGACGCTCCTGAACGTGATCGCGCGCAGCCACAGGCTCCGTCGTGGAACAGTCACGGTGATGGGCAAGGACACGAGGATGATGCGCCAGGCGCAGGTGGTCCGATCGGGGTGTGTGCTCGTGCCCGAGGGGCGTCAGGTCTTCTCGACGCTGTCTGTCGAGGACAACCTGCAGCTCGGCGGATACACGCGTCGCCGCGACTTCAAGCGACTCCTCGATGAGGTGTACGGCTACTTTCCCCGGCTCCTGGAACGACGGACTCAGCTCGCCGGAACCCTGTCCGGTGGTGAGCAGCAGATGCTCGCCGTCGGCCGAGCGTACATGAGTGAACCCAGCGTGATGCTGCTGGACGAACCCAGTCTCGGGCTATCGCCGCAGATGACGGCGCAGGTGATGGCCGTGCTCGGCAAGCTTCGCCGTGACCGTGGGCTGACCATCATGCTCGTCGAGCAGAACGCGCATGCCGCGCTCGGACTCGCAGACCGTGGGTACGTGCTCAGTGGCGGCGAGGTTCTGCTCGAAGGATCTGCTGAGGAGCTGCGTGCCAACCCGATGATCCAGCACATCTACCTCGGTGGGGCTGCGTCGTCTGAGCCGGTGGCGCCGACGATCGAGGCGGCGCTCAACGACGAACTTCCGGAGTGACATGCGCGTCACCGCGGATGTCACTCCTACCAGCGCACAGCAGTTCCACGCCTGGTCCCGCCGTGCGGTGCCGGCAGCCGAGCGAATCGCCGACGGGGTCTGGGCGGTGCCGGTGCCAGTGTCGCGCATCCCGATCCGGTTCACGTACGCGTATCTGATCCGCTCCAACGGTCAGGCGGTGCTCATCGATCCGGGTGCAAGCAGTCCCGAGGGCGACGCCGCCCTCGCCCGTGGATTGGATGCGATCGGGATGCCGGTGCGATCGCTGACGGGCATCGTCATCACGCACTACCACTTCGATCACTGGGAGGCCGCGGACGCACTTGCACAGCAGAGCGGGGCGTGGGTCGCGATCGGTGCGAGCGAGCAGAATTGGATCGACCGGCTGACCGATGACGTTCTGAGTTTGAAAGCCGCGATCGAGCGGTTTCGCGAGTTCGGAGTCCCGGCAGAACGAGCGGCTGAGTTCGCTGCTGTGGAGGACTACCGCTACACACGGGACCATCTGCGTCCTGGTCTCCTGTTGAGTCACTTGGACGTGTTGCCGGTCGAGGGGGAATCGCTTCGGGTCCTGTCCACGCCAGGACACAGCCCAGGGCACGTGTGCATCCATGATGAACGACGCGACCTGCTGTTCAGCGGCGATCACGTCCTTCCAGGGATCACACCGCACATCGCATTGAATCCGTTCGGGGAGCCCGATCCGCTGGATCAGTACCTTCAGTCGCTTCTCGTTGTCGAGCAGATCGGCGATGTCGAGGTGCTCCCGGCGCATGAGTATCGCTTCAGGGGACTCCGCGCGCGGACGCAGTCGCTCAGGGATGATGTTGCGCTCCGAGCGTGCGAAGTCTCGAACGTGCTCGAGCGTTCTCCCCGATCGACGGTGTGGGAGGTCGCGCGCGACTTGACGTGGTCACGCCCGTGGACGCAGTTCGGGGTGGAGGCGCAGCGAATGGCCGTCGTGGAGACGGCTGCTTATATCGCAACGCTGGCAACCGGATCCGCGTAACGCGTCACAGGCGTGGCCGGCTCGCGCCAGGAGTTATGCGTCGCGCCGCCGCACGAGAAAACTGGACGTGAATGTCATCACCACTTCGCCGCGCTGGTTCATGGTCGAGTAGTCGATCGTCCAAACCCCGTTCTCCGGCTTCGAAGTCACGCGCGCCTCGCGGACCGTGGCGCGAACGTATATCGAGTCGCCGATGAGCACGGGCTTGCTCGCGCGCACCTCGTCGAGTCCGAGCCAGGCGATCACGTTGCCGAAGTAGCCGAGTTGCGTGACAAGACCGAGGGACAGGGAGAGAGTCAGCGGCCCGTGGGCGATGCGCTCACCGAACGGCGTGGATGCGGCGTAGTCGGCGTTGATGTGGAACTGCACGATATCGCCGGTGAGCCCTGCCCAGTTGACGAGATGCGCATCTGTGATCGTGATCCCGGTCGAATGCAGCTCGTCTCCCGCGATCAGATCTTCCCAGTGCCGTGGTTGCGGTGCTTTCACATTTCCCGGCGTTGGCATCGTCTCGGTCATGAGGGCCTCCTTGCTCTCCAGGAAGCCTGTCAGAACATCGGCGACTTCCGTTAACGATCAGACTAGCGTACGCTCGTTCGCAGAACTACCCACCTCATGGAGGTCAACGATGACGAACGCTGTGACTGAGACCCAGCCCGAAGACGGCCAGGTTGCCGAGAAGACCGTGCACGACACTCTGTCGGAGTACGCCGCGGCTGCCAAGCTCGGCGGCTCGCAGAAGAACCGCGACAAGATCAAGGCGTCGGGCAAGATGCTCGTGCGCGAGCGTCTTGCGCACCTGTTCGATGACGGCGAGTACATCGAGGACGGCCTACTGGCTCGCTTCTCCGAGGGTCTGCCCGGTGATGCCGTCGTGTGCGCGTACGGCAACATCGACGGCCGCGAGGTCTGCGTCATCGCCAACGACTACAGCGTCAAAGCGGGCACGTGGGGCTACCGCACCTTCGAGAAGATCACCTTCGCACAGGACACGGCCACGGCCGCCGGCATCCCGATCGTGTACCTCTTCGACTCCGCCGGCGCACGTATCGACGAGCAGCTCGACAGCTTTGCAGGTCGTCACGCGTGGGGCAACATCTTCTACAACCAGGTGCAGATCTCTGGGCGCGTACCGCAGGTGTGCGCGCTGTTCGGCCCTTCGCCTGCGGGCTCTGCGTACGTCCCGGCCCTCTGCGACTTGACCATTATGGTCCGCGGTCACGCGACGGCATACCTCGGGTCTCCCCGCCTGGCCGAGATGGTCACGGGGGAGAAGGTCACCCTCGAAGAGATGGGGGGTGCGGAGATGCACTGCACCGTCTCGGGTCTGGGCGACGTCCTCGTCGAGGACGACATCGAAGCCCTCAACGCGATCCGTGTCTGGCTCAGCTTCCTTCCTGCGAACTGGGAGAACCCGGCGCCCGTTGCTCCGGCGGCCGAACCGCGCGAGGGACGCAAGCTCAGCGATATCGTTCCGCTGCGCGAAGCAGAGGTGTTCGACATGGAGGAGTTCGTCGAATCGCTGGTCGATGAAGGAAGCTACTTCCCTTACAAGGAGCTCTTCGCGCCTGAGATGCTGACCGGCTTCGCCCGGATCAACGGACAGCCCGTCGGACTCGTCGCGAATCAGCCCAAGCACATGGGCGGCACGATCTTCCCCGACTCGTCCGACAAGGCGGCCCGTTTCATCTGGATCTGCAACGCCTACAACATCCCGATCCTGTTCCTCGTAGATATCGCGGGATACATGATCGGATCCGCGGTCGAGCGCCAGGGCATCATCCGTCACGGCGCGAAGATGATCTTCGCCGTGTCGGAGTGCCGCGTCCCTCGCATCACAGTGCTCGTGCGCAAAGCGTACGGTGGCGGCTACCTCGCGATGTCCGGAGCTCCCATGCACCCCGACGCGATCATCGCGCTGCCGACGGCTCGCCCGGCGCTGATGGGGCCGGATGCCGCCGTCAACGGCGTCTATTACAACCAGATCCACGCCATCGAAGACCCCGAGGAGCGCGCGAGGTTCGTCGCCGAGAAGCACGCCGAGTACGCCGAGGGCATCGACGTCTTCAAGATCGCCGACGCCAACGCAGTTGAAGCGGTGGTGCCGACGGACGAGCTGCGCGGAGAACTGTCCAAGCGTCTTCGCCTGTACAAGAAGCGTGACGCCGTGCCCGTGCAGCGCCGCCAAGCAGTAACGCCTGTCTGATGTACCGAGTGATCGTGGTCATCCGCCGGAAGGTGGGGATGGCGCGTGAGGAATTCCTCGAGCACTGGCTCGCCGACCATCCGCGCTTCGTCGAGCGTCTTCCCGGCGTGCGGGCATACCGGCAGAGCCCGGCAATCGAGCATCGCAAGGAATGGCCGTTCGACGGCATGGCGGAGCTGTTCTTCGATTCGCTCGGTGACATCGCTCGTGCGTTCGACTGCGTCGAGGCGCGGGAGCTGTTCGCGCATGAGGAGGATTTCCTCGAGGACGCGACGTGGTTCATCGCCGACGAAGGGCGAGATGTCCCATTGGCGTCGCTGTTGAACAAGGAGTAGAGCTGTGCCCAAACGAATCACTTACCTGACGAAGCGGTCCGACCTCAGCGCCGAGCAGTTCAGCGCGCACTGGTCGACCTCGCACGCGGCCATCGCCGTGAACCTGCCCGGAATCGAGTCGTACCGTCAGAACCACGTCGTCGGTGGCGGATCGTCCGTGTACAACGTCGACGGGATCGTGGAGCTGTGGTTCGCCAACGATGAAGTGGTGACAGCCGGAATCGATTCGGAGGTCGCGGATCTGCTCGTCGAGGACGAACCGCGATTCCTCAGCGGTCTCGTTGGTGGTGCAGTGGACTCTGGCGCGCCGACGCAGTACTGGCCGACCAAGGTTTGGGTTCTGGCGCGATGGACGGATCAAGACGCATCTGACGTTCTGGTCGCGTGGTCGCGTCGGACTGCGCGTGGAATCGGTGCGGTCGCTGCCGTCAACATCGTCGACCCCAGCGGACCCCAACTCACTCGCGAACGCCTCACGGTCAACCCAAGGCCACCGCAGGTCGCCGTGTGCTTCGGTCTGGAGTCCGGACAGGACCCCGAGCACGCGCGTGCGACTGTGTTGCGTGAGGCGGCGAGACTCGACAGCTTGGCAGACCTTGACGTGCTGCTCGCTGAGGAGAAGGTCATCGTTTGACCGCTCTGCGCGCTCCGTGGTGATTCTAAGTATCATGATACTTGACACTCAATTCCACCTTTGCCGGCCGACTAGACTCGACTCAGTCGTGAGGAGCATTCGATGAAGATCTTCGTCCTGGTCAAAGAGGTGCCAGATACCTATGGCGATCGCAAGTTGAATCTGGAGACGGGTTTGGCTGATCGTGGCGCCGGTGATGTGGTGCTGGATGAGATCACCGAGCGTGCTCTTGAGGTGGCTCTGAGCTTCGCCGACAAGAACGATGGCACCGAGGTCGTGGCCCTTTCGATGGCCCCCGAGTCGTCGACGGCTTCCATTCGCCGCGCACTTGCGATCGGTGCGGCATCCGCCGTGCACGTCGTCGACGCGGAGCTTGCCGGAGCCGATCTCGGACTCACCGCCGAGGTTCTGGCCGCGGCGATCCGCCGCGCCGAGCCCGACCTGGTGATCACGGGGAACCTGTCCACCGACGGTTCGGGTGGCATGATCCCGGCGATGCTCGCCGAGCACCTCGGCTTCGCGCAGGCGACTGCCCTGAGCGCGGTGGAGATCACGGCCGACGGTGTGACTGGTACCCGTGCGGCCGACGACGGGAACCAGTCCGTGACCGTTCCGCTCCCGGCGGTGATCTCGATCACTGAGGCTCTGCCCGATGCGCGGTTCCCGAACTTCAAGGGCATCATGGCCGCGAAGAAGAAGCCGCTCGAGGTTCTGTCGCTGGCCGATCTCGGCGTCTCCGCCGACCCGGCTGCAGCGCCGCGGACGATCATGACGACGGTTTCCGAGAAGCCCCCGCGTGCGGCGGGCGTGAAGATCACCGATGAGGGGGATGCCGGCGCACAGCTGGTCGACTTCCTCGTGCAGAACAGGCTGGTGTGACCATGAGCTACCCCGCAGACTCCATCCTCGTCCTCGTCGACGTGACCCCCGCAGGTGACGCTGCCTCGAGTACGGCCGCGCTGATCGGTGCCGCATCGTTGATCGGTTCTCCGGTTGCGCTGGTTCCCGGTGGTGCGCAGAGCGCGGTGGATGCCGCGGCCGCTGCCGGTGCATCCGTCGTCCTCACGGCGGATGCCGATGCCGGGTCCCTCACGGTTCCGCTGGTGGACGCGCTGCAGGCCGCGTACAAGAAGGTGCAACCGGACGCGATCCTGATCTCGAACTCGATCACCGGGCGCGATGTCGCCGGGCGCCTCGCTGTGCGCGAGCGGCTCGCCATCTCGGTCGACGCGACCGGCGTCTCGCGTGATGATGAGGGCATCGTCGCTCACCACTCCGTCTACGGCGGCGCGTATCTCACGGATTCGGCTCCGACGTTCGGCGCCCCGGTGATCACGGTCCGTCAGGGCGCGGTGGATGCTCGTGCCGAGGCCATCGGCACACCTGCCGTCGAGGCGCTCGAGGTGACGGCATCCGGCGCCGCCGCAGCGTCGGCCGGCACGGTCGAGGTCGTCGAGGTCGCGTCGTCGCGTCCCGAACTGCGCGGAGCCACCAGGGTCGTCTCGGGTGGTCGTGGGCTCGGCTCGAAGGAGCAGTTCGTGCTCGTCGAGCAGCTCGCTGACGCGCTCGGTGCCGCGATCGGCGCGTCGCGCGCCGCGGTGGATGCCGGATACATCCCGTATGCGCACCAGGTCGGGCAGACCGGTGTCTCGGTGTCGCCGCAGCTGTATGTCGCTGTCGGAATCTCCGGTGCGATCCAGCACCGTGCCGGCATGCAGACCGCGAAGACCATCGTCGCGATCAACAAGGATGGCGACGCCCCGATCTTCGACATCGCCGACTTCGGCATCGTCGGCGACCTGTTCACGATCGTGCCGCAGGTCGTCGAGGCCCTCGAAGCACGGAAGAAGTAACCATGGCGACGCGGATGCTCAGGCGGGGCCTGCCGCGCGTGGCCGGCGGCGACCCCTGGCCCCCCGCCGGCGACGTCGAGGTGGCGGATGCTGCGGCCGCCGTCGCGGTCGCTGAGCCCTCGCGGGACGTTGAGCGACTGGAGGGAGTCGAAACGACTGCCCCTGCTGCCGCGACAGAAGACGGCTTCGACTCGCTGACGCTCGCTCAGCCCGTTTCGTCTCCGGCTGCTCCGCAGCCTCCGCTCAACGACCCGCAGGGGACGTCCGCTGAAGGCGTGACGCTGCGTCGCGGGCTGCCGCGCACGCCGGGTGGGGAGGCTTGGCCTCCGGCGGACTCTACCGCTGCCGCGTCCATCGCAACTACCGTCGCCGCGACCGATGCTGTTGCGCCGACTCCTGCGAGAACTCCGACTTCGCGGAGCGTTGAGCGAGCCGAGGGTGAGACGAAACGGGTTGAGCGAGCGGAGCGAGTCGAAACCGCTGGCCTTGCCGCGACGTCAACATCTGGGGCATCCCTCCGCCGTGGCCTGCCGCGCATGCCGGGCGGAGAGCCGTGGCCTCCGGAGGGGACCGCTGCAGTCGTCGCGACCGTCGTCGCCGACGCCGAGTCTGTCGAGGCGTCCGCTGCCGAGGCCACGTCCGCTGCCGAGCTCGTCGAAGCATCCGAGGCGCCGGCATCCACGGCCGTCGCGACGGTCGACGTGAGTACGCCGCTGCCGTTCCAGCGAACGGTGTTCCCCGGCAAGAACGCGTTCAACCGCCCGGCGCCGGCGCCCGAGCCGAAGCGCATCGGCCCGTTCACGAAGGTCCAGTGGGCGGGAGCTGTGATCGTCGGAGGAATCGGACTGCTCGGCGCCGCAGCGATGGCCGTGCTGTTCGTGCGCTGGCTGCTCAGCCTGTCCGGTATGCAGGACTTCCTGGCGGCCTACCCCGGTGAGTACCACCTGCCAGAGGGCGCTCCCGTCGGCTTCCCCGGATGGCTGGGCTGGCAGCACTTCCTCAACGTGTTCCTGATGGTGCTGATCATCCGCTCGGGGCTCCGCATCCGAAACGAGAAGCGGCCGACGGCGTTCTGGACGCCGCGGAACAACCCCAAGGGCAAAGTCAGTCTGACGATCTGGTTCCACCAGGCGCTCGACATCCTGTGGCTGCTCAACGGCGTCGTGTTCATCGTGCTGCTGTTCGCGTCAGGTCAGTGGATGCGAGTGATCCCCACGAGCTGGGAGGTCATCCCGAACGCGATCTCGGCCGTCCTGCAGTACATCTCGCTGGACTGGCCGACCGAGAACGGCTGGGTGAACTACAACTCGATCCAGCAGATCACCTACTTCGTGACGATCTTCATCGCAGCCCCGCTCGCTGCCGTCACCGGATTCCGGATGAGCGGCATGTGGCCCAAGAACGCCGAGAAGCTCAGCAAGGCGTACCCGATCGAGTGGGCGCGCGCCCTGCACTTCCCGGTGATGCTGTACTTCGTGGTCTTCATCGCGATCCACGTGTTCCTCGTGTTCGCGACCGGCGCGCTGCGCAACCTCAACCACATGTACGCCGCACAGGGCTCTGTCGACCCGAACGCCTATGCCGACAACTGGACCGGATTCTGGTTCTTCGCGGCATCCCTCGTGGTCATCGCCGCAGCCTGGGTCGCCGCACGACCCCTCGTGCTCGCACCCATCGCGAAGCTCTTCGGCAGCGTCAGCAGCCGCTGAGCGCCGCCGCCCCGGCATCGTCCGCCGCCGAGCCCCCGCTTTATCGCCGAGACCCCGTCGTACTCACGTGAGTACGACGGGGTCTCGGCACGAAGACGGGGTCTCGGCGGGAAGTGGCGGCGTCAGGGACGGACGAAGCGGACCTCGGTCAGCGTCTCGCCCAGGAAGGGCTCGGTGTGCGATGCGCCGTCGAGGTGGAAGCCGTTGCGCTCGTAGAAGCGGTGCGCGCGAGGGTTGTCCTCGGCGACCCACAGGTAGAGCGGGGCATCCTTCTCGACGGCTGCGTCGAAGAGCTTCTGGCCGAGGCCGGTGGAGTGCCATTCGTGCAGCAGGTAGATGAAGTACAGCTCGCGGAACGCCGGAGCATCCTTGTCGCGAGCAGGACCCGATCCGACGAAGCCGACGATCTCGCCGTCCACGAGCGCGGCGCGCATCGTGAAATCATCACCCTGCGCAGCCCAGTGCGTCCAGAGCTCCGCCATGCGACGGGGTGACACGCGCTCGAGAGCGGCCTTGCTGATCAGGTGGTCGTAGGTCTCGTGCCAGCACTTGGCGTGCACGCGCCCCAGGGCTTCCGCATCCACATCACGGACCGGACGGACAATGACTTCAGGCTGGGCTTCGGCGCTCATGCCCGTGACTCTACGCGCGCCCTCTGCTAACGGGAAATCGAGAGAGGATGAACGGGAATTCGGGTGACGCGACTGTGGGAAGTCCACAAACGTCTCCGCTCATCGTGCGCCTCTGGCTACCATCAGAGATCGTGAACGTGATCTGGCGAACCCTGTTTGTGATGTGGCGTGCGCGCCGTCGAGCCCGAAGCGAAGGCCGCCTCGCTCCGACGGAGATCAGCCGCATCCGCGTGACGACGCTGCCCACAGACCTCGACATCCTCCGCCATATGAACAACGGCCGCTATCTGTCGCTGTTCGATCTGGGTCGCTGGGATCTGCTGGTGCGCACCGGGATGCTGGACGTGATGAAGCGCAACAATTGGTATGCGGTCGTCTCATCGGAGACGATCACTTTCCGCAAGTCGCTCGAGCTCTGGCAGCGGTTCGACGTCGAGTCGCGCTTGATCGGCCACGACGACAAGGCGATCTACCTGGAGCACCGGGCGGTCGTCGACGGCGAGATCTACGCGCGGGCGATCATCCGCAGCCGCATGCTGAAGCGCAGCGGCGGCACCCTGTCGCACGAAGAGCTGTTCGGGGCCGTCGGGCGACCGGAGGGCATCCCCGAGATCGAGCCGTGGGTGCACGACTGGGCGGATGCCACTTCCCTCCCGCCGACCAGAGCCGAAGCTCCGAGCATCTGGAACTGACCGGACTGCGCCTGGCGGCACCCCGGTCGACGGTTTAGGGTCGTGCGTGAGGGGAAGGAGCCACACATGTCCGATGACCGCACGCACTCCGAACCGGGTGCTCAGCAGTACGGCGCTCCGGAGTTCCGCGATCCAGCGGACCCGTCGGCGCACCCCGGAGCATTCGTGCAGGGCAGCATGCACGAGCAGTACCCCGGATACACCGGTCCGTCACCGTACCCACCGGCTCCCATCACGCAGAGCAACGGTCCTGGCGGGCTGGCGATCGCCGCGCTCGTCGTGGGCATCGCTGCCTTCATCTTCGGCTGGATCCCGTTCGCCGGGCTCATCCTCGCCGTTGTCGGCATCGTCCTCGGCATCCTCACGCTGCGCAAGCCTCGTGGCAAGGGCTTCGGGGTGACGGCACTGATCCTCTCGGGGCTGGCGGTGCTCACCGGACTCATGGTGCTGTTCCTCATCTTCATGTGGCTGCCGATGGCGTCGGCCTGACGCACCCCGGCGGCAGCAGTGAGCGGGGCAGTGCCCACACGCTAATGTGAGCGTGTGCTGGCGATCCTGACGACTGCCGGGCGCGTGCTGTGGCGGCACTGGCCCGCGCTGATGGCGTGGTATCTGGCCGGCATCCTGGTGCACTACGTGGTCACTCAGACCGCGGGATACATCGGCGCCTCGTCGGCCACACTCGGCTTCCTGGTGCTGCCGATCGCGATCCTCGCCCGGCTCGTCAGCCTGGTCGCGATGTTCCTGGTGCTGCGCGACGGTCTGCGCAACCTGCAGGAGGTCGCGCCGCTGCCGGAGTCCGCGGCGGAACGGCGACGAACGTTCCTCACGGCTCTGCTCGCCGGCATCCTGCCGTTCTTCGCGGTGTACTGGGCGCAGGGTCTGCTCGGGGAAGATGTGCGCGCGTACTCGTCGCGCGCCCTGGAGGTGCGCAGCGGCATCGTCGCGACGGCGATCTTCAACGGCGAGGATCCGGTCAGCGCGGATGACACCGTCCTCAACCTGCCGATCAACGTCTGGACGATCGCGATCATCGCAGTCGCGTTCGCGGGTCGGTGGGCATGGTCGAAGTGGTCGCCGAAGCTCGCTGCCTGGCTGTCGCCGGTCGCCGTGTACTTCGAGGTCGTGTGGGTGTTCTTCTCGGTCATGGTGATCGGCGACATCTTCGAGGCGATCAAGGGCTGGGTCGACAGCCGCGCGGCCATGGCGTTCCTCGAGTCGATCCGCGAGCAGGTTCTGGATGCCGTCGCGCCGTTGCGCTGGCTATGGGAGGGCGTCGGCTGGGTGCTCGCCGAAGCCGGACCCGTGCTGCTCGCCCCGCTCGCCTGGCTGACGATCGCCGGTGTGGTGTTCGGACAGGCGATCGTCGCCGAGAAGCTGCGGTTGGAGAGCCAACTCGTCTCGCGGTTCCGTGAGCACGCCAAGGCGATCCCGAATCCGGTAGTGCGACGGCTGCGCGATCTCGGCGACGAGCTCGGCGCCCGCTTCCGCCCGATCTGGCGCGCCCTCCTGCTGATGTGGCGCTCCGGTCCGCTGCTCGTCGCCTCGTACGCACTCGCCTACGTGGTGGTCAAGGCGCTCGAATCGCTCCTGTCATTCGGCGTCACCCGGCTCGTCGGCCCGCGCGAGTTCGTCTTCTGGGCCATCGCCATGCCCCTGGTGTCCCTGGTTCCGGTGCTGGTCATGGAACCGGTGCGCATCGCCGTCATCAGCGGTGCCTACGACGCGACGCTGGGTCGTCTTCGCCGCAAGCGCCAGGAGCTCGCCGACGACCCGACGGTCTCGTCGGAGGAGTCGGAGATGCGAGCCGTCGCCGACGCAGCCGGCCTGTTGCCCGCAGTGGTGGACGCCGTCGCCGCGGCCGCCGTCGCCGCACCACCCAGGAACGTCGTGGGCGGTCAGGGTTCGAACGAGAACCTGAGGAACGAGCCGCCGGCGTCGTAGGGTCGGACATCGACCCAGAACGGACCCTCTGCGTCATCCGGCACGACGAACGGCACGATCAGCTCGTAGTCTCCGGCTTCTGCGCTCAGACACGTCTCCGGTTCGTCGGGATCGGAGAGCAGCCCGATCTCGAGCCGCGTCGGAGTCCAGATGCGTCCGGTCGACTGCTCCACCAGCTTCGGGGTCTCGCAGCCGATTCCCTCGGTGCTCGCCTGCACGGGTATCGCGGCGGCGAGCAGACGCGTGCCGTCCGGCACGTCCAGCCCCGTGAGGTCGTCGATCTCGCCGCCGCGGATCGGCCCCCACGTGGCTCCGACGAAGTCGACCGTGTCGTCCTCCGCGACTGCGATGGCAGTGACGGCGCGGGCGCCGAAGCCGAAGTACTGGTACCACTCCTGCCATCCGATCGCTGCGGCGGTCATCGGCACGAGGACGGCGACGCCGATCAGGGCCACCGCGTTGCGCCGCCACCAGGAGGGGGCTTTCGCCGCAGCGGCCGGCGTCTCAGAGCGCGCGGGGGACGGGGGTAGGGGCGGGATCGTCATCGGTCCGCCCACCCGTTCTCATCCAGGAGGACCTCTGGTTCCGCCGTCAGCGCCGCAAGGTCCAGAGACAGGTCGATGACGCCGTCGTCCAGCACCTCGCCGGGGGCGCCGCTCGGCACTCCCAGCCGGAGAGAGGCCCGATCGCCCGTGACCTCATCGGGAAGTTCGAACGCGAGACTGCCCGCACGTGGCACCCCGGTGACCAGCCGTTGCTGATAGAACGTGGTGCCGCGTTCGGTTGCGCTGAACGTGCGCTCGCCGATGGTGAGCTGCGCGAGCCCGAGCGTCCCCCGATCCTGCGTGCCGGCGCCTGCGGCTTCCAGGTCGATGACCAGCCAGGTGCCATCCGCGGCCCATCCCTCGGCATCCGTCACCCTCTCGGCGAGATGCACGTCGGTCACCGTGACCACGAGGTTGCGCACCGCAGCCTGCTCACCGACCTGCGCCGTCGCGGGGAACGGTGCGATCGTGGCGTCGTCCGGCAGCGTGACCTTGACCACAACCCAGGCGCACGCGAGCAGCGCCGCCGTCAGCAACCAGGTGAGCACCTGCTTCTTCACGAGTTCACCTCGTCGATCGTCGCAGACAGAGTCGCGCCGACCCGCACGTCGGTCCAATAGTCTCCGCGCATGACGCTCTGGCCGACGTAGTGGGTGGAATCGGGGAGAGTGAGGGCGATCTCGTCGCCGTCGTGGAAGTCGCCGGGTCCGACGATCCACGCCAGCAGCAGGCGGGCGGGGACATCGGGTTGCAGCGTCGGCGAGATCCTGCCGTCGTCTGCGCGGAAGACCTCGCCCTTCGCCTCCAGGCCCTCGATCCGGATGCCGTCGATCATGGGCGATGATTCCGAGAGGGAGGTCGCGCCGCGGGGGGTCGCGAACGTGTTGACGGCATCCACCGTCACGACGAGGATCCGTTCCCCCTTCTCCTCGTCGGGGAAGATCGCCATCGGGCCGCGGTCATCGCGCAGCTCGACTCCGGTGACGGTCATCTCGAGATCCGAACCCGCGAAGGTCTCGCCCACGGAAACGACCGGGATCGGGTCGACCGCAGCGGCCTCGAGGCCGCCGAAGAGCGCCGTCGCCGCCAGCAGCACGGCACCGGCGCCGGTGATCATCCACGACGTCGGGATGAGGTCGATGCTGCGTCGCGCCCAGCCGAGCACCTTCGCTCTGGCGTCGGCGTTCGTGGATGCTGCAGGCGCAGCGGAGTCGCCGTCTGTCGCCTTCTGCGCCCCCGCCACGGCAACAGCATAGAGTGTCCGATCATCCGGCGGCTCGCAACGGAATTAGGCTGATCTCATGTCAGTGTCGCCCGCCCAAAAGGCACCCTCCCTCGCCGACCGCGCCGTCGAACTCGCGCAGCGCTGGATCATCGAGGCATCCGAGGCGGAAGTCGATCCCGCCGCCGCCCGACTCGCCGATGTCCTGCAGGACGAGAACGGCCTCCCGTTCACCCTCGGATTCGTGGACGGAGTGATGCGTCCGGAGAGTCTCTCCGCCGCAGCGGCGCAGCTGCAGCGCATCGCCCCGATCGTGCCCGAGTTCCTGCCCTGGTACCTGCGAGGCGCGGTGCGTCTGGGCGGAGTGGTCGCCCCTGTGCTGCCGTCGCCGGTCGTGCCGATCGCCCGCAAGGTGCTCCGCGAGATGGTCGGGCACCTCGTCGTCGACGCGCGGCCCGCGAAGCTGGGTGCGGCGATCGAGAAGCTCCGCGAATCCGGCGCGCGCCTGAACCTGAACCTCCTCGGCGAAGCGGTCCTCGGCGAGGACGAGGCGAAGCGCCGACTCGACGGCATCCACGACCTCATCCGGCGCGACGACGTCGACTACGTCTCGGTCAAGGTCTCGTCCGTCATGAGCCACCTGTCGATGTGGGCGTTCGACGAGGTCGTCGATCGCGTGGTCGAACGCCTGACGCCGCTGTACCTCACAGCCGCGAAGACGGGCACGTTCATCAACCTCGACATGGAGGAGTACCGCGACCTCGATCTGACGATCGCGGTCTTCACCCGGATTCTCGAAGACCAGCGGCTGCAGCTGCTCGAGGCGGGCATCGTCCTGCAGGCGTACCTCCCCGACGCGCTCGGCGCCATGCGCGAGCTCACCGCCTGGGCGAAGGATCGCGTCATGCACGGCGGTGCCGCCATCAAGGTGCGGCTCGTCAAGGGCGCGAACCTGCCGATGGAGAAGGTGGATGCCGTGATGCACGGCTGGCCGCTCGCCACCTACGACACCAAGCTCGACAGCGACGCGAACTACCTGCGCGTGCTCGACGAGGCACTGCGCCCGGAGAACGCCTCGGCCGTCCGGGTGGGCATCGCCGGACACAACCTGTTCGGCATCGCGTACTCCTGGCTTCTGGCGGGGGAACGCGACGTCCGCAGTCAGATCGAGTTCGAGATGCTGCTCGGCATGGCGCAGGGGCAGGTGCAGGCCGTCTCCCGTGAGGTCGGCCACGTGCTCCTGTATGTGCCGGTCGTCAAGCCTGAGGAGTTCGACGTCGCGATCAGCTACCTCGTCCGACGCCTCGAGGAGAACGCCGAGCAGGACAACTTCCTCTCCGCAGCGTTCCACCTGCATGACGACGAGAGCCTGTTCGCCCGTGAGCGCGACCGGTTCCTGGGCGCCCTGGAACGCGCCGGCGATCAGACGACCCGCACAACTTCGACGTTGCGCACGGTCCCGTTCCGGACGCAGAACCGACAGACCCCGGTGCACGAATCGCTTCGGCCCTCCGCGCCGGCCGAGGTCGACGACGGCGACCTCACCCAGGCCGTGCTCGGCATCGCCCGGGGCTCCAGCGCCGCCGGCAGTGGCGACGCGTTCGTCGAGACAGCCGTGTACTCGCGCCGCGAGGCGGAGGCGGACTCCGCCGGTGCGCCAGGCTTCCACAACACTCCCGACAGCGACCCCGCCCTTCCCGCGAACCGCGAGTGGGCACGCCGCATCCGCTCGCGCATCGCGACGTCGACCGCAGGAGACGCGACTCTCCGAGCCGCCCTCGTCGACGATGAGGGGCTGCTCGAGGAGACCGTTCAGAAGGTGCTCGCCGCTGCGCCGGCCTGGGGTGCGCGCCCGGCCGCCGAGCGCGCGGAGACGCTGCTGCGCGCTGCAGCCGCGCTCGAGTCGCGCCGCGCAGAGCTCATCGAGGTCGCAGCGTCCGAGACGGGCAAGGTCCTCGCCGAGGCCGACGTCGAGGTCAGCGAGGCCGTCGACTTCGCCCGTTACTACGGCGCGAAGGCGCGTGAACTGGATGCCGTCGCCGGCGCAGCATTCGAACCGGCAAGGCTCACGGTGGTCACCCCGCCGTGGAACTTCCCGCTGGCGATCCCCGCCGGTGGCGTGCTCGCCGCGCTCGCCGCAGGGTCTGGTGTCGTTTTCAAGCCGGCGCCGCAGGCGCGCCGGTGTGCGGCTGTCATCGCCGAGGCGCTGTGGGAGGCCGGCATCCCGCGCGACGTGCTCGCGCTCGTCGACATCGAAGAGGGCGCGCTCGGCCAACAGCTGATCTCGCACGAGGCCGTCGACCGCGTCATCCTCACCGGGTCATGGGACACCGCAGCGCTCTTCCGCTCGTGGCGGCCGGACCTGCCGCTGCTCGCCGAGACGAGCGGCAAGAACGCGATCGTCATCACGCCGTCGGCCGATCTCGACCTCGCGGTCGCCGATCTCGTCAAGAGCGCCTTCGGTCACGCAGGACAGAAGTGCTCCGCGGCGTCGCTGGCGATCCTCGTCGGGCCCGTCGGGCGCTCCAAGCGCTTCGCGCGTCAGCTGGTGGATGCCGTCCGGTCGCTGCACGTGGGCTGGCCGACCGAAGCGCTCAACGAGGTAGGCCCAGTGATCGAGCCGCCGCAGGGCAAGCTCGCCTGGGCGCTCAACGAGCTCGAGGGCGACGAGCAGTGGCTCGTGAAGCCGCGGCCGATCGACGGTGACGAGAGCGGTCGCCTGTGGCATCCAGGCGCCCGCGTCGGTGTGCAGCCCGGATCGCGCTTCCACATGGAGGAGTTCTTCGGTCCGGTGCTCGGCGTGATGCACGCGCCGAACCTCGAGCGGGCCATCGAGATGCAGAACGCGGTCGCCTACGGGCTCACGGCGGGCCTCCACACGCAGAGCCCCGAAGAGCTCGCGACCTGGCTCGACCGGGTTCAGGCGGGCAATCTGTATGTCAACCGCGGCATCACCGGGGCGATCGTCCAGCGTCAGCCGTTCGGCGGCTGGAAGCGCTCGTCTGTCGGACCAGGCACGAAGGCGGGAGGACCGAACTACCTCATCGGCCTCGGCAGCTGGCGCGCGAGCAGCGGGGGAGCGGCATCCAGCACGCTGCACCTGCGTGGCCTCGACTCCCGCATCACCGACCTCATCGAGTCGGCGCAGCCGTCCCTCGATTTCGAGAGCTTCGAGTGGTTGCGCCGCAGTGCTCTCTCCGACGCGATCGCGTGGGATCGAGAGTTCGGGCAGGTGCGGGATGTCTCGCAGCTCGGCGTCGAGCGGAACCTGTTCCGGTACCGCCCGCTGCCGGTCATGATCAGGGCCACCGGCGACGCCGGATGGCACGAGCTGCTGCGCGTCGTCGTCGCCGGCATCCGCACCGGTTCGAAGTTCTTCCTGTCGACGCCCGTCGGGCTGCCTGCGGAGGTGCGCCGATCGCTGTCGGAGCTGCGCGTGGCCGTGGCCGTGGAGAGCGACGACGAGTGGATCGCACGGATGGCCGCCTCGCCGGAGGAAGCGATTCTCGAGGCGGATGCCGCGCCGCGGGCGTCACGCGTTCGTCTGGTCGGGCCCCGGGATGCTGTCGCAGCGCTGCACCGCGCGCTCGCCGAGGCAACCGGCGGCGACCCGGACCTCGCTGTCTACGACGGCGAGGTGACATCGGCCGGCCGCATCGAGCTGCTGCCGTTCGTGCACGAGCAGGCGATCACGATCACCGCGCATCGCTTCGGCAACCCGGACGACTGGAGCGCCGACGTCATCTGACCGGAGCCTGATTTCGTCTCGCTGCGCTCGCTCAATCCGTTTCGACTCGCTCCGCTCGCTCAACGACCCGCGGCTGAAGGCGGCGGGGCTCGGTCTGCGGGTCGTTGAGCGGAGGGCCGCGGGCCCGAAGCCGAAACGGGCTGAGCGAGGAGTGCAGCGACGAGTCGAAGCATCACCAGGCTTTTCGTCTGGCTATCGTTCCCGGGGCTCATCGAACGCGACGAGGAACTCGCCGATTACGGTCTTGCCGTCTTCGAGATAGACCTGGACGGTCTCTTGCGCGCGGTCGGCCTGCGACTCCTGCCACGCCAGCGCGTCGGCCGGGGACGTGAACGTCTTCATCGCAGCAGTTCCGTCGACAGCCTCGAGCTCGGATCGACGTACGTAGCCGGTCTTTCCCCCGGTTGATACGACTTGGATGAGGTCGGGAGCGTCGTCCGGAGACGGTGCGTCGGCCAGCGAGCCAAAGGTCTCACCGGACGCGTTCGCTTGATATGTCGGGGTGGGCATCGGCTCAGTCTCGGTATTGAGGTCCGCTGTGATGCCCCAGGGAGAGAGGAGGCCAGTACCCCCAGCGGCTACAGCCGCTCCGCCGGCGGTTCCGACGCCCAGAGCGAGTATCCCACCTACGATCACCTTCGTGGCTGTCGATCGACGCATGCTGGTTCCTCAAGAGCTCTGGTTCGGTGACTTATAGGGTGTAGACGGCGCTGTATTGCGATCCGGTCCAGCCCCACGTGACGCCGTAGGAGTATCGTGCTCCCGATCCCGAAACGCTGGTCCCCTGGTCGTACATGACGGTGCACCCTGAGTTGTAGAGGATGCTGCTCTGCTTGAGCATCGAGCCCGCGGAATTGAAGATGCGAGCTCGTGCGCCCGCCCACCCGGAGGGGAAGCAGCCGGATCCATTCTTGGCTACCGCAGTCCACGCTACCGCCGAGCCGGATGAAGTACTGATCGTCGCTGCGTTCTTATAGGCGACGCCGTTTATCGTGTAGTAGCCCCACGACGATACGGCCTGGCCCGCGTGAACTGCGAGAGGTGCCACACCGATGAGGAACTCCAACACCAGCGCGCCAACAATCGTGCGAGCTACTGGGCTGGGGCCATGCTTCACTGCAATATCTGCGGTCATGGTACTCCAAGACGCGTTCATCGCTTGTCAAGAGCATCGTGGCACCGTTGTCACGCGATGTCCAGAGTTCGGAGCTTTCGACGCAACCGTCGGACACCCGATTCATCAGCATGATCCAGGAGCGAAGCAGCGAGTCGAAGCCGCACATCTGTGTGTAAAAGATTCTTGACACGAATGCTGCGCTCGCAGTACGTTCAGGGTGTCAAGAATCTTTTACATTGGAGGTCGTCATGGTCTACCACGAACGCGCCGCATGGGCGGGGCTCGTCGCATCCGTTCTCACACTGGCCTTCTACATCACGGCCGTTCTCCTGCAGGCGGACGGCGGCGACCTCACCGCCGTCGACTGGTTCCCCTTGATGCTCTGGACCATCGGCGGCGGCATCGTCGCCACCATCGTCATCACGATCGTCTGGGGCATCCTCGCCGGTATCCGCGATCGCGACGGTGCGATGACCGGTGATATTCGGGACCGCGACATCAACCGTTTGGGCGGACGCGTGGAATCCGGCTTCCTCACGATCGCCGGCCTCGGCGTGATCGCATTGTGCGCGGTCGGCGCCGACGCCTTCTGGATCGCGAACACCATGTTCCTCGGATTCGCCGTGTCGGCCTTCGTCGGCGGCATCGCCCGCGTGATCGCCTACCGCCGCGGGCTCGTCTGATGGTCAAGCCGACTCTCGTCACCAATAGCATCCGCGCACGTCGCGAGGAAGCCGGCATCACGCAGGCCGACCTCGCCGGACGCATCGGCGTCACCCGTCAGACGCTGATCGCCATCGAGCAGGGCAAGTACTCGCCCACGCTCGAGCTCGCCTTTCAGATCGCCCGCGCTTTCGAGGTCGGCATCGACGACCTTTTCCAGTATCCGGAGGACTGACGCATGAACGCCACCATCACCACCACGATGCCCGCCTGGCTGAACGACGACTACGGCCCGGCCGGCGCCACCCGCCAGGGGATGGTTCCGACACCGGAGCCGGGGCCGGGTGAGGTGCTCCTGCGCGTGCGTGCCACGGCCCTCAACGCCGCCGATATGCGGCTCATGCTCGGCGATCCGCTGCTCATGAGGCTCATGTTCGGACTGCGCCGGCCGAAGCAGCCGATCCGCGGGAACGACGTCGCCGGCACGGTGGTCGCGGTCGGTGTCGGTGTGGATGCCTCTCACATCGGCGAGGAGGTGGTCGTCGAGCTGTCCGCTGGCGGCGGTCTCGCGCCGTTCGCCATCGCCCGCGTCGACCGACTCGTCGGCCGGCCGTCGGGGGTTTCTGCCGAGGTCGCGGCAACGCTCCCGATCGCCGGCGGTACCGCTGTTCAGGCGCTCGATGTCGCCCGCGTCGCCGGTGGGCAGCGCGTGCTCGTGATCGGGGCATCCGGGGGAGTGGGCACCTTCGCGGTGCAGCTCGCAGCGCTCCGCGGCGCTGAGGTGTGGGCGACGTGCGGCGAGGCCAACCGGAAGCTCATCGAGTCCCTCGGTGCCACTCGCACGTTCGACTACCGCACGACCGACCTCTCCAGCATCCCGGCAACTTTCGACGCGATCATCGACATCGCCGGCGGCGCGCCCCTGCGACAGCTGAAGCGGATGCTGTCGCCGACCGGCACGCTCGCGATGGTCGCCGGTGACGGTGGACGCGTGCTCGGACCGATCCCGCGGATCCTGCGGGCGGTGTTCATCTCCATCGGCTCGCGGCGCAGCATCCGCCCCGTCGCGGCCGTGGCGAAGCCCGACATCAATCGGCAGCTCATCGCGCTCGCCGCCGAAGGGCGCATCATGCCGGTCATCGAGCAGCTCCTGCCGTGGGATGCCGCCGCTGAGGGACTCGCGCGACTGGAATCCGGGCACACGGTCGGCAAGGTCGTGGTTCTCGGACGGGAGTAGGCCGCGTTGTGCACTGTGCAGGTGCTGATGTGGGACAGGCCGGGGATGCAGGACGCCTCCCGAAGGCTGGCGGGGTCAACCCGCTGGCACTCTGACGCGCCGCTGGCGAACATCCAGGGCCGGATGTCACAATGAGAACTGGCGTGCCTGTGTCGCATCTTCCCCCGCCATGATCCCTGAGCCTGTCGAAGGGTCGTGAGAGGGTCGAACTTCCGCCGGGCCACTGGACAGCGTCCGCCGCGTCCCTCTCAAGGAGAATGATGTCGACGCCTGAGACCATCACGGCACCCACGAACGCTCGCACCGCGCAGCATCGCCGTTACCTGATGTGCAAGCCGGAGCACTTCACGGTCAGCTACAAGATCAACCCGTGGATGGAGCCCGCCAACCCCACCGACACCGCCAAGGCGGTCGCCCAGTGGCAGAAGCTCTACGACCTGTACCTCGAACTCGGCCATGAGGTCGAGCTCATCGAGCCGCTCGCCGGATACCCCGACATGGTCTACACGGCCAACGGCGGCTTCCTCATCGACGGCCGTGCGTACGTTCCCGAGTTCCGGTTCGTCGAGCGGCAGGGTGAGGCCCCGGCCTTCGCCGACTGGTTCCGCGCCAACGGTTTCGACACCGTGATGCCCGAAGAGGTCAACGAGGGCGAGGGCGACTTCCTGCTCGTCGGCGACACGATCCTCGCGGGCACCGGATTCCGCTCGACCGGCGACAGCCACCGCGAGGTCGGCGAGGTCTTCGGGCGCGAGGTCGTCTCGCTGAACCTCATCGACCCGCGTTTCTACCACCTCGACACCGCGATCGCCGTGCTCGACCCGGTGGAGGGCGTGGCGAACGGCGGCCCCGAGAAGGCCAACATCGCCTACCTGCCCGGCGCCTTCGACGACGCCAGCCGCGCGATCCTCGAGGAGCGCTTCCCGGAGGCCGTGCACGTGACGGGCACCGACGCCGCGGTGCTCGGCCTCAACTCCTTCAGCGATGGGCGCAACGTCGTGATCGCGTCCCGCGCGCTCGACTTCGAGCG
>Ga0182736_1000100_pt1 | contig 163404 bp, 149 predicted proteins | sample eDN5th30CKraftBY_FD_128882 | JGI IMG/M metagenome (GOLD analysis project Ga0182736, IMG submission 128882) | Enriched backyard soil microbial communities from Emeryville, California, USA - eDNA 5th pass 30_C Kraft BY (version 2) (version 2) | ecosystem: Environmental > Terrestrial > Soil >... | reverse complement strand
GTCTGGATGAGGCCGCTGCGCTGCTCGGCGCGGGTCTCTTCCAGGATGGCGCGGCGCGACACGACGATGTTGCCGCGGCGACGATCCATCTTGAGGATCTGGAAGGGCTGGGGGATGTCCATGAGCGGCGTGACGTCGCGGACCGGGCGGATATCGACCTGCGAGCCGGGCAGGAACGCCACGGCGCCGTCCAGGTCGACGGTGAAGCCGCCCTTGACGCGGCCGAAGATGACGCCTTCGACGCGGCTGTTCTCGGCGAACTCGGATTCCAGCTTGTCCCACGCGGCTTCGCGGCGGGCACGGTCGCGCGAGAGCATGGCCTCGCCATTGCTGTTCTCGACGCGGTCGACATAGACCTCGACTTCGTCGCCGACCTTCAGCTCGGATTTCTGGCCGGGCGCGGCGAATTCGCGCAGCGCCACACGGCCTTCGCTCTTGAGGCCGACGTCGATGACGGCGAGATCGTTTTCGATCGCGGTGACGGTGCCCTTGACTACGCGGCCTTCGAAGCCGCCCTCGGCACCACCGAGTGATTCATTGAGAAGCGACGCAAAATCGTCGCGGGAGGGAAATGCCGTTGAGGCCATAAAATAAGGTTCCTTCGAATCGTTGCTGGCCAGCCGGTTGTCTCCGGCGGTCTTTGGCCAAACCGCCTGCGGGGCCGCATGCCCGGCAGACATTCCACGCGCAATATACCAGCAGATAGCCATTCATGGAAAAGCAAAAGGGCGCCCCGCCGTGCGAAGCGCCTTGCACGGCCCCTTAGCGGCGGCCGTCCAATCGTGCATCCACCAGCGCAATCGCGCGCTGAACGGCCGCGCCTATACTCAAATTGCTGGTATCGAGCAAGTCCGCGTCGTCCGCCTGCTTGAGCGGTGCGGCCGTGCGCCCGGCATCGCGGGCATCGCGCGCGGCGATATCGGCGACAATGGTCTCCATTGTCGCGCCCGGCAGTTCGGCGTGGCGGCGTCGCGCGCGCTCCTCCAGGCTGGCGGTGACGAACAGCTTGGCGTCCGCATCGGGCACGATCACGGTGCCGATATCCCGCCCGTCCAGCACCGCGCCGTCGGGTTGGCGGGCAAAGGCGCGTTGCCGCTCCAGCAGCGCCGCGCGCACCCGCGGATGGCGGGAAGCACGGCTGGCGAGTGGCCCTGCTTCCTCGGAACGCAATGCCGGATCATCGAGCAGGCTATCCGCAAAGGCACAGCCAGCCAGAGCATCCGCCGGATCGTCCGGGTTGCCCCCCGCGCGGGCCACGGTGATGCCGACTGCGCGGTAGAGCAGCCCGGTATCAAGGTGTGGCAGCCCATAATGCGCGGCCAGCGCGCGTGCGATGGTACCTTTGCCTGAAGCGGCCGGTCCGTCGACGGCGATGATCATGCGTGCCGCCATGGGGCCATCTGTCGGGACGCGTGATATCTCCAGTTGTGGCGATCAAGCATCATGCGGCGCCTCGCAGCCCGGCGATCATGTCCGTGAAGCCGGGGAAACTCGTCGCCACCGGACTCATATCGTCAATGATAAGGCCGCCGCGCGTATTGAGGCCGGCTACGGCGAAGCTCATGGCGATGCGGTGGTCCAGTTCGGCCGCGATGGTGGGGCGCTCGTTCCCACCGCCGAGTGGTTCGCCGTCCGTGCCGGTGATGACGAGGCCATCCGTCTGCTCCTCGGTCCGCGCGCCAATGCGGGCAAGACCCTGTGCCATGAGCGCAAGCCGGTCCGATTCCTTGACGCGCAGTTCATCCAGGCCGCTGGTGCGGGTGATGCCCTTGGCGTGCGCGGCGGCGACGAAGAAGATCGGGAACTCATCGATCATGCTCGGCGCGATCTCCGGCGGCACGTCGATGCCGGTGAGTTGGCTGTGGCGCGCCACCAGATCGGCGACCGGCTCGCCGCCCACCTCACGCTCGTTGGTGATGGTAAGGTCCGCTCCCATGGCGCGCAGCATCTCGAACAGTCCGGCCCGTGTCGGGTTCATGCCGACATTGGTGACGGTCACATCCGAGCCGGGCGTGATCAACGCGGCAACGATCGGGAAGGCGGCGGAGGAGGGGTCACCCGGCACGGCCAGCACTTGCGGCCTCAAATCCGCCTCGCCGGTCACGGAGATGAGTCGTGCGCCGTCCGCATCCGTCTCCACGGTGATCTGCGCGCCGAATCCCTTGAGCATCCGCTCGCTATGGTCGCGCGTTGGCACCGGTTCGATGACGCGGGTGATACCCGGCGTGTTGAGACCCGCGAGCAGCACGGCGGATTTCACCTGCGCCGAGGCGACCGGCAGCCGATATTCGATAGGCACCGCCGGCACCAAGCCGCGCATGGTGAGTGGCAGGCGGCCGCCCGGCGCGGTCGTGAACTCAGCGCCCATCAGGCTCAGCGGAGTCGTGACGCGCCCCATCGGCCGGCGGGAGAGGGAAGCGTCGCCGGTGAAGGTCGCCGTCACCGCATGGCTGGCGAGCAGGCCCATGAGCAGCCGTGTCGAGGTGCCGCTATTGCCCATCTCCAGCGCGGTTTCCGGCTGGGTGAGGGCGCCTACGCCAACGCCGTAGATACGCCATGTGCCATCGCCGTCGCGCTCGATATCGGCGCCCAGCGCGCGCATCGCGGCGGCCGTGGCCAGCACGTCTTCCCCTTCGAGCAAGCCCGATATCCGGCTCTCGCCCACTGCCAGGGCGGAGAGCATGAGGGCGCGATGGGAGATGCTCTTGTCACCCGGCACGGCCACCGTGCCGCGGAGCGATGCGCCAGGCTCAAAGAGCATGTTGCGCGCGGGATCAGTCATTATAATCATATCCGGGAAAGAAGGCATGGCCGGCTTTGCGAGTGACCACGCGAACGAAAAAATTGCGGTGGGCTTTTGACAGTGCCCGTTGGCTATGGCAAGGCGCGCGACACTTTGCGGCGGCAGATGCCTGTCCGCATCATTATCATTTCATCGGAAGAAGGATAGAGGCGGCACATGGTGAAGCCGGAATGGGGAACGAAGCGGACCTGCCCCAAATGCGCAACGCGCTTCTACGACCTTGGCAATGACGAGCCGGTGACATGTATCGCATGCGGCAACGTCTGGACGCCCGAGCCTGTGCTCAAGTCCAAGCAGCCATTGCCTTTTGAGGAAGCGCCCAAGCAAGCCGCAGCCGCCGAGCCGGATACGTCAGCGGATGACGATCTGGATATCGACGTCGACGTGGACGATGCCGAAGGCTCGCCGGATAACGACGTGGATCTTGGCGGCGATGACGATCTGGGCGTCGCAGCCGCAGAAGGCGACGAAGACGAGAACTGAGGCGTTAATTTGAAGATAGTTTGAAATTGGACTTGCGGCAGGGCGAGGGCTGACATAAGAGCAGCGCCCTGCACCGGGGCGGACCCTCCGCCCGGCAGTTTTCGGGGCCGTAGCTCAGCTGGGAGAGCGCTACACTGGCAGTGTAGAGGTCAGGGGTTCGATCCCCCTCGGCTCCACCATTTTCCTTGAAAATCGGGTGGACCCCAAAGGCACGCAGCGTGGCCTTGGATCGTCACGTGTCAGCCGCTGGCTATAGTTTCAGCCGCGGTGCAAGGGGACACCCACTTTGCGCCGCATGAGCCGGTCGGGCACGGTATGACGGACCGGTCTTGCTTCTTGCTACTGTTGTTCCTGCTCCTTGCCAGCGGGGGAATCGCTCCACGGACAAAGTGCTTTGATCCGGTGACTCTCCATAGCCGTCATATGCACACGTGACCGGGAAGGTCGATCAATCCGTTCGCTTGGAACAATCCACTCACTCATTCGAAATAAGTTGAGCGACCTCGGAAGGTCTCTGCATTTTTTCGTTGGCAAGGCAAAAACCCCATGCTAACGGCCGCCCTCCAGACGGAGAACAGCGCAACGGACGCTGTCTTTCATCAGAGTGGACGCATAGCTCAGTTGGTAGAGCAGCTGACTCTTAATCAGCGGGTCCTAGGTTCGAGCCCTAGTGCGTCCACCACCTTCTCTCGATAGGCTATCTGCAATTCTTGAGCCTGTTCCTTGCGAGGATCATGCTCCAGACGTCGCGATTCCCGTTTACGGCGACGCTTGTTGAAACGCGGTCACGCCGCTGCGCCAGCCCCTCTCAGCGCCAATGGTCGCCGAGCAGATCGCGGTTGCGATTGATGTTGAGGATGATGCCGAAGCACAGCATCACTGTGAGCATCGACGATCCGCCATAGGACATGAAGGGGAGGGGGATGCCGACGACCGGAGCCAGGCCCATCACCATCATCAGGTTGATCGCGATATAGAAGAAAATCGTCGTCGTGAGGCCGGCCACGACGAGGCGGGCGAAACGATCCTCCACCTGCTGGGCAACGCGCATGCCCCAACGCAGCAGCAGGAACAGTGCGATGAGCAGGCCGACGCCGCCGACCATGCCCCACTCCTCTGCCATGGTGGCGAAGACGAAATCGGTGTGGCCTTCCGGCAGATAATCGAGGTGGCTCTGCGTGCCATTGAGGAACCCCTTGCCGAAGAGGCCGCCCGAACCGATTGCGATCTTGGACTGGCTGATATGATAGCCTGCGCCGAGCGGGTCGCTCTCCGGATCGAGGAAGATCAGCACGCGCTTCTGCTGATATTCGTGGAGGAAGCTGAACGCGATCGGCACGATGGCCGCGCCAGCCAGCGCCGAGCCGACAAAGAGGCGCATCGGCAATCCGGCGAGGAACATGACGGTCACGCCGCCCAGGCCGATCATGCTGGCCGTGCCGAGATCGGGTTGAACCAGCACGAGGAGCGCCGGCACGCCGATCAGCGCCAGTGCCGGCCAGATCGCGGTGAAGGTGCGTGTGTAGGCGGGCGGCAACACCGCATAGAAACGGGCGACCGCAAGGACGATGGCAACCTTCATGAACTCGGATGGCTGGAGCTGCATGAAGCCCAGATTGATCCACCGTTGGCTGCCGCCGGCGATGCCGCCCACCAGCTCGACGACGATGAGCGCGACAAGCACTGCCCCATAGACAGGGAAGGCGCTCATCCTGATCAGTGAGAAGGGCAGGCGGGAGATAATTTCCGCCATGACGAGGAAAATCGCGAAACGAGCGATCTGCATGCCTGCCCATGGCATGATGTGCCCGCCGGCAGCGCTATAGAGCACGATGCCGCCGAAGCAGGCGACAGCAGTCAACAGAGCATAGAGGCGCCAGGGCATGCGTGCGATGCCTTCCGGGACGAGGCCCTGGTTCATGGCTCGCCGCGCGCGTGCTGGGTGGTGTGCGGCTCATCCGCGTCGGTCGCGTCCTGTTCGCGCGCCTCATCGGGATCGGCCGCGGTCGGCTCGGTCGTGTTGGCCGGCGCGCTGGCATTAGTCGCGTCATCCGTCAGGAATGTTGGAGCAGCGGCGAGACCCTTGGCGATGCGTCGCTCATTGAGTTGCCGTTCCAGCCTGGCCTGCGGTGTGCCGCCCCAGCCCTTTTCCAGGCCCGCCAGCTTCTCCAGCGCCTTGTCTGGCTCATACAGGTAGGTCAGGCAATCGGCCGCGATCATGGGCGTATCCTGCACATAATTGATGTGGCCGCCATGTTCGATGATGCAGGAAATGGCGTAGCGCGGATTATCGTGCGGCGCGAACCCCTGGAACAATGCGTGGTCACGCAGCTTGAACGGCAGCGAGGCATTGCTGCGCACGCCGCTCCGCCGCTCGGCCATGGTGATGCGCCGCACCTGCGCGGTGCCGGTCTTGCCCGCCATCAGCACGTTCGGCACGGACATGCGCGCGGCCCGCCCGGTGCCGCCGCCGTTCACCACGTCGCGCATCGCGTTGCGGATGACGGTGAGGTGATCGAGCGGCACGCCCAGCGGTGCGCCGGCATGGCGCTTCCCATCTGCAATGAAGTGGGGGACCAGTTCCGTCCCCATCGCCAATCGCGCCGCCATCACGCACATCTGCGTGGGATTGACCAGCATATAGCCCTGCCCGATGGTCGCATTGACCGTGTCGTAAGGCTGCCAGTCCTGGTTGTATTTCTTCTTCTTCCAGCTTGGGTCCGGCACCGTGCCATAGCTCTGGTTGGGGAAGGGCAGGTCGAAGCGCTGCCCCAGCCCCAAACGGCGCGCCATGGCGGCAATGGCTTCCATCCCGATCTTCTGGGCGAAGTGGTAGAAATAGATATCGCAGCTCTGCGCGATCGCGCCGTGCATGTTGATGTGCCCGTGACCGCGCCGCGACCAGCAGTGGAACAGCGTATTGCCCACCCGAAGCGCGCCTGAGCAGAGGGTAGTTTCCGCCGGGTCCAGCCCCGCTTCGAGGAAGGCAAGGGCGACCATCGGTTTCACGGTGGAACCGGGGGGATAGAGCGCCGTCAGCGTCTTGTTGCGCAGCGGCACGCGCTCGTCCTCCGAAAGCATCTGCCATTCAAGATGCGAGATGCCGTCAGAAAAGCTGTTGGGGTCGAAACTGGGCATGGAGGCGGAGGTGAGGATGTCACCGGTCTGGCAGTCCATCACCACCACCGATCCGCTCTGCGTGCCCAGCCGGCGCCCGGCAAATTCCTGCAAGCCAGCGTCGATCGTCAGCTTGGCCGAGCGGCCCGGCGTATCCGGCCGTGTCGCCAGATCGCGCACGATCCGCCCACGGGCGGTCACTTCCACCCGGCGCGCGCCTGGTTTGCCGGTGAGGAGGGAGTTGAGTGATTTCTCAAGACCTTGCTTGCCCATCTTGAACCCCGGCGTGATGAGAAGCGGGTCCTTGGTCTTCTGATAATCCTCGGCCGATGGCGCGCCGACATAGCCGATGAGATGGCCCACCGAAGGGCCGGCCGGATAAAAGCGCGAAAAGCCCTGTGCCGGCGCCACGCCGGGGAGTTCGGCCAGACGCACCGAGACTGCGGCATATTGCTCGTAGCTCAAATCGTCCGCCACCTGAACGGGCAGGAACCCGGCGGCCTTGTCGAGATCCTCATTGATACGGTCGACACGATTGGGATCGAGATTGAGGATCTGGGTAAGGCTGGCGAGAACCTGCTCGCGATTCTGCAACCGGTCGGGAATGATGTCGACGCGGAAATTGGTGCGGTTGGAGGCAAGCGGCAGGCCCTTGCGGTCGACGATCCACCCACGCCGGGGCGGTGTGATGGTCAGATTGACGCGGTTGCTCTCCGAGAGCAGCTGATATTTCTCGTTCTCGGCAATGGCGATCCAGCCCATCCGCGCCACGAGCAGCCCGCCTACCGTATATTGCGCCGCACTCAGGAAGAAGGCACGACGGGAAAAGGTGAACGACTGGCTGGCCGGCGTAACGATTTTCTTGCGAAACGAGATCACGGCAGGCGCCACCGGTCGAGTGCGGCACAGAGTCGCACGATGAGAGGGAAGAACCCAATGCTATAAGCAAGTTGCGGGAGAATCTGAACCAGCGATCCGCCGTGTCCTGCAAGATGCACCGCCAGCCAGCCTCCGGCCAGCGCAAAGGCAAGGGCGAGCGTGGCGATGAACCAGCCATGCCAGTAATCCCGCCAGAAGTGCCGCTGGTTCTCCAGGTCGAGCGCTAGCAGGATCACCGTCCACAATAAGACGGCACTACCGATGGGCTGGCCGCTCATCACGTCATCGAACAGGCCGAGCGGCACGCCGGCCCACAATGGCCAGATATCCGGCCTCAGCACGCGCCATGCGAGGAAGACCATCAGGCCGAAGGGCGGGAGCAGTGGCGCTTGCGCGATGATGGGCAGCAACGGCGCGATGGCCGAGCCGAGCAGCACCGAGGCAATCGGCGTGCCACGGATGTGCAGCGCGGTGCGCGGGCGGCCGATCCGCGATTCGTAACGGCGGGTCATGGCGCGCCGGCGTCGGCCGCCTGCGCCTGCGCGGCGCTTTCACGCGCGGCCTCGACCGGGCGGAATGGCGTCTGCACCACCACCAGTTCGATGCGCGAGGGGTTGGCGAGGGGGATGGCGATCGCCTTGTCGCCTTCCAGCCGGGCCACCACCGCGACGGGGATATTGGGCCGATAAAGTCCGCCGATGCCGGAGGTCACAACCACATCGCCTGGCCGGAAAGGATTGCGCTCGGTATTGAGCGCGCGGATTTCCACCGTGCCATCCCCCCGGCCGGAACTGATGCCGGGGATATTGTCGCTCGTCCGCCGCACAGGCACGACATTGCCTTCGTCGATCAGCAGCAGCACGTCGGCCGTGTGCGGGCCGGAGCGGACCACACGGCCGACAAGTCCCTCGGGCGCGCGCACCGGCATGCCGGGCTGCACCCCTTGCGCATGACCTACGTCGAGCCGGGCGAGCCGCGCCGCGCTGGTGCTGGTGGAGGAAATGAGGTGCCCCGCCGCAGCGATACCAGTGTCGGTCTCGGTGAGCCGCAGCAGGCGCTTGAGGCGCGCATTCTCCTGCCGGATCGCGTCCGCCTCGATCAGCCGGGTGCGGTTGGCCTCCACCTGCCGGCGCAATGCAGCATTTTGCGATCCCGCGTTGATATAGGCCGTCACTGCTTCATCGAAGTTGCCGATGCCGACCACCAGCGCGCGCAGATTAGCGGAAACCGGTCGAGTGATCTCCGCGCCGGCCGAGCGCAAGGCCGAGAAGCCGGTGGGGTCGATAATCGAGATGACGAGCAGCAGCAGGCCCACGAGCGCGCCGATGATGGCGATCACATAGCTCGCAAACAGTCCATATTGCGCTTTCCGATCGAAGCCGGGGCGCCGTTTGCCGGGTGGCGCCATCGTGCAGCGCCCTTGCTCAGGCGGTCTGGAGCACGCCGCGGAAGACCGGGTCCTCCATCGCGCGCCCCGTGCCAATCGCGACGCAGGTCAGCGGGTCTTCAGCCACGGTCACGGGCAGGCCAGTCTCGTCGCGTAGTTCCTCGTCCAGCCCCTTGAGCAGCGCGCCGCCGCCGGTGAGCACGATACCCTGGTCGACAATGTCCGCCGCCAGTTCCGGAGCGGTGTTCTCCAGCGCGATCCGCACGCCCTCGACAATGGTGCCGATCGGCTCGGCCAGCGCGTCGGCAATCTGGCCCTGATTGATCGCGATTTCCTTGGGCACGCCATTCACCAGGTCGCGGCCCTTGATGTGGATGGTGGCGCCCACGCCGTCTGCCGGCTTCTGGGCGATGCCATACTCCTTCTTGATTCGTTCGGCCGTCGCTTCGCCGATCAGCAGATTATGGTGGCGACGGACGTAGGAGACGATCGCCTCGTCCATCTTGTCACCGCCCACGCGCACGCTGGTCGTATAGGCAAGGCCGCGCAGCGAGAGCACGGCGACTTCCGTGGTGCCGCCACCGATATCGACCACCATCGATCCGATCGGCTCCGTCACCGGCATGTCGGCGCCGATCGCCGCGGCCATCGGCTCCTCGATCAGGAACACCTGGCTCGCGCCGGCATTGCTGGCCGCGTCACGAATGGCGCGGCGCTCGACGCTCGTGGAGCCAGAGGGCACGCAGATCACGATCTCGGGGAAGCGGGGGAAACGGCGATGGCCATGCACCTTGCTGATGAACCATTTGATCATCTGCTCGGCGATGTCGATATCCGCGATCACGCCGTCACGCAGCGGGCGGATGGCCTCGATCGAATCGGGCGTCTTGCCCATCATCAGCTTGGCGTCTTCGCCCACGGCCTTGACGCGCTTGACGCCGTTGAGCGTCTCCACGGCGACCACGGACGGCTCATTGAGGACGATACCGTGACCGCGCACATAGACGACCGTGTTCGCTGTCCCCAGGTCGATCGCCATGTCGCGGGAGGTAAACTTGAACCAGTTTGAGAAAAACGCCATGGACGGTCCTGTTCTTGCCAGCGACGGAATGAGTAACCTTATGGGATTGTGCCCCTGCGTGTCGACGGCCGTGCACGAAAATATCTCGCTTCGGCTCGCGCAGGGCGTTCGCTTGGTCTAGTCCCCTGAATATGTCAATACGCCGCCTCCCTGAGACATTGGTGAATCGGATCGCTGCCGGCGAGGTGGTCGAGCGGCCGGCCAGCGCGCTCAAGGAGCTTATGGAGAATGCGCTGGATGCCGGCGCAGGCGCGGTTGCCGTCACATTGCGCGGTGGCGGGCTGGACGGCATCACCGTTACGGACGATGGCCACGGCATCTCGCACGAAGAAATGCCGCTGGCGCTGGAGCGCCATGCCACGTCCAAGCTGCCGGACGAGGCGATCGAAAGGGTCAGGACGCTCGGTTTTCGCGGCGAGGCGCTGCCCTCCATCGCCAGCGTCTCCCGCTTTACCCTGTCGAGCCGCCCCCGCGGGGCCGATGGATGGCGGTTGCGCTGCGACAATGGCGTGACCGGTGCACTGGAGCCATGCGCCATGCCGTTCGGCACGCGGGTCGAGGTCGAGGGGTTGTTCGAGCGCGTGCCGGCCCGCCGCAAGTTCCTGCGCAGCGCGCGTGCCGAATATGCCGCCTGCCTCGATATCGTCCGCCGCCTCGCCATGGCGCGCGCCGATGTCGGCTTCGTGCTGGAGCATGACGGGCGCCGGGTGCTCTCGCTGCCCGCGGGGCAGGAGCGGGAGGACCGCGTTGCCCAGCTCATCGACCGCGAGCTGGCGGACAATCATGTCGTCATCGAGCTGGAGCGCGAGGGCGTCTCGCTGGCCGGTGTCGCCTCGCTCCCCACCTTTCATCGCGGCAGCGCCGATCACCAATATCTGCTGGTCAACGGCCGGCCGGTGAAGGATCGGCTGCTGGTCGGCGCGGTGCGCGGCGCCTATGCCGATTTCATCGCGCGGGATCGGCATCCCGTGCTGGCACTGTTCCTCACCGTCCCGCTGGAGGACGTCGATGTGAACGTCCATCCCGCCAAGACAGAAGTGCGGTTTCGCGATCCTGCCTTCGTCCGCGGCATGATCGTCAGCGGCCTGCGCCGCGCGCTCGATGCCGCCGGCATGCGTGTCGTCAATCGTGCCGAGGCCAGCTCGACCGATCTCTGGCAGCGCGAGGCGGCGGCTCCCGCATTTCCCCTTCCACTACAGGAACGAAGCTGGTCGGCACCGCCCTCCTCCGGCGGCGGCGCTTATGGCGGTGCGCCGCTGCTCGCGGACGGGCAGGTGCGCTTCGCGGGCTTCGCCCCCTCCGCCCGCGACGATTCCGGCGCGCGCGAGGCCGTGCCCGCCGAGCGCGACTATCCGCTCGGCACCGCGCGCGGGCAGGTGGCGCGCACCTATATCGTCGCCGAGGCGGAGGACGGGCTGGTGCTGGTCGACCAGCACGCCGCGCACGAGCGGCTCGTGCTGGAGCGCATGCGCAAGGCGCTGGCGGATGGCACCGTGGCCCGGCAGGCGCTGTTGCTCCCCGAAGTGATCGAGCTGGACGAACCCGCCTGCGACCGCATCGAGGCGCGCCTGCCCGAACTGGCCGAACTCGGTCTGGAAATCGAACGCTTCGGCCCGGCCGCTGTGCTCGTCCGCGCCGCGCCGGCGATGCTCGGCCTCACCGATATCCCCGGCCTCGTGCGCGATCTGGCCGACGACCTCGCCGCACTGGGCGACGCAACCTCACTCAAGGGCCGGCTCGATCTCGTCGCGGCGACCATGGCCTGCCACGGCTCGGTCCGCGCCGGCCGCGTGCTTTCCGTACCGGAGATGAACGCGTTGCTCCGCGAGATGGAGGTGACGCCACACTCCGGCCAGTGCAACCACGGCCGCCCGACCTGGATCAAGCTCGCCCATGGCGACATCGAGAAGCTGTTCGGCCGGCATTGATCCGGCTCTGGCGGAGCTTAGTCCGCGTAGACAAGTTGGTTGGCTTCGCGAGAGGGCGGCTTTTCAGCATTTTCGTCGGAAAGGGGCCTTTCCGAACCCGACGACAATTGCTGACGTCCGGGCTTCGTGCCACCATGTGACGATGATGCAGAAGCCCGCCATTCAATCCCGAAAACAACGCCTCAAGCGCTGCATGCGATGCTCCAGATGGCTAATAGCGTACCTTCCTCCAGCGATGATTGTTGCCGGCGTTTTCTCCATCGCCGCGCATTCTTACATCAGCCTAATACTCGTTCTTGCGGCAATGGTTTCTTTCGTAGCGGGAGTTGTTATAGCTGCGGCGGGCGTCTTTCGGCTTCGGTGTTGGCACTGTAATGAGAGGCTCCTTTCAGTGACCTACCCAATCTGGCCCTTTCAAAGCTGGTGCGCTCATTGCAGCTCGCGTGCTGACGAGCCGGATGAGTGACCGCTTCCCCCAACTTCCACGACATTTAGCAGCAGCCCCAGAGCCCCCAAAACCGGACAATCATTCATAATCGGAATTTGTCCGCGTGGCTTAGTCCGGCCGCCGCCGTTGCATCACGATGGAGACGAGGCTCAGCACCTCCTTGTCATCCTGATTGAACAGCTTGGTGCGCCATTTGATGATGCCCATCTCGCGCCGCGAGCGGGAGGCGATCTTGTCGATCAGTTCGCTCGTACCGCGCAGCGTGTCGCCCGGAAACACCGGATGGCGCCAGCGCAGTTCATCGACGCCCATGGCGCCCAGCGTCTGCTCCTGCCAGCCCGCCATCTGCTGCCAGCGCTCCACCATGGCGCTCATCATCATCGCGCAGCTGTGCCAGCCGCTCGCCGCAACCCTGCCGAAATGGGTCTGCGCGGCGGCTGCATCGTCGAGATGGAAGGGTTGCGGATCATAGCGCCGGGCGAAGGCCAGCACTTCCTCGCGATCCACCGCGATCGGCCCGAACGTGTCGATCAGGCCGATCTCCAGATCTTCCCAATAATAGCTCGTCATCGCCGCCCTCCGCGCCGCCTCAACTGTGCAGGAAGTGCATCACGTCGCCATCCTGCACGACATAGCCCTTGCCTTCGGCGCGCAGCTTGCCGCCTTCGCGCGCACGGGCCTCGCCGCCGAGCGAGATGAAATCGTCATAGGCAATCGTTTCGGCGCGGATGAAGCCCTTCTGGAAATCGCTGTGAATCTCGCCGGCTGCCTCGGGCGCGTGGGCGCCCTTGTGCACCGTCCACGCCCGCGCTTCCTTGGGGCCGACGGTGAAGAAGGTGATGAGGTGCAGCAGTTCGTAGCCTGCGCGGATCACGCGGGCGAGGCCGGTTTCATGCAGACCCATCGCCTCAAGGAACTCCGCACGCTCGGCCTCGTCCATGCCGACCAGATCAGCCTCGATGGCGGCCGAGACGGTCACTGCCTGCGCGCCTTCCGCCTTGGCCTTCTCGAACACGCGGGCGCTGAAGGCATTGCCTTCCGCCGCGCTTTCTTCCTCGACATTGCAGACATAGAGCACCGGCTTGGAGGTGAGGAGCTGCGCCTGCGCGAAGATGCGCGCTTCCTCCTCGTCGTGCGGCTCCACCAGCCGCGCCGGCTTGCCCTCGCGCAGCAGGTCAAGCGCACGGCCGAGCACGGCGGCGGCGATCTTGCTTTCCTTGTCGCCACCGGTCGCCTTCTTCTGGAAGGCGGGGACGCGCTTCTCCAGGCTTTCGAGATCGGCCAGCATCAGTTCGGTTTCGACCGTCTCGGCATCCGCGATCGGGTCCACCCGATTGTCGACATGCTGGATGTCGTCATTCTCGAAGCAGCGGAGCACATGGACGATGGCATCCACCTCGCGGATATTGCCGAGGAACTGGTTGCCCAACCCTTCGCCCTTGGAGGCGCCGCGCACCAGCCCGCCGATGTCGACAAAAGCGAGTTGGGTGGGGATAATCTTCTGGCTGCCGGCGATGGTGGCGAGTTTGTCCAGCCGCGCATCCGGCACCGCGACCTGCCCGACATTCGGCTCGATGGTGCAGAAAGGGTAATTGGCTGCCTGCGCCGCCTGCGTTTCGGTCAGCGCATTGAAGAGAGTGGATTTGCCGACATTGGGCAGGCCGACGATCCCGCATTTGAAACCCATGATTGCTCAATCCGTGCGATGCTGTTGGAGAATGCGCCCCGATAGGCGCTCGGCGCCCGGTGCGCCAGTCCCTTGGGCAGGGTGGGGATATTGGAGGCAGGAGAGGCCCCTTGGCAACCGCTGCGGATCGGCCGTTCCAAAACGGGTGAAATCTACCCACGCCTCATCGTCCGAATAAACGAAAGCCTCCCCCAACATACCGCAGGGGAGGCTTCCGCAATTCACCAGTCTGATCGGGCGTCAGGCGCCGATCGGCTGTGCGTCCGTGCGGGTGATGACCACGGTCGAGGAGCGCGGTTCCTCGCCCGAAACCGGCCAGTTCCCGGTGGGATGCTGGATGTTGACGAAGAAGGTCTTGAGGTCCGGCGTATAGGCGAGGCCGGTGATCTCGCATCCCTCTGGCCCGACGAGGAAGCGCTTGGACTGCTTGCTCGTCTGGTCGATATAGAACATCGCATTGTGGCCGAAGGCCTGGTCGATGCTCGTGCCGGAGACACCGGAATTGCCGGGCACGCTATGGTCCGTCTCCACCCAGAGGCGACCCTGCGGATCGATCCGCAGGCCGTCCGGGCTGGAGAAGGTATCGCCCTTGATATCGCCCACGAGATTGTCGCCGCCCGATGCCAATGCCGGGTCGCCCGCGAGCAGGAAGATTTCCCAGGTGAAGCTGGTAGCCAGCGGCGAATCACCGCTCTCGCGGAACTTGAGGATATGTCCGTGCAAGTTGGTTACGCGTGGGTTGGCGGCATCCGTCACCTTGCGGCCGCTATTGTTGGTCAGCGTGACGAAGATGGCGCTATTGTCCGGCGCGACCGTGATCCACTCCGGCCGATCCATGATCGTGCCGCCGGCCACGCGCGCGGCGGATTGGCAGCGCACCAGCACATCCGCCTGGCTGGCAAAGCTGACGGCTGTCGGTTCCGGGGGCGTCGTGCTTTGGCTGACATTGCCGGGATCGGAGGCGGTAGCGGTCAGGCCATTCTGGCCCTGCACCAACGCAATCCAGTCACCCGTGCCATTTGCGTTGAAGCGGGCGACATAGAGCGTGCCATAGTCGAGCAGCTCCTTGTTGGCCGCCCGATTGGTATCGCTATAGGCGTCCTGCGGCACGAATTTGTAGATGCAGCCCGGCGTGCTGTCATCGCCCATGTAGAAGGCGACGCGGCGGTCACTATTCGCCATGTGCGCGACATTCTCATGGTTGAAGCGGCCCATGGCGGTGCGCTTGGTCGGCTGGGCCAACTCCTGGAACGGGTCGATCTCGACCACCCAGCCATAGTTGGTGGAGGGCTGCGCCGGGTCCAGATAATTGTCCGTCGTCTCCTCGCAGGTGAGGTAGGTGCCCCACGGCGTGCGGCCGCTCGAACAATTGTTGAGCATGCCCTTGATCGTGCCGGAGAGCAGGCCGGCCGCCGGGCCACCCGCACGGTAGCTGCTGTTGCCGGTGTAGCGCTTGTTATATTGCGAGCCGGCCTTCACGCTCCATTTGCCGGCCGCGTCCGCCCCGATCTCGACCACGGCGATGCCCACCGCGGAAAGGGCGAGCGCCTTCTGGTCGGCTGTCGCCGTGGCGGCGTCGTAGCTGCCGCTCATCAGGATGTTGAAATCCGGCAGCTCGAAATTGATGGCGAGCAGGCCGCCCTTGTTGGGATCGGTGCCGTCCAGCTCGAAATATTCCATGCCGTCATGGTTGCCACCAGCCCATTTCTCGGCCTGGGCGGGAGTGGGGAAGCTGCCGGCATAGCCGGTGACGCCGCTCTCGACCGCGTCGCCGGCCTTGAGCAGCACATCGACCTTATAGCCCTCGGGCACGGTCACGGTGTCGTTTTGGTTGGCGGCGACCGAGGTGAACTTGACCTCATAGCTGGCGCCGGGGGTCGGCGTGGGGCTGGGCGTCGGGCTGGGCGAGGGGGTTGGCGTCGGGATCGTCACCGGGCCGTCGCCATCGTCGTCGCAGCCCGCGAGCATCGCCGCGACGGGCAGGATGGAGAGGCCAAGCAGGCCGTTCTTCAGGATGGTGCGGCGCGAAGGATTGGCGGAAACGATCGCTTCCAGGCTGTCCGTCGCGTCAACATCGGTTGTTGCGGCAAGGCGATAGGGCGCGCGGGCCGCATCGGTCAGGTGTGACATGGAGTTCCCCTCTTTTGGTAACGGAGACGCGGGCGGAGGTGCCGGTCCCTCTGGGGCGCCTGATCGCAGTGGACCGTGTCAGGCGCGTTGCGGGGCAGCGTCAGCGCGATGACGATTGAATGACCGCCCTGTGACTCCGCATAGGAGGAACATCTCACAGCGCCTGCTTTTCTCCCTTCATTCGGAGGGAAGGGAGGACGAGGACGATCTCTTCGACAGCTTAGCTTTCCGCGAACCCGTCAGGCCGTGACGCCCAAGCCACAAGGACATTGCTTCCATTTGAATGGGATAGCCTCTAGACCTCCGGCATGCCTGCCATTCACGATCACCCGACCCCATGGCGCCGCACGCTTCAGGGGCTGGCCCTCGCTGCATTGCCGCTCCTCGCCGCTTGCGCCTCTACCAATTACCGGCCGGTCAGCGATACGCCGGTGCGGATCGGCAAGCCCTACAAGATACGGGGCGTCACTTATGTGCCAGCAGCGAACCCGACTTATGACGAGCTTGGCTATGCAAGCTGGTATGGCTCCGAATCGGGTAATATGACGGCCAATGGCGAGCGATTCCGGCCCGGTGCGATCACGGCCGCACACCGCACCTTGCCGTTGCCGACCTATGTGGAAGTGACTGCGCTCGATACCGGGCGGACGGTGCTGGTGCGCATCAACGATCGCGGGCCGTTCGCATCCGGGCGGATCATCGATCTGTCGCAGGGGGCAGCGACGTTACTCGGAATCCGTCGCCAGGGTGTCGCCGCTGTTCGCGTGCACCGCGTCGATCCGCCCGAGAAGGATCGCAAGCGCCTGCGCAAAGGCAAGCCCGCGGTGCAGCGCCCTACCGTGTCGCAAGCGACGCTCACCAGCTGGCGCGCCCAATTGACGGGGCGATGATCGCGAAAGCAGTCACCAGAATTGATGAGCGATCACTAATCCGCCGTCCGTAACGCCACTTCGCTCATGAATCGCGCATCGTCTCCCTGCGCCAGCCAACGGGCCTCGGCCGAGAGCGCCCCGAGCATCGCGGCGAGGTCATCCATCTCGTTCTTCGCGTAATTGCCGAGCACATAGCCCGTGACCCGATCCTTGTGGCCGGGATGGCCGATGCCGATGCGCACGCGGCGGAAATCCGGGCCGATATGCGCGTCCGTCGAGCGTAGCCCATTGTGGCCGGCCGTGCCGCCACCGCGCTTCACTTTCACCCGCATAGGCGCAAGGTCCAACTCGTCGTGAAAGACCGTCACGTCCTCAGGCGCGAGCTTGTAGAAATCGAGCGCGGCGCGGACCGCGCGCCCGCTATTGTTCATGTAGGTGAGGGGCTTGAGCAGCAGGATCTTGTCAGAGCCGATACGGCCTTCGCTGGCCAGGCCCTGAAACTGCTTCTTCCATGGCGAGAAACCATGGTCCTCGGCGATGACGTCCAGCGCCATGAAGCCGACATTGTGGCGGTGGAGCGCATATTGCGGCTCGGGATTGCCGAGGCCAACCCATAGCTGCACGATGCGCTCCTACCTGCGCGAGGCGGATTATTCCTCCGTCTCGCCCTCTTCTTCGTCCTTGGTCGTGTCGCCTTCGCTCGACTTGAGCGCGGACGGCGCCACGATGGTCGCGATGGTGAAATCGCGATCGGTGATCGTCGGCTCCGTGCCCTTGGGCAGATTCACATGGCTGATGTGGATCGACTCACCTACGTCGAAGCCGGTCGCATCGATGGTGATCTCGTCCGGGATGCGCGCAGCATCGCAGACCAGTTCCAGCTCGTGCCGGACGACGTTGAGCACGCCGCCGCGCTTGAGACCCGGCGAAGCATCCTCATTGGTAAAGCGCACAGGCACGTTGACCGTCACCTTGGCATGAGCCGAAACGCGCAGGAAATCGGCATGCAGCGGCCGTTCGGTCACGGGATGGAAGGCGACGTCCTTGGGGAGCGTGCGCACCTTCTTGCCGCCAACCTCGAGCGTGATGACCGAGTTGAAGAAGTGGCCGGTGCCGAGCAGCTTGCTGAGGCTCTTTTCCTCGACATGGACCGTCTGCGGGTCTTCGTTATTGCCATAAATGACGGCGGGAACGCGGCCCTCGCGGCGGAGAGCGCGGGAGGCTCCCTTGCCTGCCCGATCGCGTGCCTCGGCCGACAGCGTAAGCGTATCGCTCATATGCGTGTCTCCAGAAAGCAGATTGTCAATCGTTCCGCCACGCCTCCAGGGATGACCATGACGGAAGACGGGCCGCCTAGCGGGAAACCGTTGGGAATGCAAGGGCAGGGGCTGGCCGGTGGAGGCCTGCTCCAGCCCCGGCCCGCTATTGAACCCTTTCGATGCTCCATCCCAGAGCCGCAAGCCGCGCCTGAACGCTTTGTGCACCGACGAGATGCCCCGCGCCCACCGCAATGAAGGGCACGCCCGGCCGCGTGCGCAGCCGCTTGTCGATGAGCATGCTCCAGCGCCGATTGCGCGCATCGACAAGAGTTTGCCGCAGAACCGGCGTGCTGGCCAGCGGTTCCAGAAACTGGCGTTCGAGCGTGGTCAGGTCGCCGCTGGCCCAGGCATCGTGCAGGATGCGATAGAGGCGCGGCGCATCGCCGGCTTCCCGCACGGCCTGGGTGAGCAGCAGATGCTGGTCGTTTTCCGAGAGGGTGTCGAAAAGGCCAAGCTGGCCGTCGATGGTCTCCAGCCCCTCAATGGGCTTGCCGGCCGCGCTGAACATATGGCTGAACACCGCCTCACCGGCATTCTCGGTAGACAGCGACAGGCCCGTTGAGGCGGCGGCGTTGACGAGCAACGCGGCCGCCCAGCTTTCATAGCGGTCGAGGTTCCGTAGCTCCGCGGGGTGGCGCTGCTCCAGATCGGCGAGCAGCCTGGCGTCCGCATCATTATCCAGCCTTGCGGCGATTGCCGGCAGATCGGGCGTCCGGCCGAGACGCTCGAAAGTGGCGCGCGTCCGCCGCTCGCCTTCAAGCCCGGTGACTTCGAGGACCAGCACGCTGCTACGAGCGACGGCGCGGGTTATGGCAGGGGAGAGCCAACGCTCTCCCTGCGGCACGGCATGGATGGTGCCGAACAGATAGGCTTCCCGATCACCCTGGAAGATGCGCCACAAGGCGGGCCGCGCCGTCACCTCCGCTTCGGCGGCGCGGTGGCCGATCCACCAGCCGAGCGCGGCCATGCCCGCAAGCAGGACCAGCATCGGCAGAATGAACAGGGGCCGCCAGAAGGAGCGCTGGGCGGAGGCCATGGCTTAGCCCTCGGGCACCCGCACCGCTTCGATGCCGCGCGCATGGAGCATGGCCTGGACGCTATCATCCCCCGCCAGGTGCCCGGCGCCGACCGCGATGAAGACCGTTCCGGGCGAATCCAGCCGGGTCTTTATCCAGTCGGCCCAGCGGGCATTGCGATCGGTGAGCAACAGCTTGCGCAGGCCCGGATTGGCGTCCACGGATTCGTTCATCAGGGCGCCGAGCCGGTTCGGGTCGCCCGTGCTCCACGCGGCGATCATCTGCTCGATGCTGGTGGGGAGGGCAGGCAGTTCATCAATGGTCTGGCTGAGCAGCGCGAGTTGCAGCTCATGCGGCATCCCGCCGAAAAAGCCCATTTGCTCCGCCGTCGTTTCCAGCCCGACCAGAGTTTTGCCCGCCTCCAGCGCCTCGGCGCGGATCGCACGATCAACTCCGCTATCGGGGCTATAGCCCAATTTCTGCAACGGCAGGGTCGTGAGCGCCATCGCCGCGAGCCAGGGCTTCACATGATCGAACAGAATCGCCGGAGCGCCATTATCCGCCAGCGCGGCCAGAAACTTCTCGCCCTGCTCTCCGGGAAGTTGGCTCGAAAGCGGCGGGGCGTCCGGTTGCATCGCCCCCCCCAGCATGTCGGCCTGCGCATTGGGTCCATCGTCGTCGATGATTTCCAGCACCACATCCTGCGCTGAGTCGAACGCCTGACGCACCGGCCCGTCGAACCACAGGACTTCGCGGCGCATCAGATGGATCGTGCCGAACAGATAGATGGTCGTATCTTCGTCCTTGAGAACCCACAGGGCAGGGTCCGCCCGCACGAAGCCGGTGACGGGCGGCGCCGTCTGTTCGACTGGCGGATTGATGATCGTATCGGCGGCAGGCGCGGCAAGGACGGGCCACAGCGGCACGAGTGTCGCGATAACGCCTAGAAATAATGACTTGCAGCGTTTCATCTGTTTCCCGTCAAATCAGTCGCGCGGTATCTGTTGCATCGCGGAGTTGGGCGTGGAGCGCAAGTCTTGCCGGCCCGCGCCTTGACCCCGCTCCCCCCATGCGTCAAAGCGCGCCGGTCTGCCGAGCCTGAATTCGGCGGGCCGAATGATCCGATGGAAATGGTTGGCATGCAGGGTAACGGCTCGATACCGCTAAGCTTTCAGCAACTCATCCTGACGCTGCACGATTATTGGGCGGCGCAGGGTTGTGTGATCCTCCAGCCGTTCGACATGCGCGTGGGGGCGGGCACCTTCCACCCCGCGACGACTCTGCGCAGCCTCGGGCCGGACCCATGGAACTGCGCCTATGTGCAGCCCTCCCGCCGGCCGACCGATGGGCGCTATGGCGAGAACCCGAACCGCCTCCAGCATTATTACCAGTATCAGGTCGTCATGAAGCCGAGTCCGCCCGATTTGCAGGCGCTGTATCTCGGCAGCCTCGCGGCGATCGGTATCGATCCACTGCTCCACGATATCCGCTTCGTCGAGGACGATTGGGAGAGTCCCACGCTGGGCGCCTGGGGGCTGGGCTGGGAGGTCTGGTGTGACGGGATGGAAGTCACCCAGTTCACCTATTTCCAGCAGATGGGCGGGTTCGATTGCAAGCCGGTCACGGGCGAACTCACCTACGGACTGGAACGCCTCGCCATGTATATTCAGGGCAAGGACAGCGTTTACGACCTGATGTTCAATGATGCGGTGGGGGATCGCCCCGCCGTGACCTATGGCGACGTGTTCCTGGAGAATGAGCGGCAGCTTTCCAAATGGAACTTCGAGATTGCCGATACCGAAAAGCTGTTTCGCTGGTTCAAGGATGCGGAAGCCGAGTGCCAGGCGAGCATCGCGGCGGGCGTTCCACTGGCGGCCTATGAGCAGGCGATCGAGGCGAGCCACATCTTCAATCTGCTCCAGGCGCGCGGCGTGATCAGCGTGCAGGAGCGGGCAAGCTATATGGGCCGGGTGCGCGACCTTGCGAAAGGAAGCTGCGAGGCGTGGATGGCGCATAACGGGTGGGCGGAATGAGCGCGGATTTTCTCCTCGAACTGCGCTGCGAGGAAATCCCGGCGCGCATGCAGGCTCGGGCCAGCGAGGATCTCGCGCGGCTGTTCACTGACAAGCTGGCGGAAGCCGGCCTCAAGGCCGCGCGGCTGACCAGCTATGTGACGCCCCGCCGCCTCGCATTGATCGCGCATGACCTGCCGGCGGCGACGCAGGCGGTGAGCGAGGAATATAAGGGGCCGCGCACCTCCGCGCCTGTGCAGGCGCTGGAAGGCTTCCTGCGCAAGACCGGGCTGACACAGGACCAGCTTGAGGATCGCGACGGCATCTGGTTCGCGGTGGTCGAGAAACCCGGCCGTGCGACGGCCGATGTGCTGGCCGAGGCGGTTCCTGCCATTGTCCGCGCTTTCCCATGGCCCAAGTCGATGCGCTGGGGCAAGGCGAGTCTCTCTACGGAAAGCCTGCGCTGGGTGCGGCCGTTGCAGGGCATCGTGGCCCTTTTGGGCGATGATATCGTGCCCTTCGCTATCGAGGGCATCGCAGCGGGCCGCACCACGCTTGGCCATCGCTTTCATTCGAGCGGTGAAATCGCCATCGAACGCGCCGCGACCTATGCGGAGGTTCTTAAGGCCGCCCATGTCATTGTCGATCAGGCCGAGCGCCGTCGGATCATTGAGGACCGCGCCCGCGCGCTGGCGGCCGAGGCGGGGCTGGAACTGATCCCGGATGCGGGTCTCGTCGCGGAGAATGCGGGCCTGACCGAATGGCCGGTGCCGCTGCTCGGCCGGTTCGATCCGGCTTTCCTGGATGTGCCGCCCGAGGTCATCCAGCTTACTCTGCGCATCAACCAGAAATATTTCGTGTTGCGTGATACGGCGGGAGCGCTCGCCAATGCCTTCATCTGCACCGCGAACATTGAGGCGACGGACGGCGGCAAGGCGATCGTGGAAGGCAATGGCAAGGTGCTCGCCGCGCGCCTCTCCGACGCCCGATTCTTCTGGGAGCAGGACAAGAAGACGCCGCTTGCCATCCACACCGAAAAGCTGGCGCGCATCACCTTCCATGAGAAGCTGGGCACCGTTGCCGACAAGGTGGACCGTGTGGCCAGGCTCGCGCGCTGGCTGGCGGAAGAAGGCATCGTCAAGGGCGCCGACCCGGCTTTGACCGAGCAGGCGGCCCGTCTGGCCAAAGCCGATCTCGTGACCGAGATGGTCGGTGAGTTCCCCGAGTTGCAAGGCCTGATGGGCGGCTATTACGCCCGCGCTGAAGGATTGCCGGACGTTGTCGCCGATGCCATCCGCGATCACTACAAGCCGGCCGGGCAGGGGGACGATGTGCCCACCGCGCCGGTCACGGTGGCCGTCAGTCTTGCGGACAAGCTGGACACGCTGGTCGGCTTCTTCCAGATCGGCGAGAAACCGACGGGATCGAAGGACCCATTTGCGCTGCGTCGCGCTTCGCTGGGGATTCTTGGCGTTATCATCGAGAACGACGTTCGCGTTTCGATGCGCGATCTCATTGCCGCTGCGGCGCATGCGGGCGAGGGCGACGCAGGCAAGAGCCTCGCGGACTTCCTGATCGAACGGCTGAAGGTTCAGCAGCGCGAAGCGGGCATCCGGCATGACATGATTGATGCAGTGGTCGCTGTGGAAAAGAGCGGCGACAATGTGCGCATGGTCAATCGCGTGCATGCCCTCCAGAATTTCGTCACCACCGAGGATGGCGCCAATTTGCTCGCCGGCTACAAACGCGCGGCCAATATCCTCAAGAAAGAGCGGCCGGAGAATGGCAAGGCAGCCAGCGCTGCCGGCGAAGAAGATCCCGGTGCGGCGCTGACGGATCCCGTCGTCGCCGATGCTATTCGCGCGCATGATGCGCTGATGGCTGCCTATGCACCCGAACCCGCCGAGGCTGCGCTGATCGCCGCGCTCGATGAGGCTGAGCCGCGCGCGGCGACCGCCATCGCCGCCGAAGATTTCGAAGGGGCCATGGCGGCGCTTGCAACGCTGCGAGGGCCGATCGACGCTTTCTTCGACTCCGTGACAGTGAATGATACGGACGCGGCAAAGCGGGATTCGCGGTTAAATCTATTGACCCGCATTCGTGCTGCGGTGCACCAAGTCGCGGACTTCTCGAAAATCGAGGGCTAGTCAGGCCAGGACACCAATCAAGAACAGAACGGGTGCCCGGCCAATCAGAAGATTTGTTCGATCGCGCGAGCGGAAGGAGCGCAAGTGGCAACGGTCATGACGAAATATGTCTATCGCTTTGGCGGTGGTGTGAACGACGGCGGCAAGGGGGACAAGAACCTCCTGGGCGGCAAAGGCGCCAATCTGGACGGCATGGCCGCCATCGGCCTGCCGGTCCCTCCCGGCTTTACGATCACGACCGAGATGTGCACCCGCTATTATGCGGAAGGCGAGACTTACCCGGACAGCGTGCGGCAGGAAGTCGCGGACGGCATCGCCCATATCCAGGCGGTAACGGGCAAGACCTTCGGCAATGCGGCTGATCCGCTGCTGGTGTCCGTTCGCTCGGGCGCGCGGGTCTCCATGCCGGGCATGATGGATACCGTGCTCAACCTCGGCCTCAATGATGAGACCGTGCAGGGTCTCGCCGCTGTCTCCGGCGATGCGCGTTTCGCGTGGGACAGCTACCGCCGCTTCATCCAGATGTATTCGGACGTGGTGCTGGAGCTGGATCATGGCAAGTTCGAGGAAGCGCTCGAAATCGCCAAGGAGGACAAGGGCGCCTATCTCGATACCGAGCTGACCGCCGAGGACTGGCAGGCACTGGTCGGCGAGTATAAACGCATCGTCGAGCAGTTATGGGGCAAACCCTTCCCGCAGGACGTGCACGAGCAGCTCTGGGGTGCGATCGGCGCGGTGTTCGGAAGCTGGCAGGCCGAACGCGCCAAGGTCTATCGGCGGCTCAACGCTATTCCGGGTGACTGGGGCACGGCGGTCAACGTGCAGGCCATGGTATTCGGCAACATGGGCGACACCTCGGCAACCGGCGTCGCCTTCACGCGCGATCCTGCGACCGGCGAGAACGCTTATTATGGCGAATATCTCATCAATGCGCAGGGCGAGGATGTCGTCGCCGGCATCCGCACGCCGCAATATCTGACCAAGGCTGCACGCGAGCGGGCCGGCGCCAAGCTGCCGAGCATGGAGGAAGCGCTGCCGGAGACCTATGCCGAGCTGGCGCGGGTGTTCGAGATCCTGGAGACGCACTATCGCGACATGCAGGATATCGAGTTCACCGTGCAGCAGGGCAAGCTGTGGATGCTCCAGACCCGTACCGGCAAGCGCACCGCCAAGGCGGCGCTCAAGATCGCGGTGGACATGGCGGAGGAAGGGCTCATCAATCAGGAGGAGGCGGTCGCCCGCGTCGATCCGGCCGCGCTCGACCAGCTTCTCCACCCCACGCTTGATCCCAAGGCGCCGCGTGACGTGTTGACCAAGGGCCTGCCCGCCTCGCCGGGCGCGGCCTCCGGCCAGATCGTGTTCGATGCGGAGAATGCCGAGCGCCTCGCCGAGTTGGGCGAGGCGGTAATCCTCGTGCGGATCGAGACCAGCCCGGAGGATATTCACGGTATGCACGCTGCGCGCGGCATCCTCACGGCGCGCGGCGGCATGACGTCGCATGCGGCCGTGGTGGCGCGCGGCATGGGGCGTCCCTGCGTCTCCGGCGCGGGCAATATCGCCATCGACACGGCAACACGGACCATGCGCGTGGGCGGTCGCTCCCTCAAGGAAGGCGAGATCATCACCATCGACGGCGCCAGCGGCGAGGTGATGGCGGGCGAGGTGCCGACCGTGCAGCCCGAATTGGCTGGCGATTTCGGCACGCTGATGGCGTGGGCGGACAAGGTGCGCCGTCTCAAGGTCCGTGCCAATGCCGAGACGCCGCAGGATTGCAGGACCGCGCGCGAGTTCGGCGCGGAAGGTGTGGGCCTGTGCCGCACCGAGCATATGTTCTTCGATGCCGAGCGGATCACCGCCGTCCGGCAGATGATCCTGGCCGATAGCGAGGCGGAGCGGCGCACCGCGCTGGCCAAGCTGCTGCCCGCCCAACGCGCGGACTTCACGGCGATCTTCAACGAGATGGCCGGGCTGCCGGTGACGATCCGCCTGCTCGACCCGCCGCTGCACGAGTTCCTGCCGCATGGCGACGGCGAATTCGCGGAAGTGGCGGAGGCTGCCGGTGTCTCGGTCGACCTGCTCAAGCGCCGAGCGGCGGAGTTGCACGAGTTCAACCCGATGCTCGGCCATCGCGGTTGCCGCCTGGGCATCACCTATCCCGAAATCTATGAGATGCAGGCCCGCGCCATCTTCGAGGCGGCGCTGGACGTGGCCAAGGCGACAGGCACGGCGCCGATCCCGGAGGTCATGATCCCGCTGGTGGCCACCAGGCGTGAGCTGGAGTTGATGAAGGCGCTGGTCGATCAGACCGCGCAGGCCGTGTTCGTAGAGCGCGGCGCAGAGGTCGCCTATATGGTCGGCACGATGATCGAGCTGCCGCGCGCCGCGCTCAAGGCTGGTGAGATTGCGGAGGTCGGCGCGTTCTTCTCGTTCGGAACCAACGATCTCACCCAGACGACACTGGGCGTCAGCCGCGACGACGCCGGGCGGTTCCTCACCCAATATGTCGACAAGGGCATCTTCGCGCGCGATCCGTTCGTCAGCATTGATGTCGAGGGCGTCGGCGAGTTGATCGAGATCGCGGCGGAGCGGGGCAGGGCTACGCGCCCCGATATCAAGCTGGGTATTTGCGGCGAACATGGCGGCGACCCGGCAAGCATCGCTTTCTGTGAACAAACCGGCCTCGATTATGTCAGCGCCTCACCGTATCGCGTGCCGATTGCCCGCCTCGCTGCGGCACAGGCAGCCCTCGCACGGAAGCAGTGAAGAAGCGGACCGAAAAAAGGGAAAAAGGGGGTTGCCAGCCGGGGCGCCCCCGACTATTTGCCCCTCTCCCGAGGCGCTGATGCGCCTTTGAAATTGGCAATGCGCCCGTAGCTCAGCTGGATAGAGCATCAGACTACGAATCTGAGGGTCGGACGTTCGAATCGTTCCGGGCGCGCCATTCTCGAACAAGAGAGAACTGCGGGCGTGGTTTTGGCCACGCCCCCTGCGGCATTCCGGGCCAGCACGCCTTTCGATCTGCTAATACGGATCACACTGAAGCAGCAGCCGGGCAATAGGCTATACCGGCACGCGGCCTGGCCTTCGCCTTAACCTTTGTGCTGATCGGACTGGCGCCTTATCTCGCGTTCGGCGGCAATTGACCCGAAAGCGCTGGCATTTCCGATGATGGGATGTCGCCCCGCTTTAACTCGAAAAGGCTTCGGTGATCCTATTCACTAAGCTGGCGGCACCATAGGATTTGCGGTGACAGTCAGTTTATTACCGCACGGCGCAACGCAGAGCAGTCGGCGTCGCCCGCGCGCGGGCCGTCGTTTCCGGAAATGGCCCGACCGATCGCCTTGAGCACATTACCGACCGACTTGACATCCTTGGGCACCATCACCTCAGGCTCGCGGACCGATCCACGAACCAATGCGGAGCCGGGGAGTCGCAATGTCACCTTTGCCTTCGGCGCGCCCGTCAGGCTCACGGCGATACGCTCGTCCGGGAAGTGGATGAAGCCGGAGCCACTCGATTGACTGACGCTCGTGTCGACAATCAGCGTCGAAACCTGCCCTGCACCGGCCTTCATGTCCAGGCCGATCGCCGCGCAACGCAGCGATGCGTGGTCGCTGCCTTTCGCAAAAAGCGCGCCCACATCAAATCCGAGCAGCCGCGCCAACTTTTCCGGGAGCGCGCCTTGACCGGCGTAGAGTCCGACCCGCCCGTTCGAGCGGCCGACCGCCTCCCTTATCGTACTTCCGACGCCCGTGAGGCGAACACGGCCCGAAACCGGCGCATCAATCGCCCCATTCCCACCGGCCAACGCATCGATGCTACTGCCGTTGAGGTCCAGCGCCAGCGTGACGGTCGGCTCCGGCTGGCCACGCCGCTGGTCGACCGTGGCATGTCCCGTGATTTCTCCCTGACTGAGACCGATCCGAAGCCGCTCGATCTTCAACAGACGATGATCGAGGTCGAGCACGCCGCTCGCCGATCGCAATGATGATGGTCGTCGGGCGCTCACGATGCGATCGATCCTGAAAGCCATGCGCCCGTCGGTGTGGTCGATCTTGCGCACATTGACACGAAGATTGGGAACGATCTTGATCCCTTCCGCCCGCTCCAGGGCCGCGGCGGCGGCATTGCCGGCATCGCTTGCCAGATCCTCGAAATCGAGACGGCTCGAATGGACCTGCCCATCGAGCTTGGTTCGCTCGCCAACCTTGCTCACATCGAGCTGACCGTCGATCGGGCTGGTCCCCACCGTTCCCTTCAGCTTGCGAATACGCCACTGGTCCGGTGTCCGCTGCACCTGGGCGCTCAACGAGACCGGCTGCGTGCCGAAGAGGCCCGCCTCGATCACCCGATCTATGAGCTTGAGGTCCGCGGCCCGCGCATCGACCGAAAATGACATCCGATCGGTCTGAAGCGGTGCTGCCATCGTCCCTTTGAGATGCATCGCCAGGGCGGCGCCATCAATCCGCGCCTCGAACGGCCAAGGCTTTCCAGCTCGCGCGGCCGCTCCGTTCGCCCTCAACGTAAGGGGGTTGCCGTCGACGGCGCCCTTGCCGGAGGCTGTGATCCCCGATCCTGGGGATACGCGAAAATCGAGGGAGAAACGGCGGTGCTGCCTGTCGTCGCGATAGCGAACCGTGCCGTCGGCTTGAGACACATGCGTCAAGTCGAAGCCTCGTTTTGCTTTCGTCTTCGAACGGTCGGTCCGCCAGTTCTCCCGGCCATCGGCAAGCCGCACCAGATCAAGGCGGATACCTCGGGCGCTCACAAGCTCTGGATTGACCTTGCCGAAAACCAGCGAGATGATGGCGATCCGAAGTCGCAGAACTTCGATCCGAGCGAGATACCCTTCTCCCGCCCAACGGGGTTGCGGCACCGAGATACCTTTCACAACGACGACCGGATTGAAGGAAAAGGTTTGTTCGCGGGTTAGCGAGGCGATTGTGACCCTACTGCCCAACTCATCACTTATGCGGTGTTCGACAATGGATTTCGCCCACGAGACCGGGATCACCGCGAGCAGGACAATGAGACCCATCGCCAGAAGGATCGCGCCGCAAAAGAGCTTGGCGCGCAGGCCGCTGAAGATGGTCATGCACGGTAAACGCGCATGCCTCCGCAGCGTTCCTGTCGGCTCGGAATGAACGCTGCTCCGAAAAGGTTGGTACAAGCAGCTTGGTGTTCGTGATCACAACATCAAGCGCTGCGGCGATAAAAAAGGCCAGGGGCCAGCTGATGGACAGCGCATCAAATGATAACATGCCGGCTCTCATCTTCATCATCTTGGGCGCGCCATTTCTCAATAACTTGGCTCTGCGTCGCACACCGGTTTCGCGCTGAACGCCGCCGAGAAGGGCACGGGCGAAAGCATCCGGTTGTGCTACCGCGCCAAGCACGAGCAGGCCTGTTTCAATCAGCCGTTTTTATATCTGCTCTATAGTCCCAAACCGGGAACCTTGAGACGCGATGGCGTGTTCTTTCCAAACAGAAGCGTGGGAGCCTCGACTGGCACCGACGAGCGGTTCAATCGACGCGGCCTCGATATCTGGATTAGCGGAGAACCGAGATGCCCAATGGAGATTTATCGCCGAGCAACAGCAATTCCCTTCATCACCATGCGCCCGGAGCAGGCAAGCCAGCCCCGGATACAAGCATCGGCGCTGGCGGAGAACTTCACCAGAATGTGCCCGCCAAGGGCGATCATCAGGATGGCACCGCGCATCTGACCGACAATTTCGGCCACCGCATCGCCGACAATCAGAACAGCCTGCGCGACGGAGCGCGTGGCCCGACCCTGCTGGAGGACTTCATCCTCCGCGAGAAAATCTTCCATTTCGACCATGAGCGCATTCCTGAACGCATCGTCCATGCGCGCGGTTCGGGCGCGCATGGCGTGTTCGAATGCACTCGCGCCATTCCCGAACTCACCAAGGCGTCGATCTTTCAGAAAAAGGGCAATAGCTGCCCTGTCTTTGCCCGCTTCTCCACGGTGGCGGGCGGCGCGGGATCGGTCGACACGCCGCGCGACGTGCGCGGATTTGCAATCAAGCTTTATACCGAAACCGGCAATTGGGACCTGGTCGGCAATAATATCCCGGTCTTCTTCATTCAGGACGCAATCAAATTCCCCGACCTCGTCCACAGCGTGAAAATGGAGGCCGATCGCGGCTATCCGCAGGCCGCTTCGGCGCATGACACCTTCTGGGACTTTGTCAGCCTGATGCCGGAATCGCTGCACACAGTCATGTGGGCAATGTCCGACCGGGCGATCCCGCGCTCGTTGCGGATGATGGAGGGTTTTGGCGTTCACAGCTTCCGGTTCGTCAATGCGAAGGGGGCAGGGCGTTTCGTCAAATTCCACTGGAAGCCGGTGCTGGGCGTCGCGTCCACCACATGGGATGAGGCCGTTAAGATCGCCGGCGCAGACCCCGATTTCCACCGCCGCGACCTGTTCGAGGCAATCGCGGCGGGCGACTATCCGCAATGGGATCTGGGCGTGCAGGTCTTCGATGAGGATTGGGCAGCACAGCAGCCCTATGACGTGCTCGATGCGACCAAGTTGGTTCCCGAAGACGACGTTCCGGTCGAGATCGTCGGGCGGATGACCTTGAACCGCAATGTCGACAATTTCTTCGCGGAGACTGAACAGGCCGCGTTCCTGCCCACCAACATCATCCCCGGCATCGACTTCACCAACGATCCGCTGTTGCAGGGGCGGCTATTCTCTTATCTCGACACGCAGAAATCCCGGCTGGGCACCACCAACTTCCACCACATTCCGATCAACGCACCCAAATGTCCGTTCCATAATTTCCAGCGCGACGGGATGATGCAGACGCTGGTCCCTACCGGCCGCGCCAATTATGAGCCGAACAGCCTTGCCGAAGCCGGTGAAACGGGCGGGCCGCGCGCCTGCCCGGAAACCGGCTTCACATCCTTTTCCGTGAATGACGAGCGCAACGACCCCTCGCAGAAGCTGCGTGTCCGGGCTGAACTGTTCGCCGATCACTACAGCCAGCCGCGACTCTTCTACCGCTCCCAGACCGCGAATGAACAAGCGCACATCGCGTCCGCCTTCGTCTTCGAACTGTCCAAGGTTCAGTTGGAGCATGTCCGCAAGCGGCTCGTTTCGCGGCTGCGCAATGTCGATGAAGGTCTCGCCAGCCGGGTGGCGGCGGGCCTCGCCATCGACCTGCCGGACAAGGCGAAGGCAGCCAGGGCACCCATCGACATGAAGCCATCCGATGCGCTTTCCATCCAGAAACAGGCCAAGGATATGCTCAAGGGTCGCAAGGTCGGCATCCTGTTCGCCGAAGGCTCCGACAAGGCAGCGATCGACACGCTCAAAGGCGAGATCGAGAAGGCCGGCGGCACCGCCTTCCTCGTCGCGCCCAAGGTCGGCGGGGTCAAGGTCAAGGGCGGCATTCTGGCGGCGGACGGGCAACTGGCCGGGTCGCCTTCCGTCTTGTTCGACGCCATCGCCTCGATCCTGATGCCCGACCAGGCTGAGAAACTGGCCAATGACGGCGCGGCGGTGCAGTGGTTCATGGATGCCTATGGCCATTGCAAGACCATCGCGCATTGCAAGGGGTCCCAGGTGCTGCTCGACAAGGCCCATGTCGAGCCGGATGACGGTGTGGTGCCGGTCGAGCAATTCATGAAAGCCGGGGTCAAGCGCCACTGGGCACGCGAACCCAAAGTGCGCGATCTCGCCTGAAGGGGAGGGCGGCATGGCAATGCAAACGGTTGAGACCGGCTCTCCCAAGGAAGAGCAAACAACGGCGAAAATCGAGAAGAAGATCAAGTCTAAAGACTGAATCGCGCCGGCCCTGGCCGGGAGAGGATTTTTCATGTTCACGCAGCTTAATCCCCCCATTCCTCTCCATGTCACCGGGAAGGGGGATGGCTATGCCATCGCCGTTATTGACTATAGCCAGGAGCACAACCTCATATGGGTGACGGCTCTCAACGAGAGCGGCGAAATCTGGTGCGCGCCCAATCCCCTTGTCCGCCTGGGAAAAAATTGGTCGATGGGGCGACACATCCAGTCCGGCGATAACAAAGCCTGGCGCTGTGATGACGATCCGGCCGGTGATGATTCAGGGATGGACAAGCCGGTCGGTGAACTCTCCGCCATATCAAAGTGACCGGCAATCTCGAGCTGATCGACCGCCATTGGTGAGAGTCGGTGCCGCTGCGATTGCTCTGCGTATGGCGCGCGCCCAACTCCCACCACGCGGTTGATCTGCCGCGCGGCTGCTGATTGCCAAGGAGGCACGAACACAGGCCGTCACCGGCGCGCACGGACAGAAATGATCCGTAACCGATCGCGCCACCGAGCGTGTCATTTCAGGCGCAGCGATGATGAATCTGTCCGCACAAACCATCTGTTCATGGACGAGACAGGCGGTAGGTATCAGGGCAAGACGGCTTGTTGCAATTGCTTCTCAAGAGAGTTTCATGCCTTCACCTCGTGTCGCCGCCGCTTCGTTCCTCGCCATTGCCATGGCCACTTTCATCAATGGGCAGGCGCTCGCCCAGGAGGAGGAGATAGACGAGGCCACGCTGGAGGATGTTGTTGAGGACATTGTCGTCACCGGGCAGCGGGAGCGCGGGGCGGTCATCGGCGATGTCAAGCCGGAGCAGCAGCTCAATGCCGCCGACGTGCGTGCGCTCGGCATATCGTCCATCAACGACCTGCTGACCGAACTGGGGCCGCAGTTGCGCAGCGCGAGCGGCAAGCCGCCTGTCACGTTGCTGGAAGGCAAGCGCATATCAAGCTTCCGTGAGATCGCCTCGATTCCCGCGGAGGCGATTGCCCGCGTCGACATTCTGCCCGAAGAGGTGGGACTGCGTTACGGCTATGGTGCGGACCAGAAGGTGATGAACATCGTCCTGCGCCAAAGGTTCCGCGCCTTCACCGGCGAACTGACCGGCCGCATCCCGACGGCAGGCGAAGGCAAGACGGGGGAGGTTGAAGGCGGTTTTCTGGGTATCCGGCATGGCGAGCGGATTAATCTCCATGCGGAATATTCCTCAACAGCGCGCCTCCTGGAAACCGAGCGTGGCATTGAAGAGGAGGAAAGCCCGGCCCGCACGCTTCGGCCGTTCAGTCAGGAACTTACGGTCGATGGCAGCTATCACAAGCCTCTGACCGAGCGGACGCAGGCCACGATCAACGGCGAAGTGACGACCAGCCGCACCGAAGCCAATGTCGGGCTGGCGCTTCCCTCCGTTACCATTCCCGCCGGCACGGCTTATGCGACAGGGCCGAACGATAGCAGCTTCCTGCCATTCGTCGATGGAATCGGGACGCTGTCGCGCTCCAACTCCACACAAAGCGGCAAACTCGGTCTTACCGTCAATGCGGAGCGCAGCGCGGGGCAGTGGACGCTGACGGCGACTTATGAGCGCAATGAATCGCGCGGCCTCACCGCACGGCCCTTCAACCTCGCTGCTTATGCCGATGCCGTTGCAGAGGGCGACCCGTTGGCCGACCCCGTGCTGCCCGTCGCCCCCGCGTTCCTGATCGGCCGGCCGGCCGATGAGACGCGCAGCCGCAGCGATACAGCCAATGTCGATTTCATCTATAATCGCAACCTGTTCAAATTGCCCGCCGGAGACGTATCCGCGACCGTGCATGTGAGCGGCGCCATCATGGAACTGGAGAGCACGCTGGACCGTGACCTTATCGTAACCGGCAAGAATATCGGGCGGCGGAGCGGTAGCGGTTCGATCAGCCTGGACCTGCCAATTTCGCGCGCTGACGGTGCGCTGGGGCGCCTCTCCGCCAATGCGAATGCAGGCATAGACCGACTGTCTGACGCCGGCACGCTCCGCAGCTTCGGCGGCGGTCTCAACTGGACGCCGCACAAGGGTATCGCGCTCTCCGCCTCATATCGCGACGATGAGGTCGCGCCCACGCCGCAGCAGCTTGGCGACCCCCAACTTTACACCCAGAACGTCCTGGTATTCGACAATATCCGCGGTGAGACGGCCCTGGTAACGACCATCAGCGGCGGCAATCCGGGGTTGAACGCATCGCGCAATCAGGCATTGCGGCTGGGCATGGTGCTCTCACCGCTGGATGATCCCAATCTGAGATTCAGCCTCGATTTCAATCATCGGGTGAACAAGCGCGGCATTACCTCCTTTCCGGGCATTACCGAAGCGACGGCGGCGGCCTTTCCCGACCGGTTCCAGCGCGACGATGAAGGCCGGCTGACATTGGTCGATCTCCGCCCGATCAACATCGTCGACCAGAAGCGGGATTCGTTGCGCTGGGGCATCAACATCAGCAAACGGCTCAAGACGCCGCAAAGCCAGATCGACGCGATGCGGGCCTCATTCCAACAACGGCGCGCGCGTGATGGTGAACCCGGTAACAGAAACCGACCAGCAGGCGCGGAGGGCGCCTCGGCCGGCGATCAACTCGCCGCCAATAGCATGGCGCCGGCTAGCGGCAGCGAGGCCCCACCAGCAGCAGCCAATGCAGGCGGTCGGCGTGGTGGGCCGGGGGGACGTGGTGGTTTCGGTGGCAGACAGGCCGGCGGCGGGCGCCTGACATTCGCCCTTTATCACGAGGTTGCGCTGACCAACAGCACGCAGCTTCTCCCCAATCTCCCGGTGCTCGATCTCCTCGATGGCGATTCCCTTGGCGGTGGCGCCGGGCCGTCGCGCCATGAGGTGGAGGTTCAGGCCGGTTTCTCGCAAAGCGGCTACGGCCTCCGGCTCAAGGGTGAGTGGAAGAGCGCCTCGCATGTCAACGGCGTGGCGGGAGTCCCTTCCAGCCAGCTCCGTTTTGGAGACATCGCCACGGTCAATCTGCGATTGTTCGCGAATCTTTCACAGATGCCCTCGCTGGTCGACAAGGTGCCGTTCTTCCGCGGTGCGCGCCTGCAGGTCTCGTTCGATAATCTGTTCGATACCCGCCAACATGTGACGGACGGCAATGGCGACGTACCGCTGGCCTATCGCGCGGCATTCATCGATCCGGTTGGCCGATCGGTCCGTGTGAGCTTCCGCAAGCTGATTTTCTAGGCGCTGTCAGCGCAGGTTAATGACCGCGCAGGCGAGGGCAGGGTCGTGACTTCCCGTAAATTTCCCAGGGCAGTGGTGAAAGCGGTCATAGCGACCGATGCCAGACCTGCATGGGATGGTTCGTCTCCATGGGCTGATCGATATCCTTCCAGTCATAATGCGCGACCAGCCCTTCAAGTGGCGAATAGCCGCGCTTGCGCCAGAACGGTGCAAGGTCGCGTGCTCCTCCGGGACGCAGCGCATGATCCGCCGGACGGACGACCGCGCAGAAGCAGGCCGCGCTCGCGCCAGCTGCGCGCGCCGCTGCTTCACGGGAATCGAAAAACGCATGGCCAAGACCATGGCCGCGATAGGCCGGGAGCAGGAGGGATTCACCGAAGTAGAACAGGGCCGCGATATCATGGCCGCGGTCCTCGAAGGGAGCGCGAAAGGATGCATCCTGTCCCGCCATTGGGGAAGCGGTGGCCGCGCCGATAATCGCTCCGCCGTCCCGCGCCACGATCAAGGCCGCATCACGCTGCTCAAGGAACCCGGCAAGGTAATGCTGCTCATAGGCCAGCGAGCCATCGTAGAGATAGGGCCACTCCCGGAAGACCGCGATCCGCAGCCTTGCCAGATCGTCCAGCGCGGCTTCCAGGTCGGCGCGATCGCTGAGCGTTTCTACCGTGATGCCGCTCATGATGCCTTTTCGCCGCTGACCTGCGCGATCCAGTCTGGAAGATTGTAGAAGACGGAAACACGGCTGATGAGACCGCCCGACAAGGTGAAGAAGGCGCCGGCCGGCAACGTGTAGGATTGGCCATGCGCGGGTGGCAGCCCTTCTTCAGCCGCGAGATAGGTGCCATGGACGGTAAACTCCGCGGCGGCCCGCGATCCATCCTCATTGGCCATGATCGCGACCCCCTCCAGCCGTTCGCGATAGGCGCGGGCCATGCGACTGAGGAATGCGCCGAAAGCCGCCTTGCCAATCTCTCGCTCGCCCTGGTTGATGTCATGCGCGACATCGTCGGTCAGGCAGGCGAGCATGGCCTCGTCATCGCCGGCATTGAATGCGGTATAATAACGTTCCAGGAGGGTGATGGCCTGTTGCCGGGATGTCATGCGGTCTCCGTCGCCAAGTGAGTCGCGATCCCCTATAGCGGGCGGAGCGGTCCGGCAGGATCAAATCGCATTGGAACAGGAGGGAGCCTATGCTCGTCGGCACCGTCAAGGAGATCAAGACCCACGAGTATCGCGTCGGCCTGACGCCCGAAAGCGCGCACGAACTGGCCGCGCATGGGCATGACGTGCTGGTGGAGAGCGGTGCCGGACTGGGCATTGGCGCGCACGATGCCGATTATCGCGCGGCGGGCGCAAAGATTGCCGAGACGGCCGCCGAGGTCTTCGGCCGCGCCGAGATGATCGTGAAGGTCAAGGAACCCCAAGCGGCCGAGCGAGCCATGCTGCGGCCGGGGCAGATCCTCTACACCTATCTCCATCTTGCGCCCGATGCCCAACAAACGGCGGATCTCGTCAAATCCGGCGCGACCTGCATTGCTTATGAGACGGTCACGGATGCTGCGGGCGGCCTGCCGCTGCTCAAGCCCATGAGCCAGGTTGCCGGGCGCATGGCCGTGCAGGCAGGGGCGACCGCGCTGGAGAAAGCGCATGGCGGGCGGGGCATCCTGCTCGGCGGCGTGCCGGGCGTGTTGCCGGCCAAGGTCATCGTGATCGGCGGCGGAACGGTCGGCTCCAACGCCGCGCAGATGGCGGCGGGCCTGGGGGCGGACGTGACCATCCTTGATCGCGATCCCGAGGCCCTGGAACGGCTCGGCCTCTATTTCGAAGCCCGCGCCAAGACACGCTTCTCCAACCGGATCAATCTGGCGGAGAGCGTGGCGCAGGCCGATCTGGTGATCGGCGCCGTCCTCATCCCCGGCGCTGCCGCGCCCAAGCTCGTCTCGCGCGCCATGCTGGCGACGATGAAGAAAGGCGCGGTGCTGGTGGATGTCGCAATCGACCAGGGCGGCTGTTTCGAGACGAGCCACCCCACGACCCATGCCGACCCGACCTATATCGTCGATGGCATCGTCCATTATTGCGTCGCCAATATGCCGGGCGCGGTGGCGCGCACATCCACTTATGCGCTGAACAATGTGACATTGCCGCACGCTCTCGCCATCGCCGATCTGGGCTGGCAGGAAGCGATGCGCCGCGACCCCCATCTGCTCGCCGGGCTGAACATCTGGAACGGTCACGTCACTTGCCCGCCGGTGGCGGAGCAGCATGGCTATGAACTGGTTCCCGCCGAGGCCGCGCTTGATCAGTCCTCGTCCGTATAACGAGGACTTCCGTGTCCCTGTGAACGCAGGCACCCGAGTTTGATAGGGCTTTGGACGATTATTCCCCGTGAAGCCGCTTCAACTCCACACCGTCGATCATCAATCCACCGACCACCATCACCGCGCCGCAGCAGGCGAGGAACAGAAGTTTGCCGCCAATGCCGGGATATTGCTCCAGATAGTGCATCCCGCGCGCCACAGCGCCCAAGCCTAAGGCATAGATCGCCAGAAAGGCTTCGAACTTGGTCTTGATCGTAAAGAGGCGTTTGAGCGTCATCATGGCCGTATGGCTGAAACACCATAGCGGCCATCAGGTTTCAATTGAAATGATGGTTAATAAGTTAATTTATCGGAAACCATTGAGCGAATTTATAGCAGCGCCCGGAATTCCTGGACAACCTCGCGATAGACGGGGCGCTTGAAGGGCACGATCAGGTCCACGAGGCTATCCACCTCCACCCAGCGCCATGCTGAAAATTCCTGATGGGGCGTCGCGATGTCGATATCCTCGTCATTCCCCTTGAAACGCAGGAGAAACCAGCGTTGCGCCTGGCCGCGATATCTCCCGCCCCAGAGCTTGCCGACCAACTGGGCCGGCAGATCGTAGAGATGCTCCTCGGCCGAGCGGGCGATCACATCCACCAGATCGGCGGTGATGCCCGTTTCTTCACCCAATTCCCGGAGCAAGGCGACCTCCGCCATCTCGCCCTCGTCAATGCCGCCCTGCGGCATCTGCCAGGCATCGCCTTCTTTCGAATCCACGCGCTTGCCGACGAATATCCGGCCATTCCGGTTGGCCAACATGATGCCCACGCAGGGGCGATAGGGCAGATCGGTCTTGTCTTGCATCAGGGAGTCTCGTCCATTTCTACGCACGGCGCTGAGGTTCCGCGCTTGCTTCTGTAAGGGGAGCCAAAAAAGGCAACGCTCGGGTGTACCGCAACTTTTCTACTTTGATCGGAGTCGCGGGAAGGATTAGGGGCAGGACTATCCGAAATCCATCAGAGTTCGCCATGGCATCCGCCGCACCCACATCGACCGCACCGCTTGCCACCCACGACGCCGCTCCCGAGGCGGTCGTCGTCCGTTTCGCCGGGGACAGCGGCGACGGTATGCAGCTCACCGGGGGGCAGTTCACCCTCTCCACCGCGCTGGCAGGCAACGATCTTGCGACATTCCCGGATTTCCCCGCTGAAATCCGAGCGCCTCAGGGCACGCTCTTCGGCGTCTCCGCGTTCCAGATCAATTTCGGTTCGTCCGACATTACGACCGCGGGCGATGCACCGGATATCCTCATCGCGATGAATCCTGCTGCGCTCAAGACGAACGTCAATGATCTCAAGGCCGGCGGCCTGATCATCGCCGATACCGGCGAGTTCGGTGAGCGCAATCTGGTGAAGGCCAAATATGAGAGCAATCCGCTGGAGGATGGCTCGCTGGCCCGCTGGCAGGTGCTGGCCTTCGATATATCGGCGCTGACGCTGGAGAGCGTCAAGCCGTTCGGCCTGGGCAACAAGGAAGCGCTGCGCTGCAAGAATATGTGGACGCTGGGGCTGGCGCTCTGGCTGTTCGATCGCGAGCGGCAGCCGATCATTGATTGGCTCCAGGGCAAGTTCGCCAAGGTCCCCGAGATTGCCGAGGCCAATATCGCTGCACTCAACGCCGGCCATGCCTATGGCGAGACGGCGGAGCTGGCGGTGCCGGTGAAGCAACTCCACATGGCCCCGGCGCCTGTCACGGAAGGGCTTTATCGCACCGTGACCGGGGCGGAGGCGATCTCGCTCGGGCTGGTGGCAGGCGCGCAGCTTGCCGAGTTGCCGATGTTCTTCGGCGGCTATCCGATCACCCCGGCCAGCGCGATCCTGCACCACCTCTCGCGCCTTAAGGAATATGACGTCACCACCTTCCAGGCGGAGGACGAGATTGCCGCGATCGCGAGCGCGATCGGCGCCAGCTACGCCGGCTCGCTCGGCGTCACCTCGTCATCCGGTCCCGGCATCGCGCTCAAGGGCGAGGCGATGGGGCTGGCGATCATGACCGAGCTGCCGCTGGTGATCGTCAACTCGCAGCGCGGCGGCCCGTCCACCGGCCTGCCGACCAAGACCGAGCAGTCCGATCTCTACCAGGCCGTCTATGGCCGCAACGGCGATGCGCCGATGCCGGTGATCGCCGCGCGCTCGCCCACCGATGCGTTCGATTGCGCGATCGAAGCGTGCCGCCTCGCCATCCAGTATATGACGCCGGTGCTGCTGCTAACCGATGGTTACATCGCCAACGCCGCCGAGCCATGGCGCGTGCCGGACATGGCGGGTTACGCCAAGTTTCCCGCCAGCTTCCTGACGGATGTGCCGGAAGGCGGCCTCAAGCCCTACGCTCGTAACGAAAAGCTGGCGCGCCCGTGGATCAAGCCGGGCACGCCGGGGCTGATGCACCGCATCGGCGGCATCGAGAAGGAAGTGGGCACCGGCCACATCAATTACGCACCGGCCAACCATCAGGCGATGACGGAACTGCGCCGCGACAAGATTCTCGGCATTTCCCACGAACTGCATCAGGACGTTGCGCTGGGTGAGACGCATGGCAAGCTGGCCGTGGTGGGCTGGGGATCGACCTTTGGCCCCATCCATCAGGCCGTCCGCCGCGCGCGCCGCAAGGGGCTGGACGTGGCGCATATCCATATCCGCCACATCTGGCCGCTGCCGGCAAATCTTGGCGACCTCCTCGAAAATTACGAGCAGATCCTCATACCGGAAATGAACACCGGCCAACTCAAGACGGTTCTGCGTGACCAGTATCTCGTCGACGCCAAGTCTCTCAACAAGATCTCGGGCCAGCCCTTCCGCATCGCGGAGATCGAGGCGGCCATCGAAGGGATGCTCGCATGACCGACATTGCCACCCTCACAAAACCGCGTGTCGAGACCACGCTCAAGGATTGGGAGACGGATCAGGAAGTCCGCTGGTGCCCCGGTTGCGGCGACTATGCGATCCTGAAGGCGGTGCAGCGCACCTTGCCGATGGTCGGTGCAGACCCGGCAAACACCGTGTTCGTCTCCGGCATTGGCTGTTCCTCGCGCTTTCCCTATTATGTGGAGAGCTACGGCTTCCACACCATCCACGGCCGCGCGCCGGCGGTGGCGACGGGGGTGAAGCTTGCCAATCCCGATCTGGACGTGTGGATCATCACCGGCGACGGCGATGGTCTGTCGATCGGCGGCAACCACACCATGCATGTGCTGCGCCGCAATCTCGATTGCCAGATCCTGCTGTTCAACAACGAGATTTATGGGCTGACCAAGGGCCAATATTCGCCGACGAGCCGCGCGGGAACGCGCAGCCCGTCGACGCCTCTGGGGTCGATCGATTATCCGGCTCGTCCGGCGGCGTTTGCGCTTGGATCGGGCGCGCATTTCATCGCGCGGGCCTATGACGTCTCGAAGCAACTGCCCGAGGTGCTAACCGCCGCCTACAATCACAAGGGCGCGGCGTTCGTGGAAATCTTCCAGAACTGCATCGTCTATAACAAGGACGTGTTCGCCGACTTCACCGAGAAGAAGAATGCGGACGAGGGCCAACTCTGGGTCGAGCACGGCAAGCCGATGCTGTTCGCCAAGGGCGCCAAGGGGATCGCGCTCGATCGTGAGGCGCTGGCGCTCAAGGTGGTCGATGTGGTCGACGGCGACTGGCAGGCGGCAGACGTGATCGTCCACGATGTCGCCAATCGCTCCGTGGCGCATATGCTGGTCGAAATGCCGTTCGGGCCGTTCCCCATGGCGCTCGGCGTCATTTACGACGATCCCGCCGCCAGTTTCGAGCAGGCCGTCGTCGCGCAGAACGAGCAAGGCGCACGCGGCAAGACGCCCGATCTTCAGAAACTGGTCAGTCAGGGCCAGACCTGGACGGTGAAGGCGGACGCGGTGAAGGCGCCTGCGCTATAGGGATGTGGGCGACTTCGGTCATAACTAAGCGACGGGCGCCACATAGACCCTAAAGCGGCCTAAAAGGAGATGAGCAGGCACACTCCGCTTATCACGTTACCTTGGGTTTAACCCGAGTTCCCGCTTCTTATCCGCCGATGGAGCCTCCTGCATGCAAGCACCGGGCCGACCTGTTGGCTCGGGACGGGAGCCTTCGGGGTAGGCTCGAGTGATAAGGTAAACCATAAACCTCCAACTGATTTCTGCCGGACGACGCACATCATCGGGCAACGCCGCAGATCATATTGACCTGCGCCTGAAAGCTGCCCCAAGGCAGACACATGGATAATCTCACGCACAGCCTGGTCGGATGGGCGCTCGGCCAGACCGGCCTCAAGACGAAGACGCGCAAAGGGCTGGCCGCCCTCATCCTCGGCGCGAACATGCCGGACCTCGATGTGTTCCTTGGATGGGTGAGTTGGGCGCCGCTTTCCACACATCGCGGTTTCACCCACAGCATCGTTGGCGGATCGGTGCTGATGCCGCCCTTGCTCGCCGGATTGCTTTGGCTGCTCGATCGGTGGCAGATCTCTCGCGGGCAGAGCTTTCGCAGCGGTCTGCCGATGCGCTTCGCATGGCTGGTGGCGCTCTCCTATCTGGGCGCGCTGACTCATCCGCTTCTCGACATGCAGACAACCTATTCGGTTCAGCTGCTCTCGCCATTCAAATTAACCTGGTTCCATACCGAAACGTTGTTCATCATCGACATTTGGATATGGCTAGGGCTGGGACTCGCCGTCTGGCTCTCACGCAAGCGGGAGAAGGCGGGGGGGCAATGGCGGCGACCGGCGATTGCGGGCCTTATCGGCGTCTGTCTGTATGTGTGTATGAACGGCGCTATTTCCCTAATGTCCCGCGCGGCCCTGAGCGCGACACCGCCGCATCCGCGGCCGGATATCCTGTTCGCCAGCGAGCAGCCGGCGCTTTTCTGGAAGCGAACGTTGGTCTGGCGGCAGGGGCATATGATTGGACGGGCGAGTTATAATCCCCTGCATGATCCCATGGCCGTGTTCGATCATGCGCCCCTCGTCCCGGACAATATGAACGATCCGTTGGTGCACCGTGCCATGACGGCCAATCGCGATGTGGTCCGCTTCATGCGGTGGTCGACCATGCCGATGGCGCGGGTCGAACGCGGGCGCTGCACGGCCACCGTCCTGTTCAGCGATGCGCGATTTGGTGAGCCGAAGTCGGGCGACCGCTTCTTGCGCCAGGTGACGCTGCCATTGAAGGAGGAAGGCTGCACGCCAGCGCCCGCCCCAATGACAGGCACCGTGGACGATTAGGGCGTTCATCGGAGAAGGTGCGCCAATCCCGTTGAGCTACAGCCCCTTCGGCATGCGGGCTTTCTCGCGCGAAACCGAGTTCCTGAAGCGACTGGCCGAGAAGCCATTGTGCTTGGTGCGGGAAGCTCCCATTATGCATCCATGACCGTCCACAGTCCGCCAGCCGGGCGCCAGCGCGCCCTCCTGCGCAAATCCGGCGCGCGCATGCAGCATGGCTTTTGGAAGCTGGTGCCCGAGCAGCTGTTCCGGGCATTGATCGACCGTATCGACGAGCGGCTGCTGACGGGATCACTGGAATTGCATCTGCCGGATGGAACCGTGCGACTGCTCGGGGCCAATGAACCGGGTTTTTCCGCGATCGTTCATCTGGCAAGCTGGCGCGCATTGGCGCGGCTTGCCACTAGCGGCTCGACCGGTTGGTATCGCGCCTGGGCATCGGGCGACTGGTCCAGCCCCGATCCCGTTGCGCTGTTCGCGCTGTTCGCCGCCAATGCACGCTCGCTGGGGGACAGTGCTCGCTCGTCAGGCCTGCCGCGCCTTGTCGGCAAACTCAAGCTTCACCGGCGGCGCAACAATCGGCGCGGCGCGCGGCGCAACATTGCGGAGCATTATGACCTCGGCAATGATTTCTACGCGACCTGGCTGGACCGGAGCCTCACTTATTCCAGCGCCCGGCCCGCTTACCCCAACGAGCCGCTTGAGCAAGCGCAGATACGCAAGATTGACGATCTGCTGGACCGGCTCGATCTCACGCCGGGCGACCGACTGCTGGAGATTGGCTGCGGATGGGGCAGCCTGGCACAGCGGGCGCTGGAGCGCGCGCCGATCGCCTATACCGGCCTTACGCTCTCCCACGAGCAACGGGAGCATGTGCTCGTCCGCCCCGCAATTCAGGCAGCGACGACTGAGGCGCGCGTGCTGCTCCAGGATTATCGCGACGTTCGGGGCACGTTCGACGCCATCGCCAGCGTCGAGATGGTCGAGGCGGTTGGCCAGCAATATTGGCCGGTTTATCTGGAGAGCATCGCACGGCTCCTGCGCCCCGGCGGCAAGGCGGCCATCCAGTTCATCAGCATCGACGACGAAATTTTCCCGGCTTATGCCGCGCGGGCAGACTTTATCCAGCGCTATATCTTCCCCGGCGGCTTCCTGCTCTCGGAGCGGCGTTTTCGTGACATTGCCGAGCAGGCGGGGCTGGAGTGGCGCGATCAACAGCGCTTTGGCCTCGATTATGCCTGGACACTGCGCAAGTGGCGCGAGCAGTTTGATGCGGCGGTGGAAGCGGGCCGGTTGCCGCAACGCTTCGATGAGCATTTCGTCGATCTGTGGCGCTATTATCTCATGTATTGCGAGGGCGGTTTTGCCGGCCGTGGTATCGACGTGTCGCAGGTGACGTTGGTCAAGCCGCCGGCATAGCCGCGTCGATCTCCTGCCGGATCTGCGCGATCTGCTCGGTCATGGCCGGCAAACGAGGGGCTTCCTCATCGAGAATGGCGAGGAAGGCCTCGCGCTTCCATGCGGCGGCGCGCGCGGCATCGGCAGGCACGTCTCCCGGCATGGTGGAGAGCAATATGTCGATCAGCCGATCGGCACCGTGTAGGCGGCCCCAGAGATAATCATTCTCCCGATAGGCGCGGCTGAAGAAGGCCCCGAAACTGTTGAACTCGATCCCGCGCAGAGTCGCGGCAGCTCCGCCGGAGCGGATAGCGACGGCGTCATCTGGCGAGATGCGATCGACCTTGATCGGATCATATTCGTCCAACCCTTCGCCCTGAAGCAGCGGCAACGTCGCGATATCGTAGAAAGGGAAACCCAGATACGCCTTGAGCAGCGTGCGGCGCTCGTCCGGCTCGATGAGCATGACGGCGGCGGCAAAGCGCATATCGACCATATCGTCGAGCGCGCGCAGATCACGCAGCCGGGTGATGGTATCAAGCATGGCCGGTAGATCGTCGAGCGCATGGCCGGCCTGCTCCCGCGCCATCGCGCCGAACCAGTCCGCTTGCTGGCGCTCGGAATAGAGCGCGATCGCCTCGTAAAGCGTTTCCAACATGGTCGCGCGGCCGGCGTTGCGCGGATCGTCACCTTCGTCTGCCTGTGCGGCGGCAGAGAGGCGGCGGGTGAGGAAACGCAGGCGGCGGACGCGGAAGGCGATGTCATGGTTGCGGTAGAAGGTGATCAGTTCCTCACTGGCGCCATCGGCGGTGCCATGGCCTACCCGATCCACGCCGCTTGCATGGAGTTGCGCGTGCAGCGTCCGCAGCAGGGCTTCCTTGCCGACAGGAGAGGTCTTACCCGCGAGCGCTGCGATCAGGCCGGCCAATTCGTCAACGATACCGGAATATTTGAGATAGCCATAAGCGGGATAGGCATAGCCAGCGGCTCGAGCGGCTTTCTGTTGCAGGCGCGCGCGCCAATGGGCGAGACGGCGCGCCGTGGGGCGTGTGAGGAACAGCGTGCGGCCGAGCGTGCGATCGACCGTCCGCTCGATATCCGGTCGCAGCGCTTCGAAGATATGCTGCATGCGGCGGATACGCGTCGAACGCTCGGTGATCAGTTCCAGATTGTCGCGAATCGGCTGTTCGCGCGGAATTTCGCTGACCGCCCCAAAGATCGTGCGGAAAAAACCCGGGAGCAGCCCCTTGCCGGTGACCCCGTGGCGCAGAGGCGAGGTGAGGCGGAAGGCGCCGGAACTGGGAGATGGCTCGATATAGACGAAACGGCGATCGACCGCACGGCGCGCGGGCCGGTCGCGCAGCGCCTCGATCGCCTGGGCGAAAGGCGCGTTGGCGAGCACCGATCCGTCGATGAGCACAGCGTCTTCCGCATTGCCTGTCTCGCTATGCTGGGGGAGCACCCGGCGCAGGAAGATGTCGCGCCCCGGCCAGGGCCGCTTGCGTTCGGCAAGTACGGCATCCAGCTCCCGCACGGTGAAGGGCGGGAAGGCCCCGGGAAAGCTGGCGGTGGCGCGCGCAGCAAAGACCAGCTCGCTGGGGTCGGCAAGCTGGCGCGGGCGGATGCCCCGCGCGTGGAAGCTGATCGCCAGGCGGTGCTCTGTCTCGGTGATCTCGGGCGGGCTGTTGAGCCGCAGCACTTCCTCATGGCCAGCGAAGTCGGTGGCGGTCACGTAGAGGTCAAGCGGGTGATTGTCCGGCAGCAGCGGCTTGCCCGGTTCGCCGCCGGCCATGGCATCGAACGCATCAAGGATCAGCCTGGAGAAGCCCCTGCCGCCGAAGGGCGGAGCGAACCAGCGGGCGCGCACGAAGTTCGAGAGCTTGCGGCGGACTTCCTCGCGCATCTCCGGCGCGACTGTGCGGTCCACCGTGTCGCCTCGTCGCCGCAGGAGCAGCCAGAGGATCGGCGCGGCCCAGAATTTGGTGAAACGCGAGAGCGGGCGGGCGTCCGGGTCGAGCAGGATATCGGCGTCGGCGCAGCGCAACCACAGGTCGGTGAGCGGGTCGAGCGACTGGCCGGTCTCGATGGCGTGCGCGAGGAAGACGCCGTTGATGCCGCCCGCACTGGCGCCCGCGATAATATCCGGCAGCACCCGCAGCTTGAGGTTCGCCTCGGCCCGGCCGGCAGCGAGGATCTTGCCGTAAACCGTATCGTCCGGCCCGGCCGCGTGTGCTTCATCGTGGGAGCAGAAGTCCCGGCTGGCGCGCGCCAGGCGCCACACTTCCTTGGTGACACCGTGCATATAGACGGCGAGGCTCACGCCACCGTAGCAAACGAGCGCAAGCCTCAGTTCCTTCTCCCGCATGGGCGGAAGATAGGCGGCGGGCAGGGCGCTTGTCGACCCGTCAAACGGGGAGGGTAAATTCGGCCCAGATCGGGAGGTGATCGGAGGCGCGGCGAGCCAACGGCGTCATATGCACGCCGCAGTCGGCCAGCGTCAGATCGCCCCGCCACATGATGCGGTCGAGCGAGGCGACCGGGCGGCGGGCATGGAAGCTACGGCCGCAGGGCGCGATCTCGAAATGTCGGGCGAAATCAGAGAGGCAGCCACGCCCGCTGCTCCACTCGTTGAGGTCGCCCATCAGGATCGTCCCTATCGCCGGGTCATGCTCATGACGATGCTCAACCTGGCTGACCAGCGCGGCGGCCTGACGGCGGCGCCACAGGCCGGAGAGGTCGAGGTGCATGCCGACGATGCGCAGGCGCTGCCCACGCAGGTCCAGGTTGGCGGTGATCGCGCCGCGCGGTTCGAGGCAGGGGAGGTGGACGACGTCGCCGGCCGCCTCATCGTGATGATCGCGGCGGACCAGCAAGGCATTACCGTGCCAGCCCATGCTCTCCGCGCGGGTTGGAATTGGGACGGCGCGATAATCCGAATGCGTCTCCAGCAGGCGATCGGGCAGCACGGCGTGGCGCGGGCCGAAACGGCGATCTGCCTCCTGCAAGGCGATCACGTCTGCATCCAGCTCGTTGAGCACGTCGATGATCCGCTCCGGCACGCGGCGCCGATCTGTGCCGATGGCCTTGCGGATATTGTAGGAGGCGACCTTGACCATTGCTCCCTGATTGCCGTTTCTGCGGTTCGCGTGCAAGAAATTCACGCTGGCGTTCGTGGTTCGTTCTGATATGGGGAGCGGCATGGCCAAGGTCAAACGCCGTTTCGTCTGCCAGGGTTGCGGATCCGTCGCGTCGCGCTGGCAGGGACAGTGCGACGATTGCGGCGAATGGAACAGTCTGGTGGAGGAGGCCCCGCCGACGGCCTTCTCGGTCAAGCATGATCTTCAGGATGGTGGCCGGTCCATCGAGCTTGTCGGGCTAGATGGCGATGGCGTGCTGCCGGAGCGGCTGAGCACCGGGCTGGCGGAGTTCGACCGGGCCTTGGGTGGCGGGCTGGTCGCGGGATCGGCCACGCTGATCGGCGGCGATCCGGGGATCGGCAAATCGACCTTGCTGTTGCAGGCGGCGGCGCAGCTGGCCCGCGCAGGCCGGCAGGTCATTTATGTGAGCGGCGAGGAGGCGGCCGATCAGGTGCGGCTGCGCGCGCGGCGGCTCGGCCTTGGCGATGCGCCGGTGCAGCTCGCCAGCGCGACCTCTGTGCGGGATATATTGACGACGCTGGGGCAGGGAACGAGCACCGACCTGCTCATCATTGATTCAATCCAGACGATGCATAGCGATATGATCGAGGGCGCGCCCGGAACGGTGAGCCAGGTGCGGGCTTCGGCTCAGGAACTGATCCGCTTCGCCAAGAAGGGAGGCGCGGCGCTGATCCTCGTCGGCCATGTCACCAAGGATGGCTCGATCGCCGGGCCGCGCGTGCTGGAGCATATGGTCGACACGGTGCTGAGTTTCGAGGGGGAACGCAGCCACCAATATCGCATCCTGCGCGCGATCAAGAACCGTTTCGGCGGCACGGACGAGATCGGCGTGTTCGCGATGGTGGAGGAGGGCTTGCAGGAGGTCGGCAACCCTTCCGCCCTATTCCTGACCGACCGTGACGAACGGGTGCCGGGCGCGGCGGTGTTCCCGGCACTGGAAGGCACGCGGCCAGTGCTGGTCGAGATTCAGGCGCTGACCGTGCGGCTGGCCAGCGGTGCCACGCCGCGCCGCGCGGTGGTGGGCTGGGACAGTGGGCGGCTGGCCATGATCCTTGCCGTGCTGGAGGCGCGCTGCGGCCTCAGCTTCGCGAGTTGCGAGGTCTATCTCAACGTAGCGGGCGGCTATCGCCTGCAAGATCCTGCCGCTGATCTGGCGGTGGCCGGCGCGCTGATCTCCGCTTTGTCCGAGCGGCCGGTCCCCAAGGATGCGGTGCTACTGGGAGAAATCGCACTCTCCGGCGAGATTCGGCCAGTCGCCCACGCCGGATTGCGGCTGCGGGAGGCGGCCAAGCTGGGCTTCCAGCGCGCGCTGCTGCCGGCTTCCAGCGCCAAGCTGGCAAACGGGCTGGCGACCTCCGGCTTCACCAGGCTGAGCGAGCTTGTTGACCATATGCTCGGGCGCGACTAGCCAGCCTGCCATGACCGCGCTCGATATCGCCGTTCTCCTGCTCATCGGCGGACTCGCCATTCGCGGCTTCATCGCCGGGTTCGTCACCGAGTCGCTGGGTCTGGCGGCGTTGGTTGGCGGTATCGTCGCCGTGCGGCTGTTTCATACGCCCGTCACCGCGCTGTTCATGACCTGGATCGGCTCCGAATATGGCGCTGCCCTGATCGCTTTCGTCCTCGTCTTCGGCGTCGTCTTCATTCTTGGCAAAATGCTGGCCAAGGCCATCGGCGGCAAAACCAAAAGCTCCATGCTCGGCATGGTCGATCGGCTGCTCGGGCTTGGCTTCGGCGCGATCAAGGGCCTGCTGATAGCGACGATCTGCTACGTGCTGTTCACCATTGGCTATGACGCCCTATATGGCGTGGAGAGCAACCGGCCGGACTGGATGCGCCTTTCGCGTTCCTACCCGTTGCTCAGTGCGAGTGGGTCGGCGATGAGTGAATGGATTGCCGAGAATAGCCGCCAAGGTGGGTTGCTCGGGGATTTGATGCCGGATGAGGAAGACGGCACCGGTAATGGTAAGCAGTGAACAATGACAGCGGGCGCATCCCTTTATAGCATTGACGTGCTGCGCATGGCGGCAAGCGTGGCGGACTTCCCGCCGCTAGCCCCGGCCGATGCCGTTGAGGAGCGGCGCTCGCCGACATGTGGAAGCCGCATGACCGTCTCGCTGCAACTTGACCAGAACGGGCGGATCGTCGCCATCGGCCTTGATGCCAAGGCCTGTGCCTTGGGGCAGGCCGCCGCCGCCATTCTAGCCCAAGGCGCCATGGGCGCGGATCGAGCGGCCATTGAGCAGGCGAACGAGGCGTGGCGCGCCTATCTCGCTGGCGAGGTCGATACGCTACCCAACTGGCCGGGGCTGACGCTGCTGGCTGCCGGACGGGATTATCCGGCGCGTCATCCCTCCATGCGACTGGCATTCGAAGCGGCCGCCGCTGCTTTCGCGCGCGCATTGGCCGAGCGCCCCGTGCATGGCTGACGCAGCGACCGCCGTCTCCGCGACGGAGTTGTTGCTGAGCGAGGGCGTCATCATGCTGGGCGTCGCGCTGGCGCTCGTCATTCTGTTTCGCAGGTTGGGGCTGGGCGCGACCCTCGGCTATCTCGTTTCAGGTGCGTTGATCGGCCCCTATGGCCTCGGCCTCGTCGGCGGTGGCGAGAGCAAGATGGATATTGCCGAAATCGGCATCGTCCTGCTGCTGTTTCTCGTCGGGCTGGAACTCAATCCGACCCGGCTGTGGCGGCTGCGGCGCGATATCTTCGGTCTTGGTATATTGCAGGTCGCGCTGTGTGGTGTCGCGCTGGCCGCCCTGATCTATCTGACGACTGGCTTCACCCTCGGCGCCGCGATTGCGCTGGGCCTGCCGCTGGCGCTCTCATCCACGGCGCAGGTGCTGCCCGGCCTCAAGGAAAGCGGACGGATCAATTCGCCCTTCGGCGAGAAGGCTTTCGCCATTCTGCTGCTGCAGGATCTCGCCATCGTGCCGCTCATCACGATCATTGCTGCGCTCTCCCGCGCGCCGGCCGATCCCAGTGCGCCGCCGGGCTGGATGCTCGGCCTCTATACGGTGGGGGCCATCATCGGGCTGGTGCTCGCCGGGCGGTTCATCCTGCAACCGTTGCTGCGGCTGATCGGACGGCTGGGCGAGCGTGAACTGTTCGTCGCGGTCGGGCTGTTCGCGGTGCTGGCATCCGCATCGCTGATGCACGCGCTGCACCTGTCCACCGCGCTCGGCGCCTTCATCGCCGGGGTAATGCTGGCCGATTCCCCCTATCGCCACGAGATTGAATCGGACGTGGAGCCGTTTCGCACCATCCTCCTCGGCCTGTTCTTCGTGGCGGTGGGGATGGTCCTCGATGTCAGCGTCATCCTGCGTCAGCCCTTTCTCATCATCGGTATGGCATTGGCGTTGGTGGCAGTGAAGACTCTGCTCATCACGCCCATCGCCATGTTGTTTGGCGTGCCGCGCTGGCAGGCCCTCGGCCTCGGCCTGTTGCTCAGTCAGGGCGGTGAACTCGCCTTCGTGCTGTTCGCGCAGGCGCGCGGCGCCTTGTTGATCGCGCCTGAAGCCGCCAGCATGTTCAGCGCCATCGTGACTCTCTCGATGATGTCCACGCCATTTCTGCTGATGCTCGCCCGCCGGCTCGAATTTTCCGATGACAAGGAGATTGGCGATGGGCTGGACGGCCCGGAACAAGCGCCGCGCGGCACGGCCATCATCGTCGGCTATGGACGGTTCGGCCAGACGGTCGCGCAGATGCTGATGGGGCAGGGGTGCGGCGTGACGCTGATCGACCGCAAACCGGCCCAGATCGAACTGTCCAGCCAGCTCGACATCAAGGTCTATTATGGTGATGGCACCCGCATCGACCTGTTGCGCAGGGCCGGGGCTGAGGATGCGACGTTGCTGATATTCTGCCATGACGACCGCCATTTCGGCCCCGGCGCCCTCACGCCCATCCTTGAGGCCTTCCCGCAGGCTGCCGTGCTGGTGCGGGCCTTCGACCGAAGCCACCTGATCGCCGTGCACGATCTGCCCTTGGGTGGTGCGGTGCGGGAGGTGTTCGAGTCGGCTGTCGCAATGGGCCGGAGCGCGCTTGCCAGCCTGGGGTTGGACGATGCGCAAGTGGACGAAATCGAACGGCAATATCGCGCCAATGATCGGAAACGGCTCGACGTGCAGATCGCTTCGGGGCTGATGGCCGCCAAGGATTTGCTGTTCCGGCCGGGCCGGACGATGGTGCTGCCTGAAAAGCAGATATTGGGAGATGACGCATGATTGCAGCCATCGGGGCGGTGAGTGCTGCCATTGCTATCGGATTCTCAGCCTTTGGCGCTCATGGCGCGCCCAATGCGCAGGCGGCCGAATGGCTACGAACCGGCGGCCTCTATCAACTCATTCACGCCGTAGCGGTGGTGGCGCTGGTTCTGGTCCCCAGCAACGGTCAGGGCACGATGAACGCTCCCGCCGCGCTCTTGCTTGGCGGCAGCGCGCTGTTTGCGGTGACCCTCTATGCCATGGCGTTCGGTGCGCCGCGTTGGTTGGGGGCGATTACGCCGATCGGCGGCGTCTTGATGATCCTGGGCTGGCTCTGGCTCGCCTGGCGTCTTGCCGACAATCGCCTGGGTTGACGCCGGTTCAGTCCCGATTTTCGTCGAGGAATGTAGCAACGTCGGCCAGGTCGACATCCTTGGCGAGATAGGTCTGGCCAATCCCGCGTGCGAGCAGGAAGGGAAGGGTGCCGCCACTCATTTTCTTGTCGTGCAGCATATGATCGACAAGGCGGGCGCCGGGCGCATCCACGCCAACATCCCGGAGCGACGCAGGCAGGCCGGCGGCGCGCAGATGAGCGATGACACGCCCGGCATCCTGGCCCGAACATTCTCCCCGCCGCACTGAATAAGCGAAGGCCAGGGCCATGCCGGCGGCGACTCCCTCGCCATGGAGCAGGCGGTCGCAAAAGCCGGTTTCCGCTTCCAGCGCATGGCCGAACGTGTGGCCGAGGTTGAGCAACGCGCGCTTGCCGCTGGTCTCGCGCTCATCTTGCGCAACGATAGCGGCCTTGGCTGCTACGCTTTTGGCAATGGCGTGAGCGCGCGCCTCCGGGTCGCCGGCGAGCAGGGCAGGGCCGTTCGCCTCGCACCATTCGAAGAAGGCGATGTCGTCGATCAGCCCATATTTGACGACTTCGGCATAGCCGGCACGGACCTCGCGTGCGCCGAGCGTATCCAGTGTCTCCGGGTCGATCAGCACGAGCGAGGGCTGGTGGAAGGCACCCAGCAGGTTCTTGCCTGCGCGGCTGTTGATCGCCGTCTTGCCGCCTACAGAGCTGTCGACCTGCGCGAGAAGGGTCGTGGGGATCTGAATGAAGGCGCAGCCACGCTTGACGATCGCGGCCGCAAAACCGACCAGATCGCCGATCACGCCGCCACCTAGCGCGATAACGTGATCGCGCCGCTCGATGCCATGCACGATCATCCGGTCCGTGAGGGCTTCCAGATGCTCCCAGCTCTTGGTCCCCTCTCCGGCCGGGAGGATGACAAGCTCAGCGGCCAGCCCCGCGCCGCGTAGCGCAGCTTCGAGACGAGGCCATTGCGCGGCCGCGACATGCTCATCCGTGATGACGAGGAACGGCTGGCTGGTGGCATAAGGCGCCAAGGCCTCCCCCGCCCGGTCGAGCAGGCCGCTCTCGATGTGGACATCATAGCTACGCGCGCCGAGCGAAACGGGAACGATCGTCATTGGCCGATTGCCTTCAAGATTTTTTCCACGGTTGCATCATGCGGCGAATCCGAACTCATGATGCGGATCGGCGCCTGCGCATAAAAGGGCGCGCGCTTGCTGGCGAGTTGGGTCAACACCTCGCGCGGGTCACGATCCTTGAGCAATGGCCGCCCATCCCGGCGGGAGACGCGCTCGACCAGTATCTCGATATTGGCGTCCAGCCAGATCGCCGTCGCCTTATCGAGAATGAGCCGCCGCGTATCGTCATTGACGAAAGCGCCTCCGCCCGTGGCGATGACCTTGGGCGTCCCGTCGATGAGCCGCGCGATGACGCGCCGTTCACCGTCCCGGAACTGCGCCTCCCCATAGGTATCGAAAATTTCCTGGATGCTCATGCCAGCGGCGCGTTCGATCTCGTCATCGGCATCGACGAAGGGCAAGGCAAGGCGCGCGGCCAAGCGGCGGCCGATGGTCGACTTGCCGACACCCATCAGCCCGACAAGGACCAGCGAGGTGCGCGTGGCCTCTTGCGCATATTTATCGTTTCGCCCCATGACCTGCGCGGCTATACAGCCGCCGACGCCCGAGGCAACGGCGAACGTCCGCCCGCGCCCCCTTGAAAGATGATAAGGCCCGAAAAGATCATCATGAAAATCAGTCGTAACGATCCCCTCCGCCGCCGCAGGCATCCGCTGTCGCTGATCGTCTGGATCGTCCCGCTCCTCATCGTGCTGCTGCTTCTCCTCTCCTGGTGGAACGGTGGCGAGCGGCCCGTGAAGCAGATCGAACTGCCGGTGCCCGCTGACCAGCTCGGCAAATAATCCGGCCGTGCGGATTTCTCGACCATATTGGCTGGCTGGTTTGAGCGCACTGGCGCTCGCCATCCCCGTATTGGCGCAAGGCGGGCCGGAGTCGCTGTTGCCCGAGGGTTTTGGAGAGCCGACCCCCACACCGAGTACACCGCGCTCCCAGCCTGCACCGACACCGACGCCAAGCGCTCCCGCTGCTCCGGCACCGGCGTCGACCCGACCGGCTCCCACGACTGCCGCCGCGCTCAATGAGGCGGAAGCGGCTTTGCCCGGCGCGACATCGAACGCTGCCGAGAGCGACGAAATTGCCGAGAAATACGATCTGCCGCCATCCGCCCGGCGCTCGCTGGATCTGATCGGCCCATTGTCGCCCAAGCTTGGCGGCCTGGAGCGTGGCGCGTTCGGAGCCAGTCATGGCAAGGATCTCGCCGCGATCATGCAGGCGACCCGCGCGCCCTTCCTGTCGCGCTGGGCGAGTATCTTGCTGCGCCGCGCCCTGATTTCTCAAACGGAGACGCCGAGCGATATTGGCGGCGCCGACTGGGTCGCCGAGCGCGCATGGCTGCTGTTGCGTATGGGGGAGGCGGACAATGCGCGGCTGCTGCTCCAAGGCGTCGACCCGGATCAGTATACAAAGCGTCTTTACGCAGTCGCCATGCAGGCGCAGCTGGCCGCGGCCGACCCTGCCGGACTATGCCCATTATTGCCGCGCGCCCGCAATTTTACCGAGGAGCCGAGCTGGTTCATGGCGCAGGCGATCTGCGCGTCCTTCTCCGCTGATCAGGGCACCGCCAGCGCATTGCTCAATCAGGCCCAACGGCGCGGTATTGCGCGGGGCATTGACTATCGTCTCGCAGAAAAGGCCGTGGGGGCAGGGCCGAATAGCCGCCGCTCGGTCAAAATCGAGTGGGATGGCGTCACCGACCTTACAAGTTGGCGATTTGGCTTGGCGACAGCCACCAACGTGCCGATCCCCGACTCTCTCTACAGCACCGTTGGTCCGCAGGTGCGGGCCTGGGAAGCGCAGGCGCCACTGCTGACGCGCACGCAGCGCCTACCGGGCGTCGCCGTGGCGAGCCGGCTCGGGGTTTTTTCGGGGGCCGCGGTGCGTGATTTTCATGCGGCCCTGGCCGATGAGGACGACGCCGATGGCGCGGCCACCACGCGCGGCGATCTTTTGCGCACAGCTTATGCGGGGGATTCCGCGCCGGAGCGGATCGACGCCATGCGGCAATGGTGGACCGGTAAGTCCGCTGATGGCTGGTGGGCTGGGCCGGGCGGCGTCTATTACGGTAATCTGCCGGCGTTGGCCCGGGGAGCAGCCGTGCTGCCCGCAACGGAGGCAGCCGGCGAAGATACGCCCTGGCTGATCGCCGCGATGCTTTCAGGCGGCTACGACAACCAGGCCGCGGGCTGGAGCACCGCCGTTGACCGGCTCGACGGTCCAGCGCGGGAGCGGAGCTGGGCGCTTCTGGCTACCGGGCTTCCCAGCCCGCAGATCGACCTCTCCGGCGGCCGTATCAAAGGTTTCGTCTCACAGGACGAGAGTGAGGGCAAGCAACTTGGCCGCAGCCTCGTGGCCGCCCTGGCCGGCCTCGGGCGTTTGCCCGCAGGCGATCGGGCTGATCTGCTGCGCGACAACGGGATTGAAACTGCCCCGCGAACGCGCTGGCAACGCGCGTTGATGGCAGCGGCGCAGCGGCGTGAGGCGGGGACGGTGGCCCTGCTGGCGGCGGTCGGTATGCAAGGCTCCAACTGGCGTGCCCTGCCGCCGCAGCATCTCTATTTCATCGTGACCGCGCTCGATCAGGTAGGCCTCAATCCCTATGCCCGCATGATCGCGGCTGAGGCGATGGCGCGGATCGGATGACCCGCCCGGACGCGGAACCGGCGCCCCTGAACGCCCGTGACGCGACGATGATCGACCGCTATCTCGCGATGCTCGCGGCCGAGCGTGGCGCAACACGCAACACGCTGCTGGCTTATCGCAACGACCTGAACGACGCGGCCCGGCATTTGCGAGCGCTCACCGACGCGACGCAGGCCTCGCTCGGGGACCTCGGCAAAGCGTGGGCGGAGCTTTCCTCCGCCAGCCTCGCGCGCAAGGCATCGGCACTGCGTGGCTTTTTCGCCTTTCTGGAAGCCGAATCGATCCGGCCAGACAATCCATCGGATGCCCTGCCGCGCCCCAGTCTGCGTCGCCCTTTGCCCAAAGTGCTGAGCCATCGGGATGTCGACGCGGTCTTTGGGGCGATTGACGCCCGCCTCGCCCGCACACCGCTCAACCCGCTCGATCTGCGGCTCTCGGCTTTGATCGAATTGCTGTATGGCTCGGGCCTGCGGGCAAGCGAACTCGTCTCATTGCCGGCGCGCGCACTCGCGACCGATCGGCCGTTCCTCATCTTGCGCGGCAAGGGCGGACGCGAGCGGCTGGTGCCCATATCGGACCGGGCGCGCGCCGCCGTGGCGGGATGGCGCCCACATGTGCCCGAGGAAAGCCCCTGGCTGTTCCCGTCCGGCAAGGCGCATCTCAGCCGCATCCGCCTGTTCCAGATCGTTCGCGCGCTGGCCGCCGAGGCGGGGATCGACCCGCAGCGAATCAGCCCGCACGTGTTGCGCCACGCCTTCGCCACGCATCTGCTGGAGGGCGGCGCGGACCTGCGCGCGCTCCAGGCGATGCTCGGCCATGCCGATATCGCAACCACGCAGATTTATACGCATGTCGATGCCGAGAGGCTGGTCGCGCTGGTCAATGCGCGTCATCCGCTCGTTGACCTCGCGCCGCGCCCGTCCTAACGCGCGGCGATGGTCAGTTATCTCGATTTTGAGAAGCCGGTCGCGACGCTGCAGTCGCGGATCGACGAGTTGCGCGAGACCGCCGATGACGGCGCGCTGGATATCGACGCGGAGATCGGGCGGCTCCAACAGCGCTCGACAACGATGCTCACCGATCTCTATGCCAAGCTGACGCCGTGGCAGAAGACGCAGGTGGCCCGCCATGCCGAGCGCCCGCATTTCCGCGATTTCGTCGCCGGCATGTGTAGCGAGTTCATCCCGCTGGCAGGCGACCGTGCGTTCGGGGACGACAAGGCGATCCAGGGCGGCTTTGCGACGATCGGTGGGCGCAAGGTAATGCTGATCGGCCATGAGAAGGGGAACGATACCGCCTCACGCGTCCGCCACAATTTCGGCATGGGCATGCCGGAGGGTTATCGCAAGGCGACCCGACTCATGGAGCTTGCGGACCGCTTCGGCCTGCCGGTGGTCACGCTGGTCGACACTTCCGGCGCGTTTCCCGGCGTGCAGGCGGAGGAGCGGGGGCAGGCGGAGGCCATTGCCCGCGCGACGGAGGCCTGTCTGGCGCTAGGCGTGCCGATGGTCGCGGCGATCGTGGGCGAGGGCGGATCGGGCGGCGCGGTGGCGCTGGCGGCCGCCAACCGCGTGCTGATGTTCGAACATGCCATCTATTCGGTCATTTCGCCCGAAGGCTGTGCCTCCATCCTGTGGCGCACGGCCGACAAGGCGGCCGATGCCGCGCAGGCCATGCAGGTGACGGCGCAGCAGCTTGCCGCCCTCGGCGTGATCGACCGGATCGTGCCCGAGCCGGTTGGCGGCGCCCATCGTGGCGGGGAGGTGGCGATTCAGACGCTGCAACAGGCCATCCTTGAGGAGTTGGGCACGCTCGACGGCCTTGCGCCCGATCAGCTGCGCCATCAGCGCGCCGAGAAGTTCCTGGCGCTCGGCTGACTGCACGGCCCGGGCGGCGCCCAATTTGCATTTCATAAGCGGCGGATTATTCTGCCCCTCCACACGGGCAGGAGGACGCGCAATGGCACGCCGCTATATTAGGATTGGCCTTGGCGCGGCGGCGGTCGCCGGTTGCATAACGCTGGCCGCGACCGGCACGGCCCAGCAGCGCAACATCCAGACCGTCACCGCCATGAGCCAGGCCGAGCGGGCGGAAGGCGCCAAGGCGCACCCGGAGTTGCTGGCGGAATTCGGTGGCCTTTATGAAGGACCGCAAGCCGCCTATGTGACCAGCGTCGGCCGGCGGATCGCCGTGCAGTCCAGCCTGTCCAGCCAGCAGAATGATTTCACCATCAGCCTGCTCAACTCGTCGGTGAATAACGCTTTCGCCATTCCGGGCGGTTATGTCTATGTCACGCGCCAACTCATGGCGTTGATGAATGATGAGGCCGAACTGGCCGGCGTGCTCGGTCACGAGATCGGCCATGTCGCGGCCCAGCACAGCAAGAAGCGGCAGAGCGCGGCGCAGCGCAACAGCATCCTCGGCGTGCTGGGGCAGGTGCTGATCGGCGCGGTGGCCGGCGATTCCGGGCTGGGGCAACTGCTCCAGCGGGGCATCGGCACCGGCACGCAGTTGCTCACCCTGAAATTCTCCCGCACGCAGGAATATGAGGCGGACGATCTGGGTATCCGCTATCTTGCCAAGGCGGGTTATGATCCCAGGGCGCTCTCATCCATGCTGGCCTCGCTGGCGGCGCAAAATGTGCTCGACAGCCGGACGCAAGGGCAGAACAGCAGCATACCGGAATGGGCGAGCACCCACCCGGATCCCGCCTCGCGCGTGCGGCGCGCGCTCACCAACGCGCAAGCCACCGGATCGCGCAGCACCGTGCGCAATGCCGAGACCTTCCTCTCCAATCTGGATGGGTTGCTCTATGGCGACGATCCCAAGGAAGGGATCGTCTCCGGCCAGCAATTCCTGCACCCCGCCTTCAAGCTCAAATTCACCGCGCCTAATGGCTACGCGATCCAGAATGGCACAAGCGCCGTCTCCATCGTCGGGCAGACCGGGCAGGCGCAGTTCAGCGGGGCGGCCTTCAACGGCAATCTTGAGAGCTATGTGCAGGGCATCTTCACGCAATTAGCAGGGCAGGGGCAGCGCCCATCCATCGAGGTGCGCCGCAGCAGCATCAACAGCCTGCCCGCGGCGTGGGGCGCAGCCAGCATGAGCAATTCGCAGGGCAAGCGGCTGGATGTGACGGTGGTTGCCTATCAATTCGGCCCCTCCACCGCTTACCATTTCATCGTGGTGAACCCGGCGGGGCAAGGGCTGGGCGCGCTGGGCAGCCTGATCAATTCAGTGAGCCGGATGAGTGATGCTGAAGCGAGTGGCGTTCGAACGCGGCGCGTACGGCTCGTGACGGTCAAGAGCGGCGACACCGCCAACAGTCTCGCGGCGCGAATGGCTTATAGCGATTATCAGCTTGATCGCTTCCTGGTGCTCAACGGTCTGGCCGCCAATACACCGCTAAAAGTAGGAAGCCCCGTCAAGATCATTACATACTGAATATAGAACGGCGAGATGATATGGAAAAGGCGGCGACACCAAGAGTGCCGCCGCCTTACCTTGTCCGAGGAGTCGTCGAACAAAATTCAGATGATCTGATTATTCCGCCTTGGTGTTGGCGTTGTTCAGCTCAGTGCCAACCTTGTTGAAGGTATTGGTCAGCTGAGTACCCAAAAAGCCCATAGCCGAGATAGCGGCAACTGCAATAAGGGCTGCAATCAGCCCATATTCGATTGCCGTCGCACCCTTGTCATTCTTGAAAAGCTTGCGAAAGAACGTCATCATAACCTCCTCAAATTCTCAATTCGTCATCTGCCCCGCAGCACGCATCATTCTGCATGCGTTATGCTCTCTAGCGAGGGAATGATTGAGAAATCGCTAATCCGGATCGGGCTGAATTCTTAATGCCTGCTAACTTCATTGGCGACATTGTTCCACATGCCGGTCGTCTTGCTGGCAACTTCGGTCAGCACACCCACCATGGCCAGCACGATCATCGAAATGATGAGGGCATATTCCACGGCAGTCGCCCCACGCTCGGCAGCCAGTAGCTTGCGAAAGAAGGCGCGCACCAAAATTCCCTCTGCGACGATATGGGTCGGCCGGCTATGTAGCGTCCGATCCGTTAATAATTGATAGAGGCACCCGCCCATATGAGTCCCGCTCCCACCAGTCAGCCCCTCATTGTCGTCGCGGCGGCGCTGATCGACGCGCAATCGCGAATCTTCGTCCAGCAGCGGCCGATGAACAAGACGATGGGCGGCCTGTGGGAGTTCCCCGGTGGCAAGGTCGAGCCGGGCGAAACGCCGGAGCAAGCCCTTATCCGCGAGCTGAACGAGGAGTTGGGGATAGAGACAGAGACCGCCTGCCTCGCACCCGCGACCTTCGCGACCGGGCAGATCAGCAAGCGCCCCTTGCTGCTTCTCCTCTACGTCTGCCGCAAATGGCGCGGTATGGTGACGCCGACCGAGGCAATCGGCAATCGCTGGCTGCACAGTCATGAACTGTTCGCGCTCGACATGCCGCCGGCGGATCAACCGCTCGTCGCGATGCTGGATGCCTTACTCTGACCGGGCATCAGCCTCTGTTCCCGGGGGGCGTCGCAGCGCATCGGCGAGCGATACGGTAGCGCTGCCCCGACGGGCCGGCCTGGGCTGGCTCGCGCTCGGGTGCCATCCGCTGCCATTGAGGATGACGAACCGCTCGGTAATGCGCCCATCGGCGTCCGCGCCAAGGGCGAATTGCTCGGCCGCGCGCGCCAGACCGGCACGGGTGAGGGGAGGCGGTGACGAAGCAAGACATTGCGCCGCGCCCATCCCCCGCAAATCGGCCAGCAGGCCGAACAGGGAACCATAGCGAACGTCAAGCGGCTGATGATCGGCCACCGGCATGGCAAAGCCGGCGCGCGTCAACAGATCGCCCAGTGCCCGCACATCGACCTGCGGATGGATGCGCTGCGCCGGCCGGCCGCCATCCGCCGCGAGCAGGGCGGCGCGCAGCCGAGGCAGCGACCCGGCTCCAATGAAGCTCAGCAGCAGCAGGCCATCCGGCTCCAGAATACGGTTGAGGCCGAGCAGCGCGCCCGGCAGATCATTGATCGTATCCAGCGTGCCGCAGCACAGCAAGAGATCGAACGCGCCATCCTCATAGGGCAGACTGTCTTCGCGGATCATGGTTCCGCCACTGCGCGCCGCCCAGATCGCGCCGGGGTCACCGCACGTTACCATACAGCCGAGCGCTGCCAACGCCTCCATGAGCCTGCCATCGGGGCAGCCGATGACGAGCGCGCGATGGAAGACGCGGCTCACATCCCCCAGGCGATCCAGCATATCGTCCGCCATGGCCGCATAAAGGAAATCATGCGCCGGGAAGGAGGCGGCTGCCCGGTCGCGCCGCTGCACGCGGCGCCGCTCATCGAATATATGGGGAACGCTCATGGGCGGGCTTGTGCGCCGTCAGGCCGCGTGGAACAAGATGCGCCATGCCCGCCGCCATCTTTTTTGAGCGCGCCGCCCGGCCGCTGCTCGATTATGCCTTGCCGCCACGATGCGCCTCTTGCGGCGCCATCGTCAGTCAGCCGGGCACGTTCTGCACCGATTGCTGGGCATCGATCTCCTTCCTCGGCGAGCCGATGTGCGCCTGCTGCGGCGACGATCTGCCTGCTGCGATGGGCGTGGGCGCACTGTGCGGAGCATGCCTTGCTACGCCGCCCCCCTATGCGCGGGTGCGAGCGGTGCTCCGCTATGGCGATGTCGGGCGGGCTGTGGCCCACCGGCTCAAATATGGCCGCCGGCTCAGCCTTGCGCGCGTGATGGCGATGCATATGGCGCGGCTGATCCCGGAGGACATGTCCGCCCATGCGTTGCTCGCGCCGGTGCCGCTGCACCGCTGGCGCATTTGGTCGCGCGGCTTCAATCAGGCCGCATTGATCGCCCGTCACCTCGGCAAGCGGACGGATATTCCTGTCGAAGTGGATCTGCTTCGCCGCACGCGCCACACGCCGCCGTTGCATTCGCTGAATATGCGCGAGCGGGCACGCACCGTCAGCGGCGCATTCGCGCTCGCGCCGCATGCTGGGGAGCGGCTGAAGGGGCGCACCGTCATCCTCATCGACGATATCTGGACCACCGGCGCCACCGCGACGGCCTGCGCCCGTTTGCTTCGCAAAGCCGGTGCCGAGCGGGTGGAGATCCTCTGCTGGGCACGGGTACCACGCACCGGCGATTGACTTTTCCTGCCCGCTTCCCAACATCGCAGGCACACAGATTTACGGGACGCCACGCTGCCATGCCTCATGTCGAAATATATACGCGCGCCTTCTGCGGCTATTGCGCGCGGGCACTCACCTTGTTGCGCGACAAAGGCGTGGATTTCGAGGAATATGACGGCACGATGGGCGGCCCGGTGCGCGCCGAGATGATCCAGCGAGCGAATGGCCGCTCCACCTTTCCGCAGATCTTCATCAATGGCGCACATGTCGGCGGCTGCGACGACCTGATGGCGCTCGAAGGGAGCGGCAAGCTGGACGCGATGCTGAAGGCCTGACCGGACCGATCATGAAAGTCGCGCTGCTCCAGATGACCGCGGGAATCGACCCTTCGGCAAATGCGCGCACGCTCGTCGACGCGGTCCACGCTGCGGCGGAAGGCGGCGCGGACATGCTATTCACGCCGGAAATGTCCGGCTGCCTCGACCGTGACCGGGCGCGCTCCGGCGCCGTCATCACGGCCGAGGCGGACGATCCCGTGCTTGCAGCCGTGCGCGCAGCGGCGCGGGAAAAAGGCCTGTGGGTCCACCTCGGATCGCTCGCCATAAGCGATCCGGCAAGCGGCAAGCGGCGCAATCGCGGTTTCCTGATCGATGAAGCGGGCGAAATTCGCGCGCGCTATGACAAGATTCACCTGTTCGATGTGGATCTGCCCGGCGGTGAGAGTTGGCGGGAGTCCAACAGTTATGTGGGTGGCGACCGCGCGGCGATGGCTCGCACGCCATGGGGGAATCTTGGCCTCACCATCTGTTACGATTTGCGCTTTCCCGATCTCTATCGCGCCCTGAGCAATGCAGGGGCGGATATCATCTCGGTTCCCGCCGCCTTCACCGTGCCGAGCGGGGAAGCCCATTGGCATGTGCTATTGCGAGCACGAGCCATCGAATCTTCAGCCTTCATCATCGCCACCGGGCAAGTCGGCCTGCATGAAGACGGCAGGCGGACCTATGGGCACAGCCTGGTGGTCGATCCTTGGGGAGCCGTGCTGCTCGACGCGGGCAGCGAGGCGGGCCTTTATTGGGCCGACCTGCCGCTGGATCGCATTGCCGACGTGCGCCAGCGTATCCCCGCCCTTGCGCACCGGCGCTCGATCGAAGATGTCGTCATTTCATGATTTCCTTCGACCTCAAATGTGATGACGGCCATATTTTTGAGATATGGTTCCGGTCCACTGCCGATTATGAAATGCAGCGTGACGCCCGGCAGATCGCCTGCCCATATTGTGGTGCGCAGGAAATTTCCAAAGCCGTGATGGCTCCAGCCATCGGCGCGAAGGGAAATCGTAAATCCGAGGCGCCATCCTCCGATCCGGCTGCGACCTCCCGCACCGTGGCGACGACGCCGGATGCGCAAATTATTCCACAAATCAAAGAATTGATGAACCAACTTGCGGAGGCGCAGAGCCGCGCGTTGGAGGATTCACAATGGGTCGGCGCGGCCTTTGCCGAGCAGGCACGGGCGATGCATTATGGCGAGGCCGAGCAGACCGCGATCCACGGGACGGCGAGTCTTCAGGAGACGAGGGCCATGATGGAGGAGGGCCTATCCGTTGCGCCGCTGCTTGTTCCGATCGCTCCACCCGATCAGACCAACTGACGGGCCTCCTGATCGCGCTGCGATTGACAGGCCAATGTGTGTAGCATAGCCAAACGCCCGCCTTCATCCGTTGCAAGGCACGCGCCCGTAGCTCAGCCGGATAGAGCATCAGATTCCTAATCTGGGGGCCACAGGTTCGAATCCTGTCGGGCGCACCATTCTCCCGTAAGCACGGGAATTCGTCATTCTTGGTTTTGACCATTCCAAAACAAAAGAGGGAGCTCGGCCGGATTTGAATCATTTGCGGACTGAGTTTCTACTCACTCGGGCGGGCATTGGGAGGCACTCTGTTAGCATATTCTGAGCCTTCCCGCCAATTCACCCATGCTTGCCCCTGTCCCTGGTAGATCGGCCGGAATATCACGCGTAAATTGGAGGCATAACAAGATAACGGAGTGGATCATGCTCCCTCATTCCCTTGCGCCGCTTCCGCAAATCGACCGGTTGTTTCTCACCGATGCCGGTCTCGAAACGGATCTCATCTTCAATCACGGCATCGATCTGCCCTTCTTCGCGTCCATCGTGCTCATGCGGACTGACAGCGGGCAGCGGGCGTTGAAGGATTATTTCCGGCCCTATCTGGAACTGGCGAACCGGCATGGCACGGGCTTCGTGCTGGAGAGCGCATGCTGGCGCGCGAGTCCCGACTGGGCGGAGCCGTTGGGCCTGACCCAGGCGGAACTCGATGCCTTGAATGTCGCCTCGGTAGGTCTGCTGCATGAATTGCGAGACGAGTTCGCGCATTCCGGTTCCCCTATATTGGTGAGCGGATGCATGGGGCCTCGGGGAGACGGCTATGATCCGGGCCGGATCATGAGTTCCGCCGAGGCGGAGGATTATCACAGCCATCAGGCCGCGATTCTGGTTTCCGCCGGACCGGACATGCTGTCGGTGCTCACGATGAACAATGTGAATGAGGCTATCGGCATCACCCGTGCCGCAGCCACTACAGCACTACCGTTCGTCCTGTCTTTCACAGTGGAAACCGACGGTCGCCTGCCGGCAGGCGATCCGCTCGGCGCCGCGATTGACGCCGTTGACGCGGCGACTGGAGGCTATCCAACCTATTATATGATCAACTGCGCGCATCCGTCGCATTTCGCGACGACGCTGGATGAGGATGCGGATTGGGTGCGGCGGATCCAGGGCATTCGCGCCAATGCATCGCGCTGCAGCCACGCCGAACTCGATGCGATGACCGAACTGGATGCCGGCGACCCCGCCGACCTCGCGCTACGCTATCGGGCGCTGCGGGCCCGTCACCCCCAGATACAGGTCCTCGGCGGATGCTGCGGAACCGATCACCGACACATCGAAGCCATCGCCAGGGAGTGCCTGGCAGTCTCGACCTGAAGCGCCGCACCGGTCGCTTCAAACGCCAAATCTGAAAGGACAAAAACATGTCAACGACAACGATCAACCCAAACCAGGCATTGTAGAAAATGGACGATTTTACCCGATATCAAACGGTGATTGACCAGTTCTCTTCTTCATCATCTCGGGTGCGTCACACTACCGGCAGCGTGAAAATCGGACCTTTTTGGATAAACTGATAATCTAAGACGCCGCCATCTGTGATTGATGCGAGGCATGGAGCTATGAGAGCAGCAGCGCCCCGGCTATCAGCGCGGCGCCGATCAGGATTGCGCCGGCGATCCAGCGGCCGGCGGAAATCAGTGCAACTGACCGATACGCATAATTGGCCGCACCGCTTGCCGGATCAGCTTCGAGACGGCGAATCGCGGCCCTGAACAGGCGCGGCGCATCGTTTCCCACCTTCGCGAGTTCCCACGCCAGCGCTTGCAGGATCGGCGCCCAATGCTCGGGGGAAAGCCGCGTCGCCGCGATACGCACCGTCGAGCGCTTCATCGCATCCGAGAGGTTGAAGCCGGGCGCCACGGAGGAGAGCACACCATCGACCGTGACCAGCGCCTTGAAGATCAACAGCAGATCGGGTGGCAATACCAGCCCTTCGGCGCGCATCAGCGACAGGAAATCGCCAACCAGCGCCTGCAGAACCAGAGGCACGCCGCTGTGCCGCGCGATCAACCGTTCGGCCACGGCTTGAATCTGCGCGCGCGGCACGTCGCCGCCTGCCGACCAGATCGCCAGAACATCGGCCAGTTGCGCCGGATCGCTGTTGTTGAGCGCCTGCACGAAGCCGATGAACTCCTCGCGCCGGCGCGGCGAGACGTGCCCGATCATGCCGAGATCCAGCAGGGCGATGCGGTCGCCCGTAAGGCATAGCAGATTGCCCGGATGCGGATCGGCGTGAAAGCGGCCGTTGATCAACACCATGTCCAGCATGATGTCGGCGGCGAGCGCGGCAATCGCATCGGGATTGATCCCGGCACGACGCAGAATGTCACCATCGCGGGGCGGGATGCCATCGATATAATCCATCACCAGCAGGGTTTCGGATGACCAGGCCCAGTGGATCCGCGGGATCACCACGCGCGGCTCATGCGCGGCATCCGCCCTCAGCCGGTCGGCGTTGCGACCTTCGGCCGTGAAATCGAGTTCCTCCAGCACGGCTTCGGCCAACTGGCGCATCATCGCGGTCGGCGCAAAGCGACGCGCCTCGGCGCTGGCGGCCTCCACTACGGCAGCGAGCTGCGCGATCAGCCGCAAGTCCGCTTCCATGCGCGGACGGATACCGGGCCGGCGGATCTTCAGAACCACCTGCCGCCCGTCCCGCAAAGTCGCGCAATGAACCTGCGCCATCGATGCCGCGGCGAGCGGTTCGGGATCGAAAGCCGCGAACGCCGTTTCCGGCGGTTCGCCCAGCGCCTCTTCCACAGCCGGGCGCAGTTGCTCGAACGGCATGGTCGGCGCGCGGCTGTGGAGCTGTTCGAGTTCAGCGATCCATTCAGGAGGCAGCAGATCACCGCGCGTCGCCAGTATCTGCCCCAGCTTCACATATGTGGGGCCGAGCGCCTCCAGTGCGAGGCGCGTACGCCGCGGCAGGCTCGGCGCATCGGTTTCGCCGGTGCCATCGCCGTTTTCAGCGCCCTCCAGGCCCAATCGCGACAGCAGCACCCCAAGCCCGAAGCGCGAGGCGATCTGGAATATCTCCTTGAGCCGGTCACGGTCGCGCGCGGCAACGAGCAGGGTCTTCATCATGGCATCATGCTATCCTGCGCGTTCCCGCTCCACTACTCCAAAAAGTGGCGCTGGGTCGTGAATGGCGTGGACTGCTCTCCCATCTTGGACGCACCACACTGCCGGAAGGTCGCCCCCTTCAAGGCTCTGCTTTGGATCGCATTTCTCAAAACGGGAAAAAGGCCTGAATGGCGAGAATGGCGACCGTTCCAGTAATGAGGTTGAGGGGAAGCCCAACCCTGACGAAGTCCATATAATGATAACCGGCCATCTGATAGACGATCACATTGGTCTGGTAGCCGAATGGCGTTGCGAACGCCGCGCTTGCCGCCATCATCACGGCCACCAGGAAGGGGCGGGGGCTGACCCCCAGGCTTTCCGCCAGCGCAACGGCGATCGGTGTGACGAGGACGGCAACCGTCGCGTTGGATAGCAACTCGGTCAGCACCATCGTTATGACATAGAGCACCACCAGCGCCACCAACGGACTCAGGCCATGGACGGAAGCGATCAGAATGCGCGAAGCCTCGTCGGCCAGACCGCTCACCTCCAGGGCGATGCCAATGACGACCATGCCGGCGATGAGGATCAATATCTCCGGCTTGAGGCCGCGATAAGCATCGTCTGCGCTGATCACGCGGAGGAGGATCAGCAGAACCGCGCCACTGAGCGCCGTTGCAGCGATAGGCGCGACATCCAGCGCAGCCAGGGCAATCGCACCGACGAACACCGCGAGCGCCGTCACGGCCTTGGCCGGCTTGAGGGGGCGTTTTTCCGTAAAGAGGCTTGCGTCACCCACTTGCGCATTGGCGAGATAAACGGGGTCGACAGGGCCGGGATCACCCTCACGCTCATCCTGCTCATGACGCGCAAGCACGCGGCCACTGACGAGAAACAGGTAAATGCCGCCGACGATGGCCATGGGGAGGCCGACCGGGGTGATCTCGAAGATGCCGAAGCGTGCCTGACCCGCGACGCTGGCCATGTCATCGACGAGCAGATTGGTCGAGGTGCCGATAAGCGTGCAGCAACCTGTGAGCACGGTGATGTAGGACAAAGGCATCAGATAGCGCTTTGGGGATTGCTTGAGAGCCAGCGCAACGTCCCGCACGATCGGAGCGCCAAGCACGACGATCGGCGTGGAATTGAGGAAACAGGAAACGCCCCCGATCATCGAGAGGAGCAGCCAGATGCCTTTTGCCCCCATCCGGTGGCACAGATCGACCCCCAAAGAGATCGCCCGATCCAATAATCCTGACAACTCGAGCGCGTAAGCAATCACGAACAAGGAGGCGAGGGCGATGATTGCCGGGCTGGCAAAGGCGCCTTGAACGTCAACCGGGCGCACCACGCCGGTCATCAGGAGGACGGCCGCGCCGGAGAGAGCCACCACATCCGCCCGCAGCCGATCCCAGATCAGCACTGCGATCACGGCGGCCAGCACCAGCAAAGTAAGGCTTTGGTCGATCGTCATGCCAAACCTGAGTCAGACGTGCACGCGCGGCTGTCAATGTTTTGATATTGTTTTCTGAATAAGGGGGTGGAGCAAATGATGAGATTTGTTATCAAGTCGCCATGCACGAACCTAGCCTCAGGACCAGCCGGCTCGCGATTGCGGGAGGGCTTGCTGCCGCGCTCGTGCTGACGGGTGCCGGCTTTCTGCTGGGGCGCACGACGTCCCCCAGCGCGGAACCGGCGCCATCGCCCAAACCCGTTCAGGTCATCGTGCCGCATCCGCCGAAGGTGGAGGCACCCCGAGCGCTGAGCCGCGCGGATGTTATTGCGCTCGCCAATAGCGCGACCAACGCTCTGGTTTCCGGAGACATATTGCCTTCCGAGGTGGCGGCCGCGGCTGGCAAGCGGTTTGAAATTGCGTTGCCATTTGGATGCTCCGGGCCGTCTCCGGAAGGAAGCAAAGACCCTCTGCGCTGGCGATACGATGCCGAAAAGCAAACATTACGCGTCTATGCCGCCCCCTCCCGTTGGCAGGCGGACGATTGGGGGCTGGCCCAAGCTGGCAGGGACGGGCCGACCTTCGAGGGATTTTGGCTCACCCGGCCTTGGTCGTCGTCCGATCATTGCCCGCAGGCGCGAGGGCAGGCGGCCGCCCTTAATGGGCAGCCGGTAACACTCCCCGGGCAAACATTGGCGCTGGCAGAAATTTTGCCAAAGGATGGTCAACGCCGCGAAAGGCCATATCAAACCGTTCAGCGCATGAAAGCGGAGGATATTTCCCCAGGCCAGTCTTTCCGGCTGCGCCTTATCGGGCGCATCGACCGTCTCCCAGACGGGCCACCCATTCAGTGCATCCAGCCATCGGGTATCGAGCAGCGGCCGATCTGTTTGATCGCCGTGTCGCTTGATGAGATACGCATTGAAAATCCGGAAACAAATACGTCGCTTGCAACCTGGAGCATGCGTCAGGCGCAATGAAGATATTGCCGTTAGCCATTGAGATATCGCGGTAGTTTCTGATTTCTTTCCTGACGGAAGGCATGTCGAGGCTCTCGTTTGGACGCATCACGTCCAATTTTGCATGATTTAAGGTCAAGATGGTTTAGCAGACCAGCATCGCAGGTGGTCCGCAGAGGAGACGTGATGAGAAGCGAGCGGGTTGTCGAGCGGCGCGGGCAGGCGCGTTGGCGTGAAGCGCGTCTTCTCAACGTCTGGGTGGACGATCTATCCGTGCAGGAAATCGTCGAACGGCTCGATGACGATGTGCTCTTCACGGTCAATGTCGACCATCTTTGCCAGTTGCAGCGCAATCCTGCCTTTGCGGCGGCCTATGCTCATGCAACGATGGTGTCCTGTGACAGTAAATATGTGCGGGGAGGCGTATTGGCGCTGGGGCGCGGGCCGATGAAAAAGGCCTGCGGATCGGATATCGTGCCAGCTTATTGGCGCCACCATGCCGACAATCCCGATGTTCGGATATTCCTTCTCGGCGCACGGCCCGGCGTGGCGGCGGCAGCACGGGACCGGATCAATCGCCTGGCTGGGCGAGAGATTGTCGTGGGAGCGTTCGGTCCATCCATGAATTTCGTGAACGACGCGGCGGAATGCCAGACAGCTGTCGACATGATCAACGCTTCGGGTGCGACATGCCTGATCGTGGGACTGGGCGCACCCAAGCAGGAAATCTGGATCCATCAGCATCGACACCTCATGCCTAAGGTCAAGGTCTTCATGGGGGTGGGCGCCACGATCGACTATGAGGCGGAAGCCGTGCGACGCGCGCCGCCATGGGTCCGCAAGTTCGCTATGGAATGGCTGCATCGGATCATCACGGATCCAAGGCGCTACGCACGCCGCTATCTGAGCAATCTGGAGTTTTTCTGGCTGGTTTTGCGCGATGGCATCGGCCTTTATCGGCCACCACAATTTCCGGCGCTAAGCTCAGAACACACCTTTGAAGGGAAACCCGGCCTGGACGCTATGAAGGTGGTTTATACTATATCGTAATTTAACATAATATATATTATCGAACATACGGACATGATCCCCATGCATGGTAGAACCGCCGATATCTCTCCGCTTCAGGATATTCTGGAGCGTCTGCGTGACCCCGATCATGGCTGTGAATGGGCTGTCGCGCAAACGTTCGCCAGCATTGCGCCTTATACGATCGAAGAAGCCTATGAGACGACCGACGCAATCGCGCGCAATGATCTGGCTGCGCTCAAGGACGAACTGGGCGATCTGCTTCTGCAAGTGGTGTTTCACAGTCGCATGGCCGAAGAAGCCAGCGCTTTCGACCTGACCGACGTCATTGAGGCCATCTGCGCAAAAATGATCCGTCGGCGTCCACATATCCTTGCGGATGCGGCGACCTCACCGGGATGGGAGGCGATCAAGGCTGCGGAGCGCATGGCGACCGGAGGCGACGAGTCCGCCATGGCCGGCGTGGCGCTCACCCTGCCCGCCCTCATCCGCGCTGAGAAGCTCCAGAAGCGAGCTGCAATGACCGGTTTCGATTGGGATGATATCGCAGACGTGCGCAGTAAACTACTGGAAGAAATCAAAGAGTTGGAAAATTCGTCGGCACCCGAAGAAGTCCATGAGGAAATGGGCGATCTGCTCTTTGCAGCGGTGAATCTCGCACGACACCATCAGATCAACGCGGAGGCCGCATTAGACGCGGCGAACCGAAAATTCGAGCGCCGCTTCCGGGCTATGGAGGCCATGGTTGGCGATGCTTTCGCAGGTCTGTCGGCGGACGAAAAGGAAGCCCTTTGGAAGCGCGTCAAATCAGCTGAATAAGTATTTTATTTTAATAGAAAAATAGCCATGAGATCTCTGACAGGCTTGGATATCTATGCCGGGCTGAAGTCCAGGCCGATGTCGGCGGCGGGAGCTGACTGCGTTAGTCGCCCGACGCTGATATAATCCACCCCCGTCTCCGCAATCGCGCGGATCGTTTCCAGGCGGACCCCACCGGACGCCTCGGTTGGAACGCGTTTGCCAACCAACGTTACGGCGCCGCGCAATATTTCCGGCGGCATATTGTCGAGCAGCAAATGCGTCGCCCCTGCGGAGATGGCCGGCTCGATCTGGTCGATACGGTCGACCTCGACAATGATCGTTTCGATCCGCGCCGCCCGAGCCGCCCCCACCGCCTGCCCAATCGAGCCGGCCACCGCGATGTGATTGTCCTTGATCATGGCCGCATCCCACAAGCCCATGCGGTGATTCTGCGCGCCGCCCATGCGGGTCGCGTATTTCTCCAATATGCGTAGTCCCGGGATCGTCTTGCGGGTATCGAGCAGCGTCGCTCCGGTTCCTGCCATCCTGTCCACATAGGCGCGGGTGAGCGTGGCGATGCCGGTCAGATGCTGCACGCTATTGAGCGCCGACCGTTCCGCCGTGAGCATGGCGCGTGCCCGCCCGCGCAAACGCATCAGGTCGGTGTGCGCCGGCACCCGCGCACCCTCCTCAACCAATCGTTCGATCTCGACATCAGGATCGAGCGCGCGGAAGAATGCTTCCGCGATCGGCAATCCGGCGACCGTCGCAGCGTCACGGCTGTCCATCACACCGGTGAAGATCGCATCGACGGGGATCACGCTTTCGGAGGTCACGTCATGTCCCCCTGCCCCCGGCGCTCCGCCCAGATCTTCAGTCAAGGTCGCGGCAACAAAGGCGGCAAGATCGAAGCCTGGCAGCACGAAGCCTTCGCCATGCGTAAGCAGGTCAGTCATCGGCTTTCCCCAATTTCCATGTGGCAAAAAGTCAGGTGTCGCGCAGACGATCCGGTCGCCCAGCCTCAGACCCGTGCGCCCACGTCCCCCTTGCCCACGGTGCTGTTCGCCATCTCCAGCATCCGGTCGAGACTGCGCTTGGCGGCTATGCGCAGCTTTTCGTCCATCTCGATGCGCGGCTGCAAATCACGCAGTGCGATGTAGAGTTTCTCCAACGTATTGAGCGCCATATAAGGGCAGACGTTGCAATTGCAGTTGCCGTCGCCTCCGGGCGCGCCGATGAAGGTCTTTTCCGGCAGCGCCAGCTCCATCTGGTGAATGATGTGCGGTTCGGTCGCCACGATGAGCGTATCGCCCGGCATGGTCTTGGCAAAGTTCAGGATGCCGCTGGTCGAGCCGACATAATCGGCGTGATCGACGATATAGGCCGGGCATTCCGGGTGCGCGGCCACGGGAGCGTCCGGATATTGCGCCTTCAGCTTGAGCAACTCGGTTTCGCTGAAGCTTTCATGCACGATGCAGACGCCCGGCCAGAGCAGCATCTCACGGCCCAGTTTCCGCGAGAGATAGCCCCCCAGATGCTTGTCCGGCCCGAAGATGATCTTCTGCTCTGGCGGCAATTGCTTGATGATCGTTTCAGCCGATGAAGAGGTGACGATGATGTCGCTCAGCGCCTTCACCTCGGCCGAGCAATTGATGTAGCTCAGCGCCATGTGATCCGGGTGCGCCTCGCGGAATGCCTTGAACGGTCCGGGCGGGCAGCTATCCTCCAGGCTGCAGCCGGCGTCCATGTCCGGCAACACCACAATCTTTTCGGGACTGAGTATCTTGGCGGTCTCGGCCATGAACCGCACGCCGCAAAAGGCAATCACGTCAGCATCCGTCTCGGCCGCCTTGCGGGACAGTTCCAGAGAATCGCCGACGAAATCCGCCAGATCCTGAATCTGGGGTTTCTGATAATAATGCGCGAGGATCACCGCATTGCGCTCCTTGCGCAGTCGATTGATCTCGGCGAGCAAATCCAGCCCCGCCAAACCCCCGCCAATACCGCCCCGTGCGTCCATGATCGAATCCTCTGGCAAACCCTGCCGGGGAAATGGGCCTGCATGCGGCCGGGATCAACCTCTAAGCGCCGCTTATCTGTGCATCGCATCAGGTTTCCCGCCCAATGAGGCACGATTGCACCGATTTATCGGAAAGCGGCTTATGCGCGGTTAGCCATTGCAAAGAGATCGTTTTGCCCCGATGCGGTTCGCAGCGACTGGAACCGAGGAATAAAAGCGTGAATCGCAGTAAATGGGCCGTGTTGATTGTTGGGCTGGCTGCTTGTGGAGCAGGCCTTGCCATCGCGCAAACGCGCGAGCAACCGGTCGACCACTCGCAAGACGTCGCCTGGCACAATCAGCAAATGCTTGCCCTGGCTCAACTCAAGCCGGCAGATGGCTGGCAGACCATGGACGGCGGGCTACGCTGGCGGCGCGTTAAGGGCGATGGCAGCGGCGCCCATCCCAGCATCGAAGACGTCGTGACCCTGCATTATGCCGGCACATTGGTCGACGGAACGGAGTTCGACAGTTCCTATACGCGCGGCCGACCAGCGACCTTCCCGCTCGCCGGGTTGATCCCGGCATGGCAGATGGCGGTGCCGATGATGGGCATTGGCGACACGTTCGAGATCGCGGTGCCGTCCGACCTTGCTTATGGCCCGCAAGGCGCAGGCCCCATTCCCGGCGGTGCGACCCTGCTCTTCAAGATCGAGTTGCTCGGCATCCGGTAAGGCGCGGAGGGCGTTCCTTATGCCCGCGTCCAGCGCTCGCTGGCCTGCGTCACCAGACCGCGCCTCTCCAGATCGATCAGATGCGCCTCCACCGAGCGGCCGGCAGCCCCGTGCAACCGTGGATCAAGCCCGCGATACATGCTCGCCACCATCTCCGGAATGACCGACGGACCATGGCGTTCGAGGAAGCGCACTATCTGCCCTTCTCGCATCTTGCGGTGCCCCAGCATATGCCGCACGAAACGCTGCGGCTGCTCGATCGGTTCGCCATGCGCCGGATAGTAGATGCGATCATCCCGCGCCATCAGCCGCTCCAATGAGGCCAGATAGTCGCTCATGTCGCCATCCGGCGGCGAGACGACGCTCGTCGACCAGCCCATGACATGATCGCCGGAGAACAATGCCCCCTCCTCCGCCAGCGCATAGCAGAGATGGTTCGAGGTGTGGCCGGGGGTTGCAACAGCAGTCAGCGTCCAGTTCGTGCCGGTCACGCGATCGCCATCGCACAGGATGGTATCCGGGCGATAATCGGGGTCGAAGGCGGCATCCGCGCGCGGGCCATCGTCCATCAGTGTCAACGGCGCGCAACCTTTGATCGGTGCGCCGATCCGCTCCGCCAGCGGTCGTGCGGCGGGGCTGTGATCGCGATGGGTATGCGTGCAGAGGATCGCCCGCACTGGCCTTTTGTCGATGGCTGCCATCAGGGCGCTCAGATGAGCCTCGTCCGCCGGGCCGGGATCGATCACCGCCAGATCTGTTTCGCCCACCAGATAGGTCTGGGTGCCGTGATAGGTGAAGGGCGATGCGTTAGGCGCAAGCACACGCCGCACCAGCGGCGAGAGAGGCATCAACCTGCCGGTTTCGGCGGCGAGATCAGGAGCAACCGAGGTCATAATCCTCATATGCCTGCTTTTGCACGAGAGCATGGCCCGCTTGGGCCGAAACGATCATGCTCCCTGTTCTTTTACCGTCCGCATTTTTCGGGCTGCCCGATAGTTCATCCGGCCTGAAATGCGCCGATAAGCCGGGCACAACCTTGGTCAGCCAGCGCTGGGGGTAGCATCCTGCGGCGCAAGAAGCTGCTGCAACTCGCCGGCCTCATACATTTCCATCATGATATCCGAGCCGCCCAGAAATTCGCCCTTCACATAAAGTTGGGGGATGGTCGGCCAGTCGGAGAAGCTCTTGATGCCCTGCCGGATTTCCTGATCCTGCAGCACGTCCACGCTTTCATAAGGCGCGCCGATCCGCTCCAGGATCGCCACAGCCCGGCTCGAAAAGCCGCATTGCGGGAACAGCGGCGTGCCCTTCATGAACAGGACTACCGCATTCTTGCTAACAAGGTCCTGAATGCGGGCGTGGGCAGTATCGGTCATGGTCGGTCTCCGGCGAACGGGAATGGCGCCCTTGCCGCCTTCCCTAACCATGTATCAACGCCGCATCAATTGGGAACGGCGGTCGTCAGTTGCAAGGCGTGAAGCTCGTTACCCATGCGTTCGCCGAGGGTCGCATAGACAGCGCGCTGCTGGGCGAGCCGATTCATGCCGCGAAAACTCTCCGAGACGACATGGGCCGCATAATGATTGCCATCACCGGCCAGGTCGGTGATCCGCACCTGCGCGTCCGGCAATCCGGTGCGGATCAGCAGCTCGATCTCATCGGCAGGCATAGCCATGGCGGTTCCCTCAATCTTCCTTCATGAACTGACGGCGCGCCTCGGCCGCCTTGTCGCTCAGCGCCGAACGAACCTTCTGGTCATCAGCATCGATGCCGGCCGAGACGAGATCGCCCAACACCTTGCGGATAACGTCCTCATCGCCAGCTTCCTCGAAATCGGCCTGCACGACGGATTTGGCGTAGGCATCCGTTTCCTCGCTGGTCAGGCCCATCAGACCCGCCGCCCATTCGCCCAGCAAGCGATTGCGCCGCGCGGTGATGCGGAAGGCCAATTCCTGATCCCTGGCATATTTATTCTCGAATGCCTTTTCACGATCATCAAAGCTGCTCATTGGGGCAACGCCTCTCGTCTCTGGGATGTGTCACGCTACTTAGGCAGCGCATATGCCGATAGCAACGCGCTGCTTGATGATTGTGGCGGTCAGGCCGCGATGGGCACCAGCCATGGCCGCCGGGCGGCATCGGCGTGCTCGAACGTCGCGATCGCCGTGTCCCGCGCCATGGTAAGGCCGATCTCATCCAGGCCGCCAAGCAGGCATTCCTTGCGGAACGGATCAATCTCGAACGTAAAGCGATCCTGGAACGCTGTCGTCACCGTCTGATGCTCCAAATCGATGTCGATCGGATCCGTCTGCGCAACCTCCAGCAACCGGTCGATTGCCTCCTGCGGCAGAACCACCGTCAATATGCCATTCTTGAAGGCATTGCCGGAAAAAATATCCGAAAAGCTCGGCGCAATCACAGCCTGCACACCCATGTCGAGCAGCGCCCAGGCGGCATGTTCGCGGCTCGATCCGCAGCCGAAATTATCGCCCGCAATGAGGATTGGCGCACCCGCATAACGCGGATCGTCAAACACGTTTCCCGGCTCCTTGCGCAGAACTTCGAACGCCCCTTCGCCAAGGCCGGCGCGACTGATCGTCTTGAGCCATTCGGCGGGAATGATGATGTCGGTATCGACGTTCTTCATGCCGAGCGGATAAGCGCGCCCTTCGACGCGGGAAACGGGCTGCATCTCTATGCCTCCGAAACAACAGAGCAAAGGCTCATATAGGGAGGCTCGTGGCCGATGGCAGGGGGCGCGTCAAGGCCCACCGCAGGTCTGGCCGGGCCGACATGGGCGCTCATCGGCTCCGGGGGCGGCTTTCGCCTAGTTCGCCCGCCCCAGCGCCATCACCGTGTCGCATAGCGTATAGACCAAAGCGCCCGGCTCCAGTTGCAGCGGCGTCACCGCTCCCGCGCCGAGGCGCTGGGCTTCTTCATAAGCGGCGATCCCCTCCCCCATCACGGCGGCGGGACGGCTGCGCAGGCGATGAGCGATGAAGCGCGGGACGAGATCGACAAAGGCTTCCAGGCGCGGGCGAGCGCTGACCGAAGAAAGCGCTGCGACCAGCCGTCCACGCGCCATCTCAGCCGCGCGGCCGCCTTCCGCCACATCTTCCAACGCGCGCTCCAGTGCCGGCAGGTCAAGCGCTCGCATAGCGATCGCCTGTCCCGGCGCCCCTTCCGCGGTGTGTATGAGAGAATCGCGCTCAGCTGCCGGCATGTCGGGCAATGTATCGGCCAACACCCGCACCATGGCGCTATCGTCCAGCGCGCTGAAGCGCAGCACGCGGCAGCGCGAGCGGATCGTCGGGAGCAGCCGCCCCGGTCGATGCGCGACAAGCAGGAATACGGCGCCTTCGGGCGGCTCCTCCAGATTCTTGAGCAGCGCGTTGGCGGCGCCGGTTTCCAGATCGTCCGCGCTGTCGATCAGCACGACGCGGCGCGTGCCCATGGAGGGTGCACTCCGCAGCAGACGCGAGAGGCCCCGGATCTGATCGACGGTGATGTTGCGCGCGAGTTGGCCGGAATCGCTCTTCTTGTCGTCCTTCTCCAGCCGTTCGAGCAAAGCGAAGTCAGGGTGAGCGCCGCTATCCAGCAAACGCACCGCCACATCGCCATCCTCGGGCGCCAGCTGCCTACTCGGCACGGAGCGCCCCGCACCGGCCACGAGCAGCCGTTTGGCGAAATCATAGGCTATTCCGGCCTTGCCGACACCGCGCGGACCAGCGAATATCCAGCCATGATGCATTCGCGGCGTCGCGCTCGCCTCGATCAGCGTCTCGATTTGCGCCTCATGGCCCTGCCACCGGGTCATGGCAGCAGATCATCCAGAGCTGCCATCAGCCGGGCATTGACCGCCTCGGGCGATCCCGCGGCATCAACCTGACGAAACCGCGCAGGCTCAGCTTCCGCAAAGCGTGTAAAAGCCTCATTGACTGCGCGATGAAAAGCCGCGGCGCGCCCGCCGATCCGGTCCGCCTCATCCCCGTCGCGTTTATCCGCCCGCGCACTGCTTTCACCCAGCGGCAGGGTGAGCAACATGGTCCGATCCGGCAACAGGCCATCCGAGCCGATACGGTGCAGCGCGAGAATATCGGCGTCGCTCAATGCCTCACCGACACCTTGATAGGCGCGGCTGCTATCCAGGAACCGATCACACACCACCCAGCGCCCCGCTTCGAGCGCCGGGCGAATGGTTCGTGCGACATGGTCCGCGCGAGCGGCTGCAAAGAGCAACGCTTCCGCCTCGATGGTCCAGCGCTCGTCCGCGCCGGAAAGGAGCAGGCCCCGAATGGCCTCCGCACCCTCGCTGCCACCCGGTTCGCGTGTGAGGAGCGCGTCGATCCCCCGATCGGCCAGCGCCGCGACGAGGAGGTGCGCCTGTGTCGACTTGCCGACGCCTTCGCCCCCTTCCAGCGAGATGAAGCGGCCGCGCAAGCCCTTGCCTCAGCCGAACAGCGAGAGGAAGCCGATCCACAGGCGACCGAAGAAGCCCGCTTGGGAAACGGCCTCTTTGGCGACGAGCGGCAGCGACTGCGGCACGCCATCGCCCGCATCGACAACCAGATGCGCAATTTCCTGCCCCTGCGCGATCGGCGCCTTGATCGGTCCGTCATAAACGATCTTGCCGCTGAGCGAGCCATTCGCAGAAGCAGGAATGGTCGCCGAAATGTCCCTGGGCACCACGAGATCGACCGTCCGCGCCCAACCGCCCTGCACCTGGGCCTGGCCCAATATGGCGCCCTTCTTGGCGACCGGCTTCGCCTGCCATGCCTTGAATCCCCATTGCATGAAGCGGACGGATTCATCGATGCGGCTATTGTAGGTCGGTAACCCGGCGACAACCATGATGAGGCGACGGCCGTTTTGAATGGCCGAGCCGGTGAAGCCATAGCCGGCTTCTTCCGTGTGGCCGGTCTTGAGGCCATCCGCACCGGCTACCTTGCCGAGAATGGGATTGCGATTGGCTTGGCTGATCGCTGCGCCGCCCATCGTTTCGCCCCAGGTGAAGCTCGGCGTCGCATAAAACTGGCGATAGAGATCCGGCGTCTCCTCAATGGAAGCGCGCGCCAGCACCGCGAGATCGCGCGCTGTGACATGCGTCACGCCGTCGTCCGGCCAGCCATTGCTGTTGCCAAAATGGCTGCCGGTAAGGCCGAGCCGCTTTGCCTCGGCGTTCATGAGGTCCGTAAACGCTTCCTCGGAGCCGGAAATGCCCTCGGCCAGCACGACGCAGGCATCGTTGCCGGAGAGCGCAACGATGCCATGCAGCAGATTCTCCACCGAAACGGCCTCATTGGCCTTCAGGAACATGGTGGAACCCTGGCTGTGCCATTTGCGCCATGTCTCGGGGCGCATGGTGAAGGTCTGGTCGAGCTTCAGCTTTCCTTCCTTGATGAGCCGGAAGGCGACGTGCGTCGTCATCATCTTGGCCAGGGAAGCAGGCGGGATCTGCCGATTGCTATCGCGCTCGAACAATACACGGCCAGATGACAAGTCTATCATATAGGCAACGGGCGCCTTGGACTCGTAGCTGGGCGTGCTTGCGGGAGCGGCCGCGACGAGAAACGGCAAGGCCAGGGCAAGCGGCAGAAATGGTCTCATGAAACAATCCGTTATGACGTTCGAGGCACGGAGGGGCACCGGCCCGGCCACCGTCAATAACCAGCGGGCACGGCTCTGCCTAGGCCGGATCGACATTCAGATGCGGCGAACCGGAGTGGTCGACGGCCAAATGGCAAAATGGCAGCCTCTCTTAACCGAAGCACAGTGGGTTCACGAGTGATCGAGGCGCAGAAAGTCACCATTTGCCAGCCGTCAGGACCGAATGGCGATCCCATTGGCGGAAAACGCCTACCGCCGCACCTCATCGGCCAACAGGCCGACAGAGAGACCGTAAAAATTGGAGCAATTATAGTCCAGGATCGCCCGGTAATTACTGGTCAGCAGATAGGCCGTCTTGCCGGGACCGTCCGGCTCAATCAGCGTCGCCATGACTTGTTCGGCCGGCCAGTTGCCTCCTATCGGAGCGACACCGAGCGCCCGCCATTCGCGCATCGTCAGCCAACGACTATGGCGCTCCATCACCCGCGCGCAACGGGGAGCGCGGGTGCGGTTGACGATAGCCGCGCGATCGAAGCTGGCCGGCACACGCACGGCAACGCCCCACGGCTCACCTTTGCGCCAGCCAGCGCGTACAAAATAGTTCGCGATCGAAGCAAGGGCGTCGGGCTGACTCGACCAGATGGCGGCGACCCCGTCTCCATCGGCGTCGCGCGCGTCGCGCAGATAGACCGATGGCAGGAACTGGGGATAGCCAAAGGCCCCGGCATAGCTGCCGACCAGCCGCTCGCGCGGGACGCCACGCTGCATCATGACCATGACAGCAATCAATTCCGGCTCGAACAGGGTGCGCCGCCGGCCCTCATAAGCCAGCGTGGCGAGCGACCGGAGCAGGTCGAAATCGCCCGTCACGCGGCCGTAATTGGTTTCATGGCCAAAGATCGCGACCATGATCTCCTCAGGCACGCCCGTATCGCGCTCGATACCGCTCAGCAGGCGCCTGTTCGATTGATAAACCGTGCGCCCCCGCGTGATCCGATCCGAATCGACATGGCGCTGGCGATATGGCTCGAAATCGGGGATCGGTGCATCGGCAGCGGTTGGCTGGTTGGTACGGTCCAATGCGGCCACACGCGGATTGAAGGTGAGGCCTGCAATCGCTCGATCGAACATGGCATCATCGACCCCTTGGGCACGGGCCTTGGGGCGCAAGCTCTGGAGATAGGTGGCGAACCCCGCCTCCGTCGCCGCACCCACGCTTGAGGCTGCTGCCGTGCTCCCGGTCTGGGCGGCGGACGGTGTCGCCAGCGTGATGGCAAACGCAGCGGCAAGGACAGCGAATGATCTGAATGGCATAGGCATAAGGGTCTTTTGCCAGACTTTTACGGCCAAGCAAGCCAGGGCGCGTGATCTTCCGACATGTATAAAGCAGAGCGCGGCGGACGGAGCAGCCCGATCTCCGGTCGATCAAGAGCGCTTGCCCTGGGGCAGCGCTTTGGATAGTCGCGCTGAATTGCACGATATCGCCCAATCGTGGACAGGTGGCCGAGTGGTTTAAGGCAGCGGTCTTGAAAACCGCCGTGGGTGCAAGCTCACCGTGGGTTCGAATCCCACCCTGTCCGCCAATTCATGTTGATTTATTTGATATTTTTTCAACATAGCAGCTCTATTCCCATAACCGCTCCCCGATAGATCGGGCGCTAGGCGCGATGCCTCACGGTGCCGCTGGAACGGTTTGCAGATCGGGCAGGCCAGATCGGGCGAGTTTTCCGGCTGGTGCGGGTGCAGTTCGATACACACCCTACGCGACAAATCGCGGCTGAAATTGGCCGAAAGCCGGGGCTGAGCGCCAATGGCAGCTTCTCCGTCAAATGTGACTTGCACTGAAATTCACAAGTCAGGTTCACGGAAGTGTGCATTCCATGATAATCAGCCCCGGACGTAGGGGGCTGACATGGGACTTAGGCAATGGTGGGCTAAACAGCGCGAAGCCGTTGCACTGACTAGACAATCTTTGGCTTTGAACGACGACAAGGAATTGATCGCGCAGCAAGTCCCGGAGTTGATCGGGATGTCGGATGTCGAAGGCATGGCCTATACGCTGGAGCAAATCCGGCAATGGAATTTGACTTGCTCGCCGGATCAAGCCGTAACGCTCGCTAGCCGCCTTGCCGCATCAAACGAAGCGTTCAAGGCGGACGGTTTGATAATGCCTTATTGGGGCAACCTTTGGGTTTTGCGGACTCTCCAAGCAGAGCTTGGTTATGACGTTCCGGCAGTCGCTCCACCTGTAAGCAGGTAATCGAGGCTACAAAAGCCGCGCAATGTCCCTCACATATCGAGCGGCTGCCAGCGTTTCGGCAGATCGCCCGCCATGCTTCCATGCGTTGCGGTTGCCCTCAGGTGCGCCGCTGCCCTTGCCGCCGTGCATCCTGCATCTCTTCGCCCCCTTGATCGCCGGGGATTGGCAAGCCGTTCCATTGCGCGTTATGGCCAAGCATCGCGGGGCCGCTGCCAGCCGCGCCGGTTCCGGCTGCATGGGGTTGTTCGGCGGATTCTGCATTTCGGTGCCCCCCGGCATGGTGGTGGAATTGTTCGGCAATGACGGCCTGCCCGCCCTCGTTTACATGCACATGCCGCACGGTTTGCTCGCGCGGCTGGTGCAGCTTGGCCAGCGCCTCCAGCGTGGCGCGGCAATTACTCTGAGCCTTGAGCGCCAGCCGCCCATAGCGTTCGGCGGCATTGATGTAGTCACCCATGTTCATGGCGCAACGGCGCGCCAGTTCGGCAAACATCGCGTCCAGTGTGACAGCCTGTGTTGCGAGCATCCGGCTGGCCATCGCCAGATCACCAGACGCGGCCTTGTCGGCCTTCGCAATCAGATCGTCCGCGTAATCAGTGACGCCGGGCTTTTCGATCCCGCCCAGCATTTTGTCGAGAAAGCCCGCCGATGCCGCCGCGTTCTTGAATGCCGGATCAAGGAGCTTCCTCGCCATCGCCTGAGCGCCGGTTTCATCCGTGGTTTGCTCGATTGTAAGGGCGTTGTTCGGCTTCATGCCGCCGTCCGGTTTCTTGCGATTGGCCATTGTCAGTCCTTTGCCTTGCGCGCCTTTGCGCCGATGTTTTGAGAGGTTCCGCAACGCTTGCCGATGATGCGCCCGCCCGGCTCCAGCCGCTCCAGGCCGAATTGTGACGCGGCCTCATCCTCTTTCACATCCGTGCGCGCAGCATGGACCTGTGCTTCGAGCTTGCCATGCAGATCACGGCTCGGCTCAACGGTGCGATCACGGTCGTCGACGAGACGCACGGCTTCAAGTTCTTTGATCAGCGCGACATGATCGGCTTCGTCGACGGCACCGAGAATCCCACCGGACCGGAGAGCGTCGAGGCCGTGCTGATCGGCGACGAGGACCCCAGCTTCTCCGGCGGAAGTTACGTCATCGTTCAGAAGTATCTGCACGACCTCAAGGGTTGGAACGCTCTGCCGGTCGAACGGCAAGAGGGCATCATCGGCCGCAAGAAGCTCTCCGACATCGAGCTGGAGGATTCAGTCAAGCCCTCGTCCGCGCATAATGCGCTGACCTCGATCACCGATGAAAACGGCCAAGAGCTCAAGATCTTGCGTGACAACATGCCGTTCGGGGCGATTGGCAAGGGCGAGTTCGGCACCTATTTCATCGGCTATGCGCGATCGCCGTCGCGGATCGAGCGGATGCTGGAGAATATGTTCGTGGGCGATCCGCCGGGCAATTACGACCGGCTGCTTGATTTCAGCCGCGCGATAACAGGCAGCCTGTTCTTCGTTCCGTCCACAACATTCCTTGGCGATGTCGGCCCAGCCGCGCTGAGTTCAGCGGCACCCGAGCCACGGTCCATCAAATAGGTGCCGAGATCGCGGTGCACGGCCGCATATTGCCAAAGACATGGCGCTCATCGGATCCCATGCGCTCCGCCATGCAACCCATCCGCTTTGCCTCCCCGTGAAATGGCGGCCGCGTGGCTTCCCACCAGCGGAACAACGACCCCATCGCATAGTGTCCCTACCAAGAAACTATATGTATAAAATCACACACTTGCCAGCGATTGACCACCCTCTTTTCAGCCTATCCTTTGCTGCACACCGTTCATCCCTTGCCAATGGCGAACAGTCGCACAATTAACCTTTTGTTAACCAGCGAAGCAGACCACAGACGTCGCCTTTCAGGCAAAGCGAATGAACATAAAAAGCTTGAGCAGGTGATTTATAGTCCCCCATCGGCCTGCTTGAAAGCTCCTCCTCCTAACTGCCCCGCCCTGATCCGGCGGGGCGTTTTCCATTATGGAAGAGCCGGGACCTTGTAGCGCACCCTCAATGTAGCACAGCGAAGGTTTCGAAATCTCCTTTGGCGCTGGCAGTCACGGTAACGGGCTTGTTGGTGTTATTCTTCCAATACCAGCCATGCCTCCCGGCAAAAGCAGCGCGGAACGTCCCCTCACCCTTGGCCGCGTCACCCTTTTCATAGCTGGTATAGTCGGTGCCATCGCCGCCTTCCGGGTCGCCATGAAATTCGAACTCGACGGCAGATCCATCGGTAGACCAACGGTAGCTCATTTCCTGGCCTGCCTTCATCGTCGCCTTGGCTTCAAGGCCCTGATAGGGGCGCAGCACAAGGCGCAATTGGGTGGAGCCGTCAGGGAGGGTCGTCGTCTCGGGCGTATCGCCGGAAGCCTTGCTTCCCGCAGCGGCACCCTGTTTCATCTGCCCCATCGCGGTAAGGCCAAGCACATTGCCAATGCCGGTGGGGTCCACACCATATTCCGCCGGCAGAACGGTGGTAACGAGAATGACGGCAGCAACGCCGATCGAAAGAAGGGTCGCCCGGTTGAGTTGGCGAACCGATGGCAACTCAACGGAACCAGGGGTCTGCGCGGTGGTCATGAAGACGCTCCTTCCAGGAAATAGCCGGTCATCTGAAGGCCGAACAAAATGAAACCGGCCGTCATCAGCGCAACGTTGGCGGCAAAGGCATAGCGCGCGAAGCTGGCCGTGCGACGCCAGTAGCCCATGGCGATAAGAATCGCGGTGAGCGCGAGGATCTGCCCGATTTCAACGCCCACGTTGAACGAGATGAGATTGATCACCAAGCCATCCCGCGACAAGGCGAAATCCTGCAGCTTGGTGGCCAGGCCGAACCCGTGGACGAAGCCGAAGATCAGCACTGCCAATTTGGTGTTCGGCTGCACGCCGAACCAGCGCCGATAGGCACCGAGATTGTCCAGCGCCTTATAGACGACCGAAAGGCCGATGACCGCATCGACCAGATAGGAGCTGACATGCGTGCCAAGCAGCACGCCCGCGATAAGCGTCGTGCTGTGGCCGATCGCGAACAGGGTCACATAGGCCGCGACCTCACGCATCCGATACAGGAAGAAGATGACGCCGAACAGAAAGAGCAGGTGATCATATCCCGTCACCATGTGCTTGGCGCCGAGGTAGAGAAATGCGGCCACCTGGGGGCCGCTCGTTTGCTCGATATAGCCCTGATCGCCGGCCGCGACACCGTGGGCGTGCGCCGCACCGGCCAATATGAGCATCATCAGCCCGCCGCACAGGGCCGATGCCCATGAAATTCGCCTTCTCGACACGCCCCCGCCCCTCACTTCGGTGCTCCCGGTGGGGAAGCACCTGCCCGGCCCAAGCTATTGCCCGAGACAAACCGATTATCAAGCGCTTGAGGCCGAGAGCGAAATGAGGCGGTCCAATCAGGCGCGCCGCGCCTCGATAGCCGCATAGCCGCCATCGAGCGGAACGATCCTGGGGGTCGCCAGGCCGGCATCTGCCAGCAAGGTGCGATACTCCGCTTCGGTGCGTTCCTTCCCGCCGATGGTGAGCATGGTGAGATCACCCCGGATCACATCCTGATCGGCTGGCGTCACCGTCTCGGGCACGATCCGTTCAACAATGAGCAGGCGCCCGCCCTCGCCCATCGCCTCCCGGCAACGGGTGAGAATGGCCAGCGACGTTTCGTCGTTCCAATCATGCAGGATGAACTTGAGCATCAGGCAATCCGCCATGGCGGGCACGCTCTCGAAGAAGCTACCTCCAACATAGCGCGCGCGGTCGCCAACGCCCTGCTCGTGCAGATAGGCGGTCGCAGACTCGGCCAGCACGGGCAGATCGAACACGAAACCGCGCAGATGCTCATGCGCCTCCAGCGGCCCGACCAGCAGTGCGCCATAGCCGCCGCCTACATCCATCAGCGTCTTGCAAGCGGTGAAGTCATAATGGCGGGCGAGTGAGTGCCCGACCCGCAAGCTGCCCTCCGCCATCGCCCGGTTGAAGATGTCCGAGCGGACGGGATCGGCCTGCTGCTCGACGAAATGCTCGGGGCCAGACGGCGCGGATGCCGCACCAGTGCGGATGCTCTCGCCGATGCCGCCAAAGCTGTTCCACAGACGATCCGCCCAATGTCCCGCCATACCGTTGAGAGAGTCGGGCGCGTCGCGGCGCAGGCAAGCACCCAGCGGGGTCAATGAAAAGCGCCCTCCCGGCTCGTGCTGGACCAGCTCCAAGGTCGCAAGGCCACGCAACAGGCGCATCAAACCGTCGGGATCAACACCCATTTTGCCGGCGAGATCATCCGCGGCGTGAGAACCATCTGCAAGGCGGTCGAACAGGCCAAGCCGCGCGCTTTCGCCGATCACGCGGGTTTTCCAGGCGCCCGTTATCATCTCGATCACCTGCTCACGGTCCGTCATTCTGGCCTCTCCTCTGGCGCTGTTCTGCGGGATCATAGCCATAAGAAAGATATGCCCTCAACAGCGCCAGACGCGATTTCCCCAACCACATTGCATGAGAGCAGCGATTGACACAGGCCGGTGCATGCACACATGGACAAGGCATGATCGATCCCGTTCCCGCGCTCGATGCCCCGGTGCTCTTCTTCGATTCAGGGGTTGGTGGCCTTTCGATCCTGAAGCCCGCGCGCGCACTCCTTCCAACCATGCCCGTCGTCTATGCGGCGGATAGCGCGGGTTTCCCTTATGGCACCAAGAGCGAGGCGGAGATCACCGCCCGCGTGCCCGCCCTGCTCGGACGGCTCGTCGAGCGATATCGCCCGCGGATCGCGGTCATTGCCTGCAACACCGCCTCGACCATCGCACTCGCCCATGTCCGCGCAGCGCTGGACATTCCGGTAGTGGGAACGGTGCCCGCCATCAAACCGGCCGCGCTTTCATCCAAGACGCGCGTTATCGGCGTGCTTGGCACGGATGCAACCGTGCGCCAGCCCTATGTCGACCGACTCACCACCGAACATGGCGCGGATTGCCTGGTTCTGCGCCACGGGAGCGCCGCGCTTGTCGCCTATGCCGAAGCGCGACTGCGTGGAGAGCCTGCCGATCCCACCATTCCCGCAGGCGCCCTCGCCGGGCTGCTCGATCAGCCGGGCGGCGACCGGATGGATATGGTCGTGCTCGCCTGCACGCATTTTCCGCTGGTCGAGGATGAGCTGGCCGCGGCCGCGCCCCGCCCCCTGACTTTCCTGGATGGGGGAGCAGGCATTGCGCGGCGAATCGCATGGCTGAACGGCGATGCGCCCTGGCCGGAGGCGGCGCCAGAAGGCCGCGCCGTCTTCACCCGCATGGATGCCTGCGTCGAGGCCCTGCGCCCGGCGCTCGATCAGTTCGGTTTGCGCCAGATCAACGCCCTTTAGATATCTGTCTCGTAGCGGATATCCGCGTCCGGCCCCGTGCTGCCGATCCGGAAACCGAGAGCAGAGACAAGACCTATGCCGCCAGACGACGACATTGATTGTGTCTTTTTGCAAACCATTAGCAGTGGCTTTCGGCGCAAGAGGTCGCTAAGGGCGCGGGAGAGGGACATGAGGTTTTCGTCCAAGATGAACTATCAGCATGTGTTCAGCCAGGCGATCGAACGTCTGCATGCCGAAGGCCGCTACCGCGTCTTCATCGATATCCTTCGCAATAAAGGCACGTTCCCCAACGCGCGTTGTTTCGCCCATCACAACGGGCCGAAGCCGATCACCGTCTGGTGCTCCAATGATTATCTCTCGATGGGGCAACATCCCAAGGTCATCGCCGCGATGGAAGAGGCGCTACACGACGTCGGCGCCGGATCGGGCGGCACCCGCAACATCGGGGGCAACACGCACTATCATATCGATCTGGAGCATGAACTGGCCGACTTGCATGGCAAGGAAGGCGCGCTGATCTTCACCTCCGGCTACGTATCCAACGAGGCGACGCTGGCTACGCTTGGCAAGTTGCTGCCGGGCTGCATCATCTTTTCGGACGAACTGAACCATGCCTCGATGATCGCAGGCATCCGCAACTCCGGCTGCGAGAAGCGCGTCTTCCGCCACAATGATCTGGCGCATCTGCGCGAATTGCTTGACGAGGCGGACCCTGAGGCGCCCAAGCTGATCGCATTCGAAAGCGTCTATTCGATGGACGGCGACGTCGGGCCGATTGCGGAAATCTGCGATCTGGCTGATGAGTATAACGCCCTCACCTATTGCGACGAGGTTCACGCCGTCGGCATGTATGGCCCGCGCGGTGGAGGCATCACCGAGCGGGACGAGGTCGCGCACCGCGTCACCATCATCGAAGGCACGCTGGGCAAGGCGTTTGGCGTGATGGGCGGTTATATCGCCGCGGACAAGATGATCGTCGACGTGATCCGCAGCTATGCGCCGGGCTTCATCTTCACGACATCCCTCTCGCCCGTTCTGGTGGCCGGTGTTCTGGCATCCGTCCGCCACCTCAAGGCCTCGCAGGTCGAACGGGACCAGCAGCAGGCCGCCGCCGCCTTCCTCAAGGCCGAAATGGCCCGCAACGGCCTGCCCGTCATGCCATCGGTCACGCACATCGTGCCGCTGATGGTTGGCGACCCGGTCAAGGCCAAACGGATCAGCGACATTCTGCTTGCGGAATATGGCATCTACGTGCAGCCGATCAATTTCCCCACCGTCCCGCGTGGAACGGAGCGGCTGCGCTTCACGCCCGGTCCTTCGCACAGTGACGCCATGATGCGTGAATTGGTAAGCGCGCTGGTCGAGATTTGGGATCGGCTGGAACTGGAGTTCCGCGCGGCGGCGTGACCCCCGAGGGGCGGATCGCAATTCCATTCAGATTGAACTGGAATCGCGGGACGCCCGAAGGGTGAAATGGCGCTTCCTCACACTCGAAACGAAGCGTGGATTCTGGCAGATAAGTGCGAGGCGCAGAGAATCCCCGTATAAGGTGAAGGAATCCGCTCCAACTGTGCGGCGTGGCTGACGCCGGTTTTACACGCCGGACAAGGCGCTGTTCAGGCAAAAATCCTTGAGCGCCCGCGCATCGTGAAGGGCGTTGTGCGGCACCTTGCTGTTGACGGCCGCGCTGAACCCCGCGCCATTGATAAGGTGAAGGCGCAATCCGTCCAGACCGATCATGTCCCCCGGTCCAGTCAGCAGAATCTGGCAGAAATGAGCCAGATCATCCGGCCAGTCAGCAACGATCAGCGGATCATTATCCGGCGCCAGATAGGCCTCCAGATGCAATGAGGCATCCGCGCGGCTAAGGTCATAATCCAGCCCCGGCGGAACGAAGCGCAGATAGGGCACGACATGCTGCGCAACCCAGGGATGAATATCTTCCGGAAGCGGCAGCGTGACGTAGAACTCCTGATCGCCATATTCGGGCACCAGGGCCAGGCTGATGAGCGCGCCGCCGAAGCCGTTGAACTCCGTATCCAGAAAATAGCGCATCAGGGGCGAACTTGCAGTAAAATGAAGGCAGGCATGACGCTCCCGCTATGCCGCCACGCGGCCGGCACGTAAAGCATCTCGCGACTCCCTCGCTCGAAAAGGACACTCCTGGACCGTGCAACCCCGCGAATTCATTGGAACAGCCAGCGTGCCGGGCGGCAAGCCGCTCACGCTCTATCGTCGCGGCGCGGACTATATGATCGTGCTCGACCGCAACGAATTGATGAGCAGCCGGATGAGTGGATCGGAAATCGCGTTGGCGGAGATGAGTTGCGCACGGCTGGCCAAGCTGGGGCGCGCGGCGCCGCATCTGCTGATCGGTGGCTATGGCATGGGCTTCACATTGCGGGCGGCGCTGGCCGCGCTGGGGCCGGCAGCGCGGCTCACCGTCGCCGAACTGGTGCCGGAGATCATCGCCTGGGCGCGCGGGCCGATGGCCGATCTGGCGGCTGGTTGCCTCGACGATCCACGAGTGAATCTTGTCCAGCGGGATGTGGCGCTCCTGATCGGCGAGGCGCGCGAAACTTATGATGCGATTCTACTGGATGTGGACAATGGGCCGGACGGACTGGTCCGCGCCGCCAATGACGGGCTTTACTCGCCGGCCGGTCTCGCTGCAGCCCGGGCAGCGCTGAAACCCGGCGGCGTGCTCGCAATCTGGTCGGCCGCGCCGGACCCCGCCTTCACCCGGAGGCTCATCCAGGCCCGGTTCGCGGTGGAGGAAGTGGTGGTGCGGGCGCGCAGCAACGGCAAGGGGCCGCGTCATATCATCTGGTTTGCAACCCGGAAGGGATAGATATCTGGGACGTCCAAAGTCAGGTGGCCCTACAGAATTTTACCTCATTATATTGATAAATTTAGACATTCTTTATCCACGGCCAGCTTCACCAAGTCATCCGTCCTGACTGGAGGCGAGCGCAGGAAACCCTGATAGCTGGTGCAGCCGGCCCGTGCGAGCAGAGCAAGCTGCTGTTCCGTCTCGACCCCTTCAGCGACCACCCCAAGGTCGAGCGAGCGGGCCATGTCGACAATTGCACGCACGATGATGCGATCACGGCCCGAGCCGGTGATGTCACGCGCGATGCCGCTGTCGATCTTGAGATAATCGAGCGGCAACGCCTTGAGATAGGCAAGGCTCGAATAACCCGTACCGAAATCGTCGATCGCGACGGCCAGGCCTGCCGCCCGAAGCTGACTGAGCAGCCGCGCGGCGCTCTCCAGATTCTGAACGAGGCCGCCTTCCGTCAGCTCGACCGTCAGCCGGTTCCGTGCGAACCCGCTTTCATCCACCAGATGCAGAAAATTGGCGAGAAAATCCGGCTCGGTAATATCCGCTGCCGTGACATTGACGGCGAGGCGCAAGTGATGCAGCGCCGCCGGCCAGGCCCCAGCCTCCGCCAGCGCGCGGGCATGGATATGGTCCGAAAGGGGCCGCATGAAATCCGACCGCTCGGCTATGGCAAACAACGCGCCAGCACCGATTTCGCCATAATGCGGGTGCTGCCAGCGAGCGAGCGCCTCCACGCCGATGAGGGCGTCGCTGGCCATATCATATTGCGGCTGGAACAGGATCTGGATCTGGCCACTATCCAGCGCATGCCGCAGATCGCTTTGCAGCCGATCATCGTCGAGGGTGCGGCTGCTATCGTCGGCCACCCGCACGCGGATGCCCCCCTGTGCGCCGCCGCTCCGGGCATCGGCCAGGGCATTGCTGGCGCGCCGCAGGAGCATCTCCGCCGCTTCTCCGTCCCGCGCGAGCGCAATGCCGCATCGGCCGGAGAGGCGGATAAGATAATCCCCCGCGTTGAACGGCCGACTGATCTCCGCAATGAGTTGACGCGCGAGCAACGCGGCGCGTTCCAGCGGCGGCTCCGCACGCTCCGGCCCACCGGGAAAGGCAACCAGAAACTCGGTACCGGTCAGGCGGGCGATCAGGGCATCCCGCGCACCCATCGCGTCGATGATGCGGGTCATACGGGTCGCGACCCTGTTCAGCATCGCGTCACCGACCATCCGGCCATAAGCGGTATTCACCCGATCAAACCGACCGAGGCCGATCAGTAGCGCGACCACGCGCCGCTCCTCCCCCTGCATCGCATCGAGCCGGTGGAGCGCGCCCTGCCGGTTGACCAGCCCGGTCATCGGATCCCAGTCGCGCGCTTCGGCGCGGTGCCGCATGTCCAGCTCTTCCACCTCCCCGCTGAAACCGCGTGCATCCGGGTGGAGGTGCTGCACCAGTCGCCGCCCCGGTTGGCCGGGCACGGCATGAGCGAAGGCGGACGGCATCAGATCGTCCATCGCATGACGGATCGCGGCGATTGCCCCGGCCCGATCCGACCGGTCGAGTGCGAGCACCAAATCGCGGACGGTCCACCGGCTATGGTCGACTCCCGGCGCCATCAGGGCAAGCAGATCGGCGAGGGCCGGACTGATCGCAAGGGTGCGCTCAGCGCCGTTCCAGCGCCAGAACAGGGCGTCGCTACGCTGCACCGCATAACGGTCCCGCGCTGCCGCGAGGCTGCCGATGAGCCGCTCGGCAAGCTTGTCCGCAGCGCGCAAGGCCGCAGAGAGCCGCGCCTGGGTGATCTCTCCATCCAGCAGATGCGTGACGCCGGCGGCCACAAGGTCCGCGACGGACGGTGCTCCGCAATCATCCACCAGTGCAAGCATGGCGCCACCGGATGCCTCCACGGCGGGCGCGAGGCCGCAGACGCTCGCTATGGCGTCCTCCCCTGCCAGTCCACGCAGATCGACCAGCGCGATCCGCGCCAAGCTACTTAGATAGCGGCTCTCCGCCCCTTCCCGGCTTCGCGCGCTGACGGGCCGCCAGCCCGCACGGCCCGCCAACTGCGCAAGTGGGTCGCGCTGGCCGGGGGAGAGGATGAACAACGGCAAGGCGTCCGGTCCGCCGGCAGATCCGTCGCCGGATCGCGTCGTCCCTGCGTCGTTCACAGCCGAGCCTCCATCAAATCGGCGCGCCCTGCCCGCCCGCGATACCGCGACGGTTGCGCCTGCCCCCCGCATGGCCTAGCTAAAGGGCATGGCGAACGCAATCGAGACGGCCTCCACGACAAGCGATGGCTTGCGCGATCAGCACGGTCGGCGCATCGATTATCTGCGCATTTCCGTGACTGACCGCTGCGACCTGCGCTGCCGCTACTGCATGAGCGACACCATGCAGTTCCTTCCCCGGCGTGAAATCCTCACGCTGGAAGAGATTGCGATCATCGCCAGCCGCTTCATCGCCCGCGGTGTGCGCCGCATCCGCCTCTCCGGCGGCGAGCCGCTGGTACGCCGCGATTTTGCGGATCTTGCACGCGCGCTCGGGCGCCACGTCAAGTCCGGTGCGCTGGACGAACTGACCCTGACGACCAATGGCACGCAACTCGCCAGGCACGCGCAGATGCTGTTCGATGTCGGCATACGGCGGATCAACGTCAGCCTCGACGCGCTCGATCCCGATATTTTCGCGCATATCACCCGTGGCGGCGACGTAACGCAGGTGCTTGACGGACTAGCGGCCGCGCGCTCGGTCGGCCTCAAGGTCAAGATCAACGCCGTCGCGCTGCGCGGCGTCAATCAGGACCAGATCCTGCCGCTTCTCCATTATTGCGAGGCGCAAGGCTTTGACCTGACACTGATCGAGACGATGCCGCTGGGCGAGATCGAGCAGGCGCGCGCCGACCAGTATCTCCCCTTGCAGGAGGCGATCGAGCCGATCCAGGCCATGCATGATCTGATCCCGCTCGATTACCGCACCGGCGGACCGGCGCGCTATTTCGCGCTGACCGGTCTCAAGGCGCGGCTCGGCCTTATCACCCCGCTCTCCGAGAATTTCTGCGCCGGCTGCAACAGGATGCGGCTGACCTGTCAGGGCCGCATCTACATGTGCCTGGGGCATGAGGCGCATGTCGATCTCAAGGCCGCCTTCCGCGAGAGGGGCGTGGAAGGGATCGACAGTCTGCTCGACCGCGCGCTGGCCACCAAGCCGATCGCGCATGATTTCAGCGTCGCGCGGAATGCCGCGCCCTCGACACGGCGCCACATGAATGTGACGGGCGGCTAGACGGGCGTGGAGCGCAAGCTCGCCCTCCTCGCGTCGCCAACGGCAGCGGCGCAGGAAGCAGCCAAGCGGCTGCGGGCCATCACCCATTTTGTCGACATAGGCCAGGCCGATGCGATCATCGCACTCGGCGGCGATGGATTCATGCTCCAGACGTTGCACGGCATGCTGGAGAATCACCGCATCCTCCCGATCTTCGGCATGAACCTCGGCACGGTGGGCTTCCTCATGAACGAGTGGCGCCTGGAGGGGCTGGAGCAGCGGCTGGAGCGAGCCAAGATCTATCGCGTCAACCCGCTGCGCATGATGGCCTCCACCGTCACCGGCGAACAGTTGACCCTGCCCGCGATCAACGAAGTATCGCTGCTGCGCGAGACACGCCAGACCGCCTGGCTCGAAGTCTCGGTGAATGAGCGCGTCGTCATCCCCGAACTGGTCTGCGATGGGGCCTTGGTGGCAACGCCGGCCGGCTCCACCGCCTATAATCTCTCGGCACAAGGGCCGATCCTGCCACTCGGCTGCGGGTTGGTGGCGCTGACGCCGATCAGCCCGTTCCGTCCGCGCCGCTGGCGGGGCGCCTTGCTGCCGGAGCGCACCCGCGTGAAGCTGCGCGTCCTGGACCCGGTCAAACGCCCCGTCTCAGCCGTGGCCGACCAGCGCGAAGTGCGCGACGTTTCATCCGTGGAAGTGGCGATCGACCAGGCCATGCCGCTCACCTTGCTTTTCGACCCCGAGCACACGCTGGATGACCGCATCGCCGCCGAGCAATTTATCTCCTGACGGCTCTTGCCTTCCCGCAAAATCCGCTGCTATAGGCCCGGCCTCGTCAGGTGAAAGCCTGACTGCTCCCCGATAGCTCAGCGGTAGAGCTCTCGACTGTTAATCGAGCGGCCGTTGGTTCGAATCCAACTCGGGGAGCCACTTCTTTCACGGCTTCGTGGCTCAACCGCTGCCTGTGCGAAGTTCCCAAGCCACCACGGACGCTCATCGCCCATGAAACTGGCTTATCTCCTCAACACCTACCCGTTGATCAGCACGACCTTCATCCGGCGTGAGATCGAGGCACTCGAAGCGCTTGGGCAACCAGTCCACCGATTCGCCGTGCGCAAATGGAATGAGGAACTGGTCGATCCGGATGATATCGCCGAGCAGGGCCGCACGCATTATCTCCTGACCGGCAGCAGGGCGGCGCTGGCCCGGGACGCGGTGCGGACGCTCCTGCGCCATCCCCTGCGCTGTCTAACGACATTACCGCTCTGGTGGCGCGTCTGGCGCAACGCAGACCGCAAATTTGTGCAACATGTCGCCTATCTCATTGAAGCGATGGCATTTTGCCAACGGACGGCGGCGCTGGGTATCGACCATGTCCACATCCATTTTTCCACCAACGCGGCAACCGTGGCGATGTTCGCGCGGCGCATGGGTGGCGCGCCTTACAGCTTTACCGTGCATGGTCCGGTTGAGCTGGCCCCCGGCGAGCCGACGCGGCTTTCTCTGAGCGAGAAGGCGCGTGACGCTGAGTTCATCGCCGCCATCACTGGTTATTGCCGTGATCAGATTGCTCAAGAAGCACCTGATTCAAAAGATAAAATCCGTATCATCCCATGCGGAATCGACGTGAACACCTTCGCTTTTGACCCCACGCCGCCAGACAGCGCCCGCATCGTGTGCATCGGCCGGCTGTGCGTCAATAAGGGGCAGGTCCATATTCCGCCTGCCGTGGCAGCGGTGGCGGCGGAATTTCCTGAGCTTGTCGTCGAGCTGATTGGCGGTGGTGAAGACGAGCAGGCGATCCGGGACGCTATTGCCAAAAATGGGGTCGAGGATCAGGTGGTGCTGCATGGCTGGGGCAGCAATGCTTATGTGCGCGAGCAGCTTGAAGCGGGCCGCGCCATGCTCTTGCCGAGCTATGCGGAGGGCCTGCCCGTAGGCATCATGGAAGCGCTGGCAATCGGCAGGCCAGTGCTGACCACACGGATCGCCGGCATTCCCGAATTGGTGGACGAAGGCTGCGGATGGATATTCGAACCCGGCGACGAAACCGCCATTGCCGAAGCCTTGCGTGGTATCATGCGCGCCTCTCGGGAAGAACGCGCAGCAATGGGTGCCGAAGGCCGCCGTCGCGTGGAGGAGCGCCATGACCGACGCAAATCGGCGCAGAAGCTCCTCGCGACATTTAAGGAACTCTCGGGCGAGGCATCGAACGCCGAACGACCTTAGCGCCATCCCTATGAGCACTGTCCGCATGACAGAGCTGTGCTTCTGCGAAAGTCAGCGCCCAAAGCGCATCGACAGCCCCTGCCGGCCCTGGACTCTTGCCTTCGCAGGAGCACAACATGGCTCGACTTGAAGCGGACTAACTCTAGCCAAACGACGGGATCAAGGGAGTGCTCTCCGCATAGTGGATGGGGCGCGAGCAGTCTGCGCTATCATCCTTTGGCGTTACCCCATGATGGAGACCATGGGGCTTTGATCCTGTGCGTAGCAAGCAGGGCACATCACCGCAGTATAGAAAGCGGTATTTCACCTGCCCCGCCCCAATCCTGTTGAAAAGCAGGCGCCGCCCAAAAGAACGGGGGCGAGAACGACCCTGGCCGCCCCGCCCCATTGTCATCCTTATATCGTCACGCGATCAGGCAGCGTCGCCAGCCTTGCGCTTTTCGGCGAAGACACGGACCGGGTCCTTGCGACCCTCCACCACATCCTTGTCGACCACCACTTCGGTCACATCTTCCATGGTCGGCAGATCGAACATGGTATCGAGCAGGATCGCCTCGATGATCGAACGGAGACCGCGCGCGCCGGTCTTGCGCTCAATCGCCCGCTGGGCGATGGCGGTCAGCGCTTCCTCTGTGAAGGTCAGTTCCACCTGCTCCAGTTCGAACAGCTTGCCATATTGCTTGACCAGCGCGTTCTTCGGCTCGGTGAGGATCTTGACCAGCGCGGCGATATCCAGATCCTCGAGCGTCGCAATCACCGGCAGGCGGCCGACGAACTCGGGGATAAGGCCGAACTTGAGAAGGTCTTCCGGCTCGCTCTGCCGCAGCAACTCGCCCGTGCGGCGCTCCTCCGGCGCGGCGACATGCGCGCCGAAGCCGATGGACTTGCCCTCCAGCCGGTCGCCGATGATCTTCTCCAGCCCCGCAAAGGCGCCGCCGCAGATGAACAGGATGTTCGTCGTGTCGACCTGCAGAAACTCCTGCTGCGGATGCTTGCGCCCGCCCTGCGGCGGCACGGACGCCGTGGTGCCTTCCATGAGCTTGAGCAGCGCCTGCTGCACGCCCTCGCCCGATACATCGCGGGTGATTGAGGGATTCTCGGCCTTGCGGCTGATCTTGTCTATCTCGTCGATATAGACGATGCCGCGCTGTGCCTTCTCGACATTATAGTCGGAGGCCTGAAGTAGCTTGAGGATGATGTTCTCGACATCCTCGCCGACATAGCCCGCCTCGGTCAGCGTGGTGGCATCGGCCATCGTGAACGGCACATCGAATGTCTTGGCGAGCGTTTGCGCGAGCAGTGTCTTGCCGCAGCCCGTCGGTCCGATCAGCAGGATGTTGGACTTGGCCAGCTCGACATCGCCGGCCTTGCCCCCATGGTCCAGCCGCTTGTAGTGATTATGCACCGCGACGGAGAGCACGCGCTTGGCCCTCTCCTGCCCGATCACATAATCGCTCAGCACATTGCAGATCGCCTGCGGGGTCGGCGTGCCGCCATCCTTGCGGCCGACAAGACCGCCCTTGGTCTCCTCACGGATGATGTCGTTGCACAGCTCCACGCACTCGTCGCAGATGAACACCGTCGGCCCTGCAATGAGCTTGCGCACCTCATGCTGCGACTTGCCGCAGAACGAACAGTAGAGCGTGCTTTTGGAATCCGATCCGGTAAGCTTGGTCATTCAATGCCTTCCTGGGTCCGGCCGGCGTGCAGCGCCGTTAACCCGAACTGTTTGGCCCGATCTTATCCTAGACCGGGTCACTGCCACCCGACAAGTAGCCATAATGGGCCGATCAACGTAAACTTACCGTTGATCACAGACTATCTTGCCTTGCAAGAGACATGGGAGCTTGCCACTGAATTGCAACGGCCTCTCCCATTCCCTTTGGCTGCTCACGATGCGTCAGGCCCCCTCCTCGGTGATGGCCGGCCGCTTGTCATAGACCTGGTCGACCAGCCCAAACGCCTTGGCTTCATCTGCCTCCAGGAACGTGTCACGATCCATCGCCGCTTCGATCTTGTCGAGCGGCTGGCCAGTATATTTGACGTAGAGATCGTTGAGCCGCCGGCGGATACGCAGAATTTCCTTGGCCTGAATCTCGATATCGGACGCCATGCCCTGCGCGCCGCCCGAAGGCTGGTGGATCATAATTCGCGCATTGCTGAGCGCGAACCGCATACCCGGCTCGCCCGCCGCGAGCAGGAAGCTGCCCATGGAGGCGGCCTGGCCAATGCAGACCGTGCCGACCTTGGGGCGGATATATTGCATGGTATCGTGGATCGCCATGCCGCTCGTCACCACGCCGCCGGGTGAGTTGATATACATCCAGATATCCTTCTTGGGATTCTCGGATTCGAGGAACAGCAACTGGGCCACGATCAGCGAAGCCATATGATCTTCGACCTGGCCGGTCACGAAGATGATCCGCTCCCGCAGGAGGCGCGAATAAATGTCGAAGCTGCGCTCGCCGCGGTTCGACTGCTCGATCACGATAGGAACGAGCGCACCGAGCGGATCGAAGGGAGTGTCGGTCATGAGGATCTTTCGTTGTTGGCTTCAGGCGGTTGCCTACATCGGACGTTTGGCGGGAGACTTCAAGGTGCTCCGGGCGCTGCCGGCAACGGTGCGGCCACGGGTTCATTTCGAGGCCAACGGCGCACGAAGCGCTGCCCCGGCATCTCGATGAAACGATATGTAAACCACGAGCAGAGAATGACAAAGGCGAGGAACAGCAGAGTCATCGCATCGCTGAACCATACGCCGCCGCCCACGCTGTTACTGCCCCCAACGCTGTGCACGACATCCAGGCCGGTCAGTTCTTCGACCAGGCTGAGGCCGTTGATGAAGCGAAAGCGCAGGAACCAATGCACCATGTAGATGGAATATGAGAGCGTTCCGAGCAGGACGAACGGCGGGCGCAGCAACAGGCGGCTTATCAAACCGCCTTCCCGCGAGAAGATGAGGACCGCGACGAAGAACAGGAACGGCGTGAGCAGCGATAAAGGCCCCATCTTCGCGATGGACACGAGCAGGACGATGGCGGCGACAACCGCCAGTTCCATGAGATCGCTCGCACGCCGGCCAAGTTCCAGCCTCGCGACGCGGTCTGCAAGGCGCCAGCCGATAATCCCCAGCGAGAAGCCGAACATGCAACGCAGCACGGCACCTTCATGGAAGACGTTGATATATCGATCCGTCAACTGGCTGATGATGAGTGGGGCCACCAGGGCAATCGCTATGCAAAGCGGCATCAGCCAACGGAACGCATATCTCAGCAGAATCGCGAAAATGAAATAAGTCCACACCTCGGCGGCGATCGACCAACTCGGAGGATTCCAACCGGATTCCGATCCGAAGAATATCTGCACAAGCAGGAACGAGTAGCTCAGATTTTCTATGGAAGTTTGCCCAACAAAGGGCTGTCGATTGCCTCCATCCGGCATGGCCAGAAGAAAAAACAGCTCGAAGGCCAGAAACACCATCAAGACAAAGAAATGGAGCGGATAAACCCGGCCCAGCCGCAGCCACATGAAACGCCCGATCGAAAACCCCTCCGCAAGGCGCGTTCCATAGCTCGATCCGATCACGAAACCGGAGAGGACGAAGAAGAAATCGACGAACATGAAGCCGTTTCTGACCACCGGCACATAACTCAGATGGCTCTGCGTCTTGAAATGCAGAAGCACCACCATGCAGGCGCAAACGCCGCGCAAACTATCCAGCGCGACATAACGATGCTTGGGCCGGGCAGCGTCAATCATCATGCAGGACCAACCTTAAGACATGCATGGGGAAAGACCAGTGACACGGCCTCATTGCAAGAAAGCAAACTTCATCTCCCGACGAACCATTTTTTCTCAGCACCCCATCGCCCGTAGCGCTTCAACCGAAAGAGCAGCCAGCATGCATCTCTGCATCAGGCGGGTAAATGAGGCAATAAGAGGCAAGGACCTGCCCAACCGCCTGGCGCCGAAGCCGGGCGGATCGGCTTGCAACTGCCGGCACCGATACCAGCCCTATTCATTAGTAAGACGACCGACGATGGAATAGGACTATGGCCCGCCCGAGGGCACGAAGAGCAGTGGTATCAGCCTCTCGGTGCCGGCTGGGAGAGATAAGCAAGCCGCTTCATTTCCTGACGCCCGCGCGTGACCGTATCCAGGATAAGTCCGGTCATGAAATTGAGCGCTGCGAGGATACCGAGGCCAACGATGGCGATGACGGTGGGGAAACGCGGCACGAGATGCGTTTCCAGATAGGTGAGGACCACCGGAATGCCGAGGATGACGCCGACGACGCCCACAAACGCGCCGATATAGCCATAGAACCAGAGCGGTCGCTCAACCCGATAAAGCTGGATCATCGTGCGCAGGATGCGCCAACCGTCGCGGAAGGTGCTGAGCTTGGATTGGGAGCCTTCCGGCCGGGCAGCATAAGCGGTGACGATCTCCCCGACGGGCATCCGCAGTTCAAGCGCGTGGACGGACATTTCCGTTTCGATCTCGAAGCCGGCAGAAAGCACGGGGAAGCTCTTGACGAACCGCCGGGAAAAGACGCGATAGCCGGACAGAATATCGGTAAAGCTGCGTCCGAACAGTCGCCTCAGCAGGCTCGTAAGCACCAGATTGCCGAGCCGATGGCCGCGACGATAGGCGCTCTCCACCTCCGACTTGCGGGCGCCCACGACCATATCGAGATTGTCCGCGAGCATGGCGGCGATCAGCGCGGGTGCAGCCGCCGCCTCATAGGTGGCGTCACCATCGGCCATGACATAGATGTCGGCATCCACATCCGCGAACATGCGCCGCACGACGTGGCCCTTGCCCTGCTGTCGCACGCAATGAACGACAGCCCCCGCGACGGTGGCAACTTCGCTCGTGCCATCGGAACTATTGTTGTCGAATACATAAATAGTGGCGCCGGGCAGCGCCTGCGCAAACTGCGTGACTGTCTCGCCGATCGCCGCCGCTTCATTATAGCAAGGCAGTAACACGGCGATGCGCAACGCGTCCGGCAAAGAGTGCCGGCTGGGGAGTTGCGCATCGCCCATGAACGTTCGCGTCAGCCTTCGGCCTTCGCGGCCGGCTTCTTCTTGGCAGCCGGCTTCTTGGCCGCTGGCACCTCAGCAGCGGCTTCAGCCTTGGCCGGAGCCTTTTTGGCGGGCGCCTTCTTCTTCGCCGGGGCAGCCTTCTCGTCGGTGACAGGCTTGTCCGCAGCCTTTGCGGTCGCTTCCTTCTTCGCGGCCGGCTTCTTGGCTGCGGCTTTCTTGGCTGGCTTGGCGCCGTGATCATGATCATGGTCGCAATCCGGGCCGTGAACGTGCAGATCACTGTCTTCGCTCTCGATCGCGGCCTCCAGATCGGCCCGCGCAACGCTGCGCTCCGTCACATCAGCCTTCTCGAACAGGTAGTCGACGACCTTGTCCTCATAGAGCGGCGCACGAAGTTGGGCTGCCGCCATCGGCTCGTTCCGGACATATTCGACAAACCGCTCGCGATCCTGCGGCGCATATTGCTGCGCAGCCTGCGCAACGAGGCGGTTCATCTCAGCCTGGCTGACTTCCACGCCATTGGCCTGGCCGATCTCGGACAGCAGCAGACCCAAACGCACGCGACGCTCGGCAATGGAGCGATAATCATCCTTCTCGCTCTCCATCTCCGCACGGGCTGCCTCGGGGTCTTCCTCGTGGCTCGCCTCATGCTCGAGCTGCGCCCAGATCTGGTTGAACTCAGCCTCAACCATGCCCGGCGGCACTTCGAAATCATGACCGGCGGCAAGCTGATCGAGCAGGCGGCGCTTCATGTAGGTGCGGGTGAGATTGCCATGCTCCTGCTCAATCTGTGATTTGAGCAATTCGCGCAGCTTATCAAGGCTCTCCAGCCCGAACTGCTTGGCAAACTCATCGTCCGGCGCCTTTTCGCTCGGCACCTTCACAGCCGTGATGCTGAGATCGAACGTGGCTTCCTTGCCTGCCAGATTCGCGGCCTGATATTCCTCGGGGAAGGTTACGGTGATGGTTTTCTCATCCCCCGCCTTCACACCGACGAGTTGATCCTCGAAACCGGGGATGAGATTGCCCGAGCCGATCACCACGGCCATATCCGTGCCCGTGCCACCGTCGAACGCGGTGTCGCCAATCTTGCCGACGAAATCCATGACGACCTGGTCGCCTTCCTTCGCCTTGGCATTCTTCGCCGCATCCTCGAAACGCTGGCTCTGCTCGGCAAGGCGATTCACCGCTTCGTCGATCTGCTCCTCGGTCACATCAACGACGAGCCGCTCCAGCTTGATACCTTCGATGTTCGGCGTGGGCACAACCGGCAGCACTTCCAGCGCCACCTTGATCTCCGCATCCTTGCCCGACTCATAATCGCCGGTCAGTTCGACAGCGGGCTGCATCGCGGGGCGCAGCTTGTTATCCGCGATGAGCTTGTCAATGCCCTCGCGAATGGACTTGTCCAGCGCTTCACGCTGGAGCGCGGCGCCGTGCATCTTGCGGACCAGATTAGCGGGAACCTTACCGGGGCGGAAGCCGGGCATGCGCACCTGCGGCGCAATGGTCTTCACTTCCTCGTCAACGCGCGCATCAATATCCTTGGCGGTGACGGTCAGCGTATAGGCGCGCTTCAGGCCGTCGTTCAAAGTCTCGACAATCTGCATATCTCTACTCAAGCCTTCCAAGCTCTGCAAAATCTCGTGGAACCACCGGGCAAAAGCATCGCGCAACTGGTGCGGGCGAAGGGACTCGAACCCCCACATCTTGCGATACCAGAACCTAAATCTGGCGCGTCTACCAGTTTCGCCACGCCCGCATCGGTCGCCGGTCGGCGCGGCATAGTGCATGAGGCGGAAAAGGGCAATCCCGGAAGGTGACGCGTCAACGCGGAACATTCGAGAGGCCGATCCGTTACCGGAATCGACAGGAAAGGATCAGCCGATGGCCACGCACCCCGAGATACCGCCGCCCGATACGATCAATCCGCAGTCACCGCCGGAAACGCCTCCTCCGGAACCGGTGCCCGAGCAACCATATCAGGAACCGCCGGAAATCGTGCCCGACGCGCCTGATATCGATCAGCCAGGCAAAGGCCCCGACGAAGTGCCAGACGGCCAGCCTTGAACCCTGCCGGCAAACCCGCCTCTATGTGATCACAGGAACGATCGAGCAGGCAGGCAAGACGCTCAGCCGAGGGCCTTCTTCAAAAGTTCATTGACGATCTGCGGATTGGCCTTGCCCTGCATGGCCTTCATCGTCTGCCCCACGAAGAAGCCGAACAGAGCCTCCTTGCCGCCCTTATACTGCGCCACCTTGTCGGCATTGTCCGCTAGCACCTTGGCCACCACCGCCTCGATCGCGCCAGTATCCGTGGTTTGCTTGAGACCACGCTCATCGACAATCTTCGCCGGAGCATCTCCCGTCTCCAGCATGATCTCGAACACCTGCTTGGCAATGCTGCCGGAGATGGTGCCGTCCGCGACCAGCGCGAGCAATTCCGCGCCGCGCTCGGGGCTGACAGGGCTTTCCTCCAGCGTTTTCCCGAGCCGATGGAGCGCACCATAAAGCTCTGAGAGCAGCCAGTTGGCGCTGGCCTTGGCGACCTCGGCTTCGCCCTTCTTCTGGATGCGCGCACCCTCGGCCAGCAATTTCTCGAACCAGCGCGCCGTCTCGGCCTCCGCCGTCAGCACGTCGGCATTATAGGCCGACAGGCCCAGATCATCCTGATAGCGGCGGCGCTTGGCGTCAGGCAATTCGGGCAGCGAGGCGCGGCACGCCTCGATGAACGCCTCGTCCAGTTCCAGTGGCAGCAGGTCGGGGTCCGGGAAGTAGCGATAATCGTGCGCATCCTCCTTGGAGCGCATCGAACGAGTGGTGCCGCTATCCGGGTTGAACAAGCGGGTTTCCTGCACGATCCGGCCGCCGCCCTCCAGCACATCGACCTGCCGCTGCGCCTCATATTCGATGGCCTGCATGACGAAGCGGACGCTGTTCACATTCTTCGTCTCGGTGCGGGTGCCGAATTCGTCGCCCGGCTTGCGCACGGAGACGTTGACATCCGCACGCATGGAGCCTTCCTCCATATTGCCGTCGCATGAACCGACATAGCGCAGGATCGACCGCAGCTTGCGCAGATAAGCGCCGGCCTCCGCCGGAGAACGCATATCCGGCCGGCTGACGATCTCCATCAGCGCCACGCCCGAACGATTGAGATCGACATAGGACCGTGTCGGATGCTGATCGTGCATCAGCTTGCCGGCATCCTGCTCGACATGGATGCGCTCGATGCCAATCTGTTTGTCTTCAGCAATTCCAGCCTTCTCATCTGCCTCGATAGCAAGAGAGCCTTCCCCAACAAGCGGATGATAAAGCTGAGAAATCTGATAACCCTGTGGCAAATCCGCATAGAAGTAATTCTTGCGGTCGAACCGGCTCCACCGGTTGATCTGCGCGTTGATGGCAAGGCCGGTGCGCACCGCCTGGCGAATGCACTCGCGATTCGGCACAGGTAACATGCCCGGCATGGCAGCATCGACGAGGCTCACCTGCGTATTCGGCTCGGCACCGAACGCCGTTGCCGCGCCGGAGAAAAGCTTGGCGTTGCTGACCACCTGCGCATGGACTTCAAGGCCGATCACGACCTCCCACGCGCCCGTTGCGCCCTGAATACGATAGCTGCTCATCTTACCACCACTTCTCCGCCCGTGCCGTGAAGCCCGCGCGCTCCTCGATCGCCATGCCGGCATTGAGCACCGCCTGCTCGCCCAGCGCCGGGCCAATGATCTGCAGACCAAGCGGCAAGCCCTCATTCGAGAGGCCGGCCGGCACGGACATGGCGGGGATGCCGGCGAGGCTCGCGGGCACGGTGAACACGTCGTTGAGATACATGGCCAGCGGGTCCGCCTGCTTCTCGCCCAGTGCAAAGGCTGCGCTTGGCGCCGTGGGGGTCAGCAGCACGTCGCAGCGCTTGAAGGCCTCCTCGAAATCGCGGGCGATGAGCGCGCGCACCTTGCAGGCCTGGGTGAAGTAGGCGTCGTAATAGCCCGCCGAAAGCACATAGGTGCCGATGATGATGCGGCGCTTCACCTCGGGGCCAAAGCCGGCGGCGCGGGTCGCGGCATACATATCCTGCAGATTCGCGCCGTCCGGCAGATCGCGCAGGCCATAACGCACGCCATCGTAACGCGCGAGATTGGAGGAAGCTTCGGCGGGTGCGATGATGTAATAAGTCGGCAGCGCGTAACTTGTATGCGGCAGCGACACCTCAACAATATCGGCGCCGGCATCCTTGAGCCACGCCATGCCCTGATCCCACAGCGCCTCAATCTCGGCAGGCATGCCTTCGACGCGATATTCCTTGGGAATGCCGACCTTTTTACCTTTGAGATTACTGGACAATCCGGCTTCCCACTGCGGCACCGGCAGGTCCAGCGAGGTTGCATCTCGCGGATCGAAGCCGGCCATATTTTCCAGCATGATCGCGCAATCCCGCACGTCTCGCGCCATCGGGCCGGCCTGATCCAGCGAACTGGCGAAGGCGACGACGCCCCAGCGCGAGCAACGCCCATAGGTCGGCTTGATACCGCTGATTCCGGTGAACGCCGCTGGCTGGCGGATCGAACCGCCGGTGTCCGTCCCGGTCGCCGCCGGGCAGAGCCGCGCCGCAATCGCCGCGGAACTACCGCCAGAGGAACCGCCCGGCGCGAGCGACGCGTTGCCGCCATCATTCCGCCGCCAGGGCGAGATCACATTACCGAAATAGCTCGTCTCGTTGGAGGAGCCCATGGCGAACTGGTCGAGATTGAGCTTGCCGAGTATGCCGGCGCCCGCATCCCACAGCTTCTGCGAGACGAAGCTCTCATAGGTCGGCGTGAAGCCTTCCAGCATATGACTGGCCGCCGTGGTCTGCACGCCCTGCGTGCAGAACAGGTCCTTCATGCCGATCGGCACGCCGGAGAGCGGCTTGAGCGCGCCTGTCGCGCGATCCTTGTCCGCCTGGTCAGCGGCGGCCAGCGCCCGCTCAGGCGTCTCGACGATGAAGGCGTTGAGCGCCTTGGCCGCCGCGACATTGGCATTGAACGCCTCAGCCACATCACGGGCGGAAAAGTCGCCGGCACGGAACCCGTCGCGGATCTGTGCGACGGTGAGATCGGTGAGAACCGTCATTATTCAATCACCTTCGGCACAGCGAAGAAACCATGCTCGGCCTGGGGTGCATTGGCGAGCACCTTGTCGCGCACATTGCCGTCCGTCACGACATCGTCGCGCAAGCGCAGCGTGTTGGGGATGACGGCAGTCATCGGCTCAATGCCAGTCACATCCACTTCGCCAAGCTGCTCCACCCAGTGGAGGATGCCGTTGAGTTCGGGCACCAGTGCCTCGGCCTCCGCCTCGCCCATGGCGATGCGCGCCAGGCTGGCGATTTTCTTCACGGTTGTCAGATCTACGCTCATGGACGGCGCGCTAGCATCGGCGCGCCGGTCCATCAAGGCTCGGTGGCATTCTCCAGTGCGATCGCGTCGCCGGTCGGCTTGCCGTCGATGAAGAGCTGGCGGCGCTGGACGGGCCGCATATCGACGCGACCGGCGCGAATCGCGGCAGCCATGGCCTTCGCCTCATCCCCGCTCGCAAGATAAGCCGTTTCCGCCGTCCAGCCATTTCTGTTTCGTTTCAACAGGCTGATGGTTTCGTTGCATCCGTCGCAAACGTTGCCTGGTGCGCGGATGACCAGTGCATAATCCTCCCCCGGCACATAGCGAAGGACACAGCTTTCATTGCTGACGCCGCAGGCATCGTAAGCGAGGAGACGCCGGCGCAGCGCTTCGTCCAACGGCACCGGCGCGGGCAATATGGTCAGGCGACTCATCAGCAGCGCACCGCCATCGCGCGCAGCGGCATTCGGCGCATCCGCCCAGCGATTCTCCAGCTTGCTCGTCTTGAGCGCATAAGCACGCACCACGGCGTTGGAGGAAGTCACAGCCAACCGCTTGATTGCGTCCCGGCCGGGCGGGCCATAGTCGAACCACAAAGCTTTGTAATCGAACGTCTCGGCAGACACGCGTCCATTGGCCAGGCGGGCGAGTTGGTGCGCCGTGGCAATGCGCTCGAAACCGAGCAGCGGCGTGGAGAGCAGCAGCGCGATTCCCGCCAGAACGAAGGCAAGACGCAGGTTGGCGCATCGCAACCGCGTGAACCATCCACGCCGGCCAATGATCGCGATCGCATAGGCAATGGCGGTGATGCCTGCGACAGCGATGAAGGTGAGCGCCCACAGCCGATCCGGACTGAGGCCATATTGCCGCACGCGCAGGCCCGTGGAGAAGGCTGCGATTCCGACCATCGGCAGCAGAAGCAGACCCAACGCGGCGGCGCTGATGCCCAATATGGCCGAGCGCGTCTCGTCCCTGGGATCGTCGCCCACGACGGCATTGGCGAGGAACAGCGCCAGCAGGGCGCCGGCCAGCATGATTGGTGTCGTGCCGCCGGTACTCCATAATGGCGCAAGGCCAGTGAACGGCAGTGCAGCGAGGAAGACAAGGATCGCCGCCGCGACGACGGGCGCCAGCACCCGCAGCACCAGCATCGCGACACGTTGGAGCACGGAGATGATCGCACCGCGATCTCGCAGCAGCCCCAACCCCGCACCGAATGCGGCACCGAGCAGCAGCGCAGCGAACCAATCTCGACGCAGGGCCACGCGAAGGAAATCCAGCTTCACCAGCCAGAACATCTCCGCAAGCAAATGCGCGATGCCCAGCGCGAACAGCATGAACAGTCCGCTCAAGCCCAGCAGCAGGCTATTGGTCCAAAGATGGCCATGAACATCGGGATAATGGATCGCCTCGCGCCGCCATGCACGCAAGCCCGCGAGCGACCAGCGTTCGGGCCAACCGGCCCCGCGATCCTGCGCTGCCTGGAACAAGGTGAGGAGGAAGGCAGACGCCAGCACGCCGCAAAGCAGGTGCCACCCATCTGGGCCGAAACTGTCGTTCGGCACGCCGTTCCAGATGAAGCTGCCACTCGCGATCAGCCCGCAGAGCAAAGCTATGATGACCGCCGCGAGCAGCCGCCCCCTTTCCCACGCCAGGTCGAAGGCAATGCCGCTGACGCCAAGAAAGAGGATCGCCGCCGCGACCAGCCGCTGCCCCCATTCCCAGCCCTGATCGGGAAGATCCATCAGTTGCTGGATCGCCAGCGCGATACAGGCGCCGAGAAGCACGAAAACCCAGGCACGCAGCGGCCAGTCGGTCTCTGGTTGGTCCGGTTCGCTCGTCATCAACCACGCTCTCCGCCATGAAGGGCATCTCATTATGCGCCGGACCTATCATGGCCGCGCCGTGCCGCCAATCGGCTGCCCGCTTGCCCTACCCCGGGCAAGCGGGCATGAGCCGGAGACTTCAACGAACGGAGTCGCGCTCCTCTTGGTTCGCAAATTCCTTTATGTCATCGCGTTTCTCACCGCTCTGGCCATAGCCGGCATGATCGCCTTCTCCTTCTTCGGAGCGAAGCTGATGCAGGGCGCACTGGTGCCCCGTGTCGATTTCTCCGAACCTCAGGCGCTCCCGGCTGGCATCTATACGAGTCCCGAAGGATGGATCAGCCGCCCGGACGGACGCCGAGACGACCCTGCCCGCTGGCAGCCAGCCAATGCCACCCCGCTGACGTTGCCGGACGGAACGCAGAAGGCCGCGATTTTCTTTATCCACCCGACCAGCGCTTTCGACACGCTGCACTGGAATGCGCCGTTGAGCGACCCGATTGCCGCCGCGCAAGCCGCGCGTTTCGTGCGATTGCAGGCCAGCGCCTTCGCGTCGAGCGGCGGCGTGTGGGTCCCCCGTTACCGACAGGCTGTGTTCGGTGCCTTCCTGACCGACAAGCCGGAGGCCACGCGCGCGCTCGATCTTGCCTATGCCGATGTGAAGGCCGCCTTCGCCGCCTTCCTTGCCGCCAACCCCACCGGGCCGCTGATCCTCGCCGGGCACAGCCAGGGGAGCCGCCATCTGCTGCATGTGCTCCATGACTATGCCGGCGATGCAGCCTTGCGGAAGCGGATTGTCGCGGCCTATGCGATTGGCTGGCCAGTTTCGATCGCCCATGATCTGCCAGCGCTCGGCCTGCCCGCCTGCACAAGCGCCGGCCAGAGCGGCTGCTTGCTGAGCTGGCAGAGCTTTGCCCAGCCCGCCGACACAGCGGCCGTTGAAGCCACGTTCGACCGCGAACCCGGATTTGACGGGCAACCACGCAAAGGCGCCGCGATGCTGTGCACCAATCCGCTCACCGGTGGCAGTGCAGCGGCGGCAGCGGCCGGCGCCAACCTCGGCACGCTGATGGGCGACGGCGAACCGCTCTCGACCCAGCTCGTCACCCCCGGCATGGTCGGCGCACGCTGCGAAGGGCGCGGTTTCCTGATACTGGACGGCGCCCCGCGCCTCGGCACCTATATGCTGCCGGGCAACAACTATCATGTTTACGATTACCCGCTTTTCTGGGCGAATATTCGCGCGGACGCGGCACGGCGACTGGTCGCATGGCAGACGACGCGCTGATCACGCTCGACAAGGCCGCCTTCCGAGCAGCGTTGCCTGCGGGCGGTCGCTTGCTGGGGCTGGACGTGGGTACACAGACCGTGGGCCTCGCCCTGTGCGATGCCGGCTGGAGCATCGCCAGCCCCGCGCACACGCACAAGCGCACCAAGTTCACACGCGACAAGGCAGTATTAGGCGAGTTCGCCACCGCACAATCAGTCAGGGGCCTCGTCATCGGCCTGCCGCTCAACATGGACGGCAGCGAAAGCCCACGTAGCCAGGCCGCTCGCGCCTTTGCCCGCAACATCGCCGCACTCGGCCTGCCGATCCTGCTGTGGGATGAGCGCTGGTCCACCGCCGCCGCCGAGCGCGCGATGATCGCGCAGGACATGAGCCGCGCGAAGCGAGCGGAACGGATCGATGCCCATGCCGCGGCCCTGATCCTGCAAGGCGCGATTGACGGATTGACACTGATTTGAGGCGATGAAGGCCAATGCCCAACTGGCTGCTCGTCTGGCTCCTGCTTCTCGCCATGAATGGGGCGGCTTTCGCAGCCTTCGGGATCGACAAAAGGCGCGCGCTCGAAGGGCGGTGGCGCGTGCGGCAACGCGATCTTCTGCTGCTGGCTCTGCTGGGCGGAGTCGCGGGTGCCTGGCTTGGTCGCTGGTATTTCCGCCACAAGACCAAGAAGCTCAGCTTTTCCGTTGCCCTTTGCGCCATCACGGCTCTCCAGGGCATGATTCTGCTCTCACTCGTCACGCGCCCTTGAGTCTGCCCGTCCGCTTCGCTATCGGCAGGCTTTAATGACAAGCACAGCCTCCCCCGACACCGGCCTCATCGGCAGGGCAAATTTCCCCCACCGCCATCTCCTCGGCATCGCCAATCTGGCACCGCATGAAATCCGGTTCCTGCTGGACGAGGCGGAGCGATGGGTCGCCCTCAACCGGGGGGAGAGCCGCAAGCATGACGATAGCCTCACCGGCCTCACCCAGATCAACGCCTTCTTCGAAAATTCGACTCGCACGCTGCTCTCGTTCGAGATCGCCGGCAAGCGGCTTGGCGCCGATGTGGTGAACATGCACGCCGCGCAATCGAGCGTGAAGAAGGGCGAGACGCTGATCGACACGGCGGTCACGCTCAACTCGATGCGCGCGGACGTGATCGTCATCCGCCACATGAGTTCCGGCGCGGTACAACTCATCGCGGACAAGGTCGATTGCCCCGTGCTCAACGCCGGGGATGGCTGGCATGAGCACCCCACGCAGGGCTTGCTGGATGCACTCACCATCCGCCGCCGCAAGGGCGGGCTTGAAGGGCTGATCGTGACGATCTGCGGCGACATCCTGCACAGCCGCGTCGCCCGCTCCAATATGCTTTGCCTCACCGCGCTCGGCTGCCAGGTGCGCGTTTGCGCACCGCCCACGCTGATGCCCCCCGCTATCGAGCGCTACCGGGTGACGCCATTCACGGATTTCGACGCCGCGCTCGATGGCGCGGACGTGGTCATGATGCTCCGGATCCAGAGCGAACGGATGGAGGGCGGCTTCCTGCCCTCCTCGCGCGAATATCATATGCTCTATGGCCTCACACCCGAGCGGCTAAAGCGCGCCAAGCCGGATGCGATCGTCATGCATCCCGGCCCGATGAACCGGGGAATCGAGATATTGAGCGGCGTGGCGGACGACCCGGTTCGCTCCGCGATTACGGAACAGGTGGAAATGGGGGTCGCGGTACGCATGGCCTGTCTCGACGTGCTGACACGCAGCCAGCGGGGAGTCGAAGGATGGGCCTGATCGCCATCGTCAACGCGCGGCTGTGCGATCCCAGGGCGGCCTCGCTTGTCGAGGGCGCAGTGCTGGTCGAGGGAGACAGCATCGCCGCGGTTGGCGCGGTCGAGATCCCTGCCAACGTCGAGCGCATCGACGCACGCGGCATGATCCTCGCGCCCGGCATCATCGACATGGGCGTGTTCAAGACGGACAAGCCCGCCTTCCATTTCTCCGGCATCACCCGCGCGGCCCTGATGCCGGACCAGACGCCGGTGCTCGATCATCCGGGATTGGTCCAGCACGCCGCCCGCGCCGGCAAGCCCGATTTCTGGGTGCATCCGCTCGGTGCCGCCACACGCGGGCTGGAGGGCACCGAACTGGCCGAAATGGCGATGATGAAAGCCGCCGGTGCGCGCGCCATCGCAACGGGCCGGCGCTGGATCAACGACGCCAGCGTGATGTTGCATGTGCTGCGCTACGCCGCCGCGCTGGACCTCACCGTGGTCACCCATGGCGAGGATAGCGGGCTGACCGCCCACGCCATCGCGACCGATGGCGAGACGGCAACCCGCCTCGGCCTGCCCAGCGCGCCGGCCTGCGCGGAGGCCATCGCCATCGCCCGCGATATCACCCTTGCGCGCGAGGCCGGGGCGCGGCTGCACGTCCGCCTCGTCACCACCGCTGCCGGGTTCGACCTGATCCTTGCCGCCAAGGCGGAGGGGTTGCCAGTCACCTGCGGGGTCAGCCCGGCCTATCTGTTCCTCAACGATCAGGCTGTGAGCGATTTCCGCACCTTCGCCCGCCTCTCCCCGCCCCTGCGGGACGAGCGGGACCGTCAGGCAGCCATCGCCGCCGTGGCGGATGGGACCGCGGACGTGCTTTGCTCCGGGCATGATCCACGCGGGCCAGAAGACAAGCGCCTGCCCTTCGCGGATGCCGCGCCGGGCATCGCGGGCGCGGAGACATTGCTGCCGCTAGCGCTCAATCTCGTGCGGGAAGGCCATATCAGCGAGACGCGCATGATGGCGCTGCTGGCCGCCAATCCCGCCCGGCTGCTCGGGCTGGACGCGGGACGGCTGACGGCCGGCGCCCCCGCCGACCTCATCCTCATCGACCCGGATGTGCCGTGGATCGTCGACTCCGGTAAAATGGCTGCAGCGGCCGGAAACACGCCGTTCGACAAATTGCCCGTCCAGGGGCGGGCGCGGATGATCATGAAGGGCGGCGTGGTCCGCTGAACGACCAAACCCGCTTCGTGACTGACCGACATAACTCTGATTGTGTGCCGGCCCATCTCGACCGCATCGACTGTCAGCGCGCTGCGATCTGCCCGCTCTTGCGCGGCGTCCCGCGCGCCGTGCGCGTGTCGACCGTATCATCGAGCCGCACGAAACAAGGTTGACCGGCCGCGCTCAATGAGCGGCACGCCGCCCATGCTGCCTTGCGATCCTCGAAACCGCGCAGAGCGAGACGATGAAACAGGCGGCCATTGACGGTCGCCTGGCTGAACACCTCCCGATATGCGCCGATTTTGGGTTTCTTCCGGCTGATCTGCTGCCATTTCTCATGCGCAACGGCTGCCGAGTCGAAGGCGCCGATCTGCACCACCCAGTCGCTGGCAACCGTGTCATTCATGGCCACAGCATGCGTCACCGCTGGACGCGGAGCAGGAACGACAGGCTTCGCGTCATTGCGGCGGAAGGCTTCACGCACCACTTCTCGCATCCCCTCATTGGATGCCTGAACAACCGGCGCGGCAAGCACATCCTTCGGCGCGAAAATCGCGGCCAAGGTCGGCTTGTCGGGAGAAGAAGATACCGCCTCCGCAACCTGCGGAGCAGGGGACGCTTGTGGGACGGGTGCTTCCATGGCGGCGGAACGGAAGGCCGTCTCGGCCACGGCCTTCACCGGTGCCGGTATTTCCAGCGCTGCAACATCAGGAATCTCCACCGCCAGATTTGCATCGGCCTGTGCCTGCGTAACCAGATCGGATGACGCAAGCTGAACCGGTGCCGGTTCAATCCGCAGCGCCAGGCGCGCCGGCAATCCACCATCGTCGTTTCGCGGCGAGACGCCCAGCATAGCGATCACGCGCTGCTGCTCATTGCCCGCGCGCGACCATTCGCCCATGCGCTTTTCCGCTTCGCTGGCCGAAAGGTCTTGCCCGGCGATCAGCCGCGCCTGCGCCCAGGCGCCACCCAATGCCAGCGCATAGGCCAAATTCTGGCGGGTCTGGACCGTTGCCTCGGGTTGACGGACAGCTTCCACCAGCGCCCGCACGCCTTCCTCGGCATTGCCGGCGATCGCCATGGCGAGGCCGTAATCGGCCGCCGGCAGATCCTCGATATGATCGGCAAGCAGGGTGCGCGCGGCGCGGGCGTTCCCCAGGCCGATATCCGCCAATGACAGGCTGACGATCGTGCGAACATCGCGGTTGCCAAGCGTCATCGCATCCTCAAACGCTGTCCGCGCCGAGAGATAGCGGCCATTGGCGAGGTAGGCTCGGCCGAGCAGCACGCGATAGGCGGCGTCCTGCGGCATCGCGGCGACCAGTTCCTCCGCTTGCGTGAGCGCGCGATCATAATTCTTGCCTGCAAGCGCCTTTTCGACCCGCGGTGCCAGCTTCTGCACCTGCGTGACGGATGCGACGGGATGACTTTCTACGCCCGCACCACTGCACCCCACGATCGACGAGCCAAGGATGACTGCCGACGCCAGAATCGTTGAAAATGGGCGGGTTTGTACGGTCATGGGCGAGTCTTTCCCTTGTCCGAAGGGGCGTCCTGCCTGGCCTCAATCTGCTCGGCAAGCGCGCGCAGATCGTCATTTCCCGCAATCATCGTATCGAGCGCCTCGGTCAACAAGTGCTGCGCGGAGCGATTTGTCATCGCGCTCAGCAGCCGCAGCCGCAGATGACGCCCGGCGTCGATCCGCAGCGTGAACGCCGCCTTCCGCCCGATGCCTGCGAGCGTGGCGGGCCGAGCCTTGGCCGGGGATGGCTTCGCCTTTGCGCGGGCCGGAGTCTTGAGACGTTCGGTGAGGATGCTGATCTGCTCAGCAATTGGTGACTTGGCGAGGGGCGATATGGCGGACGGATTGCCTTCAACCTCAACCGGAGGCGCGGCGGGCGCGATGACTTCCGCCACGGCATGCTCGTCCTGCCCTCCCTCGCCCATGTCATTCCAGCCAAGGTCGTCATGCGGGTTGCTTACCGTGAGGCCATTGAGCACCGGCTGGCGACGCATCGCCGGGCGGGCGCCGCCACGGCGGGCGAGCAGGCCCCCGGTCAGCGATGCGGCCGGGCGCGGCTCGGGCGCGGAATTTTCGGAGCCATTCATCAGTTCGCCACCCTTCTGCCGAAACCGCCGCCAGTGGCTGGCCGCGTGACCATGGTCGGATGCGTGGGCGAGAACACCGTGCGGCGGAAGTTCCGCTCCAGCCGGTCGGCGATATAGCCCCACAGCGTCTCGATCTCCTTGCTGGATTTGCTGTTGGGATCGAAGTCCATGACGGTGCGGCCGTCGATCATCGAGGAGGCGAAGTCGGTGCGATGATGCACCGTGATCGGCGCCACCGTGCCATGCTGGGAAAGCGCGATCGCGGCTTCCGAGGTGATGCGCGCCTTGGGCGTGGCGGCGTTGACCACGAAGATCAGCGGCTTGCCGGCGCGCTCGCACAAATCCACCGTCGCGCCGACCGCGCGCAGATCATGCGGGCTGGGGCGCGTGGGGATGACGATCAGTTCGGCCACGCTGATGACGCTCTGGATCGCCATGGTGATGGCCGGCGGCGTATCGATCACCGCCAGCTTGAAGCCCTGGTGGCGGAGCGCCTCCAGATCCTGCGCCAGCCGCGCCACCGTGGTCTGCGCGAATGCCGGAAGATCATCCGTCCGCTCGTTCCACCAATCGGCCAGCGACCCCTGCGGATCGATGTCGATCAGAACGACAGGCCCGGCTCCGGCGCGCTGCGCCTGAACCGCAAGATGCCCGGACAGGGTGGTTTTGCCCGACCCGCCCTTTTGTGACGCCAGTGCCAAGATGCGCACGCGATATTCCCCTGGGTGTTCCTCCACCGAAGGGCAGAAAATCACACGGCGCGCCTAAGATTCGGTTAAGTGCCGAATTGAACATTATCGCCGGGACGATACGCTCCCACGCGGTCTGCCGCGTCTCCACAGGTGCAATAGCTGTCAGTCCATCACCCAGTCGGCACGCGCGATACCGAGAGCATGGAGCAGCACGCCAAGGTTGCCACGCTCGATGGCCGCATCGGCAGCGGCGCGGGTTTTCGGCTTGGCATGATAGGCGACTCCCAATCCCGCCGCCTCGATCATCGGGATATCATTGGCCCCGTCACCGATGGCGATAGACTGCGCCGGCGTGATGCCCAGCGCCGTGATCGCCCCCAGTAACTCGGCCCGCTTGCGCGCGGCGTCCACGATCGGCTGCGCCACCGTGCCGGCCAGCTTGCCATCCGCCATGTGCAGCACATTGGCGATCTGCACATCGAAGCCGATTTCCTGCCCCACGGGCCGCGCAAAGGGAACGAATCCACCTGAGACGAGGATGGTGCGCGCACCCCGGGCCTTGAGCGTGCGCACCAGCGGCCGGGCGCCGGCCATGATCTCCACCCGCTCCTGCCGGCATTGATCGATCACGCTCTCGGCCAGCCCCTTGAGGAGCGCCACACGCCCGGCCAGCGCCTCGGCAAAATCCAGTTCGCCGCGCATCGCCCGCTCGGTCACGGCGGCGATCTGCGCCTTGATGCCCGCATAATCGGCCAGCTCGTCAATGCATTCGACGGTAATCATCGTGGAATCCATATCGGCAATGAACAGACGGCAATCGCGGTTGGCCCGTTCCAGCACGAACAGGTCCACCGGCAACGCTAGCGCTTCGAGCGCCGCGCGCGCTGCCGTGCGGTCGCCGGTGAACGGCAGGTCCACCGCCTCCCCCGCGTCGATCCAGACTGGCGCTTCAACGGCAAGGCCCGCCTGCGCCAACGCATCGCGCGCCGCGCTCACATCCCCCTGCCCAAGTCCGTCATGCGCGACTAAGGTCGCGATCATGTCTGTGCCGCCTGCCATGCCTGATCCTGCTTTCTCATCCAATATCGGCGACCGGGAAAGGCCGCCGGTCGCGCTTATTGCCGGGCCGACCGCCAGCGGCAAGAGCGCAGTCGCGCTGCGTCTCGCAAAGACGCATGGCGGCATCGTCATCAACGCCGATGCAAGCCAGGTTTATTTCGATCTTGCCGTGCTCACCGCCCGCCCTTCGCCTGATGAGATCGCGCAAGCGCCGCATCGCCTGTTTGGCCATATCGACGGCGCGCAGGCCTATTCCGCCGCCGCCTGGGCCGGTGAGGCTCATAACGAGATCGCGCGCGCCCACGCGCAGGGCCTGCTTCCGATCCTCGTCGGCGGCACCGGCCTGTATCTCGATACGCTCCTTCACGGGATCGCCCCGATCCCCGATATCGATCCGGCGATCCGCGCGGCCGTGCGCGCCTTGCCTGTGGCGGAGGCCTATGCCGCTCTGGCGCAAGAAGATGCCATCTCCGCCACGCGGCTCAACGCCGGTGACACGGCGCGGGTTGCGCGCGCGCTGGAGGTGATGCGCTCGACCGGCCACCCCCTCCACCATTGGCAAACCCGGCGGACCGGAGGCCTGCTGGGCCAGATGCCGATCCGCGCCGCCGTCATCATGCTCCCCCGTGAGGAGCTAGCCCAACGCGCTGACCGCCGGCTGGATCAGATGCTCGCCGGCGGCGCAATCGGGGAAGTGGCGGCTCTGCTCGCGCGCGACCTTCCGGCTGATCGGCCGATCCTGCGCGCGCTGGGCGTGCGGGAGATCAGCGCGGCGCTGGCCGATCGCCTTTCGCTAACGGAAGCGCGGGCGGCGATCCTCTCCGGCACCACCGCCTATCAGAAGCGTCAGATCACCTGGGCCCGCAATCGCCAACGCGCCTGGACTAAACTTGCTCCCCATGAGATCGCTACGCTCGACGATCTGCCCATCCTATCCGTCCAATAGAGGGCTGAGCCATAAGCCTCCCGCTTTCGCGTTGACCGGGATCGGCGCACTCCCTAGGGAAGCCGGTCATTGCCGGATTAGCACAGTGGTAGTGCAGCGGTTTTGTAAACCGAAGGTCGCGGGTTCGAATCCTGCATCCGGCACCACGTCTCACAAGGCCTTGAATTGGCTTAAGAATGGCGGAAAATCTAAGGTTTTTACAAGCGACTGTTACATTTGTAATAGGACGCCAGCCATGTGCACATACCTAGATCAAGTCGGTTCGACCTACTATTTCCGCCGCGTTGTTCCGCAGGAGTTGCAGCCCTTCATTCGGACTGCTGCGGGCAAGCCCCGGACCGAGTTCAAGGTCTCCCTGCGGACGAAGGACCGAGAGACCGCCAAGCGGTTGTTGCCGGACCATGTGAAGCAGAGCGACAAGGCTTTTGATGCTGCTCGTGCAGGGATGAGGAAGGCCGCCCCCTCCGGCGCTGCTGCTGCCCCGGTCGATCCCTTTGCGGGCATGACGCTGGAGCAGTTTCATTACTGGGAGCAGCACAACCGCGAACAACTACAGGCAGCGATTGCCGAGGATGCCGCAATGGAGGATGCCGAGGCTTGGGCCGCTGGCCTCCCCGTCGATCACCCTGCGGCTATATTGCTCAGGGAGGAGCGAGAGCGCGGCGACAGGTACCAGCTTGAGGCCCATCGGTATCGCAAGCGGAAGCGCAAAGATTCTGCTTCTGGAGTCGCTGGAGCCTCACAGGACGGCAATGCGGTCTCTCCTCTACTGATCCAGCCGAACCCCGCCATCATCTCTCAGGCGGCCTCCACGGGCAATCTGGAGACTGTCAGCCTGAGGGGCCTGTTCGATGCCTATGTGGAAACCGGCGCGCTCGGCTCAGCAATCGCGAAGGAATGGCGGACGGGAATTGACCGCTTCGTCGCCTTCGTCGGCCATGACGATGCCCGGCGCGTAACACAGGCTGACGTGCTTCGCTGGCGCAACCATGCCCGAGATGAACCGCAAAAGAACGGCAAGCCTCGTTCAGCACAGCGCGTTAACGTTGGATACCTCGCACCGCTGCGGGCGGCCTTTAAGCATGGCCTCTCGGAGATGCTGATAGAGCATGACCCGGCTGCGGGTGTTCCCAAGCTGCGCATCGTGAAGCAGGCCAAAACGCGAGACAGGCAATTTACGAAGGACGAGCAGCGGACCATCCTCCGGGCCGCCTTGAAGGTCGAGAATGGAGACGCCCGGAACCGCTATAAACAACTGGTGCGCCGTTGGGTTCCTTGGCTCTGTGCCTACACAGGGGCACGAGTTAATGAGATGACCCAACTACGGGCTGAGGATGTCCAGCAAGTTGACGGGCATTGGATCATACAGATCACGCCCAACGCTGGCCGAGTTAAGAACAAGGAGTTTCGTAACGTCCCCGTCCATGAGCACTTGATAGCACAGGGTTTCATTGAAATGGTCAAGGCGCAGGGAACGGGACCGCTGTTCTATGACCCGGAATTAGGGGATGCTGGCAGCGAGCGGGGACAGAACAAGAAGGCGGGAGAACGTCTAGCGGCATGGGTCCGGGGCCTTGGCGTGACCGATCCCGGCATAATGCCGAACCATGCTTGGCGGCACACATTCAAGTCTCTGGCCATGGAGGTCGGCATGGACGAACGGGCTGCGGATTACCTCCAAGGGCACGCATCGGTTGCCGTAAGCCGGAAAGTGTACACGCATCACACAATTGACCGACTGGCCGAGCAAATGGCGCTCATTCCCCGATACGATCTTGGCGAACCGGCTCCCGACCCCTGCTAGAATTGTTCTGGGAGCCTAGGACGGCGATTGGGCGTTCACCCGCCAGAAATCCCTGTTCGGCTCGTGCGAGTCTTTTGGGGGGCGTGATCGCGCTAACTTCCTGCCGGGATTCTCTGGCCAGCGTAATGGGGAGTGGTTAAAGGCCGGCCTCACGCAACAAATCCGACGGCAAGGCGTTAAGTGCGGCCGCGATGCGGGCGATGTTGAGGAAGGTGACGTTGCGCTCACCCCGTTCGATCTTGCCTATGTGCGCCCGCTCTATGCCAGCCAAGTCGGCCAACGCCTCTTGAGACAGCCCGCCAGCCTTCCGTAAGCGGCGTACAGCTCCGCCCAATGCCAGAAGCTGGCCATCTTTATCCTGCTGCGCCGAGACACGTGACGACATCGTCATGGAACTGGCGAGCAATCTGGCGAATGCCGGTATGAGTAAAATCGCACATTGCTGTCCAATTCCGTTGATGGAAGCGCTGCGCAAAGTTTATTGGCAGCACGGACCCACCCTGCTCCAATATTTCTATCAGACGAGTGGTTGATGGAGGGTCGCCACCCTCCAAGACATTACGAACTTCTACCTCAGTGGCATGGTGCGACAGCCAGTACCCACGCATAAGTGCATCCATGGCGGGGCGTAACAAGGCAAATGCTGATGCGAACCGCTCCATTTCGGCCAAAATAGCAATCGATCTATGATGCTCAAAGACAGCGGAGAAACACCCGAGCGCTAGTTGCTTCGGAAGTGCCACATTGAACGGCAAATGCAGCAATCTGCCCTGAAGCCAATCAGATATTTCCAGAGACGAGTGCGGGGTGGCGTGCTCAGACATGCCGCAATCATTGCTGCTTTAGGGAGGTAAGGCTAATCATTTATGCGGCGATTGAATGGGCACTCGGCCGCTCTCCCCTGCTCTCTGAGGCGGTCGCTCATGAGGAGGACTGGGAGGCAACAGCCTTCTTCACCTTCTCCCTGCGTCGCTTGGGGGGCACGGTGGGCAGGGTGGCGGCGTAAAGATTAAACAGCGTGAACAGGGTAGTAGCGGTCCGGCCTATATGCCCCTGAATGACTCTCGGGGACTCATACGGCGCGCCCGCGTCATTTCCGCAGGATCAGGCCGGACAGTGCCCGCGATGGCCTCTGGTGAGTCTCGCAGGGCAAAATACGGGCATGTCAATGAAAGAGGCCCGACCGTTTCCAGCCGAGCCTCATGAGATGCGGATTGTGGCGGGATCGCCTATGTTGCCTGCCGGACTTCCGCCCGCTGGATGGAGCCGACGCTAGTCCCGTATTCCTTGGCCAGCGCCCTCATGCTGATCCCCGCCTTACGCTTCTCCGCTATCTCCGCCTGTTGTGCGACCGTCAACGCCATTGGCCTGCCCAAAGTCTTGCCCTCCGCCTTGGCTCGGCTCAATCCCGCTTGCGTCCGCTCTATGAGCAAATCACGCTCGAACTCGGCCACATGGTTGATAACGCCCATGGTCATCTTACCGGACGGGCTAGTTAGGTCCATGCCGCCAAGTTGGAGGCAGTGGACGCGCACCCCTTCACTCGCCAGCTTCTCGACCGTTGCCCGAACGTCCATGGCGTTGCGGCCGAGCCGGTCCAACTTGGTGACAACGAGCGCGTCCCCGCTTTCCATCCTCTCCAGCAGCTTGACGAAGCCCTTGCGCTCCATGGCAGGGAGCGAGCCTGATACCGTCTCTGTGATGATGCGCTTGGGATCGACGGTGAAGTTTGCCTCAATTTCACGAACCTGATTGTCTGTAGTCTGGTCCAGCGTGCTCACCCTGCAATATGCGAATGTCCGTGCCATGATGCTGCCTCCTGTATCGAATACGTGCATCATTACTAGATTTGTATCACAAGAGCGGTCAAGCTAATTTATGATACGGTGATACAGGGTGTATCATAAACGGTCGATTACGATACGGTTACAGGGATGGGCCTATGCGCTGCGTTCCTCGGCACCATCACGGTTCGGCTTGGCGGATGATCGCGGCTTGTTCCATGACGGCCGGGCGAGGCCCCCTATGGGGGAAATCCGCATGTCAGAGGTTGGAGCTGCCCCCTCGTGTAAGTATGTCAAAATTGGGCCGTGGGGACCGGAGAGGGGAGCGATGAACTACGAACAACTCAACGATGTTTGTAAGAGACGTGGAAAATGTCCAGCTGTAGATACAGCCGGCATAGATCCAGAAATAAACAAAATGTTCGAAAAGATATTCACAGATTTTAATCAAGTTGTTAAAAAGATAAATGATGAATACAAGTATTATAAAGGAGTAAATCTAACAATTGGCTTTGATGAATCTGTTTCGTTTAGTGCTTGGACTTGCACGGATGAAGATAACGACTTAATCATATTAAGTTATCAGCCAATTTTGTGGATGAGGCACCTGTTTGCAACCATCTACAACAACGGGCGTGGGCCAGGCTCTTTTGTGATGCCTCGGCCGAACGGTACTCCGCCACGCGAGGCAGCCTTCAAGATGCCGGAGACTGTGGACATGTTTGCCGAACTTCGCGCCGGTAAACGTCCAGCGGTCAGGGATGCAGATGATGCCAACTATGCAAGCCATCTGTTTCAGATAGCTGTCCATGCGGTCTTGCACCATGAGTTTGCGCATATATGGGATGGCCACACCGGATTTATTCTAGAGAAGGACAACACTGTTCTCCGGGATGCGAGCTCGGCTGAAGAAGAGTACGACAGTTCAGATTATGCGTTTGAAATGGATGCTGATTGCCGGGCCTTGCGTGGGCTACTAAATTGGCATTTTGCTACTTTGAATGTTCCGTTGGATAACGCTCCGATCTCAACGCCTAATGGCAAGCTGTCTGATCGCGAGTTCGCGGGCCTCATGTTAACCGTTTTAGCTGCAACAGATCTGTTTGTAGCCATCTACCTATCAATGCGCATGATAATGATAAAGAACGGGTTTTCGGGCGATAAGGTCTTTCAGAAAGGTCGGAGCCATCCGCCTATCTACTTCAGGATCAGGATACAGATTAGCGAACTGCATAACTATCTCAGGGTGTATTCCCGCTTTCTGGCAGACTTCGTGACCTACGCAGTACACCAGGCCATAGGGGAGGCTGAGAAGGCATTTAATGCCGCCACGGGTGAGCCAGAGATTGACATCTTTTCGGACGAAATCTCGCAGGATTATTCAGCAATGTTCGTGAAGGCTGCTGCCGCCTGGGATAATCTCAAGGTTCAGCTGATGCCACACATCCGTGGTCGGGGGCTAACCACCTATTCAACATATCCTGATCCGACTGATTGGCATCAGTAATGTAATGGTTGTGTTGTCACTGCATCCATGTTTGACGTTCCTACAAAGGGTATCCCAAGGGCAGCAGAGGCTTGAAAAATCTTTGTTTTTCAGCGGTTGTTGCCGGCTTTTTCAACCCCCTCGGCTCCATCAGTGTCCCTTCGTGACGAGGGGGGGTCCTGAAGGGCTGGGCCTTGCCCTCGCTCCCCAAACTGTTACATTCAGCTTTACCAGCCGTAACAGACCGTAAATAAAATATCTTTATTTTCCAGTGCTTAGCAGATTTATCGTCAAATCCTGCATCCGGCACCACGTCTCACACAGCCGTCAGGCCAAGCATCCGGGCGAAGATCAGCGCGGGAAGCACGGCGAAGCAGAGGAAAGTCCCCAGAGGCAATCGGGTGCCGCGCTCCATTGCCTTGCCTCTCAGTCTTTCGATCAATGCCCAGATCAATCCGGCCATGCTGGCCACCAGCAGCACCAGCGGCAGCACCTGCCAGCCGGTCCATGCTCCAATGGCACCGAGCAGCTTGGCATCGCCCAGCCCCAGCCCCTCCCGCCCGCGCAGGCGCTTATAGCCCCACGCCAGGACGAACAGCAGGCCATAGCCCAACGCAGCCCCGATCATGCGATCCTGAAAGGGAGCCGGCAGGATCCAGTCACCCAGCGTCAGGCCGATGACCGCCAATGGCAGCGTCAGCCTGTCAGGCAGCCAGAAATGGCGTGCATCGAGCACCGCTAGCGCCAGCAGCATCCATCCGGCGATCGCGATCACCAGCGCCGCGAAAGGAGGCAGCAGCCAGAGCGCAATGCCGCCGATCGCGGCGCAGCCCACTTCCATGATGGCATGCGCGGGGTCGATCCGCATACCGCATTGCTGGCAGCGCCCACGCCGGATCAAGGCACCGAGCAGCGGGATGAGGTCGATCATCCCCAATATCCGCCCGCAGCCATCACAGCGCGATCGGCCCCTGGCGATGGAGTCGCCGCGCGGCCAGCGCATCACCAGCGCCCCCAGAAAACTGCCGATGATCGCACCCAGTCCGCTCCCGACCAGGAAACGGACGGCGTCACTCGCGAGAAATATCACAACCGGCCGACGGTGCGCAGAACCTGCTCGTCGCCCACCGTGCGAAATCCATTCGCCCCCAGCGCGATGCCGAGCAGCGGGTCGGCCGTCTTGACTCGCATCGTTGCCTCGTAACGTCCGTCTGATCCGATCCGCACCGTCAATCGCTCCAGCCCGGACTGGCTCGCCAGCGGCAGCTCGATGGCCTCGCCAGCGCATCTTGCGTCACCGCTCAGGCCATTGGCGAGGCTCAGCCCGTTGATGATCGCCGGCATGCGCGCCCGCACGCGCCCTTCCGCCACCACGCAACGCCCGTTGGCGAAATGGATGGTCATGTCATCGAACTCGATCCGGCTGACCGGCAGCGGCGCCAGCGGCGCGGCCAACGCGACCGCGCCCGTTACATCGTCGATACCGCGCTGCCCCCAGCCCACCGTGAAGGCGCCACTAATGTCGTCCGGCGCGCCGGCATGCCGGGTCAGGTCGATGCGCACGCGGCCGATCAGAAGCTGCACCGGGTTGAGAAACACATTCACCGTGCCGAGTTGCACGCCGCGAATCTGCAATTCCTCGGCCGCGCCCCACCAGATCGGCCCGCGCAGCGAGCGCGCGGCGACCCCCATGTCGGCAAGACCGAAAATCGAGAAGGCCGCGCGCAACGGCCAGGTGACGAGCAAGCCGACCAGCAGGATCACCGCCAACATGATCCGCGCCCGCCTGCTCCGCAACCAGGCACTCATGGCTGCACCTCCTGAAAGACGGCCTGCATGGCAACCGTGCCCTCCATCGCGCCCGGCACGATGCTGATCGTCTGCACCGTCACCCCCGCCTGCTCCAGCCCGGCGATCCATTCCAGCAGTGGCCCGGCGCGTGCGGAGGCGATGTTCACTGAGATGCGGCCCGCCCCTTGCTGCGTCGCGCGATCGAGCGTGAAGCCGGCCTCCGCCGCGCTTTGGCCGATGCGCTGATCGATCGGCAGCCGGTCGGCCTGCGGCTTTCGTGCCGGACGGCGGCGCAACTCCGCGACCTTCGCCCGCACGGACGCATAGCGATCCAGCGCCGCGCCCTGCCGCTCCCAGCCGCTCTCAAGACCGCTCGAGACCGGCCGCCAGACGCCCAGCCACAGAAAGATGACCAGCGCGATGATGCCAAGCGCCGCCATCAACCGTCGTTCGCCTGCGCTATGGTTGTGCCACCAGATCCGCACCGCATCCATCATCAGCGCACCACCATGATATCGGCGACCAGCCGCGCGCCGCGCTGCTGCACCGCATTGGCGCTGATCCGCCAGCCGGCTTCCTGAATGGCGATAAGCACCTCGTTGATCTCCTCGGCCTTGTTGGCGGCGAACTGGACGCGCAACGACCCATCCGCGCCCTGATTGACGCTGGTGAGAACCACATTGGGATTGGCCTGCATCCCGGTCATCAGCCCGGCCATAGTGCCGGTGAAGCCGCCACGCCCGCCCCGCGCAGCGAGCAAGCCGGCAACACGGCTTTCAGCCGCCGTCGGATCGCTGACAGTCGCGTCGACCGTCCTTGCAAGCGCCACGGTCTGCGAATCGAGCCGGGAAGCCTCGGTGTTCAGTCGCAGAATGGCGATGAGCGAAATGAGCAGCGACGCCAGTATGATTGCGCCGAGCATGATCGCGATGCGGGTCCAACGCGCGCGGTCGAACAGGCGGGCGGAGCGGCGCGCGAAGCTGCCCTGGCGTAGATCGAGCGGCGGCTGATCCAATGCGCGGAGCAGCGCCGTGTCGATGTTTTCCGCAGGCACATTCGTAACCGGCGTATCGCCGATGACGAGCGGCGCGATCGCTTCATCGCCTGCAAAAGCGGTATCGCTGCCGCGCACGATCTCCGCGAAGCCTAGTGTGGCGCGGGCAAAGCCATCCTCGGGCGCAGGCACCAGCAGCGCGGCCGGCACGATGCTCGCCTGGCCGATGCCATGTGCTTCACACCAATCGACCCAATGCGCCATCGCCCTCTGGCTGGTGACGGCAACGACATGCGGCGCTTCGGCATCGTCACTGGCGGAAACCACCGCGTGAAGTCCTTCGCCGTCGCCGATGCTCGCTTCCAGCGCCATCAGCCGGGCAGCCGTGGCGCCCTGCCGTGCGGTCATGCCGGGGCAGGCGATCCAGTGCAGTGTGGTGGCGTGCGGCGGTAGCACAAGCATGGCCTGGCCGACCGCAGACGCCGGCCCTTCCGCCTCATGCTCCGGCGGCAGCCAGTCGGTGCCCTTGCCGCGCCTTACGATATGGTCGCCGTCCACCCGATACCAGATCGGCGGGGCCTCGCGCTCGGGCGGAAGCAGGATGATATAATCATAGGCCACGTTCAGCTATCACCCTCACCCCATTTACGGCGCATCAGGCGGACCTGGCCGTCCTTCGTGTCGAAAAGCACCGTTTCCTCCACCTCGTCTCCCCCCAGATCGGCGCGCAGCGCGACCTCGAACCAGCGCGATTTCTGCTGCACCTGAGCCACCGCTATATCGGGGATGCCAGACCGTGCGCGCGCCATCGCCGGCAGCGCCCAGAATGCCGGCAGACTGCCATAACCCGCAGCCGGGCGCTGCGCCAGCACCTGCCGCGCCTGATCCAGCCCCAGCACGTCCGGCGCGAGCATGGCGAGCAACACCGCCTGCCCCGGCAGCAGCGTGTTGACATTGATCGGCGACATATCCGCGTCCGGCAGTGTGCAGATCCACGGCCGGATGCGCTGATAAAGATCAGGCGTCACCGCGTTGACCATCAGCAATTCGCTGGGGTCCGCCATCAGCGTGTTGGCGGTGCGATAAGGCGGATCGAACCCGCTATAATAATCATCCTCCGCACCGCCATTACCCGGCACGGAGTCGCTGTCGATCCAGTCCGCCGCCGATGTCGCCACTTGCAGGGCGAGGCTATAATCCGCGCCGAGCAGACGCATCAGCCCCGCAAATTGTGCGATCGCCTCGGGACGGGCGGTAAAAGTCTGCTCGCTTTGCTCCGTGCCGCTTACCGATGGGCGCACCAGACTGTTGAGGTTGAAGCAATTACCCTTGTCGACAATCCGCGCCGCGACCGTGCCGCCCGGCACCGCGATCATCTGTTCGCTGCCCAGCCAGCCGCCCTCCAGCGTCGTCCGATCCGGCCGTAGGGCGAGCAGATCGGCAATGCGGGTACCGGCCATCCGCTCGGCAGTCAGAAGATAGGCCCGCCCCTGATCGGCCGAGACGATATTGCGCGTCATCCGGCTGGCAAGAGTCAACCGCTCCAGCGCCACCGCCGCCACGACCGACAATATAGCGATGAGGAGCAGCACGGTCATCAGCGCCGCGCCGGTTTCGCCAGGACGCCCAAAAGCGGGAGGAAACGGCTCAGATCGCACTGCCAAGCCCTTCCGGCTCGGCTGTCTCATCGTCCGGCTGGTTGATCGCCGTTCCAACAAGGAAGCGCAGGGTCAATGGCGGCTCGCGTCCGCGCGTCAGCACCATCTCGATCGCCGTTGGCATTTGCTGCGGCGTTTCAGGCGCCCAACGCTCGCGCCAGTTGCCCCGCCGGTCGCGATAACGCAGCTTGAGCGCGCTAACGTCCTCAAACAATATGGCCGGCTCGGGCGGCGCAGCGCCATCCACGGCCGGGTAGCCGATGCGCTCGATCCGCCCTTCGCGCCACCAATATTCGATCTTCTGCAGGCTGGCGCGGCGCAGCGTGCCGGGGTTGCTCCAGCCATCGCGCACAAACTGCATCAGCGGCTCGCCGCTCTGCGCGGCACGGCCGAAGAAGGCGGGCGCAAAGGTGCCAGCCTGCGTGCGACTGATCCGCACCGTGGCTTGCGAAAGATCGGCGTCCAGCGTCGCCAGGCCGCGCTGGACATCCGCGAGAGCATCAAGATGGGTAGTGATGGCCGCTTGCCCTTCCACCCCGCCGCGCAGCAGCACAACCCCGGCGGTCGCCAGCATCGCGAAGATCATCACGGCCACGAGCATTTCGATCAACGTGAAGCCCTGCTGGGCGGAACGTCTTGAAGACTCGAAGCCCTGCTGGGCGCAACGTCTTGACCATTCGAAGCCCTGCTGGGCGAAACGCTTCAAAGCTCCAAAGCCACGTTCGGCAACGGAGAGGCCGCACACATGCCTATCCACCGCTCGTCACCTTGCCATCGAGGTCCATGCGCAGCGTGACCGCGCTCCCGCCGCGCTCAAGCGTCACACGGAGGGTCTGGTCGGCCCGGCCGATGCTGTCGAACACCGCGCGCACCTGCGTGGCTGAGCCGAGTTGCGCGCGCGTTTCGCCCGCCCAATCGCGCGCCGCCAGCGGCCCTTCCATGATCGGCTGCCATGCCCCATTCTCCCGCCGCTCGAACCCGTAGGCGGTGGACGATATCCACAAGGCGACCGGCTTACCGGAGATGATCGCGCTATCCCGCGCGGCGCGAGTGCGGCCGGCGAACCGATCGACATCATCCGCGATCCGCCCACGTGGATCGGCCATTGTCAGCACCACGGCACCCGAAAGCAGGCCGATGATGACGATCACCACCATCAGTTCGACCAAAGTGAAGCCGTGTTCGGCGGAACGCTTCGAAAAGGTGAAGCCGTGTTCGGCGGAACGTCTCGAAGACTCGAAGCCGTGTTCGGCCAGCCGCTTCCCAAACGCGGCGCCACGCTCGGAGAAATGCCTTACCGGCACGCAGGCCGCTCGCCCCTTCATTGCGCCGGCCGCCCGAATGTCAGCACTGCCGGCGATTGGCCCGGCCCACCATCGACGCGAACGGTCACGACAAGCAGCCGGTCGTTATCCGCCTTCTCCACCTGCTGCGCCCAGGGCCATTTGCGGCCGGCATTCTCGATGACGCCGCTACTCGCTCCCAGAGATGGAGCCTGGGGATCGGTCAATCGCTCGATCATGAGATTGCGCGCCACGATCTGCGCCATGGTGCGCATGCGCAGATCCACGGCCGTGCGCGCGGAAACCGCCTGCAACCGCACCAGCGCCAGCGCAGCAAGGCTGAAAATAGCGAGCGCTACCAGCATTTCGAGCAGGGTAAAGCCACTCTCCCGAAGGCCGGCGTGGAGCGCCACGACGCTCCTCCCTTCCTCAAAATGCCTCACCGGAGCCATCCGCGCCGTCCCGCTCGCCCGCGCGCTGTCTCTAGAGTTCGCTCGAATAGAGATCGGCATTTTCGCCTTCACCGCCGGTTTGCTTGTCCGCACCCAGCGAATAAATATCGAACGCGCCTTTGCGACCCGGCGCAATATATTGGTAGGGCTGCCCCCACGGATCATTGGGCAGCTTCTTGATATAACCGCCCTGCCGGTAACGCTCCGGCTGCGCCAGCCCCGGTGGCGGTGAAAGCAGCGCGGTCAGCCCGTCGCTCGTGCTGGGATAAGTGAGATTATCCAGCCGATACTGGTCGAGCGCCGATTCCAGCGTAGCGATATCCGCCTTGGCCTTGGCGACGTTGCTGGTGCCGAGCGCACCGAACACATTGATCGCCACGATCGTCCCCAGCAGCCCGATAATGACGATGACAACGAGCAGTTCGACCAGCGTAAAGCCGTGCTCGGCGGCCCGCCGCAAAAACCTGAAGCCGTGCTCGGCGGAGCGGTCTTCCAGCAAATGCGCGCGACGCCCGGCAGCAACAGCAAGGCTCCTGCGAACAAATTTGACGATCCTCATGGCTTAAACTCCGGCACCTGTGAGATTCTGCAACTGCATGATCGGCAGCAGAATCGAGAGAATGATGATCGCCACGACGCCGCCCATCACAATGATGATGAGCGGCTCCAGCATGGCCAGCGCGGCGGCGGTGAATCCGTCAAACTCGCGCTCCAGATAGTCGGCCGCGCGCTCCAGCATCAGGTCGAGCTGACCCGCGCTCTCGCCGCTGGCGGCAAGGTAAACGAGCAACGGCGGGAACACATCTGCGCGGCGCATCGCGGCCGAGAGGCTTCCGCCACCACGCACAGCCTCGACAATGTCCGCCGTCGCCGCGCGCAACACGCGGTTGTGGATCGTCGGCACGGTGAGCGAGAGGCCCTCCATCACCGGCAGGCGGCTCTCCACCATGGTCGCCAGCGTGCGGGCCATACGTGCGGCATGCAGATCGCGCAGCAGCCGGCCGACGAAGGGCATGCGCAGCAGCGTGCCATCGACCCGCAACCGCACCGCCTCGTTGCGCAACGCCCGCCAGCCCAGCGCGCCGAGCAGGCCCAGCGCGATGAGCAACGCCCACCACCATGTTGCGAGGAAATTGGAAATGCCCATCACGATCCGGGTGAGCAACGGCAATTGCTGCCCCAGCGTATCGAACTGCTCGACCACCAGCGGCACCACGAAGATCATCAACGAAATGACGACGATCACCGCGAAGACCGCCAGCACGGAGGGATAAGCCAGCGCCGTCAGCATCTTGGAACGCATTGCCGCCTGCCGCTCCAGCAGCAGCGCCAGCCGCTCGGTCAATGCCGGCAGGCTGCCTGAGCGCTCCCCGGCCGCGATCATCGCGCGATACAGCCCCGGGAAGCTGCGCCGCTCGGCACTCATCGCCTCGCCCAGACTGCGCCCCTCCACCACGCCGCCATGCACGCGCCCGACAATCTCGCGCACATGCGGCCGCTCGCTCTGGCGGGTGATGGTGCGCAGCGCTTCCTCCAGTGGGGAAACCTGCGCCAGCGTGGAAAGTTGCCGGGTGAACAGCGTCAATTCCTTGGCGGAAAGCCGGTTGCGCTCGAAATTGAGAAGGCTGCGGCGCATCTTACCGCCCTCGCTCATGCCGCCGGTCGCTCCGCGCCCTTCGGCGATGCGCACGACGAACAGCTTTTTGGCCGCCAAAGCCGCGCGCGCATCGCCAACCGAATCCGCCCGCAGCAGGCCACGCTTCTCCCGCCCAGCCTTGTCGATCACCACATAGTCAAAGTCAGGCATCGATCGCTTCACGCCGCGAAATGCGGATCGCCTCCTCCGCGCTCGTCTCGCCGTCGCGCACCAGCGCCCGCGCCGCCGCGCCGAGATTGGGCGCATTGAGGAAGGCATGGCGCGCGATCAGCGATTCATCGCCGCCTTCGTTGATCATCCGCCGGATCGTCTCGTCCACGCGGATCGCCTCGAACACGCCGACCCGGCCCTTGTAGCCGCTATGGTTGCAGGCTTCGCATCCGACGGGACGGTAGATCAGCGTGCCCTCGTCAATCCCCAGCAGCGCGCTCGCCGCCTTGTCGGCCGGCACCTGCTCGCGGCACTCATGGCACAGCCGGCGCACCAGGCGCTGCGCCAGCACCGCGCGCAGGGTGGAGGCGAGCAGGAACGGCTCCACCTTCATGTCGCGCATGCGGGTGATCGCGCCCACGGCGTCATTGGTGTGCACGGTCGAGAGCACGAGGTGGCCGGTGAGCGACGCTTGCACGGCGATCTCGGCTGTCTCCCGGTCGCGGATTTCGCCGACCATCACCACGTCCGGGTCTTGCCGCAGGATCGCGCGCAACCCGGCGGCGAAGGTCAGGCCCACCTTGGCGTTCACTTGCGTCTGCCCCACGCCCTCAACGGCATATTCGACCGGATCTTCCACGGTGAGGATATTGCGGCTGCCATCGTTGAGCTGGCGCAGGCCCGCATAGAGCGTTGTCGTCTTGCCGCTGCCGGTGGGTCCGGTGACGAGGATGATGCCGTTCGGCTCGCGCAAGGCGGCACGCAGCACCTCATCCGCCGATCCGGTGAGGCCGAGCACGTCAAGCGCGATGCCGGCATTCTCCTTGTCGAGAATACGCAGCACCACCCGCTCGCCCGCTCGGCTCGGCAAGGTGGAGACACGCACGTCGAGCAGCTTACCACCCAGCGTCAGGCCGATGCGCCCGTCCTGCGGCACGCGCCGCTCCGCAATGTCGAGCCGCGCCATCACCTTGATGCGGCTGACCACCACTGGAGCGACATGCGGCGGCATGCGCAGCGTCTCGGTCAACACGCCGTCCATGCGCATCCGCACGACGAGGCCCGTCTCATAGGGTTCGATATGGATATCAGAGACGCCCTGCCGCGCCGCCTCGGCGATGATGCCATTGATGAGGCGGATGGCCGGGGCATCATCGCCGCTGGCCAGCAGGTCTTCAGCCGTCGGCAGATCGCCGGCGATGAAGTCGAGATCGTCCCCGCCCAGCGCCAGGGATCCGGCCATGGCAGCAGCCGAGCCTTCCATCGCATAATGGTCGGAAAGACTCCTGTCGAAGCTGGCCGCATCCACGATCGTCACGTCGAAACTGCGCCCGAGATGCCGCCGCACCTCGACCAGCGCACGCGGATCGGCTCCCTCACGCAGCGCGATGGCAAGACGCCCGGCGCTCTCAGCTTCATCGCGGCTGGAAAGGATCACCACACCATGTTTGCGCGCGAATGCATAAGGGATATCGACGGGCAACAGCGCATGCGGCACCTCGGCCTCTGCGTCAGCGCCCGGCGTGGGCGCCGGTGCCCCCACACCCTCAGGCGGCAGATCGGCAGGATTCCCCGTCATTTTCGGCCATCCGCAGCGGCAGAACCGGCCGGGCGCACTACCTGCTGCGATTGCGTCGGCTCGATCGGCACGACCCGGCCATCGACCACTTGATCGCCCGACTGCGGCCCACTAACCGGAAGCGCCGCGCCCATATAATCGCGCACCAGCTCGTCTATGGAAGGTTCGGCGCCCGGATTGGCAAGCGCTTGCCGGCCGCGAATATAGCCATAGCGCCGCGCCGTCATCTCCTGCGCATCCGCCTTGCTGGTGAGGATGGTCGGGCGGATGAACACCATGAGGTTGGTCTTGGTGCGCGCGCGACTCTTGGATTTGAACAGATTGCCGAGCAGCGGCAGATCGCCGAGCAACGGAATTTTCTCGATCGTGCGCCTTTCATTGTCATCGAGCAGGCCGCCGAGCGCGAGAATATCGCCATCATCGACCAAAACCGTCGTCTCGAACTGGCGCTTGTTGATGATGAGGTCGCTGCTGTCATTCGAGACCGGCCCGGCAACGCTGCTCACTTCCTGCTTGATGAACAGCTTGATCGTGCCGCCCGCGTTGATCTGCGGCGTCACGTCCAGCATGATGCCGACATTCTGACGCTGTACCGTGCGGAACTGATTATCAAAATTGGGGCTGAGCGCCTCACCCGTGGCAACCGGCACTTCCTGCCCGACCAGCATGTGCGCCTGCTGATTGTCCAGCGTGGTGATGGACGGTGTGGAGAGCACATTGCTCTCCGTGTCGGATTGCACCGCGTTGATGATCGCGCCCAATATGCCGTTGCGGCCCAACTGGGTGGCGACGCCGCCGAAGCCGCCGGTCGCATTCTGCAGCGTTTCCACCGCCGCGCTTTGAAGCTGGTTGGCGAGACCGCTATTCTCGGTCGTCGTGGTCGTGGTCTTGGTGCCATCCGGCGCCACCACCACCGTCTCCTGCGTGCCGAGCTTGGTCGCGCCGATCGCGCCCGCCAGCGTCAGCAGATTGGGGCTGGTGTTGGAGTAGTTGGTCGCCGCAAAACCGGTTTTGGTGCTGCCCAGCAGGAACTGCACGCCCAGTTTGCGTGCGGCATTGTTGCCGATCTCGACGATGATCGCCTCGACCAGCACCTGCTCGCGGCGCGTATCGAGCTGGCGGATCACCTCGCCAAGCATACGCTGGGTATCGCCGCTCGCTGCGACGATGACCGCATTGGCCCCCTCGTAACGCGTCACCACTGCTCCCCCGCGCCCGTTGATCCCAGTGCCCGCATCGCTTGCGGTGGCTGCGGCGGGCGTGGCTTCCGCCGGCCCCGCATTGCGGGCGCCGTTACCAGAAGAGGCGGATGCGCTGGAGGAAGAGGCCTTCGTCACCGGGCTGCCGGCCTGCCCGAGCAATTGCTGGAGCACCGGCAGCATCTTGTCGGCATCGGCATTCTGCAACCAGTAAACACGGATTTCCGTGCCGGATTCGGCCCGCTTGTCAAGATCGCGCACCATGCTGGAGAGCCGCGCCACGCTGGTCGCATCACCGCGAATCGCGATACTGTTCGAGCTGTCGATGGCGACGATCGTCGCATTGGCCACGCTCCCCTCCCCGCCGCCGCCGACCAGCGTCTGTAGCGACGTCGCAATCTCGCGCGCGCCGGCATTGCTGAGCGGGATCAGCGCCGTGGATGAACCGTCCGTATCGACCTGTGCCAGCACTCGGCGCACACGTGCGATATTGTCGGCATAATCGGCAACCACGAGCGAGCGGCCGGAGCGATTGGCCGTGATCGAGCCGTCCTTGCTCACCAGCGGCCGCAGCGTATCGAGCGCGGATTGCGCGTCGATCGAGCGCAGGCGGATCACTTCGGTCACGAACTGGTTACGGTTGGCCGCCTGCCCGACCGGCCCCGGCTGCCCCGCCGCGCCTTCTACCGGCTGGATGCGGAATGCGCCCCCCGCAGCCGGCACCGCCACCAGCCCATTGGCCCGCAACGTGGAGAGGAATATCTCGAAATATTCCGAACGGGTCAGGGAACGATCGGTCACGACCGAGACTTTGCCCTGCACCCGGTTGTCGATGATGAAGGTACGGCCGGTATTGCGGGCTGCATCCTGAATGAAGGCGCGGATATCGGCATCGCGCACATTGAGGGTGAGCTGGGCGAAGCCAGGGGCCGCACAGATCAGAGCAAGGAAGGCGGTTCCGGCGAGGCGCCGCAGCTTGAACATGGGACTCATCTGTTTTCCGGAAGAACGAGAGAAATCGGCACGGTCGCAGCGCCGCGCTCGACCATGAGGGAGATGCGCGCGCCGGGCTGGATGGCCCCCCGCAGCGCGTTGAGATCGCCGGCGCTCGTCACCGGCCGGCCATTGACCTGCACGATGATGTCACCCGCCCGGAAGCCCGCCAGCGCGGCCACTTCATTATCGCTCGGCGCGCCGATGACGATCCCCGTCACCTTGCCACCCTCAGTGCGCGGCGCAAGGTTGAGAGCATTCATCAGGGCGTCCGGGTCCATCCCGCCGGCGGGGCGAGACGGCGGCCCGGCGTTTGCGGGGGCGACTGGAGCATTGACGGAGGCCGCGCCATCGCCCGCGGCAATATCGCCACCGGATTGGTCGATATACAGCGCCTCGTCGGCGCCGCCGCGCTGGATGACGACATGGTCGAAGGCAACCGCCTTGAGAATCACGCCCGGCGTGATCTCATCGCCCACCGCGTAACTCGCCTGCTCATCGCTTTCATTGGCGATGATCGCCGTGCCCTGGCCGGATGCTTCGTTGACGCTGGTGCCATATAGTTTGAGCGGCAGTGTCGTGACTTGCTGCGCGCCGCCGCCCGCGCCGATAGCCGCACCAGTGCGGAAGAAAGGATCAAACCCCGCGAACAATGCCTGCCGTGCGTCCGCGCTGACGATCACCGGCTCCCGGGCACGCCACTCACCGAACAGGCCGACGGGCGTCACCAGCGCCCAGAGCAACCGGGCGATCTGGATCATCAGCAGCACGAGCAGCGCAGCCTCGATCCATTGGCCGAGGTCGGACGCAGCTTTCGCCTGCGCCGGCCGCCCGCGCCGAATGAAATCGCTCCATCGCATATTAAGCTTGATGCCCTCCACAGCATGCGCTGCCTAGGCGTCTACTATGACCGATCAAAGACAATATAGTTACCAAAAAAAGACATGGTTCGCATCGCACTTGATTGGTTGATCGCAGCATGGTCGCCTTGCTAGACGCTGCCATGAACCATGTCGACGCTCGCAGCTCCCCTCCTCGCTGGCCAGCCCGGAATCCAGCGCTTTCCCAGTAGAGAACTGGAACTGTTCATGATGCGCGATTTCCTCACGCCAGAGGAATGCGGCGCGCTGATCGAACGGATCGACGCACGGCGGCGCCCTTCCACCATTGCGGACGATATGGGCTATGAGGCATTCCGCACCAGCGAGACGTGCGATCTGGAGGATGCCGACCCGGTCGTCGCCGCCATCAATGGCAAGCTCGCTGCCTTTGCCGGCATCGACCCTGCCTATGGCGAACCGCTGCAGGGCCAGCGCTATGCCGTTGGGCAGGAGTTCAAGGCGCACACCGATTATTTCGAGCCGCAAGGCGGGGATTACCAGACTTATTGCGGCCGCTCGGGCAATCGGACCTGGACACTCATGGTCTATCTGAATGCCCCTGACGCTGGCGGCGCCACACGCTTCACCTGCCTCAACAAGATCGTCCAGCCCGAGAAGGGCAAATTGCTCGGCTGGAACAACCGGCTGCCCGATGGCGCCGTGAATGGCGCCTCGCTTCATCATGGCATGAAGGTTCGCTCTGGCACGAAATATATCATCACCAAATGGTATCGCGAGCGGGTGTGGGCGGGCTAGGGCCGCAAAGCCTGATACCGGACACACGCCTGCTCCGGGGTTAGCGCCACAAACCCCGTTTTCCTTTGTCGATCTGTCCGTCGCGCCGGTGACGCGAGGCAAGTATGTTCAGTGCCAGAACCGCAATAATGGCAAATGGAAAGGGCGGCCCTGCGGCCGCCCTCTCAGGATATGCCACGGGAGCGGCATCATGGTTCTAGAATGTGGTGGACAGTGACAGGTTGACGGTGATGCCGTTATTATATCCGTTGTAGATCACCGTGTTCGTGCCGTTGGATTGCAGCTCGCGATATTTGTGATTGGTGAGATTGCGTGCTTCGAACTTCACGTCGAACGCCCGCCCCGCCAGATCGACCCCTTGCCGCGCAACGAAGTCCAGATTGAAGCCGGGATGCTCATACACGTCCGGTTGCCCCTGGTTGGCGATACCGCGGCTGGTCACACGCTTGCTGGCATAGGACATGATGAGCGTCTGCTGCGAGAGGCCGTTCGTATCCTCAAGACCCAGTTGCAGGTTCACCAGATGATCCGACTGGCCGGTGAGTGCCGCGCCATTGCGGAAATAGTCGGACGCGATGGTCGATGTCGCACTGAACACGGCCACCGTATCGTCCGGTCCGACCTTCAGTTTGGATTTGGTGTAGGTATAGTTGGCGATGGCGACGATCCGGCGGCTCGCGAAGAAATCGCTGCCGGAGAGGGCCGACGCATCGAAATATTTCTGCACCTCGACCTCGCCACCATACAGGTCCGCCTTGGGGGCGTTGGCAAAGCTCGTCACCAGCCTGTCGGCCAGGATGAAGTTGAACGGCTCGATCGGGTTATCCAGCCGCTTGTAGAAGCCCGCCAGCGACAGGCGCTGGTCGCGCGCGAAATACCATTCGTAGCGCGCCTCGGCGTTGAACAATTTGCTGTCCGTCAACAGCGGGTTGCCCTGATATTGCCGGTTGGTGTCGGGATCGAAATAATATTGATAGATCAGTTCGCGGAACTGCGGCCGCGCGATGGTCTTGGAGGCGTTGACGCGGATCTGCATGTCCGGCTGCATCTGCCAGGTGATCGTTGCCGCCGGCAGCCAATAATCCTTGTCGAGATTGGTTTCCGCGAGCGTCGGGTCGGGCGTATTGAACACCGGGATCGCCGCCACCGTCTGCTTGGCCGTTTCGTAACGCACGCCGGCGTCGATCAGCAGTTCCGGCGTAACCTGCCAGTTGAGCTTGCCATAGCCCGCGTGATTGAACAGGCGACCGCGGAATGCCGGCGCCGTGTCGTCCTCGACCAGACCGATCTGGAAGGCGTCGATGATGCTGCTTGAGAGCAACAGGTCCGGCCGGAACATGTCCACGCCGCCCGGCAACGTGCTGGGCGCGCGAAACTGGAAATCACGCCGTGAACTGTCGCGGATCGTCCGCTGATAGGCGTAGCCGGCCGAGAGGGCGAAATCGGGGATCGGCCGCCAACTGATATCCGCGCCACCCGACCAAAGATCCTCGTTGAGATCAGAATAGACGATCTCCACGTTACCGCGATTGCCGTCCAGCCGGTTGACGAAATAGGCGCCGTAAGGATCGGATTCCGCATTGGTGCGGACATATTCGATCGACAGCTCGCCGGGTGCCTCGCGTTGCGAATTGGCGTAACCACCGCGCAGGTCCACGCTCAGCTCAGGTGTCAGCTTGAACTCGCCAGTGAGCTGCGTGCTGATGAGCTGACGCTCATACCAAGCAGTGTCCTGCTGCATATAATCGGTCTGCGTCTGGTTTTTCTGGCCCAGACCCAGCCGGGTATGCTTGAGCGTGTCGCGGATATAGAGGTTGGTCCACCGCAGCTTGCTCTCGCCAACCTCAAGGCCGACACCGACGAGACCGTTCACCACGATGTGGTTGTCCGTCGAAACTCGCTCGAAATCCGTATCGACCGATGACAGGTCCGAACTGCCCGAAAATTGCTGGATCGCGTCGCGCGTCTGCCACTTGTTGCTGTAACCGGCTGTCGCGATGAGGCCGAGCGTGGCGTCGCTGCCGATCTCGAAGGAGGTGCCGCCCGAGATCGTCGCCGACCAGTTGGGCGCAATCCTGTCCTGGCGCTGCACGATACCGTTGCGCCACGTCACCAACTCCTTGCCGATCGCCTGCGTATCGACATTACCGTCGTTGAGGCGTTCGCCGCTGGCGAAATAGGCCGCCAGCGCCGGCGGCGTGTTGCGCGAGCCATTGTCGAAGCCGGTCCAGTCCGTCTTCGCGCCATAATGGACGTAGCCGACCGAGGTGGTCGTCTCGCTGTTGCCGCCGACGCCGCCGCTGACCGTCAAGAAGCTCTCGGCGGGCACGGCGGTGGTCGTCAGGTTGATGACGCCGCCACCGAATTCGCCGGGAAAGTTGGGCGAATAGCTCTTCTGAACCAGCGAGGAGGAAACGATGTTGGTGGGGAAGAGATCCAGAGGCACCACACGCTTGAGCGGTTCGGGGCTGGGCAAGGGCGAGCCGTTGAGCAGCGCCAGCGAATAACGGTCGCCAAGGCCGCGCACATAGACGAAACCGCCGCCGACGACGCTGAGGCCGGTGATGCGGCTGAGCGCGCCGGCAATATTACCCTCGCCCGTCCGCGCGATATCCGCGCTGGAGAGGACGGAGACAACGGCTGGCGCGCTCTTCTGCACGTTCGCGCCGCGCCGGCCGACCACCACGATTTCGCCACCGGGTATCGAAATATCGGGCGCGTCGGCCTCGGCTCCCTCATCCTGAGCGGCAACTGCCGCGTCAGATGCGGTGTCGCCGGCCACGGCCTGCGCGAAAGCGGGCGACGCAAGCGCCGATGAAATGAGGAACAGGCCCGCATATTTGAGCGGCGTCGCCATGGAAGGTCCCCTTGGGTCTGGATGATCTCAGTTGTGGCGGGGTGCGTGCCGGATGGACGCACCCCGCCCCGTTTTGGTCAGGCTGCGGCCTTAAGCGATCGGCAGCGAGGTGCAGGCGCGGTTGGCGTTGGCTGCATCGTCGAAGGTCGCCGTCGACGAGTTGCACGTCCAACCCTTGAACCAGTCGTCGTTCGCATCCTTCACAGCGCCGATGTGCGTCGTCGTGTCGAAGAAGTCGTCGAGCGTCTTGGCGTCGAATGCCGTCACCTGGCTCTCGTTGGTGCCGTTGACGAACAGGCTTGAAAGCGTCGTGCTAAACACGTCGTTATTGCCGTTCGATCCGAAAATCGCCGCGACGTCAGCCGCCGTGTAGGCATAGGCGTCAGAGCCGCTGCCGATATACTTCGTGCTGTTGCAGGTCAGGACGGTCGAGTGAGCCACCAGCGTTGCGCGGGTCGCCAACGATCCGGTGCCGTGCAGGCGCAGACACTCGTTGTTCGGCGTGACGATGATGCCATTGGCAAAGGTCGTATCCGAGTTGCCGCGCAGCAGGATGGAGGCCTGGTCGTTCGCCTCGTTGTTGCTGCTCACCTGGTTCTGAATGGCCGTGAAGTTCACCACCTTCAGGTTCGTGCGCGGCGTATCGCCTTCCAGATTGTTGCTGTCGATCTCCATCAGCGCGTCACCGGCGCCGGGGCGCTGAATGAGCAGCACATGCTGGAAATTGGCGCGTGCGCCGGTATCGACGTCGAGGCTGTCGTCGTCCGCGCCGGTCGCGATATAATGCTTGAAATTGACCACGCCGCCGAAGAATTCCGCGCCGTCATCCGAACTGTTGTGGCTCTGGATATATTCCAGTTGGGTGCCGCTGCCGATGCCTTCCGTGGTCAGCGCCTGCAGTTCGACATTATTGCCCAGAACGAAGCCGGAATAGCGGATCTGCACATATTTCATCGTGCCGCTGCTGTCATTGTCATCCGCGCCGCCGAAGATCGCCGGGCTGGAGGAACCTTCCGTATCCCGCTCACAGGTGCCGGAGGCCAACGAGCCATGGTTGCAATCCGTGACCTTGGCGCGGCCCATCAGCACGACGCCACCCCACTGGCCGTTGGACGTATCGTCGTTGCTGCCGAGAACGTTTGCACGGCTGGTGAAAATGATCGGCGCCGACGCCGTGCCCACAGCATCGATCTTGTTGCCGCGATTGACCGCAAGCCACGACTGGCCGGTCGCGCCATAGATGATGGCGCCCGGCTCGATCTTGAGCGTGACCGACGGAATAGTACACGCAGCAGGCACCTGGCTCTCGCTGAAGCCGCGATCGCAACCGACGTTGACGCGACCGCTCATCGCATAGAGCAGGCCAGCGACCTTGGGCAGCGTGACCGACTGGTTGATGGTCGCCGGCAGTTCGCAGATACGCCATACGCCCGTCGGCGTATCGGGCGTGGTCCCGAGGTCGACCAGCGGATTCGCACCGCTCGGCAGGGTCGGACATTCACTGGCCGGCGTTACCTTGCCCGTGGGGGTCGGCGTGGGAGTCGGCGTCGGCGTGCCCGTCTCGGGAGGATTGATGATGACGTTGCCGCCTGTGCCGGGAGATGCGATTTCGTTGGCGCCGCAGCCGGCCAGAAGCGGCAGGACAGCGCCCGCCAGCATGATCGTCTTGATCCGCATGATATGTTTCATCGTCGTCTCCGCTGCCGGATTGGTCCGGGTTGTCGAGTGCAGGACGGCCAATGGGAGTATCGACTCTCTAGTCCCCCTTTGCGCCCTCGGCGGGGCAGCTAGGGGATGAGTGTGACAGCGAGATGCGATTCCAGCGACAGACTGGTGACGTTTTCATGTCGGATTTGTTACGCTGCCAGTCAGCGCGCTGAAAACTGCCGCGCGCACGGTCAGATCACGGTCAGATGGTGAGAGCCGAGAGCGATTGCAGCACAGGCCCGGCCCATTCCGGACGGCAGATCAGGAGGTCCGGCAGATAGACGTCTGCGCGATTATAAACGAGCGGCGTGCCGTCGATGCGCGAGCAATGCAGGCCATGGGCCTGTGCGACTGCTGCCGGCGCGCAGCTGTCCCATTCATATTGCCCGCCGGAATGGAGATAGATGTCCGCCTCGCCGCGCACCACCGCCATTGCCTTTGCGCCCGCCGACCCCATCGGGATAAGCTCCGCGCCCAACGCCTCCGCCACGGCAAGCGCCTCGGCGGCAGGGCGGCTGCGGCTCACCACCATCCGCGGCGGCATGCCCGAAGGTGGCAAAGGCGCGGGTAAATCGGAACGGAGCACAAGGCTCAGCCCCGGCAAGGCGACCGCACCAATGGCCGGCGCACCGTCAATCGCCAGCGCGACATGAACCGCCCAGTCCGATCGTCCCTCGGCATATTCGCGGGTGCCATCGACCGGATCGACGATCCATACGCGCGCCTGGGCAAGACGAGCGCCATCATCCCTGCTTTCCTCGGAAAGTAGGCCGTCCTCCGGGCGCCGCTCGCGCAGCGCCGCGACGATCAGCCGGTTGGCGAACGCATCCCCCTCCTTGCCGAGCGCCTTGCCCTCGAACCGGCCGGACGCACGCAGGTCCAGCAGGAGCCGGCCCGCCTCCTCCGCCAGTTCTGCAGCCAGACCGGCGTCGCTCAAAGAGCCGGACTCCATACGCCAAGCACACGTTCGATGATGAGATCGGCCGCGTCCTCCGGCGAGGTCCGCGTCGTGTCGATGCGGATTTCCGCTTCCTCCGGCGCTTCATAAGGGCTGTCGATCCCGGTGAAGTTCTTCAACTCGCCGGCACGCGCCTTGCGGTAGAGGCCCTTGACGTCCCGCTGCTCGGCTGCGGCCAGCGGCGTATCGACGAATATTTCCAGAAATTCGCCCTCCGGCAGCATCGCGCGCACCATCTCGCGCTCGGCCCTAAAGGGCGAGATGAACGCGGTGATGACGATCAAGCCGGCATCGGTCATCAACTTGGCAACCTCGCCCACGCGGCGGATATTCTCGATGCGGTCCGCCTCGGTAAAGCCGAGATCCTTGTTCAGCCCGTGGCGGACATTATCGCCATCGAGCAGGAAGCTGTGCATCCCAAGCGCATACAGCTTCTTCTCGACGATATTGGCGATGGTCGACTTGCCCGAACCGGAGAGGCCGGTGAACCATAGCAAGGCCGGTCGCTGCCCCTTTTGCGCGGCGTGCGCATCACGCCCGATATCGACCGCCTGCCAATGCACATTCTGCGCCCGCCGCAGCGAGAAATGCAGCATGCCGGCCGCCACGGTGGCGTTGCTGATCTTGTCAATGAGGATGAACCCGCCAAGCGCACGGCTTTCCGCATATGGCTCGAACACGATCGGCCGGTCGGTCGCGATCTCCGCGACGCCAATGGCATTCAGCTCGAGCGTCTTGGCCGCGAGATGTTCCAGCGTGGTGACATTCACCTCATATTTTGGTGCCTGCACCGTGGCGGAGACCATCTGCGTGCCGATCTTGAGCCAATAGGCCCGGCCCGGCTTGAGTGCCTCGTCCGCCATCCAGACAAGCGAGGCCTCGAACTGATCGGCCACCTGCGGGGGATTGCCAGACGCAGCGATCACATCGCCGCGCGAGCAATCGATCTCATCAGCGAGGCAGAGCGTGACCGACTGACCAGCAACCGCCTCATCGAGATCGCCATCCAGCGTGACGATGCGGCTGATCGTGCTGGTCTTGCCGGAGGGGAGCACGCGCACCGCATCGCCCGGCTTGACGGTTCCGCTCGCGATCAGCCCGGAAAAACCGCGAAAATCGAGATTGGGACGGTTGACCCACTGCACCGGCATGCGGAACGGACGCGCCTGATCGGCGCTGTTATCCACCTCCACCGTTTCCAGATGCTCGATCAGTGCCGGCCCCTTGAACCAGGGCGTATTGGCCGAAAGCGCGGTGATATTGTCACCCTTGAAGCCGGAAATCGGGATCGGCGTGAACCGCTCGATGCCGATGCTCTGCGCGAAGGTGGTATAATCCTTCACGATCTCATCAAACACTGCCTGATCGTAACCGACCAGATCCATCTTGTTCACCGCCAGCACGATGTGGCGGATGCCGACCAGCTTGGCGAGATAGCTGTGCCGACGCGTCTGTATGAGCACGCCCTTGCGCGCGTCGATGAGAATCACGGCGAGGTCGGCGGTTGACGCGCCCGTCACCATGTTGCGGGTATATTGCTCGTGGCCCGGCGTATCCGCGACGATGAACTTGCGCTTCTCGGTGGTGAAGAAGCGATAGGCCACGTCAATGGTGATGCCCTGCTCACGTTCGGCGGCAAGCCCGTCGACCAGCAACGCGAAGTCGATCTCCTGACCCTGCGTGCCGACGCGCTTGCTGTCCGCCTCCAGCGCGGCCAGCTGATCCTCGAAGATCATCTTGCTGTCGTAGAGCAGGCGGCCGATCAGCGTCGACTTGCCATCATCCACGCTGCCGCAGGTGATGAAGCGCAGCATCGACTTATACTGGTGGCGGTCCAGATAAGCGTCGATATCCTCCGCGATGAGCGCGTCCGTGCGGTAGATCGGTTCGGCCAGATCATCCATCACAACATCCTCCCGAACCGCAGAAAATCAACCGTGCACATGGAAACGAGTGAAGGACGAGCCATCAGAAATAGCCCTCCTGCTTCTTCTTCTCCATGCCGGCGCCGCCTGCATCCTTGTCGATCACCCGGCCCTGCCGCTCGCTGGTGGTGGTGAGCAGCATCTCCTGGATGACTTCGGAGAGGGTTGCTGCCTCGCTCTCCACCGCGCCGGTCAGCGGATAGCAGCCGAGCGTGCGGAAGCGGATGGAGCGCATCACCGGCTCCTCGCCCGGCTCCAGCCGGAAGCGCTCATCATCGACCATGAGCAAAATCCCGTCGCGCTCCACCGTAGGGCGCGGCGCGGCGAAGTAGAGCGGCACGATCGGCACATCGTTGAGCTGGATATATTGCCAGATGTCCAGTTCGGTCCAGTTGCTGATCGGGAAGACGCGGATGCTCTCGCCCTTGCTCTTGCGAGCGTTGTAGAGGTTCCACAGCTCGGGCCGCTGGTTCTTGGGGTCCCAGCCATGGCTGGCGGTGCGGAAGGAGAAAATGCGCTCCTTCGCCCGGCTCTTCTCCTCATCGCGCCGTGCGCCACCAAAAGCGACGTCGAAGCCATGGAGGTTGAGCGCCTGCTTCAGCCCCTCGGTCTTCCACATATCCGTGTGTAGCGCGCCATGATCGAACGGGTTGATGCCGCGCGCCTTGGCTTCCGGGTTCTGATAGACGAGCAGCTCCATGCCGCTCTCCTTCGCCATCCGGTCGCGCAGCTCATACATCGCCTTGAACTTCCAGGTCGTATCGACATGCAGGAGCGGGAAGGGCGGCGGCGAGGGATAGAAAGCCTTGCGGGCAAGATGCAGCATGACCGCTGAATCCTTGCCAACCGAGTAGAGCATGACCGGCTTTTCCGCCTCCGCCACGACCTCCCGCATGATGTGGATGCTCTCGGCTTCCAGTCGTTCGAGGTGAGTGAGGCTCTCGGTCATTCCATCATCCTGGCCCGCCAGCGCGGGCGCGTTGTCAGCAAAATACGGGCCTCGGCTAGCCCTTCGAGGCCGCTTTGGCACGCGCCTTTTGCTAACAGCCGCCCCTACCCGCACTTTAGCGGGTTGCGATGAGGCGGCCCTGTCGCCATCCATGGCGCGCGCAGACCACTCCCCCTTCCAGGTGTGGTGACTCAGCTCTCAGCCGCGGCTTTCTTCTTCGCCGGGGCCTTCTTGGCGGCCTTCTTCTTGGCCGGCGCCTTGGCCTTCGCCTTGGGTTTGCGCCCCTTGGCCTTGGATGGCGCCGCCGCGCGGTCATCGATCAATTGCGCGGCCTCTTCCAACGTCAGCGCCTCGGGCGTGATCGACTTCGGCAAGGTCGCATTGGTCGTGCCGTCGGTCACATAGGGGCCGTAGCGCCCCTCCATCAGCTTGATCTCGGCCTCGGTGCGTGGATGGGCGCCCAGCACCCGCAGCGGTTCAGCGCTCTTGCGCCCGCCGCGATTGGCCGCTTCCGCGAGCTTGACGACCGCCGCGTTCATCCCCGTCTCGAATATCTCGGCCGTGGAGCCAAGCCGGGCATATTTGCCTTCATGCGCCAGATATGGCCCATAGCGGCCGAGGCTGGCTGTGATCGGCTTGCCCGTTTCCGGATGGTTGCCGAGCGTGCGTGGCAGCGAGAGCAGCTTAACGGCCCAATCGAGCGTCAACTCACCGCCGGGCAGATCCTTGGGAATGGACGCGCGCTTGGTGTCATCGCCGATTTTCGTCTCGATATACGGCCCGAACCGGCCAGCCTTGCGCAGCACCGGCTCGCCGCTCTCCGGGTGCAGGCCCAGTTCTTCCGGCCCACTGCTCTCGGCACCCTCGCCCGATCCCCCGGGCTGGCCGAACTTGCGGGTATATTTGCACTCCGGATAGTTGGAACAGGCGATGAAAGCGCCATAGCGGCCACCGCGAAGTGAGAGGCGGCCATCCCCGCACAATGGGCAGGCGCGCGGATCGGTGCCGTCGCCCTTGTCCGGAAACAGCATCGGCGCCAGGAACGTATCGAGCTGCGCCGTCACCTCGGACGGTTTCAGCTCCATGATCTCGGCGGTCTTGGGCTTGAAATCGCGCCAGAAGGCCGCGAGCACTTCTTGCCACTGCGCCCGGCCGCCGGAGATATCGTCCAGTTCATCTTCCAGTTCGGCCGTGAAATCATAGGCGACATAGCGCTCGAAGAAACGCTCCAGAAACGCCGTCACCAACCGCCCGCTCTCCTCGGCGAAGAAGCGGTTCTTCTCGACGCGGACATAATCGCGATCCTTGAGCGTCTGGAGGGTCGAGGCGTAGGTCGATGGCCGCCCGATGCCCAGTTCCTCCAGCCGCTTGACCAGGCTCGCCTCGCTGTAGCGCGGCGGCGGCTGGGTGAAGTGCTGCTCGGCCCGCACGTCCTTCTTGGCCGGCTGGTCGCCTGCCTTGAGTGCCGGAAGCAACTTGCCGTCCTCGTCAGCCGCATCATCGCGGCCTTCCTCGTAGAGCGCGAGGAAGCCAGGGAACAGCACGACCTGCCCGGTCGCGCGCAAGGCGTTCTGCCCGGTGCCATCGGTCAGTTCCACGCTGGTCCGCTCCAGCCGGGCCGAGGCCATCTGACTCGCCAGCGCACGCTTGAAGACCAGTTCATAAAGCTTGGCGTGCACGCCGGAGTCGACGGTCGGCCGCGAGAAGTCGGTCGGGCGGATCGCCTCGTGCGCTTCCTGCGCGTTCTTGGCCTTGGTCTGGTAGTGGCGTGGTTTGTCCGGCAGATAGCCGCCATCATAGCGGTCGGCGATCGCCTTGCGCGCGGCGGAGATGGCGCTGCCATCCATCTGCACGCCATCGGTCCGCATATAGGTGATCGCGCCATCTTCGTAGAGCTGCTGGGCGATCCGCATCGTCTCGCTGGCGGACAGGCCAAGCTTGCGCGCTGCTTCCTGCTGGAGCGTCGATGTGGTGAAGGGCGGCGGCGGATTGCGCGTGGCCGGTTTGGTTTCGACCGAGGCGATGGTGAAGCGCCCCGCCTCCACATCGGCCTTGGCGGCCAGCGCATCCCCTTCCCTGCCGATGGTCAGCCGGTCGATCTTCTCGCCGCGCCAGCGCACCAGCCGCGCCTCGAAGTCCTGCCCGCCCTGTTCCAGACTGGCCGTGACCGACCAATATTCTTGGGGCACGAACGTATCGATCTCGCGTTCGCGCTCGACAACAAGACGCAGTGCGACGGACTGCACACGCCCTGCCGATTTCGCCCCCGGCAGCTTGCGCCACAGCACCGGCGAGAGAGTGAAGCCCACCAGATAATCCAGCGCACGGCGCGCCCGATAGGCGTCGATCAGGTCCGTATCCAGCGCACGAGGCCTGCCCATCGCCTCGGTCACGGTGGCCTTGGTGATCGCGTTGAAGGTGACGCGCTCCACCTCCTTGGGCAGCGCCTTGCGCGCCTTCAGCACCTCTTGCACGTGCCAGCTGATCGCCTCGCCCTCGCGATCAGGGTCGGTCGCGAGGATCAGCCGGTCGGCCTTCTTGGCCTCATCGGTGATGGCGCGCAGTTGCTTGGCCTTGTCGCCATAATTTTCCCACGCCATCGCAAATTCCTGGTCGGGGTCGACCGAGCCGTCCTTCGCCGGCAGGTCACGGACATGGCCGTAAGATGCGAGCACGCGATAATCGCCGCCCAGATATTTTTCGATGGTTTTCGCCTTGGCGGGCGATTCGACAATGACAAGCTGCATAGGGCGTCCGCTAACCTCTCTCACGTGTACGCGCGAGAGTGAAAAGCGAAATGGCCCTTCGTCAAGCCTTCTCCGGCGCGATCCGCCGAACGCTGACCCGGCTCACACCATGCTGACGCGCCCACCGGCGTGGCGCTGCAATCGCCCGGCAATCTCCAGTTCCAGCAAGGCCGTCTGCACCAGCGCGGGCGGCAGGTCAGACTGGCGGATCAACTCGTCCACCGCAACCGGACTCATGCTCATCAGGTCAATCACCTGTGCCCGCTCGGCTTCGGCAAGATCGGCGGGCGGTGCGCCGGCATAGCGACTCTCCGGCGATCTGACGAATCCGGAGTGATGCCCGCCGATTGCCTCGATCACCTCCTGCGCGTTCTGCACCAATGTCGCCCCATCGCGAATGAGGCCATTGCAGCCCTGCGCCCGCGGATCGGCCGGGAAGCCAGGCACGGCCATCACGTCTCGCCCTTCCTCCGTCGCCAGCCTCGCGGTCAGCAGAGACCCTGAGCGTGGCGCCGCCTCCACCACCACCGTACCCAACGTCATCCAGGCAATGATGCGATTACGCGCGGGGAAATGCCGCGCCAGCGGTTCTGCGCCCGGCGGCAGTTCCGTCAGCAACAGGCCGCTAATTGCGATCCGCTCCTGCAGCTCCGCATTCTGGGGCGGAAAGATCACGTCAATACCGCAGCCGATCACCGCGGCTGTCGCCCCCTCTCCGGCTCCCACATGTGCCGCGGTGTCGATCCCGCGCGCAAGGCCGGACACGACGGTCACGCCGGCACTTGCAAGATCATGCGCCAGTTCCCGGGCGAATCGACAGGCCGCAGCCGACGCATTGCGCGCGCCGACGATGGCAACGCAGCGCCGCTCAACCAGCGCCAGATCGCCTCGCACGATCAGCGCGGGCGGCGCGGCATCGGCCTGAGCGAGCAAGGGTGGATAGTCTGGATCACCCAGGAAACAATAATGGGAGCCGAGGTCCTGCACACGCGCGATTTCCCGCTCGATAGCGCGCGCATCCACCGGCTGGAAACGACGTGCCCCTCCCTTCGACGCCAGCCCCGGCAAGGCTGACAGCGCCGCGCCTGCCGTGCCGAACCGCATGAGGAGTTGGCGATAGGCGACCGGCCCGACATGGGAGGTGCGGATCAGCCGAAGTTTATCGAATTGGTCTGCCGTCAGGCTCGCTGAGCCCATCACGAGCGGGAGGCGCCGATACGTGCTTCCTCACCACGCAGCAGGCGGCCGATATTGAGCCGGTGTCGCCAGAGGACTAACAACGCCATTGCGGCAAAGGCTGGCAACAACGCTGCCAAACCAAGCAGCCACGCAGCAATCGGCGCGCTGATCGCCGCGCTCATGCCGCCTACAGAGGAGATACGGAACGCAGCCGTCGCCCCGAGCCAGACGAGCGCGAACACCAGCCCCACCGGCCAGGCCAGCATCAGAGCGATACCGAGCATGGTCGCGACCCCCTTGCCGCCCTGGAAGCGGAGCCAGAGCGGATAGCAATGGCCGATCAAGGCGGGCACGCCCGCCAGCACCGCACCGCCATCCGGGAGGAGCCGCGCGCCCAGCCAGACGGCCAGCGCACCCTTGAGGGCATCGAGCAGCAAGGTGCCCGCTGCCAGGCCCTTCCGCCCGGTCCGCAGCACATTGGTGGCGCCGATATTGCCGGAACCGATGGTGCGCACATCGCCGGCGCCACCCAGTTTCGTCAACAACAAGCCGAAAGGGATCGACCCCAGACAATATCCGATCACGATCACCAGCGCAGGCATCTGCCACTCTGCCAAACTCGTCCTCCCACCATTGGATCGCCGCCTTGTTGCGCGGCAACGCCTGTGGTTGCAAGCGCTTCGATTCGGATGCGCGTTCGACACGAAATGTCATCAAACTGTCATCATTCGCGTGGCAGCGCTGCGGATGATGAAAAGCATCGCGATCTTCAGCCTCAAGGGAGGCGTCGGCAAATCGACATGCGCGGTCAATCTCGCCTGGGCCTCGGCAACGCTTTCGGCGCGGCGCACCTTGCTCTGGGATCTCGATCCGCAGGGGGCCGCGACATTCCTGCTGGCCCCCGCCCGCGAACCGAAAGATTCGGCAAAGGCGATCTTTACCCGCGAGATCGAACCGAAGAAGCTCTGTCGGCCCACCCTCTTCCGCCGGCTCGATCTCCTGGCGGCCGATCCTTCGCTTCAGGGGCTGGAGCGCCTTCTGTTCGGGCTGGAAAAACGCAAGCGGCTGGCCAAATTGCTCAAGGGCCTGGAGCCTCATTACGATCGATTGATCCTCGATTGTCCGCCCGGCCTCAACGAAACGGCGGAGCAAGTGCTGCACGCCGCCGATCTGCTGGTCGTTCCGGTCATCCCCTCGCCACTCGCCCGCAAGACCCTCGACGATCTTTCCGCGCTGCTCGTGCAACGCGGTGGCCGCCATCCGCCGATCCTGCCGGTTTTTTCCATGGTCGATCGCCGGCGCAGGCTACATCGCGCCGCGCTGGACCAATATCCCGATTGGCCACGGATCAGCTATGCCAGCGTTGTAGAACAAATGGGAAGCCGGCAGCGCCCGCTCGCCAGCTTTGCCGCCAATCACGCGGCCAGCGGCCAATTCGCCGCCTTATGGGAAGTGATCGAGCGACGGCTGGCCATGCCGGCGGCTGACCAGGGTTCAGGCGACCTGGCTCCCCGTGCGGCTGAATAAGGCACGGGCGTCCACCGCAGGCATGGGCCGGCCGAAATAGAAACCCTGCACCTTGCTGCACCCGAGCGAGCGGACCAGATCGAACTCGCTCTCGGTTTCCACACCTTCCGCGGTGGTTGCCATATCCAGGCTCTGGGCCATGGCGACGACGGCGCGGATGATCGCCAGACTTTCCCGCTGATTGCGCGCCGCACTCCCCACGAAGCTCTGGTCGATCTTGATCGTCCGGAAGCGCGTGCGCGAAAGATAGCCGAGCGAAGAATAGCCCGTGCCGAAATCATCGAGCGAGAGGCCGATGCCGAGCGAAATCAGCCGGTCGAGAAGCTGGCTCACGCCCGTTCCTTCCCGCAGGAACACGCTCTCGGTCACTTCCAGTTCCAGCCGCCGCGCCGGCAATCCGCTGTGCGCCAGCGCCGAAATCACCGTATCGAGAAACTCCGGCATATAGAGCTGCTCGGGTGAGACATTGACCGAGATGCGGACGTTATCCGGCCAGAGCGCCGCCTCACGGCAGGCCGTGCTCAGCACCCAGTTGCCAATGGCCGTAATGAGGCGCGCCTCCTCGGCGATGGGAATGAACTTGGCCGGAGAAATCGCACCCAGCGTCGGGTGCTTCCAACGCGCGAGCGCCTCGAAGCCGCAAACCCCACCGCTGCCGCAATCGACGATCGGCTGATAGAGCAAGTGCAGCTCATCATTGGCCAGCGCATCCCGTAGCGCGACTTCCAGCGCGCGCCGCTCCTCGGCATCGGCATGCATGGATGGCGCATAGCGGAAATGCTTGCCGCGCCCGGCATCCTTGGCGCGATAGAGGGCGAGATCCGCCCCCCGGATCAGCGTCTCGGCATCCTGGCCATCCTGCGGCGCCATGGCGGAACCGATGCTGGCACCGACGAACAGCGTGTGACCCTCCACCACGAAGGGATGCGACACGGCCTCGATCACCTTGAATGCCAGCTGCTCCACATAGAGCGGGTCCGGCAGATCGTCGATGACGATCGCGAACTCGTCACCGCCCAGCCGCCCGCAAATCTCATTGGCGGAACAAACGGCTTGAATGCGCTCGGCGACCTGCGCCAGCAGCTGGTCGCCGACCAGATGGCCCAGCGTATCGTTGACCGATTTGAACCGATCGAGATCGATCATCAGGAACCCGCAGCGCCTGTTCCAGCGCGTGACATTCTCGATTGCGACGGCAAGCTTCTCGGTGAGGTGGAGCCGATTGGGAAGGTTGGTAAGAACGTCGCTTCGCGCCATGCGGGTGATCCGCTCGGCGGTTTCCTTCTGCACGGTGATATCCGAGCCGACACCGCGAAAGCCGAGAAATGCGCCCTTGCTGTCCCTGCGGGGCGACGCGGATATTTCCCACCAGCGGCGCTGCCCCTCGATGAGCACCGGCATTACCAGGTTCGAGAAAGGCTGGCGCTGCTTGAGCTTCTCCGCGAACAGATGCAGCGCGGGGTCAAACTGGCCATCTCGCCACGCCGGGCCAGCCAGCACCTCCAGCACGGAGCGCCCTTCGAGATCATCGCAATTCAGGCCGAACATGCGCGCAAACGAGGGAACGACGCCCGTCAGGCGCCGTGCGGCATCCGTCTGCCAAAGCCAGTCCGTCGCTTCGACATCATGCTCCTTGAGCAGCAGACTCACCACTTCGCGCTTCTCCGCCAGCATCCGACTGGTGTAAAGCTGCACGCCGAAGCGGTAGGCAAGCCACAGGCTCGCCGCGAGCAGCAGCACCATATAGGCGGTGACGACCCCGGCGAGCAGCGAATCGGCATGCTGCCACAGCATCCATGCGCCGCCCCCGCCGACCATGACGACAAAACTGGAAGCCGCGAGAGGCGTCGCCTGGAAAGCGATGGCAACGATCGCGGTGAGGCAGCAGCCGATCGTCCAGAGCGTCATGATGTCGACCGGCCTGCCATTCGCCGACAGCACGATCATGGCGGCGCTCCACACCGCCCCATGCAGCAGGGAAAGCGAGCCATGCCGCAGCAGTCCGCGCCGCATGCCGGACGCATAATCGACAGCACCATTCTCACGACGCAACTTGAATGAGAGATAATGGGCGCTGAACGCCAACAGCGTCCAGATCGCCAGGAACCAGAGCGGCACGCGCGTCGCGAAATGGACATCGACCAGGACGACGGAGAAGGCCGTGAACGCGGCATAGACGCCAAGCATGCGGTCCGTGGCGCGCAACTGGCTGCCATAGACAAATTCGGCATGATCGGGCGGCAGACGGCGCAGACCGATAAGCACCGCCAGAGACAAGGTCTCCGGGAAGTCATTATCCTGCTCGGTCCGGGGCGAAGCGCGTTTCGTCACGCTCCGTCCCTAACCGGATCAGGTTATCAAGCGGTAAGCGCCCGCGCCTTGTGCCTCTGCTCGCCGCGCACCGTGCCCGTCAGGCCGCGATAGCGTACGGAACGATCTCGCCCTCGAGATAAAGCTTGCGCGCCTTGGAGCGGCTGAGCTTGCCGGAGCTGGTGCGGGGCAGCGAGCGCGGCGGCACCAGTTCGACCACACAGTTCATGCCGGTGATCGACCGGACCCGCTCGCGGATATCCTCGCGCAGCTTCGCCCGCTCATCATTGTCGGACACGCGGCAATGCACCAGCACGGCCGGCGCCTCCTCGCCACCCGGCGTGGTGATCGAGAATGCGGCGATATCGCCCTGCTTGAAGCCCGGCAACTGCTCCACCGCCCACTCGATATCCTGCGGCCAATGGTTTTTGCCGTTGATGATGATCATGTCCTTGGCGCGGCCGACGATGTAGAGATACCCGTCCGACAGATAGCCCATATCGCCGGTATCCAGCCAGCCATCGACCAGACAGGCATCGGTCGCTTCCTGATCGCGGAAATAGCCGCTCATCAACGAGGGGCCAGCGGTCCAGATCTTGCCGATCGTCTTGTCTGGCAACAGGCCGCCAAAATCGTCCCGCACTTCCACGGTCATGCCCATCACCGGCTTGCCGCAATTGACGATGGCCCGGTAGCGCTGCGGCCGGTCGACCGGCGCATTACCGCCGGACAATTCGGTCTCCTCGACAAGTTCGACCACGATCCCTTCACCGGGCGGCATGATCGTCACCGCCAGCGTCGCCTCGGCCAGACCATAGCTCGGCAGGAAGGCCGACGGGCTGAAACCGGCCTCGGCGAACGCATCAACGAACTGCTGCATCACATCGGGGCGGATCATGTCCGCGCCGTTGCCGGCCAGCCGCCAGCGCGACAGGTCGAACCGCTCCGACGCCTTGGTCTGGCTGGACATGCGACGCGCGCAGATATCGTATCCGAAGGTCGGCGAGTAGCTGATCGCAGTGCCCTCATGGCGCGAAATGAGATCGAGCCAGGCGAGCGGCCGCCGCGCGAAATCCTCGGTCTTGAGATAATCGGTCGAAACCTGATTGGCGACGACCGAGAGAAAGCAGCCGACCAACCCCATGTCATGATACCATGGCAGCCAGCTTATGCAGCGATCCGCGGGGACCAGCTTCATGCCATGGCTGTGCGCGGCGAGATTGCTCAGCAGGGCCTTGTGCGTCACCGCAACGCCGTGCGGAAAGCGCGTCGAGCCGCTGGAATATTGCAGGTAGCAGATATCATCGCTCGCCGCTTCGGGCAGCGGAGATGCCGTCGGACTCGCGGCAAGGAACGCCTCGAAGCCCAGCGGCTCCACGCCTGCGCGGCGCGCCGCCTCGCTTGCCATCTCGCCCAATTCACCGGGGAACAGCAGCATCAGCGGGTCGCAGCTCTGCAACTGCACGACGAGCTGGTCGATATAGCTTTCCTTGCCGCCGAAGCTGGTCGGCAGCGGCAGCGGCACCGGCCACGCGCCGGCATAGACGATGCCGAAGAAGAGCTGCGCGAACTCGGTGCCGGTCTCGGCGATCAGCGCGATCCGATCCTGCGGCTTCACACCGCGCGCGACCAGCCGATAGGCGCAGGCCAGCGCATCCTCGCGCATTTCTGCAAAAGGATAGGGACGCGTGAGATTTCCCCGCGCATCATGAAAATTCAGGCCACGAACGCCCTGCGCCGCATAATCCAGCGCATCGCCCAATGTCTCGAAATCGGCAAATCTGCGCGCAAGCCGATCTTCCGTCGGTGTTGGCTGCATCAAGGGACCCTTCTCTTCCGCCTAATTCCGTCCGAAACCGGACCATAGCGGGCTGTTCGGCGTGTCTTGCGCTTGTCGAGCCGAAAGCCGCGATCACGTCGGACCGGCCGCATTCTTGTCTCGGCCGGGCAAAGTCCATTAAGACAGGGACTATGGCACAAAAAAGGCGCGCCGGCCGCGCGGGTCAAAATTCTTCGCCGCCAAGGCCGCTCGACCATGCCATGCTGGAGGGGCTGGCGCTCGCTTATGTGGGCCGATTCGCGACCAGCCGCGCCAAGTTGATCGCCTATCTCGGCCGCAAGCTGCGGGAGCGCGGCTGGGCATCCGACAGCGGAGGCGAGGCATCCGCCGAGGCCATTGCCGACCGGCTGGTCGCGCTGCGTTATGTCGACGATGAAGCCTATGCCGCGATGAAGACGAGCGCGATGCAACGGCGGGGCCTGGGCAATCGCCGCATCGTGCAGGCGCTGCGGCATGACGGCATCGCCCCCGAGATACGCGAGGATTTGACGCCGGACCCGCTCGCCCGGTGGGAAGCCGCCGAACGCCTCGCCCGGCGCAAGCGGATCGGCCCCTTCGCTGCCGAACAGGCGGACCGGCCGGCCCGTGAAAAGCAACTCGCCGCCTTCCTGCGCGCCGGGCACGATCTGGAGATCGCGCGGACATGGGTGGACGCGGCGCCCGGCGAGGAACCACCTCGCCCGGAGGACGGCTGATGCGCGGCAAGGCCTGTGTTGCGGTCGCGCTCGGCCTGCTCCTCGCGGCGGGCGGCTGCAACGCCCTGCCCGATGGCGGCAACGAGACGGCGCCGTCTCCCTCCGGTCCGGCTGGAGAAGCGCCCGTAACGCTTGAGATTCATGCGGCTTCCGGCGGGCGCCACGCCTTCACCGTCGAACTGGCCGTCGACGATCTGAGCCAGCAACAGGGCCTGATGGGGCGCAGCGCCCTGCCCGACGATCACGGCATGCTGTTCCCCTTCCCGGTGCCGCGCATGGCCTCCTTCTGGATGAAGGATACGCCGCTGGCGCTGGACCTGCTGTTCGTCCGGCCAGATGGAACCATCGCCGCGATCTTGCCGGGCCAGCCCTATGATCTCCACCCCATGTCCGCCGGGGAGCCGGTCTCCGCCGTTCTGGAAATCAGGCAGGGCCGTGCGCAGGCGCTGGGCCTCGCCCCCGGCGATCGCGTGCGCTGGGGCGATTGTTCGAGCACACCCGCCTCCTCCGGCAATGGCTGGCGCCCCGATCGCTTCTGCCCCGAGGGGCTTGATTGAGCGGTGAACTGCCCATTTCCGCAGTTGCCAATAGCGGGGCAGAACGGCTAAGCGCTGCGGCCATGGGCATCGTCAAGAACATCTTCACATGGTGGGAAGGCTCGACCTTCGGCACATGGCTCAACACCGTTCGCCGCGGCACGCGCGTCGGCGAGGATAGCCAGGGCAATGTCTATTATGAAGGCGGCAAGGACCCCAATGGGCTGACCCGTCGCTGGGTGATCTACAACGGCGCCAACGATTCCAGCCGGGTGCCCGCAGAGTGGCACAGCTGGCTGCATCACAGCATCGACGGTCTGCCCGAGAGCAATCTGCCGCCGCCCCGCATCTGGGAGGCGGAGTTTACGCCCAACCTGACCGGCACGCCGAAAGCCTATCGCCCCTCCGGCGCGATCGAGGCCGGCGGCCGCCGCCAGATGGCCACCGGCGACTATGAAGCGTGGACGCCGGACGCGTGAGGCATAGCCGGTCCGCCCCGCCGGGCCGGTGGCTGATTCCGCTGGGCCTGCTCCTTCTGGTTCCTGCCTGCGGCCCCAAGCCGGCGGGCGCCGACAACGCCGCCGACTCGGCCAGTCGTGAGGAACGGTCGCGGGACCAGCCGATCGCGCGCGCCAGCGCCGAATTGCCCGGCACGCCGATGGCGGAGCGCGAGGCCGTGCTCGGCCTGCTCAACAAGCGCAATGGCCTCACCCGTGAGTTGAAGATGAAGCCCGGCGAGGCATTGCGGGTCGGCAATGCGATTGTGCGGCTGCGCGCCTGCGAAACGGCTGCGCCGTGGGAAACGGAACCGGAAACCGGCGCCTTCGTCCAGCTCGACGTGCAGGAGAGCCGCGACAACAAGTGGCATCGCACCTTCTCCGGCTGGCTGTTCAAGGAACGGCCGGACCGCAATGTGGTCATCCACCCGGTCTATGACGTCTGGGTGATAAGCTGCGCGATGAGCTGGCCGGAAACCGGGCCGGAGACGGTGCGGTCCACCGAGCGCGGCAGCCGCGCCGCCGAGTCGGCCGATTCGGCGAGCAACGCATCGAGCGCCCCGAACTCTGCGGATAATGCCTCGGCGCCATCCGCCAGCGCCTCCCCCAGCAATCCCGAATAAGTTTCCGCGCTGATTTCGATCGCGCCGAGCGAGGCGAGATGCGCGGTCATGAACTGGCAGTCGAGCAGCGTGAAACCGCCGACCCGCAGGCGCGCCACCAACCATGCCATCGCCACCTTGGATGCATCGGTCGCGCGGCTGAACATGCTCTCGCCGAAGAAGGCCTTGCCGAGCGCCAGCCCGTAGAGTCCGCCGACCAGCGTGCGCTCATCACCCGCCCCGCTCCAGCATTCGATACTGTGCGCCAGCCCACGCTGGTGGAGGCGATTGAACGCTTCCTCGATATCGCGGTTGATCCAGGTCGTCGGCCGATCCTCGGCGCTCTCCGCACAGCGCGCCACCACCTGCGCGAAGGCCGTATCCGCCGTTACCTCGAAGACCCCGGCGCGGAGGGTCTTGCGCAGCGACCTGGACAGGTGGAAACCGTCGAGCGGCAGGATCGCCCGCTTCTCCGGCTCGACCCAATAGATGGAACGCGCGGCGCGATCGTCCGCCATGGGGAAAAGCCCCACCGCATAAGCACGTAAGAGAATGGGGAGGTCGATAGCCACACCCCTTCCTAGCAGAGCCGCCCCGGGGATCGACAGCCTTCATCCTCGCGGGACTGGATATGACCGGACCGAGCCTCTAGATCGTTCACCGATTGCAAGGATGGAGAGGGACGATGGCGACATATGTGCTGGTGCATGGGGCGTGGGGCGGCAGCTGGGGCTATGCGCCGCTGGCGCGGGAACTGCGCGCGGCGGGCCATGAGGTGCATGTCCCTTCGCTCACCGGGCTGGGCGAGCGCGTCCACCTCGCCCATGGCGGCATCACCCTCACCGACCATATCAATGACGTGATCGGCCTGATCGATTGCGAGCAGCTTTCCGACTTCATCCTGGTCGGCCACAGCTATGGCGGCATGGTCATCACCGGCGTTGCCGCGCAGCGCGGAAGCCGCATCCGCAGCCTCGTCTATCTCGACGCCTTTCTCCCACAGGATGGGCAGGCATTGTGGGATGTCGCGGACGAAGCGACGCGCCAGCTCTATATCGAGAACCAGAAAGCGACGCCCGGCCTCGTGCAGCCGATCTTCCCGATGCCAGAGGGGCGCTCGGCGCGTGTTTCCGGCCATCCGCTCCTCACCCTGCTGGAACCGGTGAAACTCGGGGGCGAAGAAGGTGCGATCCAGCGCCGCACCTATGTCTATGCCAATGCCAGCCCACTCACCGCCTTCTCCCAGTTCCGCGACCGCTGTGCGGCCGATCCGGCCTGGCAGGTGCGTGAACTGGCCACCGGCCATATGGTGTGGGACGATGACCTGCCCGGCTGTCTCGCCATCCTGCTAGCCGAATCGGCTTGATTCGAGCGCCAGTGTCTCGCGCGGTTCGCCGCCCTGCGACAAGGGCGCGAAATCGCGCAGCGCCTCGCGAATCGCAAATGCGAACAGAAGCAGCCCGGCGACACCCAAGCCGATCAGCCCGGCCGATACATCGCTGGAATATTGCGGAACGCCGAGCAGCATCTCGATCTTGCCGGGCCGCGCCATGAGGAGGAGCGTCACCCATGGCAGCCACGCCGGACTGGCCGTGCCCAACGTAAGCAGAATGAGCGGAATGAGCAGGACGGTCAGATCGTAGATGTGAAGCGGCATGAGGCAGGCAATCGCGGTCGTCAGCAGCAACAGCGGAGCGACAGGCCGGAACGGCTGCCGGCGGATCATCCAGGCCGCACAGACCGTGACCGCGGCGGCGGCCAAGATTTGCCAGATCAGGTCGGCGTTCCCGGCGCCCAGACGGGTTAACAGACCGGCTGGTCCGCTGGATGCGACCGGGGCATTAGAGGGCATATCCGCCCATTTCGCTGCATTGGAAAGATAGGCCCGCACGGCTTCGGAGATACCGGCCTGCATGATGTGCGGCAGCGTGAGCAAGCCCGCGCCCCCCAGACCGGCCAGTGCCGCGCCGCGAAACGATGGCACCAGCAACGCCCAGAAAAGCACCATCAACCCGACCTGCGGCTTGAACGTCGCCAGGAAGACGGCCAATCCCACCAGCCACGGCCGGCGACGCAATACGCCGGCCACAAGGAGGGCGAGCGACATATAGACGAAGCCCGCGCTTTGCCCGAATGCAAGGAGATTGGCGGTCGGCTCGATCAGTAATGCTACGCCGCCCCAGAACGCCATGGCGGTCCAGCGCCGGCGCACATCATCTTTGACACTGGCCGTCACGAGCGCCGTCCCGAGCAGGATCAAGGCGCCGTTGAGCAGGCGCCAGATCATGACCGCCCGCTCCAGATCGAACAGCGCCATGCCCCGGCTCACGATCCACCATTGGGGCGGATAGAACCAGTAGAGCACCACATTGCCGGGCGGCAGCATGGTGGCGCCAATCTCCCGAAAACGATCGCTATAAGGGTCCAGTCCGCCAGCCCACAGATGGCCGGCCAGCCAGAAAAACCGGAAATCCACTTCGCCGCGCGGCTCGATCACAGATCTCAGAACAAGAAATGAAACGCCCGCGAGCAGGGCCAGGATCGCCACGAAGAGCGACCATCTCGACATGATGAAACGGCAGATTGAAGCCACATTCATCTCCCGGTTCCAGAGCGGGTCAAACGCTCCGCCCCAAATTCCGGAATCGTCCTGACGCAAGCCTGTCCCAATTAGAGAGGCGAGATAACCAAAGGGTGAACAATCCTCTCGGCACAAGCAGGCCTGCCCAAATGATAATGAGGTGGAACGGGCCGCGCAACGAAATCGCCATCGCGCCTGCTTCATCTGCATCCACGGCTTGCACAGGCCCGCCACCCGCGTTAAGGGCGTCGCCTTCGCCGGCACAGGAGTGTAGCTCAGCTGGTAGAGCGTCGGTCTCCAAAACCGAATGCCGGGGGTTCGAGTCCCTCCACTCCTGCCAAGGCTTGCCCCGGCGCACGACTGCGCGTAGGGATTGAGCCGTTGCGAAACGAGGCCGCGGACTAGCCGGGCAGACAAGCCCGGGCCTGGTCCGTTTTCTTGTGTCAGGCAGCTTCGAATTTTTGAAAGAGAAACGAGCGTGGCGAAAACGTCTCCCACAGAGTTCATCAATCAGGTCAAGGCCGAGACCCGCAAGGTTGTCTGGCCGACACCGCGCCAGACGCTGACGACGGCCATCATGGTGCTCATCATGACGGGATTGCTGTCCTTGTTCTTCTTCGGCATTGATGCGTTGTTCGGCTGGATCGTACGGATGCTTCTGGGACTGGCCGGCGGCCAGGGCTGATCTCCACACGCACGCGGTGAACTAAGGAAAAAGAGAGCATATGGCGCGCTGGTACATCATCCACGCTTATTCGGGCTTCGAGAACAAGGTCCGCGATTCCATCCTGTCCGAGGCCGAGCGCATGGGCCTGGAGCAGCTGATCGAGCAGGTCGAGGTGCCCACCGAGACCGTGACCGAGGTGAAGCGCGGCAAGAAGGTGCAGGTCGAGCGCAAGAACATGCCCGGCTACGTGCTCGCCAAGCTCAGCATGAACGACGACATCTATCACCTGATCAAGAACACGCCGAAGGTGACGGGCTTCCTGGGATCTTCCGGCAAGCCCCAGCCGATCAGCGAGACGGAAGCCGCACGCTTCTTCGGCGCCCGCGAGGAAGCCGCCGCGCAGCCGCGCCACAAGGTGAATGTGGATTACGAGATTGGCGACAGCGTCAAGGTCATGAGCGGTCCGTTCGCCAGCTTTATCGGCACGGTCGAGGAACTGGATTTCGAGAAAAGCCGCGTCAAGGTTTCGGTTTCGATCTTCGGCCGGGCGACGCCGGTGGAACTGGATTTCGAGGAAGTCGAGCTTTCCAAGTAACGCAAGCGCCAGAGATTTGCGGGGCCGCTGGATATGATCCGGCGGCCCTTTCTCGTTGGCGGCCGGCTGCCTGAAGCCGCTTTCCCCTTGCCGATTGCACCAAGGTAGATCAGAGATGTAATCATTGCCTTGCGAATGAATCGCTGGCGGTCACGGGAGAGGACGACCATGGCGAGTGCGCCACGATCCATTGATATCGCCGGTTTTATCGACGGACGCCGACTGGGCGGCTTCAATTACCGGCTGATCGCTCTCTCCTGGCTCATCACCGTGTTCGACGGATTCGACATGATGATGATAAGCTTCACCGCGCCCTGGATGCGCGATGAACTGGCGCTCGACACGCTGATGCTCGGCAACATCTTCTCCTCCGGCCTGTTCGGCATGATGGTCGGCGGGTTCGCCTTCGCCTATATCGGCGACCGGATCGGGCGGCGGCAGACGATCATCTGGGCAGCCTTCGCCTTTGGCATCCTCACAACCGCGACCGCCTTCGCCCGCAGTTACGAGGCGCTGCTGATCCTGCGCTTCCTCGATGGCTTCGCGATTGGCGGGATGCTGCCGCTCGCCTGGGCGCTCAACATCGAATATGTGCCCTCCAAGATGCGCTCGACGGTCGTCACCGTCATCATGATGGGCTACAGCCTGGGCACGGCCCTGGCCGGCCCGGTGACGGTCTGGCTTGCCCCCACCTGGGGCTGGGAGGGCGTGTTCGTGTTCGGCGGCGTCTGCACGCTGATCTGCGCGGTCGGGCTGCTGCTGTGGCTGCCCGAATCGGCCCGCTTCCTCGCCAGCAAAGGACAGAAGCCGGAGGTGATCGCCGCCACGCTCAACAAGATCGATCCGGCGCTGAATGCCTCGGCCGGCGACCGCTTCATCCTCAGCGACGAAAAACAGGACAAGGGCAACTTCACGGTCGGCAAGCTGTTCCAGGCCGATCTCAAATGGCTGACCCCGCTGCTGTGGTTCGGCTATATCGCCAGCACACTTGCCGTCTATTTCAAGGCGAACTGGGGACCGATCGTTTACGAGGACCTGCAATTCTCGCGCGATACGGCCGCCTATGTCTCCTCCATCTCCGGCATGCTCGGCGCGCTGCTCGGCCTGCTGCTGATGCGCTTCACCGACAAGATGGGGCCATATGCGGTGGCGGTCTATCCGCTGGTCGCCTTCCCGCTGCTGCTCGCGGTCGGCCTCATCCCGATGCCGCCGACAGCCTTCCTCATCCTCTCGATCGCCTCGACCAGCTTTGTCGGCGGCGCGCATTTCGGCATCCTGTCCATCGCCGGCGTCTTCTATCCGAGCGCGATCCGCGCCAACGGCGCCGGCTGGGCAACCTCCGTGGCGAAGATCGGCGGGATCGCCGGGCCGATCATCGGCGCCTATGTGCTGGCCAGCGGCCTGCCGATCGTGCGCAGCTTCGCTATCCTCGCCATCTGCCCGGCCGTGCTGGCGCTCTGCGCGATGGGGATCGGCGCGATCGTGAAGCGGCGGAGCCCGGTGGCGGCACCGGCCGCTATGCCCGCGCCGGCGGAGTGAGGCGCGCGCGGCCGGACATAGCCACAGCACAGCGGCTGACTGAGGCGACGCCCCCCGCAGGGGCGGTGCATGGGTCAGGCACTGCGGGATCGCGCCCAATGACCCATGCGCGGGGTTTGCTGCATCTTGCGAGCATGGCCTCCAACTGCCGTGAGCAACTGCCGTGCCGATAGCGAGCATCCTCGCTTATGTGGGCGCGGCGATGGCCGAGATTGCGGGCTGCTTCGCCTTCTGGGCGTGGCTGCGCCTGGACAAGAGCGTGCTGTGGATCGTGCCGGGCACAGCTTCGCTGCTACTGTTCGCCTGGCTGCTCACGCTGGTGGATACCAGTCAGGCCGGCCGAGCTTATGCGGCCTATGGCGGCATCTACATCATCTCGGCCCTGCTCTGGCTCTGGATCGTGGAAGGCGTGATGCCGGACCGCTGGGACGTGAGCGGCGCCCTGCTCTGCCTGGCCGGCGCAGCGGTCATCCTGCTGGGGCCGCATCGCGCCTGATTGCGCGGCGGGGGCCTTTTACAAGAGCTGCGGCCGGACGCCGCCGGTGGACATGGGATGATGTGTTGCGGCGCGAGTGCGAGCCATAGCGGCGCGGGCAAGCGACTGGGCCTTGGTTTCCTGCATGCGCAGGACCACATACATCCTTTGCGCCAATGAACACGCAAGCGCGGAGGCATGGAGCGGGCCGAGGCAGGCCCATGGCGCATCGATAGCCAGACAGGCGCTTCGACCGCAGCCAGCGCCACCTTGGCGATGAGCACGCTGCGCGACTCACGTGACTCAACTGCCCCCTTCCCTTTTTGCGCCCATGCCCCTATAGGGCCGCCTCCGGGCTGGCCTTGCAGGCGAGCGCGGAGCCAGATGCGGGAGGAGCCTTTCCTTGGGATGCGCTCCGTTCGACCGCTCAGCTTGAACCGGGCGGCGTCCGCGCCGCTCTCTACAGAGTGAGACGACATGGCCAAGAAAATTACGGGCTATATCAAGCTCCAGGTGCCCGCTGGAGCCGCCAACCCCTCGCCGCCGATCGGCCCTGCCCTGGGTCAGCGCGGCGTGAACATCATGGAATTCTGCAAGGCATTCAACGCCGCGACGGAGAAGGAGCAGAAGGGCACGCCCCTGCCGACCATCATCACCGTCTATGCGGACCGCAGCTTCTCCTTCATCACGAAGAAGCCGCCGGCAACCTATCTCATCAAGCAGGCGATCAACCTCAAGTCCGGCTCCAAGGAGCCTGGCAAGGTCTCGTCCGGCACCATCAAGCGCTCGCAGCTCACTGAGCTGGCCGAAGCCAAGATGACCGATCTCAACGCCAACGATGTCGAGGCCGCGACCAAGATTCTCGAAGGCAGCGCCCGCTCGATGGGCCTCACCGTGGTGGAGGGCTGAGACCATGGCAAAGCAGACCAAGAAGGCAAAGGCACTCACCAGTGCGATCGACCGCGACAAGCTGCACGCCATTGATGAAGCCATCGCGCTCATCAAGCAGCACGCCACCGCCAAGTTCGACGAAACCATCGAGGTTGCAATGAATCTGGGCGTCGACCCGCGCCATGCCGACCAGATGGTGCGCGGCGTCGTCACGCTGCCCGCCGGCACCGGCAAGGACGTGCGCGTCGCCGTGTTCGCCCGCGCCGACAAGGCGGACCAGGCCAAGGAAGCCGGCGCCGAGATCGTTGGCGCCGAGGATCTTCTGGAGCACATCCAGAACGGCAATTTCGACTTCGACCGCGTGATCGCGACGCCGGACATGATGGGTCTGGTCGGCCGCCTCGGCAAGGTGCTCGGCCCCAAGGGCCTGATGCCGAACCCGAAGCTCGGCACCGTGACCCCGAACGTCGCCGAAGCCGTGAAGGCAGCCAAGGGCGGCCAGATCGAGTTCCGCGTCGAGAAGGCGGGCATCATCCATGCCGGTCTCGGCAAGGCCAGCTTCTCCAGCGACGACCTGCGCAAGAATTTCGATGCGTTCGTCGATGCCATCGTGAAGGCCAAGCCGGCTGGATCGAAGGGCAAATATGTCCGCAAGATCGCCCTCTCCTCCTCGATGGGTCCGGGCGTGAAGATCGACGTGGCGGAAGTCGCCACCGCCTGATGCGTGCGGCCGGGCGACTGGCCGCCAGCTGGATCAGCGAATGAGAAAACCCCGCCGCGAGAGGAATCGCGGCGGGGTTTTCATTTGTGGCATCGGCTACCGGTGGCGCCGAAGGTCGTCACCAAAGTTTCGATGCGTGCTTAGCCGCCCTGGGTTCCTGCCTTCGCAGGAGCACATGCCTGGGCTTGGCATTAACGCCTGGCAGATAGTGAGGCTCCTTTCTGGCGTTGGCCAGCACCGATACGCTTTACCTTCCCGGCTGGCCGATCGGCCTGCGGGCTTGCATTTCCCCGCGATTGCGCCTATCGGGTACTCGCTTGCCGGGATTTGCGTCCCGGCGCACCGTCCGAGACAGCTGGTGATGGCGCATTGGCCGCTATCTTAATCTCCAGCCGAGACGGGGAAAAGTTCTAGCCGGATGGCCCTTCGCACAGGCGCAAGGACACCGGGTCTGCCGATGCCGTTTCTGGCATGTGGCCAGTCAACCCTTCCCCTCGGACTATTCTGCCGTGTGCGGCCTCAACGGGTTGCGCCCGGCGCATGTGTGAATGCGGCCGCGCCGAACGCCTCTCCCCGGAGAAGCGAACCGCAAGGCCGCTGAGGAGAATGGCATGGATCGCAATGAAAAGACCGAGGTCGTTTCCGCGCTTCACGCATCTCTGAAGGAAATGGGCGTGGTTGTGGTCACCCGCAACCTGGGCCTGAGCGTCGCTCAGTCCACCCAGCTCCGCCAGAAGATGCGCGAGGCCGGCGCGACCTACAAGGTGACGAAGAACCGGCTTGCCAAGATCGCCATCGTGGACACCGACTATGCCGCCATTGGCGACATGCTCGTCGGCCCCGTTGGCCTGGCGACGTCGGCGGACCCGGTCGCGGCTGCAAAGGTCGTGATCGATTTCGCCAAGACGACCGACAAGCTGGAGATCGTCGGCGGCGCCATGGGTGCGCAGCTGCTCAACGCCGAAGGCGTGAAGGCACTGGCTTCCCTGCCGTCGCTCGACCAGATGCGTGCAACGCTCATCGGCCTCATCCAGGCGCCGGCGACCAAGATCGCCGTTGTCACCAAGGAGCCGGCCGCGCAGCTCGCGCGCGTGTTCAACGCTTACGCCACGAAGGACGCCGCCTGATTTTCAGGCGCGCCCGACTGATTGCAACAAACCGATCCGGGCCTGAAGGCCCCGCTAGAAATGGAGTAGATTATCATGGCTGACATCAACGCCCTCGTCGACCAGCTGTCCGCGCTCACCGTCCTGGAAGCCGCCGAGCTTTCCAAGGCTCTCGAAGAGAAGTGGGGCGTTTCCGCTGCCGCAGCCGTCGCCGTGGCCGCTCCGGCCGGTGGCGCCGCTGGTGGCGCTCCGGCTGAGGAAGCCAAGGACGAGTTCGACGTGATCCTCACCGGCGACGGTGGCAAGAAGATCAACGTCATCAAGGAAGTCCGCGCCATCACCGGCCTGGGCCTGACCGAAGCCAAGGCGCTCGTCGAAGGCGCGCCGAAGGC